>WBZX01000205.1_pt1 | contig 55276 bp, 43 predicted proteins | sample 5204211 | NCBI WGS metagenome assembly WBZX01 (sample SAMN12344362, study PRJNA552823) | activated sludge metagenome | biome: Activated sludge suspended growth; feature: Nitrification reactor; material: Wastewater; isolation source: activated sludge from nitrification reactor of wastewater...
CCCATGTAACTCTCGCTAAATTTGCAGGAAATTGCTGCAATTTTACCAAGAACTGGTGAATTTAACCGCTCAAATTTATCTATTCATTACATAAAATCACATCGTTATGGGTTATTCAGAGCGGACTCATTAATTGTTTATCAGCAGTTGATAAGCTGTGTAAACGATATTCTTCACACAGGCCCTGTCGCTGGATTCTGTCACAAATTAAAATTTCATCCGGACTGCTGCGGGAATTACCATGAGCCATGCCAGTGAAACCAGTCAGAAACGATACCGTGACTGCTAGCAATAAGAGGTATTTTCTCAACGGATTCTCCTTGCGGATATAAGTTAATCGTTACCTTTATCCTAATCGACAATGTGGTTTGCATCAACCCAATCATTGCAAACTAGGAGCCATCCTAAATACAATTTTGTTGTAACTTGCTGGCTTGGTAAAATTTGAGAGTCTGCTTAATTTTGTAACGATATCCAATTTACCTCACATTCCCCTGATTCCGTAGCCACATAGGCAGAGTCCCCTGTGATAGTGACGGATATATCCATGGTTCTTTGCACCAGTTTTGCTAGCGCCTGAATGTCTTTCCATTGAAACTGGAGAATGGATGCGGTCAATTTGTTGAGTTTCGCTTGTTCTTGTATCCACCAGATACCTGATTTGGAATTAAAGCTATAAACCTTGACGGTTTGTGCGAGCCGGGTTGCTTTTTTGATTCGATCGGCGGCAGGTTCTCCGACATCAATCCATAAAGCAATTCGACCATCCGAGGTATGTGCCCATAAATCAGGTTCTTCGGCGGCACTCAGCCCTTTTGTAAATGTGAGTGATTCCTGCGTATTGATACAAAACACGAGAATACGCACTACCATGCGTTCGAGCGTTTCTGATGGGTGTTGGGCAATGGTTAAGTTGAGCGTATCGTAATGATTACGATTGAGATCGGTCAGTGCAATTTTTAACTTATAAATGGTTGGTTTTAATGCCACAAGTACATCCTTGATCTAATAATCCATTATCGCGAGTATTTTCTAGGTTTTCGGGTTTAGTGGGATGATACTCGCCGGAGAGGTTTCTTGAGTCGGTTCAAACCAAGCAAGATTGTGATGCAGTTTGACAACTTCTCCGACAATGATCAGTGTGGGCGGGGCCAAATTGGCGGCTGCGGTCAAATCAGGCAGTGTTTTGAGTGTTCCGGTAATGGTTTTCTGTTTTTGTGTCGTACCTTGCTGGATAATTGCGGCGGGTGTGGTATCCGGCAGACCATGCGTCATCAGTTGCTGGCATAAAACAGGTAAACCGAGCAATCCCATATAAATTACGATGGTCTGATTAGGTCGTGCGAGATAGGGCCAGTCCAAATCAATGCTGTTATTTTTTAGATGGCCGGTGACAAAAATGCAGGATTGCGCATAGTCGCGGTGCGTGAGCGGAATGCCTGCATACGATGCAACGCCCGAGGCAGCGGTAATACCAGGCACCACTTGAAAGGGAATATGCTGTGAGGCCAGCGTTTCAATTTCTTCGCCGCCGCGGCCAAAAATAAAAGGGTCTCCGCCTTTAAGACGCAATACCCGTTTGCCTTGTTGCGCCAGCCGCACCAACAATTGATTGATTGATTCCTGCGCCAAGGTGTGGCGGTTACGTTCTTTACCCGCATAAATACGGATAGCATCACGGCGTACCATATCGAGAATGGCCGGTGAAACCAGACGGTCATAAATGACGACATCGGCTTGTTGCATCAGGCGCATGGCGCGGAAAGTGAGTAAATCAGGATTTCCCGGTCCGGCGCCTACCAAATAAACCTCGCCCTGTGGTGGTTCATCGTTTTCTTGTCGTAATGATTGCAGCAGATATTCCTGGGCAGCTTTGTCCTTTCCGGCCAATACCATCTCAGTAAACGGGCCTTGCAAGGTTTCTTCCCAGAAAATACGCCTTTTCTCCGGGTGTGTGAAATGCTGTTTGACGCGTTGACGGAGTTTTCCGGCAATTGCCGCGAGGCGCGCATAGGCGGCCGGTATCATGATTTCCAGTTGGGCGCGCAGTAATCTGGCCAAAACAGGTGATTGGCCGCCGCTGGACACTGCAATGAGTAGTGGCGATCGATCAACAATGGAAGGCATGATAAAGGTACATAGATCCGGATTATCCACCACATTGATCGGAATCTGTCGTTGCTGAGCTGCTGCGAAAACCCGCCGATTGGTGTTGCGGTCATTGGTTGCTGCGATGACCAAAACAATATTTTCCAAATGTTCAGGTTGAAAATATTCCGCGCAATGTTTGATTTTTCCTTGTGCCAGGTATTCATTTAAGGTCGCATCCAGTTCGGGTGATACCACGGAAACTTGCGCGCCGGCCTGAAGCAGGAGCATGATTTTACGTGTGGCAACTTCGCCACCGCCTACTACCAAGCAGGTTCTGTTTTTAATGTTGAGGAAAATTGGCAGAAAATCCATTGTTCCTGAGTCTCGATAATGAATGAAGGAAGTGCTGATTAATTCTAGCAGGCCGTTGAGAAACTATCTGTGTTGCCGCTACTGTGTTAAAACAGGCTCAAGATGCTCATTTATCACGCATAAACTGCGCTTTTTCGCCTGTTTTTGCCTTGTATCGGCTGCCTCGAAAACGTTTTTCAACGGCCTGCTAAGCCAAATATCGGCTCGTGCGTTAATCGGACCTTCCTTGAGACGCAATGTTGTTTTCTACAAGTACCTGAGTGTAGAGAAGTGTTCTAACTGGTTTCAGTTTATAAACTGGATTCCAATTTTAGAATTTCTTCCAGTTTTATATTGATGCCGCTGCCTTTAAATACCGTGCCTACTTTTTTCTTATTCAGGTGTTCGATATTGAGATCGTATACTTCTTTAGATAGCGGGAAGTATTTCACTTCAGTTACCAGTTCCGGTGCATTCTTCATATAAAAATTAATAAATTCGCTAACTTCCGGCTTGTCAGTTGATTTGGCATTGACATAGATGAATATCGGGCGCGATAACGGTTTGTAACTATTGTTTTCTACGGTTGCCGCAGAGGGGAGTACGCCGCCATTACCACTATCGACCGCGACTGCATTAATTTTCTTGATGTTCTCAATGTAATAAGCAAATCCGAAAAAACCTAACGCGTAGATGTCACTGGCAACCCCTTGTACCAGAACATTGTCATCCTCTGATGCAGTAAAGTCGCCGCGGCTTGATTTGGCCTTTCCAACAATCGCTTCTGTGAAGTATTCGAAGGTGCCGGAATCCGCACCGGGACCATAGAGTTTGATTTTTTTGTCGGGCCATGCGGGATTTATTTGGTTCCAGTTAGTCACTTTACCTTGTGCACCGGGTTCCCAGATTTTCTTCAATTCTTCCACTGTGATGGTTTTGCTCCAAGTATTCTTGGGGTTGACAACGACAGTCAGTGCGTCAAAAGCGATTGGCATTTCAATATACTGCACACCTTCCTGCTTGCAAGCTTCCATTTCTGTGGGAGTGATGGGGCGGGAGGCATTAACGATATCAATTTCACTCCGGCAGAATTTCTTGAAACCGCCGCCCGTGCCAGAGATGCCGACAGTGACACGTACTGCGCCACGTTTTGCGATCTGAAAATCTTCTGCAACTGCTTCTGTAATAGGGAAGACAGTACTGGAGCCATCAATTTTAACAATCGGACTGGCATTGACAGTTCCTGTAGTGATCGCTGCACTCAAAAGCATAGCTGCAGCGGATGCGCTGAAGCGAAATGAATTCAACATTAATACTCTCCAAATGAAAAATAATACGGGTGTAAAATTCTTGAAAATTGAAGCAATATAGTATTTCAGAATTATTACAGTATTATGACAATTAAATTGTTTGTAATAAAACTAACAGCGCATTGCTTGACAAGGGTTGGACGCGTTGTGGTAATGAGAAACGAGTTTTTATGTGTTACTGGCAGTTTGTACAGCTTCAGCGATGTGTTTGGCCCAGTAGTTAACCTTATGCTCTGATTCACCTTCAACCATCACACGAATTAATGGTTCCGTACCCGAGGCGCGAATTAAAATACGTCCCTTATCGTTTAAATCAGTTTCCGCCTTTTTCTGTATGGCGCTGATGGCTTCATTCGTACTGAAATTAAATGACTTAGGAATTTTTACATTGATCAATCGTTGCGGGTACAGTGCAACACCACGCATGAATTCGGCTAGGGTTTTTTGGGTGTCACGCAATGCGTACAATACCTGTAGCGCGGAAATGATACCGTCACCTGTCGTATGTTTATCCATGCAGATGATATGTCCGGAATTTTCACCGCCGAGATGCCATCCTTTTTCATTCAATAATTCCCATACATAGCGGTCGCCGACGTTGGTACGGAGAAATGGAATATTCAATTTTTTGAACTGATTTTCTATGGCAAGATTGGTCATCAGGGTGCCAACGACACCACCGGTAAGTACCTTTTTCTGTTGGCGATGCTTGGCGATGATGTAGATCAATTGATCCCCTTCATAGAGTCTGCCTTGTTTATCCACCATCATGATACGATCACCATCACCATCCAATGCGATGCCCAAATCGGCGTGATGTTGTTTAACGGCTTTTTGCAGTGTTGAACAATGTGTGGCGCCACATTCGAGATTGATATTTAAGCCATTGGGTTGTACACCAATAGTGACGATCTCAGCACCTAACTCATGCATGACATGACCGGCGACATGATAAGTGGCGCCATGGGCGCAATCGACAACAATCTTTAATCCGCGCAAATCAAGATGATAGGGGAAAGTACTTTTACAGAATTCGATATAACGTCCCGTTGCATCTTTAAGACGTTGAACCTTACCTAATTGTGCTGAAGGTTTTGTTTCTATAGGGGCATTTAAGCTCGCTTCTATTCTATGCTCCATTTCATCGGGTAGCTTGCTACCTACAGCAGAAAAGAACTTGACACCATTATCCTCAAATAGATTATGTGAAGCTGAGATAACGATACCAGCTTGTAGTCGTAGTGCACGGATGAGGTAAGCAATCGCCGGTGTTGGCATGGGGCCGGAGAGAAGCACATCGACACCGGCTGCACACAATCCTGCTTCCAGTGCTGATTCGAGCATATAACCCGATATCCGGGTATCCTTGCCGATCAGAACTGTCGGGCGCTTTCCTTCTGTCAGGTGCCAATCAGCTGCAGTCAGAACTTTACCGGCTGCATACCCCAAATGCATGATGAATTCGGGGGTAATAGGATCTTTACCTACGCGTCCCCGTATGCCATCAGTTCCAAAATATTTTTTAGTCAATTTGAGAAATCATTAATAGATTTAAGAAAACGATTAATGTGACAATTTTTGTAGCATTTTGTTTCTTTTAGATATTGCAGTTTTGTATGGCCGAATAAACAGAGAGTGCGTGTTTACTGGCTTTGACATCGTGCACACGTACAATTCTTGCACCTTTAACGACAGCTAGCAAGGCTGCCGCGATACTTTCATGAATACGATGAGTTACGTCGTTGCCAGTGATGGCTCCTAGCATGGATTTACGTGATAGTCCTGCCAGTACTGGAACCCCAAGCGTTGTGAATTCATTCAAGTGCTTCAGTAATGCCAGATTATGCTGAAGCGTCTTGCCAAAACCAAAGCCAGGGTCGATAACCAGCCGGTCTTGCGAGATGCCTGCAGCTTTAACGGTATCTATACGCTGTTGCAAGAAATCTTTTACTTCAGCGACGATATTTTTATATTGAGGGCTCTTTTGCATGTCCTGTGGCGTACCTTGCATGTGCATCAGACAGATTTGTACATGATTATTTTGCGCAAGCACTTCCAGTGCGCCTGGACTACGCAGCGCATTTACATCATTAATCATAAAAGCGCCGGCTTCTATTGCGTGTTTCATCACTTCAGGTTTGGAAGTATCGATGGAAATGGGAATGTGGGTATCAACGAGTGCTTCCAGCACGGGGATTACACGGTTTAATTCCTCATCAATACTAACTGGTTGGCTATCTGGGCGTGTTGATTCTCCACCGATATCCAAAATATCCGCGCCTTCCTCAATGAGATTTCTGGCGTGTGCGATGGCTTGCTGAGTAGATAGGTAAAGCCCCCCATCCGAGAAAGAATCGGGCGTTATATTGACAACCCCCATAATTAACAGACGGTTGGTAGAGAGAATAGGGCTCTCCTGTAATAAAGGCACCATATGATAAGAGGAATTGCGAAAGTGAAAACGGGATACGATTTTATGGTCGTACCCCGTTATTCAAGTCATGACTGATCAGTCAGCTTCTTTAACTACTTCTTGTGGTGCTGCGGATTCACCTTGTTTGTCAGATTTTACTGATGGCGATTCACTACTTGTAGTCGAAGACATTTGTGGTGGTTTAGGTGGACGTGGCGGGCGACCATCCATAATATCCTTGATCTGGTCGCTATCAATCGTTTCCCATTCCAATAAAGCTTGGGTCATAGCTTCAATTTTGTCTTTATTGGCTTCAATGAGTTTACGTGCAATGGCATATTGCTCATCAACAATACGACGAACTTCTGCGTCAACTTTTTGCATAGTTGCTTCACTCATATTTTTATGCGTAGTTACTGAGCGTCCCAGAAAAACTTCACCCTCATTTTCTCCATAGACCATTGGGCCAAGAATGTCGGACATTCCCCACTGCGTTACCATTTGTCGTGCTAATTCCGTTGCGCGCTCAAAATCATTGGATGCGCCTGTAGTCATTTGCTTCATAAAAACTTCTTCGGCGATACGCCCACCAAACATCACCGAAATTCTCTGCAGAATTTCTTCACGTTCCATACTGAAACGATCTTCCGTGGGTAATTGCATTGTTACACCCAAAGCGCGCCCTCGTGGAATGATGGTTACTTTATGTACCGGATCGGTTTTGGGCAATAATTGAGCTACCACAGCATGCCCTGATTCATGATAAGCAGTATTCCGGCGTTCATGTTCAGGCATCACCATGGAGCGTCGTTCCGCACCCATGAAGATTTTATCTTTCGCACGTTCAAAATCGTCCATATCCACTAAACGTTTGTTACTACGTGCTGCAAATAAAGCAGCCTCGTTGACAAGATTGGCCAGATCGGCACCTGACATACCCGGTGTGCCACGTGCCAGAATATCTGCTTTTACATCCGGTGAAAGCGGTACTTTGCGCATATGCACATGCAAGATTTGTTCGCGCCCACGAATATCTGGCAGTGGTACGGTCACTTGCCGGTCAAAACGGCCAGGACGCAGCAAAGCAGGATCTAATACATCAGGACGGTTGGTCGCTGCTATCACAATTACGCCCATCGCACCTTCAAAACCATCCATCTCTACCAGCAACTGGTTGAGTGTTTGTTCGCGTTCATCGTTTCCGCCACCCAGGCCAGCACCGCGTTGACGACCTACGGCATCAATTTCATCGATAAAGATAATGCACGGTGCATGTTTCTTAGCTTGCTCAAACATGTCACGTACTCTGGATGCACCCACACCGACAAACATTTCGACAAAATCAGATCCCGAAATACTGAAGAACGGTACTTGCGCTTCCCCTGCGATTGCGCGAGCCAGCAACGTTTTACCGGTTCCTGGGCTACCCACCATCAGAACACCACGTGGAATACGTCCCCCCAGTTTTTGAAACTTGGTCGGATCGCGCAGAAATTCAACCAGCTCTGCAACTTCTTCTTTTGCTTCCTCGCAACCTGCGACATCATTGAAAGTCACTGTATTGGCCGATTTGTCGAGCATGCGTGCTTTACTTTTGCCAAATGAGAATGCACCGCCATTACGTCCGCCACCCTGCATTTGACGCATGAAAAATATCCATACACCAATAAGCAGCAACATTGGAAACCATGAAATGAAAATACTCATCAGCATGGAGGGTTCTTCTTCCGGTTTGGCTTCAACAATAACGCCAGCTTTCAGTAAATCGCTGACCATCCAAGGATCGGATGGTGCATAAGTCGTGAAACGTCTGCCATCAGATTTTGTGCCCTTCAGTGTCCGTCCTTCGATGACGACCTTTGCGATTCTGCCTTGATTCAATTCGGTAATGAATTGAGAGTATTCCATCGCGACTTGCGTCGGTTGACGTACACTGAATTGATTAAATACAGTCATCAATACAAGTGCAATTACTAGCCAAATGGCCATGTTTTTAATTAGATTATTCAAAATAGCTCCTTGATTTGCACCTTAAAATCATTGATTAATCATTCTAACTCTATTTCATAGAATATAACAGAATAGTTCCTGTCAAATATAATTTGCTGTAAAAATTGTTATTCTGTTCGATTTCAATTACTGTGATATTTACGCCCGCTTTATTTCCGAGCGGGTTTTAGTTATTTCTTTTTTCCGAGTCCTAATAAATATAACTCATTACTGCGATCACGTGAGGCCTTTGGTTTTCGTATCGCTACATTTTTGAATCCGCTACGCATGTTACGTAGAAACTGGTCAAAATCCCGTCCTTGAAAAACTTTGACCAGAAAATTTCCGCCATAGTTCAGTTGTTCCAGTGAGAATGCTAATGCCAACTCCGCCAAATGCATGCTCCTGGCTTGGTCGCTGACTACAATACCACTGATATTGGGTGACATGTCTGAAATAACAAGATCCGGATGCTGGTCATCCAGATGTTTCTTCAGTTCATGCACCGCACATTCTTCTCTAAAATCATTTTGAATAAATGTAACGCCTGATAGTGGCTGCATGTCCAGAATGTCCAGAGCGATTACTTTGCCATTATTCCCTACTTGATGACTGACAACCTGAGACCAACTGCCAGGTGCTGCACCTAAATCAACAACGATCATACCTGGTTTCAGTATGTGATCGCGTGTGGCGATCTCAAGCAGCTTATACGCGGCACGTGAGCGATAGCCATCCTTTTTGGCTTGCTTGACGAAGAAATCATTGACATGCTCTTTCATCCAAGCTTTACTGGTTTTGGCTTGCTTCATCAAGTAAAATAGTATCTTTTCAAGGAATTTATGTTAACACTTACTGTTGCGCATCGGCGTGAACTCAAAGCACAAGCACACGCGCTCAATCCGGTTGTGATGATCGGAAAGACCGGATTGTCGACCAGCGTGATTGAAGAACTGGATCGCGGACTTGCAAGCCATGCATTAATTAAAGTTAAAGCTCAAATTGATGATCGGACTGCCAGAAATGCACTGTTTGAAGAAATCTGTCAGCGACTGGATGCTGCACCGGTACAACATATTGGTAAAATATTTGTCATTTATCGACCTAAACCGGAAGAAGATGGTAAAAAGCCTGCAGGATCCAGTAAAAAGAAACGTGAGCCATTTCGTACTAAGCGTAGTCTGCAGAATTGAAGTTTCTAATTGATATTCAGATATACTTGACGTCCAATATTTCATACTCGCGTATACCACCCGGCGCCTGAACTTCTGCAATATCCCCCGCATGTTTGCCGATCAACGCCCGTGAAATGGGAGAACTGATAGAGATTTTCCCATCTTTTATATTTGCTTCATCGTCACCTACAATTTGATAAGTCACCGTTTCTCCACTTTGCAGATCTTCCAATGCAACAGTGGCGCCAAATACACAGGCGCCATCCGCGTTAATGAGCGCCGGATTGATGATTTGTGCGCTGGAGAGCTTACTTTCCAGTTCGATAATACGTCCTTCGATAAAACCTTGCTTTTCCTTGGCGGCATCATATTCAGCATTTTCCGAGAGATCGCCGTGAGAACGTGCTTCAGCAATCGCCGCAATGACTGCAGGGCGATGCACGGTTTTCATTTCATGTAATTCCTTACGCAGTGCTTCCGCGCCTACCACCGTTAATGGAATAGTACTCATTGTAATTTCTTACCTTTCATTTTCATCTTATTTCTTAATAGTTAAAAACAATCCATTTTTAATTACTTATATCTTAAGCTGTATGTGTAATTTTTGTAAATTATAAGCCTGCAGTTCACGCCGATTGACGATACCCGCACAGGCAGCGCGTGCGCCCGCTAACGTTGTATAGTAAGTCACTCTTGCCTGCAGCGCGGCATGGCGAATCGAATACGAGTCCCGTATCGCGCTACGGTGATTTTTTACTGTGTTGATAATCAGATTGATTTCACCATTCTTAATCATATCTACAATATGTGGGCGGCCTTCTGCCACTTTGTTAATGATAATGACGTTTATCCCGGCTTCTGTTATCGCAACGGCAGTTCCGCGCGTAGCATAAAGGGTAAAGCCAAGTTCTGCAAGGCTGCGCGCGATTTCAACGGCATGTGATTTATCCGATTGTCGCACACTGATAAAAATCTTACCGGAGGTAGGTAAACGAACATCGGTTGCTAATTGGGATTTGACAAAAGCCTCCGCAAAAGTGGCACCCATGCCCATAACTTCACCGGTAGATTTCATTTCCGGGCCTAATATCGTGTCAACGCCGGAAAGCTTAATAAAAGGGAAGACAGCTTCTTTGACTGAAAAATATTCAGGAATAATTTCTTTAGTCACACCTTGATCAATCAAACTTCTTCCTGTCATGCAACGCGCTGAGATTTTTGCCAATTGCAGGCCGGTTGCTTTGGAAATAAAAGGCACGGTGCGTGATGCTCTGGGATTGACTTCGAGTACATAGACCGTATTGTCTTGAATCGCAAACTGTATATTCATCAGTCCCACAACATTCAGTGCACGTGCCATTGCAGCCGTTTGCTGGCGTAGTTCATCCAGTATTTCAGGCTGCAGGTTAAAAGTGGGGAGAGAGCACGCAGAGTCGCCGGAGTGTACACCGGCCTGTTCAATATGTTCCATAATGCCGCCGACTAGAACGGTTTCTCCGTCATAGATGGCGTCAACGTCCACTTCCGTGGCATTGGTGAGGAAATGATCCAGTAATACCGGGGAATCGTTGGAAACCTTGACAGCTTCACGCATATAGCGTTCCAGATCGGCTTTTTCATGCACAATTTCCATTGCACGCCCACCTAATACATAACTGGGACGTACCACCAACGGGTAGCCGATTTCTTCGGCGGCGGTCAACGCGGCTTCCGGATTACGCGCGGTGCGGTTAGGCGGTTGTTTTAAGCCCAGTTGTTGCAGCATTTTCTGAAAGCGCTCGCGATCTTCGGCGCAATCGATCATATCCGGGCTGGTGCCGATAATCGGCACGCCATTGGCTTCCAGATCGCGAGCCAGTTTGAGCGGCGTTTGTCCGCCATATTGTACGATCACGCCATGCGGCTTTTCCACCGCAACAATTTCCAGCACATCTTCCAGTGTCAGCGGCTCAAAATACAGGCGATCCGATGTGTCGTAGTCGGTTGAAACCGTTTCCGGATTGCAGTTGACCATGATGGTCTCAAAACCGTCTTCACGTAACGCTAATGCTGCATGGACGCAACAATAATCAAATTCGATACCCTGACCGATGCGATTGGGGCCACCACCCAATACCATAATTTTCTTTTTATCCGTGGGGCAGGATTCGCACTCGTCTTCGTAGGTTGAGTACATATAGGCCGTGCTGGTGGCGAATTCAGCCGCGCAGGTGTCGACACGTTTGTAAACCGGCCGCAAATTGAGCTGGTGCCGGTAAGTGCGGACTGCGGTTTGTCCGGTATTGAGTAACTTTGCCAGACGCCGGTCGGAGAAACCGCTACGTTTGAGTTTTCGTAATGCTTGTTTATCCAATGTTTCCAGTTTGGCATCGACCAATGCCTGTTCTTGTTTGACCAAGTCTTCAATTTGCGCCAGAAACCAGATATCGATGTGTGTCAGTTGATGCACTTCGTCAATAGACAGTTTGCAGCGAAAAGCATCGGCGATAAACCAGATCCGTTCCGGCCCGGGGTTAGCCAGTTCCGAGCTGATGGTTTCCAAGTTGTCGGTTTTTTCATCCAGGCCATCGACACCGGTTTCCAGTCCACGCAAAGCTTTCTGCAGGGATTCCTGAAAAGTGCGGCCAATCGCCATGACTTCACCGACCGATTTCATCTGTGTCGTCAGGCGATCATTGGTTTGCGGGAATTTTTCGAAAGCAAAACGCGGCACCTTGGTGACGACATAATCAATGGTGGGCTCAAAGGATGCCGGTGTGATGCCGCCGGTAATATCATTGCCCAATTCGTTTAAAGTGTAGCCGACTGCAAGCTTGGCAGCGATCTTGGCAATCGGGAAACCGGTTGCTTTTGAAGCCAGTGCAGAAGAACGCGAAACACGCGGATTCATTTCAATCACCAGCATGCGACCATTTTCAGGATTAATGGCGAACTGAACATTGGAACCGCCGGTTTCCACGCCAATTTCACGCAACACGGCAATCGATGCATTGCGCATCAACTGATATTCTTTATCCGTCAGCGTTTGTGCGGGTGCTACTGTAATGGAATCACCGGTGTGCACACCCATCGGATCGATATTTTCAATGGCGCAGATAATAATGCAGTTATCCTGTTTATCGCGTACCACTTCCATTTCAAATTCTTTCCAGCCAATGACAGACTCTTCGATCAACAGTTCCTTGGTGGGCGAAGTTTCCAATCCGCGCTCGCAGATATTCAGAAATTCTTCACGGTTGTAGGCAATGCCGCCGCCACTGCCGCCCATGGTAAAAGAAGGACGGATAATCACCGGATAGCCAACCATGGCTTGAACTTGCAACGCTTCTTCCATGCTATGCGCGACCGCTGAGCGAGCTGAACCCAGACCGATGCGCGTCATCGCCTGTTTGAATTTTTCACGATCTTCAGCCATATCGATCGCTTCACGCGATGCACCGATGAGTTCAACACCGTATTTTTCCAATACGCCGTGTTTGACCAGATCCAACGCGCAGTTCAATGCGGTCTGCCCACCCATAGTGGGCAGCAATGCTTCGGGTCGTTCAATGGCAATGATCTTTTCGATCATAGTCCAGGTAATGGGTTCGATATAGGTTGCATCGGCCATTTCCGGGTCAGTCATGATGGTAGCAGGGTTGGAATTCACCAGAATGATGCGATAACCTTCTTCACGCAGGGCCTTGCAGGCTTGCACACCGGAATAATCGAATTCACAAGCTTGGCCGATAATAATCGGGCCGGCACCGATGATGAGAATGGATTTAATGTCGGTACGTTTAGGCATACTTTCTAACGAGTAAAATTGCGTAGTTTATGGTCAAGTTATTGTGTGGACTGATTTTTATAACGCTGCATCATTTTGATAAAGCGATTAAACAGATAATCCGCTTCATGAGGCCCTGGACTGGCTTCCGGATGGCCCTGAAAACAGAAGGCGGGTTTATCGGTCAACTCAAATCCTTGCAAACTGCCATCAAACAACGACACGTGTGTGATGCGCGCATTATCCGGCAGCGTATCGGTATCAACAGCAAAACCGTGATTCTGACTGGTGATGATCACTTTGCCACTGTCCACATCTTGCACCGGGTGATTCGCACCATGATGACCAAATTTCATTTTGATAGTACGCGCGCCGGTGGCCAAAGCCAGCAATTGCTGGCCGAGGCAAATGCCGAAGATGGGGATATTCTTTTCCAACAATGCCTGGGTAGCGGAAATTGCGTAATCGCAAGGCTCCGGATCACCGGGGCCATTGGAAAGAAATATGCCATCAGGCTGCATTGCTAGAATCTCATCAGCCGAGGTCTGTGCAGGGAAAACGGTTACCTTGCAGCCGCGTTGCGCCAATTTACGCAAAATGGTGCGCTTGATACCAAAATCAAATGCGGCGACATGATATTGAGGGTTTTCCTGAGTCGAATAACCTGATTCCAATGACCATTCCCCTTCCGTCCAGGTATACGATTGCCGGCAACTGACCACTTTGGCGAGATCCATGCCGGATAACCCAGGAAATGCCCTGGCGGCTTGCAATGCTTTGTTCTCGTCAATTTTTCCCGCCATGATGCAACCGGCTTGCGCACCTTTTTCCCGCAAAATACGTGTGAGCTTGCGGGTGTCGATTTCAGCGATGGCGACGACATGCTGTTCTTGCAGAAATTCGGATAATGTCCGGGTTTTACGATGACTGCTGGCAGCCAAAGGGAGATCACGTATCACCAGGCCGGCGGCAAAAACTTTATTGATGTTACCGGATTCAAAATCTTCCGGATTGGTGCCGGTGTTGCCAATATGCGGGTAGGTCAGGGTGATGATTTGCTGGCAGTACGAAGGGTCGGTCAATATTTCCTGATAACCGGTCATTGCCGTATTGAAAGCGACTTCACCGGTATTGATACCCTCAACACCAATAGACACGCCACGAAAAATTGTTCCATCAGCAAGTGCGAGGATGGCGTGTGGGCGTTGTGACACAAAAAACTCCTTGGAAACTGACACGATATGGAAATTGAACCAAGGATAACCAGTTTCTAAATGCCTTGGCTTTGAGCATGGAATTATACGTGAAAAAGGTTTGTTTTTGTATGCAAGTGCTTTGGGCTAACTGCAAGCTAGTCTTGTCAACGCTGCCTATGCGTTGCGTTATTTTTTGAGTGTCTTGAGTTTAAAAGGAAAAAGCTTTAGGTTTTTTGAATTTCTTGTACTGTTAGAACTTGAAAGATGATTACAAGGCATTTCAGCGATCGCGAAACTTTTTAGTTATTTCTCAGCTGATCAATAACTAATTGGCGGATATCGTAGTTTTCCCCTGAGTTGATAATGGTGAAATCCGGGTTATTGGGGTTCAGGTAATCCAAACCACGCTCTTTCCCCGAAGCGAGAAAATCAGTGATCGCCAGCTTGTAGATTTTTTGGGGATCTACCGGAGCACCGTTAATGTGCCAAGTGCCATTGGTTTGCTGTGCATTGGCGGATTGTAGAAAGCCCCCCGAACCCATATTCGCCAACCCCTGATTCAGCACTTTTATCAGCAGACCACCTTTTATAGTAGCCAGTTGGACTTTGCCACCAAAAGGCAAAATACGAATAACATCGTAGACGGTGATTTTGCCTGCCGGTAGAACGTCATCGATGCGGATCGAGCCGCTGTTGTAGAGCGAGAGTTCCGCTTCAGGATAAGGGCGCAGCAGGCTTTGGGCTATCAGGTCAGTGAGATTGGTCGGATGGTTGCGTACACTAGACTCTAGTCCGTCTAATGGTTCGGTACTGGTCGTCACCACGGCTTCGGGCTCAAAACCCTGTTGACGGAAGGCGTTGAAAGCAATATCCATCCATTTGTCGACCACGGCCTTGATGCCTGGATCTTCTGCCAGATTGTCGTTGATGGGTACGAACGTGGGTTTGATTTCGGTTTTGCCGGTTTGCGGATCAAAATAAAGATCAACCACGTAGACTGAGCGCACATTGGCATCACTTTTCAGTATCGGTGTGAAATTGCCGCGCCAGTTTTGGTGGTTCTCATGTTCATGTCCGCCCAGTAGTAATCCGATTCGTGGATAGGCTTGTAACAATCTGATATCGTCGCCAATGTTCTGATGGGCTAAAGCAATGATAAAGTCGGATTGCTGATCAAGTAGTTGCGCGATTTGATCATGGGCGGCGGTCAATGGATCGGAATAACGCACATAGCCGGGTTGATTGATGGGTAAGGTCAATCCAAACATGCCGATTCTGAATGTTTTTCCACTCTTTCTGTCGTGAATCGGGATGATAAGATTTTGTTTAACACCTGCAAAAGGATGACCGTCAGCAGCGAATACGTTGCTGGATACCCAGGTAAATTTTGCTTCCTTGATGCGTTGATTGAATTGATTTTCTTTGATATCAAACTCATGATTGCCAAAAGTAGCATAATCAAGTGCGAAGTGATTCAATACATCTACCATTTGTTTGCCGGCTAATCGATCGCCTTCATACTGGGCAGTGCCAATCGCGGAAGGACTCAACAAATCTCCGCCTAACGTGGTGATGGTGTTGGGGTTATGCGCCAACAATTGATTGCGTAATGTGGCAACTCGTGCGATCCCTCCTTCTTTGTCGCCATTGATGGGTGTAATTTCGTAAATGTCGCTAAAGTGCAGGATCGTCACATGAATTCTGTGATCGTGGTTACGGGTGGTTGGCAGTGTACTGCAAGCTGCTGTGGTAAAGGCGAAAAACAGTATTAAAAGAGTAAAGTAGGATTTTTTCACGATAGTTTTTGTAGTTTCTATTTCAGAGCCATATTAAAGGGCTACTCAATATCTGACAAATTGCATGTGATTTTTCTAATAGAAGGGAAATCTGTGAAGGTGTAAAGTGCGTAGTTCATGAGTTTGCTTTACTTAAGAATGCTGAATTTGATGGATTCTTCATCAAATTCCGGTATTACTGTTATCAGCGACTGATTCTGAATATAATCAGGCTCTGCTAGAACAATATGAGAGAAATACAATTTTCACCAAGATTGAGATAGAAGTACGGACCTCGAATCAGATAATCCAGGGTCATATCATGTGAGGAATGAGAAGTTGTAAAAGATAGTGAGTTTTTGTTCTTGATAATACTGATTAAACAAATTCAAGTAAAAAGGGGAATTATTGTGAAACAATATTTTGTATCATCAGAAAAACGGCTTTTGTTTTTTATTCTGGCAGTATTTTCTTTTATCACGATATTATCTGCCTGCACATTAATTCCGGATAGCGATTCAAATCGCGGTGCGACCACTGTTAAGCAAGATCAATTTGGTGATAGCTATACAACGATCAAGTACCTTGATCAAGGTTGGGATAATGCTGACAGCTTGTGGTTTTATACCACAACACAAGGGTCCAACGTTATGCCCTACGATTTCTTTATGGTATTGGAACAGCCCGGTAAGTCTGAGCTTTTTCGTTCAGATGACAATATGAACTTCTATCGTTATTTACCTCAAAAAGCTACTTCCAGTAATCCGGATGCACTACCGGTCGGGTGGGTTAAGGATGACTACAAAGGTAAAGAATACATTGGCTTGACTTGTGCAGCTTGTCATACCGGGCAAGTAAACTATAACGGGGTGGGTATCCGTATTGATGGCGGCCCTGCCAGCGCGGATATGGAAACCATCATGAAAGATATGGCGAAGGCTTTGAAATACACGAAAGACAATGAAGAGGTCAGGGCTCGATTTGTCAAGAATGTATTGGCTCGCGGGAATTATAAGACAGAATCCGAGGTTCTCGATGATTTGAGTAAATTCAAACAACGCATCATAAGCTATATTGATATCAATCGCAGTGATGTTGCTTATGGTTATGCGCGGCTGGATGCGTTTGGACGCATTTATAATCGGGTGTTGGAGCACCTCGTCAACGGAAGAGTGTTAGAAGAACTGTTACGTGATGGCAAGATCATGGGCGATGAAGGCATGACTGAAGATGAATTTAACAAAGTCGTGCAGAATGTAGACCACATTATGACGGGTGAGCAACGTGATCATGTGGTTGAACGTCTTGCCAAGACACTGGATGGATGGCAACTAGGTAGACTGCGTAATAAATTATTCAATAAGCCTAATGCGCCTGTTAGCTATCCTTTTTTATGGGATATTCCTCAACATGATTACGTGCAATGGAACGGTCTGGCTGCCAATGCCGGGTTAGGTCCACTGGGACGTAATACGGGAGAGGTTATCGGAGTTTTTGGTACATTAGATTGGAAAGAAGAAAAAGGTTTCAGCATATCAACGCTTATCGGTGGACAGAGTTCCGGAAGCAAAAAAATCAACTTTACCTCTTCAGTGAATGTACATAATTTGAGCAGAATTGAATCCCATCTAGATAAATTGCAATCACCCCGATGGCCGGGAGATGTTTTGGGAGAGATCGACGAGCAACGTGCTTTCCGAGGCAAACCACTGTTTAATGAATATTGTGCCAGTTGCCATGCCAATATTAATCGGAATGATCCGGATCGCCGTGTTGTCGCTCACATGTCGAGAGTGGACGATGTCGGAACTGATCCGGTTATGGCTAAGAATGGTAGGGAATATCGGGGGTTCTCAGGTATTTTGCGCAACCAGTATGTAGGGGTGGGGGTCGGCGATATTCTACTCAACCAAGAAGCACCGGTGGCGGCTTTACTGACCAAGGCGACTTTAAATGTGGTAGCCACTCCGGATGTTGATAAATGGTTTCTCGAACGCTGGACGGATTGGCTGGTAGATATCGCTACCGCATTTTTCCGTAACAAAATTAATCCTTCAATCAAACATGGCAATTATGATCCGGATACGACAGTTGACCCGTTTGCTTCAATAAACGCTTATAAGGCAAGATCATTAAACGGAATTTGGGCAACTGCGCCATATTTGCACAATGGTTCTGTACCCACGCTCTATGATTTGTTATTGCCAAAGAAACGTGAGGGTGATCCGGAAGATGGGGAATATCGTCCTGATCAGTTTGAAGTAGGCTCACGCGAATTCGACCCGGTCAAAGTAGGTCTAAAAAGTGGCGGCTATAAGGGTTTTACTTTTAGAATCACTAATGCAAAAGGTGAAGAAATAAAAGGAAATAGTAATGCCGGTCACGAATATACATCCGGCAAAACAGCGCAGCCTAATGGCAAAATTCTGCCACCACTTAACAAAGAAGAACGATTGGATCTGCTGGAATACCTCAAGACACTGTGACCTGAATATTTTCTTCAATAATTCTTATTTTATGAAAAGGGAGTAATGCGATGAATACCAGTACAAGTTATCTTGAACAGTATGATGCAGCGCCTGACGCAGATAAATTCCCATTAGTGCGTCGCTGGATAGATACAGAGCCTTTGCCATTTTTTAAAGAATTGCGCGAGAAACGTCCTATCTTGGTAACACCCAAATGCACGCTGGTTACCCGGTTTGACGATGTCAGAGAGGTGCTGCTGATGTATAAGGTTTTCACGGTCAAGCCTTATGTGCCGAAAATGGCTAATTACCTGATGATGCATGACGATGATGCATTGCATACCCGTGAAAAATCGCTGATGCAGTTTATGCTGAATCGTGATGATTTGCCCAGGGTACGTAATATGGTGGCGGATATTGCCCGGGGAATTCTCAGTCGCGGCAATAATCAGATTGAGATTGTCAATGATTTCTGTCGTATGGTTCCCGCTATGTTGGTACAAAAATACTTCGGATTGACTGGTGCCAAGAGCGCCGACTTGATTGAGTGGTCTTACTGGAATCAGTATGACACTTTTCACAATCATCCCTTTGATCTGGTGTCCGCAGAGTTGTCGCAGCAAATTATAGCGCGTCATAATGAGACTTCTGAGAAACTGGGAAGCTTCATTACGATGCTGATTGCAAAACGTCTTTTTGCAGTTAAAGCAGAGAAATTGACATTTTCAACCATTATCAGATTGCAAGACGATATTGTTACCAGAATGTTGCGCGCCAGTTTCTCGAAAGAACTGGACTTCGATATTAAGCGTTTGGGGGTTAATGCCGGCGGTCTTCTGATCGGTGCGATTGAGACCACTTCGCAGGCGGTGGCGCAAGTGCTGCAATATCTGTTTCAGCACCCTGAATGGCTGGCCACGGCAAAGACTGCCGCGCAGAAGGAGGATACTTCCGAATTCGATGGCATCGTGTGGGAAGCTTTGCGCTTTGTTCCGATCACACCTTATTTATTCCGTACCACTGCGAGCGATTATATGGCAGCAAAAGGCACGAATTATGAAACCGTGCTACGTGCCGGTACTTATGTGTTGCCGGTAACGCTATCAGCCATGTTTGACGAACGAGCATTTGAATCGCCGGAAAAATTTATCCCACAACGCAATTGGTATAACTATTTTCATTTTGGCTTCGGTAGCCATGAATGTCTGGGGCGTTATGTGGGTATGGTGATGATTCCTGAAATGGTGCGCCAGGTATTATTGAAGAAGGATGTTGTGCCCAAAGGTAACATGGATTACAAATCCGGCCCTTTCCCTGAATCATATGATCTTACGTGGGTTGCGTAGCCAGCAGATCGTTGAAAAACTATCTGTGCTGCCACTCACTATGGTGTTAAAAACAGGCTCAGAATGCTCATTGATTACGCATGAATTGCATTTTTGCTTGGTATCGGCTGTCTCGGAAACGTTCTTCAACGGCCTGCCAGTATGATGAGACTCAGTGTTCTATCGCCCAAATTTGCTTGTGATTCTTAGCGATAGGACACTGAGAGGGCCTACATTAATAATTAGATTTTTCTTCAGTTGATCTGGCCTTGCCGCCGCCTTCCTGATCACCGGCCGGTATTTGATGAAATGGCTGGATCGTTTTACCATAAGCTTCAGGATCAGGTGTTTCCGGCGCTGTTGGCTTGCCACCGCACGCAGCTAATAACATCACCGCGGTTACTACAAAAAAATATGTAGTTCTCATAAAAAACCTTCCGTTGGTTGATAATGAATCGTTTCTGTTACACGGTTCATAGACTACCGGTTGAGGTGGTATAGCACATTGATTTGAATCAAACTAGAGTAATTCTAATTAGCGATAGCGCGATCAATGGCACAAATCAGATTGCATTTTTACCAGTCATTAAATGATTTTGTTGAGCGGGCGTTGCGCGACACTGAAATTATTCATAATCTTGATCGAAAAGCTTCGGTCAAGGACATGATCGAATCGTTCAATGTACCGCACACGGAGATTGAATTGATTCTGGTCAATGGGATTGCTGTCGATTTTAGCTATATTGTGCAGTGCAGTGATTATATTCAGGTTTATCCTGCATCTGAGCATCCGGTAGTGACGCCATTACTACCACTGCGTCCAACATCAATGCGGCCGCCACTATTTTTAGTGGATGTTAATCTTGGAAGATTGGCGCGCTATTTAAGGTTGCTGGGGTTTGATTGCTGCTATCGCAATGATTATGATGATGCCACAGTGGCGAGAATCGCCAGTGAACAACAACGCACCGTGTTGACGCGTGATCGTACATTGTTACAGCGCAGGATTATCACTTATGGATATTTTGTCCGGGCAAGTTTACCTAAAATTCAAACGCAAGCAGTTCTGAAACGATTTGATTTATATGCTTTGTTAAAACCATTAACACGTTGCACACACTGCAATGGGCAATTAGTGGAAACCGAAAAACAAAAAATAGAACATCGACTGGAACCATTGACCAAGCAGCATTACGACAGATTTCTGATGTGTCCGGAATGTGACCGGATTTATTGGCAGGGCAGTCACTGCGAGCGTGTAAAGCATCTGATTGATGACTTTCTTGCAGCAGAATGATTGCATTCATTGCAATGCAGGATCGAGGTACGTTTTTTTTATTTGACATTAAAGACAACCGGTCGTATTATAAAGTCATGTCCAAATTAATTAAGAAAGAATTCAATAGAGAGAATCTGTTAAATCAGGGTGTTAATCTATTTATGAATCAGGGCTATCATGGCACAGGGCTACAGGAGATTTTGGATGCGGTAAATGTTCCCAAGGGCTCTTTTTACAATTACTTTGGCAGTAAAGAGGATTTTGGTGCTGATGTCATTCAGCATTATACTGAGCCGTTTATTATGCAATTAACAGCCTATTTGGATAACTCAGGTGCTGATGCACTCAGTGCAATCAGACACTATTTTGATGAACTCATTGTAGAACTTGAAAAGAATGAGTTTAAAGGTGGCTGCCTGCTGGGTAATTTCATGGGAGAGATCGGTGATACCAGTGAAGTTTGCCAGAAATCGCTTCAATCCGCGGTTAAGCGTTATCGGGATGTACTACAACTCGGATTGGTTAAAGCGCAGCAGCAAGGTACGGTGAGACTGGATAAATCAGCGGAAGAGATGGCTGATTTGCTGGTGAATACTTGGCAAGGTGCTTTATTGCGAATGAAGATAGAAAAATCATCCGCTCCAATTAAGCAGTGTTGTCAGGATTTGCTGGGAGATTATTTCAGGTCTTAATTTTTTTAATTAATAAAAATACGACCGGTCATATTTTTATTAATTTCATTCAATGGGAGATAAAATGCCAAAATACATTATCGAACGGGAAATTCCCGGTGCAGGTTTACTGACACAACAAGATCTGCAAGCCATTTCGCAGAAATCATGCAGTGTGCTGAGCAGTATGGGGCCACGTATTCAATGGCTGGAGAGCTATGTGACGGATGATAAAGTCTATTGCATCTACATTGCGCCCGACGAAGCGACCATCAGAGCACATGCCGAGCAAGGTGAATTTCCCGCTAATCGTGTTTCACGAATCAAATCCGTGATCGATCCAACCACCGCTGAATAGAACGGGAAAATGACGATCGTTCATAAAAATGAATATTTTTAAAGGAGGTAATATCCATGCAGCCCTATGTCATTCGATCCACGATATTCATTCTAATTCTGACTGTCACCGGTATCTCTGCGTCTTTTGCTGAGAATGCAGCGGCAACTGCGACTGCGACTAAAAAACATGCAGCTTCCCTAGAGTCGGGAGGTGGCCATCAGCATTACGTGCAATCGGATGAAGGACAGAAACCAGGTCCGGATGGCCAGCTTGCACCCAAGTTGCACAACTTAGGAGAACATACGTTTCCCGTCAGCACACGCAATCCGTTAGCGCAGCAATACATCAACCAGGGTCTCAATCTTGCCTACGCGTTCAATCATGCCGAGGCACGACGGGCATTCCGCGAGGCGGCGCGGTTGGATCCCGGCCTTGCGATGGCTTATTGGGGGCAGGCGCTGGTGCTGGGCCCCAACATCAACGCCATGATGGAACCGAACGAAGAGCCTCAGGCGCTGGAGATCGTACAGCGGGCCAAGTCATTGATGACGAATGCGCCACCGAAGGAACAAGCACTGATCAATGCGCTTGAGAAACGTTATTCGGGGCAGGCTGAGCAACGGGAGGCGAACAATAAGGCTTATGCAGAGGCCATGCGGCAAGTGCATCAGCGTTTCCCGGATGATGCGGATATTGCAATGCTGTATGTAGAATCCATGATGGATCTGCGACCTTGGGGTTACTGGATGCTGGATGGTCAGCCGTATGAAGGGACAGCTGAAATTGTCGCGCTTACCGAAGAAGTATTGCGGCGCAATCCCAAACACCCAGGCGCTCTGCATATGTATATTCACCTGATAGAGTCGACAAGTACGCCCGAGCGAGCGGAAAAAGCAGCTGATACGCTACTGACGCTGATGCCAGCGGCGGGGCACATGATACACATGTCATCGCATATTTATCAGCGTGTCGGGCGGTATGCCGATTCAATGAAGAGTAATCAGCTTGCAATCGCTGCGGACGAGGATTACATCACGCAGTGCCACGCGCAAGGTTTGTATCCGATGGTGTACTATCCGCACAATATCCATTTTCTTTGGTTTGCAGCTAGCGTGGATGGTCAGAGCAAGATTGCCATCCAATCTGCACGCGAAGTTGCCAGTAAAATTGATGATGCAGTGCTGAAGGCCATACCATTGACAGCAGTCTTCCGTGTCACCCCATATTGGGCGCTGGCGAGGTTTGGTCACTGGCAGGAAATTCTTGCAGAGCCTGCACCGCCATCGACCAATCTATTTTTAACAGGAGGCTGGCATTATGTGCGCGGCCTCGCATTTGTCGCGACAGGCCAATTGCAACAAGCCGAACAGGAATTGGCAGCACTGCGCAAGATCATGAAAGACCCGCTGCTGGATGGTCCTCTGCTCTCAAAAAATACCACCAGGACTGTGTTGAGCGCAGCGCCTGAGGTACTCGCAGGCGAGATTGCTGCTGCGCGTGGACAGTTTGATCAAGCCATTGCACACCTTGAAAATGCAGTTCGTCTGGAAGATGCCCTGGTGTATACGGAGCCGTTGGAATTTCACTTGCCACCACGGTTGGCACTGGGCGCCATTTTGCTGAAGTCAGGGCGGCCAGGCGAAGCAGAAACGGTGTATTGGGAAGATCTGCGGCGCAATCGCAATAATGGCTGGGCGCTTTACGGTTTGACGCAGGCATTGCGCGCACAAAAGAGGGATGATCAGGCGGCGGTCATTACGACGCGTTTTGAACAGGCTTGGGCACGTGCCGATGTGAAATTGAGCGCATCCCGTTTCGGACGCGAGTGATGGTGTGCCGACACATCAGGATTTGATCGATGTCCTTTGATAAAACCATGAGTAAATTATTCGAAAGCAATTCTGAGCAATTAAAAAAAGATTTCCCTTCGATTCAGGAAATTAATGCTGCGAACAAAGATTTCCTCTATCGTCAAGGTGATCATTGTGCCAATGTTTTCTGGATAAAAGGTGGTATCGTGAAGCTTTCGCACCTGACAGCGCAAGGAACCGAAATTACCATCGCACTGCTCAGGCAAGGCGATGTGATTGGTTTCTTGGGAGAACATGCTGCGCATCATGCCATGGAAGAGTCTGCACAAGCATTAGGAGAAGTTGATTTTTACCGCTTGGCATATCAAGATTTCAAAGCACTGTTATCGCAGCATGCAGAGCTGGCGTGGTATGTTTTTGAGGAGACCTATGCCCGCAAACAAAAAATCGAACGTAAACTTCGTACCATCCTGACGCAGCCGGTTGAAATACGCCTTGCAGCCGCATTATTGGAGCTGGCCGAAATGTTTGGCATACGCTGCACGCATGGTTATGCATTGGAAATTCATTTAACGCAACAGGATGTGGCGGATCTGATCGGTGCCAGCCGCTCGGTGGTGAGCACAATTCTGAACGATTTCAGAAGCCGCGGCATGCTGGACTACACGCGTGACCAGATTTGCATCAATGATGCTGCGCTCATTGCGTTTTATCATGCAAAATAACTGACATCACTCGGAGTGGTTTTGTTTTGTAGCTAACAGACAACGTGATAGTGTTGTATTAATGTTTGGTATGGTGATCCATCGGGGTGACCACAATTAATACAGGAGCATTAACATGAAAGTAATTTCACCGCGCATGCACGGTTATCTTGATTTTCTGACTGTCATTCTATTTTTACTTGCGCCAACCCTGTTCGGGCTAAATCAAGTACCGGCCTTGCTGGCGTACAGTCTCGCCGCTATTCATCTGCTTGTCACATTGGCTTCTGATTTTCCTTTCGGAGTTGTCAAGCTCATTCCATTTCCTGTGCATGGCTGGATTGAGCGCGTAGTCGGTCCTGCGTTGGTTGCAGTGCCTTTTATCCTGGGTTTTGCTACCGATGAAGTCGCGAGGAATTTTTATATCGCAGCGGGTTTTGTCATTATCGTGGTCGGTGTACTTACGGATTATCAAGGAAAGGTAAGAGACTGATAGATCTATGGATTTGTTTTATGTCGCTCCGATCCATTATCAAAGTACAGTTGAAGCTGTGCCTTTGTCTAGCATTTGTTCAAAATAATTTCATCTTCGGCAAATCGCTGTGCTGCATGAGAAACTCATCCACGCCTCGTGCTGCCTGTCTTCCCTCGCTGATCGCCCAAACCACTAGTGATTGCCCGCGGCGCATGTCGCCGGCCGCGAAGACGCCGGGGATGTTGGACATGTGGTTTTGATCGACCAGTACGTTGCCGCGCTGGTCGAGTTTCACACCGAGTTGTGAAATCGGCCCTTCCGCTTCGGGACTGAGGAAACCTAGGGCCAACAGGCACAGGTCGCAATCGAGCGTGAACTCGCTGCCGGGGATTTCTTTCATCTTTGCTGGGCGGGAGCCTTGCATTTCCCATTCCAGGCGGATGCCGTGGAGTTTTTTGACGACGCTGTTTTCGCCGGAAAAGGATTTCGTGTTGATGGCGAAGTCGCGGACGTCGTGACCAATGGGAGTGGCGGCTTCTTCGTGGGCGGAACTGACGCGATAGATCATCGGCCAGTAGGGCCAGGGCATGTCCTGCGTTCGGCCGGCGGGTGGTTTGGGAAGCAGTTCAAATTGCTGAACGGACTTGCATCCCTGCCGGATGGCGGTGCCAAGGCAGTCGGCTCCGGTATCGCCGCCGCCGAGAATGATGACATGCTTGTCCTTGGCGCTGATGAATTCCCGCTCTGGGATGTGGTCGCCGAGGTTGGTTTTGTTCTGCATCGGCAGATAGCTCATGGCCAGGTGGATGCCATTCAGATCGCGACCGGGGACGTCAATATCGCGCGCTTTTGTCGATCCGCCGCAGAGCACGATCGCGTCAAAATCGTGGCGTAGATCTTCGACCTTGATGTTGAAACCGACGTTGGCGTTGGTGACGAAGTTGATCCCCTCAGCTTTCATCAGATCCACACGGCGATTGACGATATGCTTTTCGAGCTTGAAATTGGGAATGCCATACATGAGCAGCCCGCCGATTCGGTCGGCGCGTTCAAATACCGTCACCAGATGTCCCGCCTTGTTAAGTTGGGCAGCACACCCGAGTCCAGATGGACCGGAGCCGACGACGGCAACCTTCTTGCCCGTCCGCGTGGCTGGCGGGCAGGGCTTAACCCAACCTTCCTTAAACGCGTGGTCAATGATGTTCTGTTCGATTGATTTAATGGTGACAGGTTGTTCATTGATCCCCAATACACACGCCTCTTCACATGGCGCAGGGCAAATGCGCCCCGTAAATTCAGGGAAGTTATTGGTTTTGTGCAGCATCTCGATGGCATCGTGCCACCGTCCCTTGTAGATAAGATCGTTCCACTCTGGAATGATATTTCCCAGTGGGCAGCCGTTTGGGCCATGGCAGAACGGGACCCCGCAATCCATACAGCGGGCGCCCTGGCGCTCGAGTTTCTCCTCGGTAATGTCGAGATAGACCTCATTCCAGTCGACAACGCGCGACTCAACTGGCCGACGTGTCGCCGTTTCACGCTTGAATTCCCTGAAACCTGTGGGTTTGCCCATTGCGTTCTCCATTCAAAATTAAAAGTTAAAAATGCAGAATCTCATCTTTACCTTTAATTTTTAGTTTACACCGTCCCCGCCTGGCGTTCGCCGAGCCTTCTGGCCATTTCTTCAAACTCGCTCATCTTCTCCAGTGCAGTGTGGTAGTCGGTTGGCATCACCTTGACGAACCAACGGAGTTCTTTCTCGAAATCATCCAGAATCACCTTGGCACGGACCGATCCGGTCAGCTTGTAGTGGTTTTCCAGGAGGGTCTTGATCGTTTCGCGATCATAATCCTTGTCAGGTGTTTCCAGTGCCACCGTCCCGGTATTGCACAGGCGCAGGAACTGGCCATTGACGTCGTAGACGTAGGCGATCCCGCCGCTCATGCCGGCAGCAAAGTTGCGCCCGGTTGGGCCGATGACGACGACTCGTCCGCCGGTCATGTATTCGCAGCCGTGATCGCCGACACCCTCAACAACTGCCTGGGCGCCGGAGTTACGGACGCAGAAGCGTTCGCCAACGATGCCGCGGATGTAGACTTCGCCTGCAGTTGCGCCGTAGCAGATCACGTTGCCGGCGATGATGTTTTCCTCGGGCTTGAACGTTGCCTTTTTCGGCGGGAAGAGGGCGATCTTTCCGCCGGAGAGTCCCTTGCCCAGATAATCATTGCAGTCCCCTTCCAACATCAGTGTGATGCCGCGAGCGAGGAAGCATCCGAAGCTCTGCCCAGCCGATCCGCTGAACCTGAATGTGATCGTGTCATCCGCAAGTCCGGTATGTCCGTATTTCAGGGCGATCTGGTGCGACAGCATGGTGCCGACAGTGCGATTGATGTTGCGAATCTCAAGGTCAGCCGTAACCTTTTCGCCACGCTCAATCGCCCGTGCTGCCAATTTGATCAGCTGGTTGTCCAACGCCCGTTCCAGTCCGTGCTCCTGCTTCTGTACACAGCGAACGGCCACATCCGCACCGATCCGGGGCTTGTGCAGGATTACGCTCAGGTCTAAATTCCGCGCCTTATAATGGTGCGAAACATCCATGAACGCCAGCAATTGCGTCTGCCCGACCATGTCGTCAAACTTTCGGAATCCCATCTCGGCCATGTATTGGCGTACTTCCTCCGCAATAAAGAAGAAGAAATTGATGATGTGCTCAGGCTTGCCGGCAAATTTCTTGCGCAGCTCCGGATCCTGAGTTGCCACGCCGACTGGGCAAGTGTTCAGATGACAAACCCGCATCATGATACATCCGGAGGCAATCAGCGGCCCGGCGGAGAAGCCGAATTCTTCCGCCCCGAGTAGTGCCGCGATGATGACGTCGCGACCGGTCTTAAGTTGTCCATCCGTTTGTACGACCACGCGCCCGCGCAGGTTGTTCATCACCAGAACCTGTTGCGTCTCGGCGAGTCCCAGTTCCCACGGGATGCCCGCGTACTTAATGCTGGTCAGCGGCGCAGCGCCTGTTCCGCCGGAATCGCCGGAGATCAAAATGTGATCCGCCTTGGCCTTGGCGACGCCAGCCGCAACGGTTCCGACTCCCACCTCGCTGACCAGCTTCACGCTGACGCGCGCCTTGGGATTGGCGTTCTTTAGATCGTGGACGAGCTGCGCCAGATCTTCAATCGAATAAATATCATGGTGCGGCGGTGGCGAGATTAACCCGACGCCGGGTGTCGAGTGTCTGATCTTCCCGATATACGCATCCACCTTGTGTCCCGGCAATTGCCCGCCCTCGCCGGGCTTGGCGCCCTGGGCCATTTTGATTTGCAATTCATCGGCGTTGGCCAGGTATTCCGTGGTGACACCAAACCGTGCGCTCGCCACCTGTTTGATGGCGCTACGGCGGAAGATGACGTTGCCGTTCGCATCCGGCTGCGGATCGGGTTGGAAGCGCCGCGGGTCTTCGCCTCCTTCGCCGGTATTGCTCTTGCCACCAATACGGTTCATGGCGATGGCCAGATTTTCGTGGGCTTCAGTGCTGATCGATCCGAGCGACATCGCGCCGGTGACGAATCGCTTGACGATCTCCTTAGCTGGTTCGACTTCTTCCAACGGGATCGGATTGACCGCTTTCTTGAAGTTAAGCAATCCGCGCAAAGTGCATCGGTTGCGCGCTTCATCGTCCAGCAACGTGGTGTATTCCCTAAACTTCTTGTACCCATCGATGGGTTTCTCGACACCCACCCGAACCGAATCCTGGAGCTTGGCCACCGTCTCGGGGTTCCACATGTGGTATTCGCCGTCGCGGCGCCACTGATACAGTCCGCCGTTGTCCAATATCGGTTCATTCACTTGGATCGGCGGGAATCCGCGGCGGTGTCGTTCCAACGATTCACGTGCGATGATCTCCAGACCGATTCCCTTGATGCGCGAGGCTGTGCCGGTGAAGTACCGGTCGATCATCGTTTTGCCCAGACCGATCGCTTCGAAGATCTGAGCACCCCGGTAGCTTTGCACGGTACTGATTCCCATCTTCGACGCGACCTTGAGGATCGCTTTGTTGGCTGCTTTGATGTAGTTGTATTGCGCTTTTTCCAACTTCAGGTTGGGGAGTAATCCGTCCTGATATAAATCTGCCAGCGTCTCGAAAGACAGATACGGATTCACCGCTCCGGCTCCGTATCCAATGAGCAGGCAGAAGTGGTGTGTCTCGCGCGCCTCGCCGGTTTCGATCACCAGGCCGCATTGCGTGCGCGTACCTTCGCGGATCAGGTGATGATGTACTGCGGCGGTCGCCAGCAGGCTGGGGATCGGTGCGTTCCCGGCATCTACACCGCGGTCTGACAGAATCAGGATAGATACGCCTTCCTTGACCGCACAAGCCGCCCGTTCCATCAATTCTTCCAACGCCCGCTGCAAACCCGCTTCACCTTCGCTGACTTGGAAGAGCATCTCGAGCGTCACCGCGCGCAATTTGCCGACAGCCACTTCCCGCAGTTTTTCCAGATCAGTATTGCTGATGATCGGGCTTTTGAGTTTGATCAAATGCGCGGCATCCGGTATTTCATCCAGCAAATTCCCTTCGCGCCCGATGTAGGTGTATGTCGATGTGACCAGTTCCTCCCGAATCGCATCCAGCGGCGGATTGGTTACCTGGGCGAAGAGCTGCTTAAAATAGTTGTAGAGCAACTGCGGTTTCTCGGAGAGACACGCCAGTGGCGTATCCGTCCCCATCGAACCGATCGCTTCGGCGCCACTGGCGGCCATCGGCATCATGATCAGCTTCAAGTCTTCATGCGTGTACCCGAACACATGTTGCCGCATCAGCAACGTCGCATGATCCGGTTGATGCACCTTGTTCGGGGCTGGCAGGTTGTCCAGTTCGATCAGGTTTTCTTCCAGCCATCTTTTCCAAGGCCGACTGTTCACGAGTTGCCGCTTGATCTCGCTGTCATCGATGATCCGCCCTTGTTTGGAGTCGATCAAAAAAATCTTGCCTGGCTGCAACCGCCATTTCCGCGTTACGTTTTCCGGCGGAATGGGCAGCACGCCCACTTCGCTGGCCATGATGACCAGATCATCCTTCGTCACGTAGTAGCGCGAAGGGCGCAGCCCGTTTCGATCCAGCATCGCGCCGACGAGTGTGCCATTCGTAAAGGCAATGGAAGCCGGTCCATCCCACGGTTCCATTAGACAGGCGTGATATTCGTAAAACGCCTTGAGGTCTTCATCCATCTGATCGTGGTTCTGCCACGCTTCCGGGATAAGCATCAGCACTGCATGGGGCAAACTCCGACCGTTCACACACAGAAATTGCAGCGCGTTGTCCAGCGTGGCTGAGTCCGAGCCGGATTCCGTCAGAATCGGGAGCATTTTCCGGAGTTCGCCCCCGAACACTTCCGATTGCAAAGACCCGTACCGCGCCCGCATCCAGTTGCGGTTGCCGCGCAACGTGTTGATCTCGCCGTTGTGAGCCAGGTAGCGGTATGGATGCGCCAGCCGCCAGGATGGAAAGGTATTGGTCGAAAACCGCGAATGGACGATCGCCAGGGATGACAGGAAATCCGGGTCCGACAAATCCGGGAAGTACGCCCGAACTTGTGCCGCCGTCAACATGCCCTTGTAGATTATCCGATTGGCCGACAGGCAGCAGATATAGAAATCCTCCGCAGCTTGCGGCGGGAAATTACCAAACTCGATGGTATTTTCGGTTCGCTGGCGCACCAGATATAGCCGTCGGTCAAAGTCTTGTCGGTTGTAAAAGCTCACTCCCATTCCGACAAAGACCTGCCGGATCACCGGCTCCACCTTGCGCGGGCTTGGCCCGCACGCGTTGGCGTTAACCGGTACATCCCGCCACCCTAATACCACCATCCCGAAATCGGCGGCGATTTTCTCCATTGTCTGTTCGCACAATTTGCGGGCGGCAGCGTCCTTGGGTAGAAAGATCATCCCCACACCATATTCACCCAAGTGAGGCAGCTCGATACCGATCTTCTTGGCTTCCCGCCGAATGAATTTATCCGGCATCCGGCACATGATCCCGGCGCCATCCCCCGAATCCGGTTCACACCCGCAGGCGCCGCGATGTTCCATGTTCTCCAGCATCTTCAGGGACTGATCGACGATAGAATGGGAGTCCTTTCCCTTGATGTGAGTGATAAACCCGACACCGCAGGAATCATGGTCGAAGCGTGGATCGTACAAGCCCTGTGCGGGCGGATAGCCTTTTGTCATCGCTAGTTGCTCTCGTTCTGAGTTGGCCCCAGTTGGACAAATTTTCGAATTATGATCATAGCGGATGAGAGAGGGGAATCCAAATATTTCTGCAAATGGGTAATTGAAATGCCTTTGTATGCCAGCGTTTAACAGCAGTTGGGGTTCGGCGTGTTTGACACTCCATCCGATTTCCAGTAATTTCATTTCCTATGAGAGAGGGTGTTTGTTTTTCCAATACGCTTGCTCCACCGAAGCGACTTCGATGAGAAATTCAATCAAGAGGGGATAGGCTATGTCTGTACTTCAGGAAATTTCGGAGGAATCAACGACCAACGAGTGGACTAAAGCGACCGCCAAAAAAATACCTAACATCGATCTCACCGAACTTTTCGGTAGCAACGTCTTTGGCGACCGCGCCATGCAAGAGCGACTTTCCGTGGACACCTATCGCGCATTGAAAGAAACCATCGAGAAGGGAAAATTGCTCACACTCGAAGTCGCTAATGCCGTCGCCGATGCGATGAAGGACTGGGCGATCGATAAGGGTGCCACTCATTACACTCACTGGTTCCAGCCCCTCACCGGCAAGACCGCCGAGAAACACGATTCGTTCATCGCATCGGCTGCCGACGGCCACATTATCTTGGAGTTTTCGGGCAAGCAGCTGATTAAGGGCGAACCGGACGCTTCTTCGTTTCCTTCGGGTGGCATTCGTGCCACCTTTGAAGCCCGCGGCTACACTGCGTGGGATTGTACCTCTCCTGCCTTCCTGAAGGAGGATGCCGTCGGCAATGTGACGCTTACGATCCCGACCGCGTTCTGCTCCTACACCGGCGAGGCTCTCGACAAGAAGACCCCGCTCCTCCGCTCCATGGAAGCTGTGTCCAAGCAGGCGATCCGTGTTCTGCGCGCTCTTGGCAACGCCACCGCTCAGCGTGTGACCGCGACCGTTGGTCCGGAACAGGAATATTTTCTTATCGATAAAAAATACTACGATCAGCGCATCGATCTGATCAGTGCTGGACGTACTCTCTTTGGCGGCCCGGCCCCCAAAGGTCAGGAGCTGGAAGACCAATATTTCGGTGCGATCAAGGATCGTATCTCCGCCTTCATGCGCGATTTGGACATCGAACTGTGGAAGATGGGCGTACTGGCAAAAACCAAGCACAACGAAGTCGCTCCGGCTCAGTTCGAAATGGCGCCGATTTTCTCCACTACCAACGTTGCCACCGACCACAACCAATTGGTCATGGAAACCATGCAGAAAGTCGCGCTTCGGCACAGCCTCGTCTGCTTGCTCCATGAGAAGCCCTTTGCCGGCGTGAATGGCTCGGGCAAGCACAACAACTGGTCACTCGCGACTGACGGCGGACAGAACTTGCTCGAGCCGGGCAATACCCCATACAGCAACGAGCAATTCCTCATCTTCCTCGCCGCTACCCTAACCGCCGTTGATCGGCACGCGGACAAGCTCCGCGCCAGTGCCGCCAACACCGGCAATGACTTGCGCCTAGGCGCGAACGAAGCACCGCCTGCTATCATTTCTGTGTTTATGGGCGATGAATTGAGTGACATTCTGGAAGCCATCGGCAAAGGTAAGGCCGGCAAAGGCAAGGGTGAACGCTTCATGGCACTTGGTGTTGATAGCCTTCCCGCTCTGCCGATGGACAACACCGACCGCAACCGCACCTCGCCGTTCGCCTTCACCGGCAACAAATTTGAGTTCCGTATGGTCGCGTCTTCCGCCTCCATCGCCGGTCCGAATACGGTTTTGAACACTGTGGTCGCGGAAGCGCTGGACGAAATCGCAACCCGGCTTGAGAAAGCTTCGGACGTGAACAAGGAAGCCACGGCCATTGTCCGTGAGGCTGTCAATAAGCACGGGCGCGTGATCTTCAACGGCAATGGTTACGCTGCCGCCTGGATCAAAGAAGCCAAGAAGCGTGGCCTTCCTAACATTTCCAACACTGTCGACGCCCTGGCCGCAATGGCCAACGACAACGCGGTGAAACTGTTCGAGAAGTACAAAGTTCTCTCTGGCGGTGAGCTCCACGCTCGCTACGAAGTGTACCTCGAGCAGTACACTAAGAGCATCAATATCGAAGCCAAAGCATCCATCGACATGGTGAGGAAGCAATATATCCCGTCAGTCATCAGCTACCTCGGCGATCTCGGACAGGCCAGTCAGAACGCCAAGTCGATTGGACTCGCAGTGACGGTGCAAAAGGATCTGGCAGGTAAGATCACTAAGCACCTTGTGGGCGCGTACAAACAGCTTGCGGTGCTTGAAGCCGCACAAGAGAAAGCGAACGGCATCGAGCATGCGAAGGAAAAAGCGGAAGCATTCCGTGACAAAGTAGTCCCGGTGATGAACAGCCTGCGAAGTGACATCGATGCGCTTGAATTCCTTCTTCCCGCTACCTCGTGGCCGGTACCATCCTATGCGGAGATGCTTTTCAAACTCTAACAGGCCGTTGAAAAACGATCTGTGTTGCCGCTACTGTGTTAAAAACAGGCTAAAAATGCACATTTATCACGCATAAACTGCGCTTTTTCGCCTGTTTTTGCCTTGTATTGGTTGCCTTGAAAACGTTTCCCAACGCCCTGCTAATCCTCGAAGGAAAATCATTCGCAAAAAAATCCCTCCGTCGCTTTGGCGAGAAGGGAGGATCTTTTTGCGCTATCGCGGCGGCTTCTTTTCGTCCTAATTATTTGCTACTGGCAGCATCAGCTTTTTCTGTTAGCTCATCGCCAGCTTCTTCAATTTTCTCAGCAGCGTTGTCGAGCGCTTCATCTATTTCTTTACCCGCGCGTTCAGCCGGTCCATCAAGAGCGTCTCCTGCTGCTTCAATCTTCTCAGTAGTTTTTTCAATAATTTCATCAACGGTTTTTTTACTGCTATCGATAGACTTGTCTACTTCTTTGCCCATTTTTTCAGCAGGTCCTTCTTGCCCGCAGCTGGTCAAAAGAAAAGATAAAAGAATCAAGGATAGGGACAAAATAAGTTTGTTCATCAGATACCTCGTATAAGAATGAATAGAAACATTACTAAAGATAATGCCGGGTAATTCTGAAAAGTATGTTATCCACTTGCCTGAAAACAGCTAGTTAGCACCTATACGATTAAGAATCCGATTTATATCAACTGGCTGAGTCGACGGGAGGTGGAAAAACTGAACAGAATAAACCAAGGCACCCGCATAGTAACACTCATAAACCCCTGCGACAAATTTGTTTACTGGCATAGTTTGCTGCACAGACCAGAGAAACTACTATTGAATATCAATGTATTGGACGAATAGGTCGTCAGGGTGGTACTGGGTAAATGAATAAAGATCAGGTCTTGTGTTCCAGCAGTACGTAAGCAACGGTCTTGTTTTTCCAAGTGGATCCCCAAAGCTTTTTGGCAGCTTCACTGGCCATGGTATAGAACTCCTCCCATTGTTCAGGCGGGATTGTTTGACATCCAAGGCTTGATGTTTTTGTGAAACCTCCCCGGTGAATATTGATGCCAAAATTGCCCGTATCAGGATAAGGCGGGTTACCATCCCGGATGACGGTAACTTTACCTGAACGTTGGCAAATTGCTTCATGTGGCTGACTACCGTTATGTTTATCAAAGCGATAAGCCGGCCAGATGCCTGTTTTGAGCACTGTCATCCCCTTGGTTTGTTCACTGGTGCCGAAACCCTGGTGAATTCTTGAGGGATCGGTATTGCCATTGAAGGCAGCAAAAATATGAAGGGACGGAGCCCACAGGATGATAGCGTCGTCGTATACGTTGCGATCGTTTTCTCCGGAAGGGCCGATGGAAGGAAAAAAGCCGCGAATCCCCACAATTGATAAAGCGTAGTCTTGTAGCTCGTCTTTATAGGGAACTAATAGCGTTTCAAGCATTTCATGCGTGATTGCTGGGCGTCCTGATTTGGGTAGAATCTGTACACTGCTGGGCATGTTTATCTCCTTTAGGCTTCTGGGTAAAGCAGGGCTAATACGGTCGGCTCGTCGAATCGACCAGTGACAGTGCGTCCGGTTATACGTTGCCAGTCGCGTAGCGCATTCCGTAGCTCCTCGCTCCATTTGCCGTTTATGCGCGTTTCAGGAATGCCGAGCGCTCTTTGTAGACCCTCGATATCTTCACTGTTTAACCGACTGGTTTCAAAATCATTGAGAGGAATATCCGCTGCTGCCGAGTTGTTTGCCGGAGGTACGATAACCTGTATTGCTGGCGTTGAAGATGTTGCAGGTGTCGTAGTGGATTCTTCCGGTTTTTTGCCGGTGCCGCGGATAGCAAATAGTTTGGATATGGCATCAAACCAGAACGGAGCGCCGAATACGCCGGCCAGAGCTGTAATCAACCAGCCAATCAGACTTAAATTTGGGTTTTGAGAGACTGGGTAATTGAAACAATCTAAAAGATCTGGTGATTGATTAGGTGCTTGTTTGGAGCAAACCCAACCAATTGGTGAACCTAAATTTTGTAACTTATCAATCCGGCTAGCTAAGTCTTCGATTTGTTGCTTTGCTTCCTCAGTAGCATTTTTCTCCCCCTCTTTGCTACCGGGTGGGATGACAGGCGCTGCATTTTGTTTCTTCGCTTCTGAAGCCTGAATCGCAGCGGCTTCTTCTACAAGTTTCTTTACCTGTGCTGGATTTTCTTGTAGTTGCTGTACGATATAAATGCTATCAATATTTAAAAAGACAGCGAGTATCAGTCCGATGAAGAACATGACCGCTTGGGCGCGGCGTTTATACCAACCGCCAACTCTATCCATGACTTCGTTAAAGTGAAATTCGACTTTGGTTTTAAACTTCTCTAGGTCGTCATTGGCTTCATCAAGCATGGGGCCGAGTAATTTTCCTAAGGTAGCATTGCGATCATCGAGTTTCTGACGCAGTGCTATCAATGAGCCATCGTTCGATAGCACTTGCACCAGTGCGGCGGAAAATGCTGTGGGCGATATATAGGATGGTTTCGAGCCGGGTTGAGAGAGTGTATCAATGAGTGGATGTTGATATAGAGCTTTGGTTTCAGTAGCCCCTACTGTTTTATCAAATCCAAGCTTGCGAAGCAATGAATTTATGATGCCCGTTGGCTTAGGTAATTCACCCAACATCATCGCAATGCCTTCGAATAAAACCTTGCCGCGCATCTCAAGCATTTGAACTATCAATTCGTTAACACCGCTGACTAAGCCGGCAAACAGCGCGTAGATCAAGAAAATTGCAATCATGATATCAAGCATGCTCTTCTCCCCAATGGGTTGTCTTCAGTTGTATTGTTTTTCAGAATCGGGTATGGCGATTTACTTTGCGTTGAAAGCTCTGTACGGCGAAGTATTTCCCCCTCTTTGATCATTATAATTTTTCTTGATGAAGAAGCAGTGAGTTTTATCACATTGAACCGGTATTTTCCGGTTGGCTGATCAGTCTGCGCGGATTTTAATAGTACCGAAACGGGAACCCCAACGTGCATGGCGCTGAAAATAAAACCGATACCGGTTTCTTTTTGAGTTATTTCTTGAATTATCTTTAAGGTATATTCGCTACTGTCACTTAAAGGAGGTATGGCATTGGATATCATCATTTATATTTCTCTGGCGCTGATGGCGATTGTTTTGGTCTATGGCATCATGCTTTATAATCGGTTGGTTGATATTAAACATGGCGTATCACAGGCATGGTCGAATATTGATATTCTGCTGAAACAACGCCACGATGAGCTTCCCAAACTGGTTGAGACCTGCAAGCAATACATGGGTTTTGAACAGGAAACACTCAAGCAGGTGATCGCAGCGCGCTCACAGGTGGCAACCGCACGGGAAGCCGGCAATATCGGTGCATTAGGTTCTGCGGAAAATAGGCTGCGGGCGGGTTTAGGTAATCTGTTTGCCGTTGTGGAAGATTATCCGGAGTTGAAAGCCAGTGAGAAATTCCAGCATTTGCAAGCGCGGATTACCGGGCTGGAAAATAGCATCGCGGATCGTCGTGAGTACTATAACGAAGCAGTCAGAATCAATAATGTACGCATTGAGCAGTTTCCCGATGTCATCATCGCCCATTGGTTTAAATTCAAGCCGCGTGATTTGCTGGAATTCAGTGACACTGACAAACAGGATGTCAATATCGGCCAGTTGTTTGGTTAGTGCACGGTTTTAGCATGGATATCCTGTCAGCGAAATTTACTCCCGAAGACTATGAATTTGCGCTGATCGCATTGCTATTGGCAGCATTGATCAGTTTTTATGTATTTGTTCGCAACTGGAAACGGCTGCGCATCATTGAAGATACGCCCACCGCGAGACTACGTTCTGCGCATCAAGGTTATATTGAGTTGGAAGGAAAAGGGCAGTTTATGGATGACCAGCCCATTTATGCACCGCTGTCCAATCATCCGTGTCTCTGGTATCGCAGTCAGATTGAGCAGCAGGAAACTTTTACCGAAAATGGCCGCACGCAAACACGTTGGCATGTTGTTTACAAAAATATCAGCAATCATCGGTTTAAGCTCACGGATGGCGCAAACAGTTGCTATGTGGATCCGGACGACGCGGAAGTCAACGGTAACGAGAAACTGGTATGGTACGGCAATACCGAATGGCCAACCAAGACTCAAATTCTGGAGAGCCAGTCGATTGTTCATGCGATGACAAACAGTTATCGTTACAGCGAATGTTTGATATTGCCAGGGCAACCGCTGTATGTACTGGGGCAATTTAAAACCTGGTCTGCCGCGGCGCAACAATCAGTCCGGGATGTGATGATTCATCTGATTAACGATTGGAAGCAGGATCAACCGGCGTTGCGAAAACGTTTCGATAGCAACAAGGACGGCAACATCGATCAGCAGGAATGGGAAGTGGCGCGTCAGCAAGCGCGATCGGAAGCGCAGCAGATTCATGATCAACTGGCTTTGGAACCAGATGAAAACATCATCACCAGACCAGATAACTCAGAACATCCCTTTATCATCTCTGTTTACCCGCAAACATTATTAATCCGGAAATACCGCCATACTGCCTTCCTGGCGCTGACGGGATGTGTTCTATCCATCGGCATCATCGCCTGGTTAGTGAATGCGCATGGGTGATTCAACTAAAATCTATGGCATCATGCATTTAAATAAAGTCGCAACGAGATTCTCAAAGGATGAGATAGAATGAAGAACTGGCGTCTTAAACTCAACTGAGTAATTTTCACACGTGATTGTGATGTAGTATAAAATAATCCCGCTTCCATAAGGCAGTATTGCCGTCAAAGTCTAATTTAGAAGGAACCAATATGTCGCGCACATTTTTTATTCTTATCGCTCTTGTCACTACGCTGCAAGGTTGTGTAACGTCCAGAGAGGTGTTTCTTGCCGATGGAACCAAAGGACATAACGTCAACTGTAGCGGTTCCGGAATGAACTACAGCAACTGTCTTGAGAAAGCCGGTGAAATCTGTGGTGCGCTTGGGTATCAACTACTCAATCAGCAAGGTGACGTTGTTCCGTTCTCACAAGCAATCCGTGAGTTTGGCGCAAATCCACAATCAACTTCGGTCGGATATTTGACACAATCAGGCTCGATAATCACCCGTAATCTATTTATCAAATGTAAATAAAACAGGGTAATAGCGCATGACTGATGCAGCGTAAGAAAAACGGCATGCACTCAGAAGCTGATGAAAGTGCCGGACTGTAACTCTCAGGACGAGAAGTAGGAACGCAGTATTCCAGAATATCGATAAGCCTTGGAAACATTATCTGTCTCATTCGCGCATATGTATGCAGAGTAGCGCGCTATTGCCAAAACAATTTTGACCGCACCAGCCGTTTCCAGGCGGTGCTGGATAAATGTGCGCGTTGCGTGGCTTCAGATTCCAATGCGCCGCTGAGCCGACCGAGGTCAAAACTGAGCGTGGTGGATTGTTTCGGTAACTTGCGCAGCAATTGCATGCCGATGCGCGTATCGTTTTCATGCCCTAATTCATCTTGTAAGGCCGCTAACGCGGCGATAAAATGGTCAACGTGTTTCCCATAGAGTGGCGCGAAGGCCTCCATTGCGTAGCGCATTTTCTTGGTGGCGATGCGCGCCTTATGGCACTCGGTTGGATCAAGTCTGGCAAAACCATGACAGTGTTTGCGCAGTTTTTGCCAGCGTTTCTCGAGAATCGCCTCAGCCCATATTTTAGTATTACGTATCGGTATATCAGTGGGTGTTACCAGCAGACTGCGGCCGATGTCGAGTACGAGTTGGGTAAATGCGGGTTTGAGCAACGCTGTTTGCGCTCGTTGGCGGGCATGCCGCGCAGTATCCTGTATCAGAGCAAGTACTGTGTCTTCGACCGATGTATTTCCTGACGATGCTTGTAATACCGTCAAAATCTCAGGCAAAGTCTCATGTAAAAACACATCCCAATCGCGGGCCGGACTCAGCGCGTGTATCGACTCGCGCAGCGATTGATTCCACTCCGGTGGTGTTTGTCCCAACGATTTCATCAGCAACACGCCAGTGTGCAGGCGACGTAATGCGATGCGTAGCTGGTGCAGATATTCGGTGTCGTGCGCGTTTTCCAGAAAGCCGGGTACATTGGCGACCACTTGCACCAGTGCTGCCTGCAGGATGGCATTACTTGCTTCACCGGCGGTTTGATCTTTATGGATTGCCGCGTGCACAGCTTTGACTGGGATAGGGTTCACTGCGCCGCTCAAGATATAACCTCGTTCTGCTTTGCTGCGCGGTTCGATGTGTAGCGACACCTGTTGCAATAATTGCGTCGCTGCATCGAACAGAAATGTCGGTGCTCCGGATTTGAGTTCGATTTCCACTTCGCAAATATCCCGGTGCATTTTTCCTGCGTAGATTTTGCCGGTATCGAGTGCCACTTCGGCTTGCGCCTGGCTGTTGCCGATTTGCCAGGTGGTACGCTGAAATTTGGTTGTGAATACCGGGGCGATACGCTTGAGTTTGACGCCAGCGAGTAAATCCAATGCGATTTGCGGTAAAACAGAAAAATCCGGGTGATTGCCGTTAGTGACCGCCATTTCCCATTCCGGACGGCTCGACAGCGCGCCAACCGATGATGCCTCGGCTTTCAACGTTTGAATCCACCGATCATCCACTTGGCGCACACGCAACGCGATACCGCGTCGCATTAGATCAAACTTCGGAGTGTCAAAATAAATGCTGAGTAAAAGACGTTGTTCCGGTGCGATTTGGTTCAATAAGGGATGTCGCCGGACACGCATGGTATGACGTGGTTGCAAAGCCAGCTTCAGCTCAATTTCCATGACGATTTCCCTGTCTGAATAATATCGCTACATGCGATTGAAACAGATACTTTACTACTCAATCTTCAGCGTATCAAAGTTGATGCCTGCGGGAGCCGGTGGCGTTTTTAGTTTCATGCCTTCCAACGCATTGACGACACGATCCGCGATGATCAGATTGCGATACCATTTGCGATTGGCCGGTACGATATGCCAGGGTGCTTGATCGGTGCTGGTAGCGGCCATCATGGCCTCAAACGCCTCGATATAGTTTTTCCACAGCTTCCGTTCCTCAAGATCCCCATCGTTGAACTTCCAACGCTTTTCAGGATTGTTGATGCGCTCCTCCAGCCGTTTTTTTTGCTCATCCTTTGAGATATGCAGGAAGAACTTGAGAATAACCGTCCCGCTCTCGGACAGCAATTCTTCGAACTCTTTAATCTGATCAAACCGTTGCTTGACTACTTTATCGGATATCAACCCATGCACACGCGTGATCAGTACATCCTCATAGTGCGAGCGATTGAAAATGCCGATCTGACCTTTGGCTGGGGCTTTCTGATGTACACGCCAAAGAAAGTCATGACCAAGCTCTTCCACTGAAGGCGTTTTGAAAGTGACTACTTTGCATCCCTGCGGATTCACGCCGGACATCACGTTCTTGATCGTGCCGTCCTTGCCGCTGGTATCCATTCCCTGTAACACGATCAGCAATGCACGGTTGCTGTTGGCGTAAAGTCGTTCTTGCAACTCACTCAACCTGCCGATCAGTTTTTCTGTAACGACTTTGGCTTTTTCTTTGTCTTGATTGGTTTTCTGGTAGTCACCGGTGTCGTCGGGGTCGCAATGGGAGAGCATTAACTTGCTTTTCTGCTTTACTTGATAGTTTTTCATCTACTTTCAGGTTTATTGTTATGAACCATTTTCTGGTAAGGGAGAAATAAAGCTATTCGCTAAGCTTTGTCTCTTATCAACTAAATCAAGATTGCATTTTCAATCTCTACCGGGTTTAATTCCTCGCCCCTTGGGGCGGGTCGTTCATCATTTCTTTGATATTTCAGTTAGCTAACTAGGAGGCTATCAAAAGCGGATATTTTTATCTGGAAAAGTTTCCATAAGGACCAGGGTAACGGTCTTTTATTGCCTTGATGATATTTTTGTCACGGACGGAATCGCTAACAAATTCTTCGTTGAGATGAGCTGAACCGGCGAAGCTATCTGGTGAGATACCGGGTGCTTTGATGCCCATAACACTTTCGACTGTCGGATGTACATTGGAAGCCCATTCGAGTGATTTGGTGCAGTAATAGACGAATTCGGTACAGGACATTTTTTGAAAGTTGGAAAAATCGAGAGTGAAGTCATATTCTTTGCCAAGCTGTGATAGCGCCAGTTTGAACATGACTGGGAAGATATCGACGAATGGGACGGTTTCATTGCGTTCCAAACGACTTGCGATTTCGAGTTCCTCGCCAGTGAACATTTCCTTGATATTCGGATTCTCAGAATAGGGTTGTATAACGTCTGCGGCACGGACAACGGAAGCCGGGAAACGGAATGCTGCCAGGTAATCGCAGCGGCAGAAGTTCAACAAATCTTCCATGAAGATGCCGTCCTTCATCGAATGGATGACCATCTGCTCGCCAGACACTATTTTCTCCTTTATCTCGTCTAGTGGCGCGTAAGCATCGGACTTAATCGAGCTGCCGGCAAGGATAGTATCCCAATGCGTGCACATAGTTTCTTCATCTACTTTACCTAAATATAAGCCGACATGGCTGAAGAAACCAGGGATGAAGTGTCCGTCTACATAGTTGTCGTAGCCACGCACGAGGATATCGCCCGGCTTGAGGTCGGCCATCGCCTTGCGCATGTCAGCTCCCTTGACTTGATAAGAGCGTGGGTCATATAGCAGCGTGCCGCGAAAAAGTAGTGTCGTCAGCAGATGAGGTACAACAAAATATCGTGGTTGGCTATCGAATAGCTTGAGATCGCCAAAGAAGCGTAAGAATATTTCCTTGATCTTGTAGCTCCAGGTGTCCCGAATTTTGGGAAGAGGTTCATGTGTTCGTGTCTTGATCTGTTGCATGCGTTTTTCCTTGATTACTAGGTGCATTCGGTAATTATAAATTTCTAGTTTTTATGACTCTTAGTATTTTCTAATTTAAAGATCAATGGATAATGCTATCGAACTTGACTCGATTCCTTATCCGCCATTTCTAGCACATCGTTTGCTGTGAGTTGCCGGCTCATATCTCCGTCCCAGGTTGCGTTGAACGGTAGCGTGTTTTGTACACGTGTCGCACGGTCGAGATAGGTTTGTAGCGTTATATTCAATTGTGTGATGGGAATGGCGATGGCGCGCGGATTGCGGATTGTATCGTTGAACAGGGCTTGATTGATTTTGGCTTGAGGTCGTTTGTCAATTTTTGCTTTGGGCGTTGAGCGAACGGTGCTCAATGATTTTTTGAGTAGCTGGTTGTGATTGCGTTTGTCGTCTTCCAAGACAGGATAGGTTTGTAGGTACAGCATACGTTCACGCCAGCCGAGCAGACGGGGTTGATTCACCACGCGCACCGGTGTGCCGACCGGTACTTCATTGTAGATGGTCACGATATCTTCGGGATACATGCGCAGGCAGCCGTGGCTACCGCGCAGCCCGATGCTTGGCGGTTTGTCGGTGCCGTGAATGGCGTAGCTTGGCCAGTCGAATTTCAGTACATGCGTGCCCATTGGATTATCCGGTCCGGGCGGCACAACGGCAGGTAATGGATCGCCATTTTTTGCATGTTCTTTGCGGATGGACAAAGGGGGTATCCAAGCCGGATTTTCCTTTTTAGAGACGATGCGAGTTGTGCCTTCCGGTGTTTTCCATTCCACGCGCCCGATGCCGACCGGGTGGGTGATGACTTTCTGTGGCTCACCGGGCTTGGCCTTGGGGTAATAAAATAGTCGCATCGCAGCGAGATTAATGACAATGCCTTGACGTGGTGCATCCGGCAGTACGAATTGGGTAGGGATCACGATTTTGGTGCCAGCGCGCGGTAACCAGGGATCGACATTGGGGTTGGCGCTTATGATTTCTTCATAACCTAAATTGAAGCGTCGGGCGATATCAGAGAGGGTGTCGTCTTTGCTGGCGGTGATGACCTGCAGTGTGCCGACCACATCTTCATGAGCGGGATTAAAGCTGAATTCATGACTGGCCAATGGGATGGGCAGCGGTTTAATCGCCGGAGTGGCTTGAATCGATGGCTGAGTCAGAAACGATTGACAGCCGTTCAGAAGGAGAAGGGCGCCGAGCAGACTGCATGTTAAACGATACCGGAACAATGATGACAGTACTTTATTCATCCAAATCATGAGGGTACGAAATAATAAGGTAATCAATGGTACAGCAATTTACAGGGTTTTTCCGTGATGCTCAATAACAAGCGATAAATTGAACAGCCAGTGATTTGGAAACCGACAGTAAGAAAATTAATATATTTGTACGTATATACAAAAATTTAGTAAAGGAAAGGCGCAATATTTTTAGCAGACCGCGACAACCAATGGGATATCGGGCAATTCGCACTGGCTTGTTAATGGGGCACCCTACATCGCTTAAATTTCATGTAAAGTGCTGCCAATGTATAGTTTGCTGATTTAATCACTGATGACATCTGCTGAATCCACCGCTCGGCCCCGACGATTATTATGCTGCAAAAACTGACACTGCTGTTTCCGCTCTGGATGATACTCACTGGTGCCATGGCCTTGTCGTGGCCGGAATGGTTGTTGCCGTTGAATCAAGGATCGGTCGTGGTGTTGATTCTGGGTTTTATCATGCTGTGCATGGGGTTGACCCTGACCTTCGATGATTTTCTCCGGATTGCCCGCATGCCGAAAGTGGTGGCGATTGGTTTTGCCGCGCAATATTCCATTATGCCGTTGCTGGCTTGGGGAATTGCGATAGGCTTGGATTTGCCGACGCATTTTGCGGTTGGATTGATTCTGGTGGGTTGCTGTCCGGGCGGCACGGCTTCGAATCTGGTGTCTTATATCGCGAAAGCCGATGTGGCGCTGTCAGTGGTGATAACCGTTTGTTCTACATTGGCGGCGGTAATTCTGACGCCGTTACTGACGCAATTATTTGCGGGTACACTGGTTCCGGTGGATACCTGGATGTTGTTTAAGCAAACATTGCAAGTCGTGATTTTGCCTGTCGTACTGGGTGTTTTACTCAATCGCTGGGTACCGCAGCTCGTACAATGCGTGATGCCCGTCGCGCCGCTGTTATCCGTGCTGGGTGTGTGCGTGATCTGCGCGGTGGTGTTTGCAGCTAATGCTGAAACCATTCTCACGCATGGCGCCGAGCTGATTCTTGCGGTTGCGTTGTTGCATGGCGGTGGTTTTCTGATTGGTTATCAGTTTGCGCGGATCTTCGGTTGTCATACTCAGAGCGCCCGGACTATTTCGATTGAAGTCGGCATGCAGAATTCCGGTCTGGCGATCGTATTGGCCAAACAAGCTTTTCCGATGTTGCCGCTGGCACCGGTTGTGGGGGCGATTTCAGTGCTGATGCATTCATTGGTAGGCAGTTCGCTGGCGGCACTGTGGCGAGCCTGGTCATCCAAACGGTAGTTTTTTCTTTCGTTATTCCTGCTGTCGACATATCATTCGACTATCCATTTTTAAAGTAAACGGTTATGGCAAACATCGGTTTTATCGGTCTGGGCATTATGGGTAAGCCTATGGCGGAGCACTTGATCAAAGGCGGGCATAGCTTGTTTCTGCAATCGCGTAGCGGGGTGCCTGCGGACTTGGTTGCGCTGGGCGGTTGGGCTTTTCCTGTACCCAAAGAAGTGACGCAGTACGCGGATATTATTATCACCATGCTGCCGGATACGCCGGATGTGGAAAAAGTGTTATTCGGGGAGGATGGTGTTGTCGAGGGACTAGAACCTCATTCTGATCAATCCAAGATCATCGTGGATATGAGTTCGATTTCGCCGCTGGAAACACGTAAATTTGCAACGCGAATCAATCAGCTCGGGCATGATTATGTCGATGCGCCGGTTTCCGGTGGCGATGTGGGGGCGCAGAATGCAACATTGACCATCATGGTAGGTGCAAGTATTGCGGTATTTGAAAGGATTAAACCGATTTTCGAATTGATGGGTAAGACGATTACATATGTGGGTGAGAATGGTGCCGGGCAGATTTGCAAGGTCGCCAATCAAATTATTGTGTCATCAACCATTGAAGCCGTGGCGGAGGCGCTGTTGTTTGCATCCAAGGCTGGCGCTGATCCGGAAAAGGTGCGGCAAGCTTTGCTGGGTGGTTTTGCAGCTTCGCGTGTGCTGGAAGTGCATGGGGAACGTATGATTCAGCGGCGCTTTGAACCGGGCTTTCGTATCGAGTTACATCAAAAAGATTTGAATATTGCGTTGGCAAGCGCTGCCGCTTTGGGTGTAAGTTTGCCCAATACGGCCACCGTCCGCGAATTGTTTTCCGCCTGTCTCGCGCATGGCGGTGCAAAATGGGATAATTCAGCGATTGTAAAAATGCTGGAAAAATTAGCCAATCACGAAATTCAAAAGCATTCGGAATAATGTAATGTCTCTCCAGGAACTTGTTAACAGTTTGAAATCTTTCTTACCCCCGGAAGCGGTGTTGTATGAAATCGAAGATCTGAAACCGTATGAGTGCGATGGTTTGTCGGCTTATCGGCAACTGCCCATGATGGTTGTGTTGCCGCAAACCGAAGAACAAATTATCAAGATACTGCAACTTTGTCATGCGACGAAAACACCGGTTGTAGCGCGGGGCGCGGGCACGGGTTTATCAGGCGGTGCGCTGCCGCATGCTGAGGGTGTTTTGCTGTCACTGGCCAAATTAAAGCAGATTATTGAAATTGATCCACTGGCACGCACGGCGCGCGTGCAACCGGGTGTCAGGAATTTAGCGATCAGTGAAGCAGTGAAACCTTATGGTTTGTATTATGCGCCGGACCCGTCGTCGCAAATTGCTTGTTCGATTGGTGGCAATGTGGCGGAGAATTCGGGTGGGGTGCATTGTTTGAAATATGGCCTTACCGTACATAACATTCTCAAATTGCGCGTTTTAACCATCGCGGGCGATTGCCTGGAAATTGGCGGCGAGAGTCTGGATAGTGCGGGATATGATTTGCTTGCACTGATGACGGGGAGTGAAGGCATGCTGGGTATTGTTACCGAAGTTACCGTGAAATTAATTCCCATACCGGAGAAGGCGCAACTGGTGATGGCGGCGTTTGATGATGTGCACAAAGCGGGCAATGCGGTGGCGAATGTGATTGGTGCGGGTATCATTCCTGCCGGCATGGAAATGATGGATAAAATTACCATCCACGCGGTGGAAGAATTTTTACATGCCGGTTACGATCTGGATGCGGAAGCTATTTTGCTATGCGAGTCCGATGGCAGCGCTGAGGAAGTGGCCGATGAGATTAAACGTATTTATGCCATCATGCAGCAAAGTGGCGCGACTAAAATCAGTGCTTCACAGAATGAAGCTGAACGACTGAGGTTCTGGGCGGGGCGTAAAGCGGCATTTCCGGCGGCGGGCAGGGTTTCGCCGGATTATTACTGTATGGATGGCACCATTCCGCGCAAACATCTGGCCGATGTATTGCGCGGCATTGAAAAACTTTCGCAGGAATATGGGTTGCGCTGCATGAACGTGTTTCATGCCGGGGATGGCAATTTGCATCCGCTGATTTTGTACGATGCCAATCAACCGGGGGAATTAGAGAGAACGGAAGAATTCGGTGGCAAAATACTGGAAATGTGCATCCATGCCGGTGGTACGATCACCGGGGAGCATGGCGTGGGGATGGAGAAAATTAATCAGATGTGTTCGCAATTCAAAAGTGGTGAATTGGCAATGTTTCATGCAGTGAAGGCTGCGTTTGATCCCGAAGGATTATTGAATCCCGGCAAGGCTGTGCCTACTTTGCGTCGCTGCGCGGAACTGGGTGCGATGCATGTGCATCGGGGTGAGGAAAAATTTCCTGAATTGCCACGTTTTTAAAGCCCATGCAAGCCATTATTGATCAATATAAAGCAGCCATTCGTACGGCGATCGAGCATAAAACTCCGCTCCAGATTTGCGGCGGCGGCACTAAACGCTTTTATGGTAATCCAGTAACCGGGCAGAGTAGTATGTTGCTGGATACGACGATGTATCATGGCATTATTGATTACGAGCCGACGGAACTGGTGATTACCGCTCGTGCCGGTACGCGCTTGGCGGATCTGGAAGCAGCGCTTGATCAACATGGACAGATGTTGGCGTTCGAGCCACCTTATTTCGGTGCAGTCGCCACGTTGGGTGGTTGTGTTGCAACTGGTTTGTCAGGACCGCGTCGCGCCACTGCCGGTGCAGTGCGTGATTTTGTGCTAGGAATTCGATTGTTGAATGGGAAATGTGAGGATTTAAGCTTTGGCGGACAGGTAATGAAGAACGTCGCCGGCTACGATGTCTCGCGGCTGATGGTGGGTGCTATGGGTACGCTGGGGGTGTTGCTGGAAGTTTCGCTCAAAGTTTTGCCAAAACCGTCGGTGGAGATTACGTTGCGTATGCAACTCGATGAAGCTGCAGCGATTGAGAAAATGAACCAATGGGCTGGTAAACCACTGCCGATTTCCGCGACTTGTTATGTGGATGGTGAATTGTTTCTCAGACTCTCCGGTGCTGAGTCGGCGGTACGTGCAGCTCAGGTAAAATTGGGTGGTGAAGAACTGGTTGAAGGGGGAGTTTTCTGGAAATCGGTACGCGAACAGAGACATGATTTTTTCCAATCGACTGGTTCGTTACGGCGTTTATCTATTAAATCGACAGTACCTCCTTTGTCTTTGCCCGGAAAGCAATTAACGGAATGGAATGGTGGTCTGCGTTGGTTATTGGGCGATGAAAGCATGAAGATGGAAACCATACGTAAAATAGCAAAAGATGCCGGTGGTCATGCGATTTTGTTTCGCAGTAATGAGTTACGTCATCATGTGTTTCATCCGCTTGATCCCAGTATGATGAAAATTCATCGTGAGCTGAAAGAAAAATTTGACCCATCGGGAATTTTCAATCCCGGTCGACTTTATCCTGAAATTTAAATGCAAACCAAACTCGCTGATTTTATAAAAAACTCTCCGCAAGGGCAGGAAGCCGATGCCATTTTGCGCAGCTGTGTGCATTGCGGTTTTTGTTTGGCCACGTGTCCGACTTATCAGATTCTGGGGGACGAGCTGGATAGTCCGCGTGGGCGTATTTATCTGATGAAACAAATGTTGGAGGGTGAACCGGTTACGCAAAAAACTCAATTGCACTTGGATCGTTGCCTGACTTGCCGTGCCTGTGAAACGACTTGTCCGTCGGGAGTGCGTTATGGGGCATTGGTGGATATCAGCCGTGGCATGATCGAAAAACAGGTAAAGCGTGATGTTCGATCAGATGTTTTGCGTTATGCACTGCGTAAGGTTTTGCCGAATGTGCCGGTATTTAACGCATTGTTTAAAGCAGGGCAAACTGTGCGTCCGTTTTTGCCGGAAAGTTTAAAAAGAAAAATCCCCGTTAAACCTAAACCTGCTAAAACGTGGCCAGTTACGCAGCATCCACGTAAAATGCTGGTACTGGATGGTTGCGTGCAACCAATACTGGCGCCTAACATCAATGCAGCTACTGCCCGCGTGTTGGATAGCCTCGGTATATCGTTGATCAAAGCCGAAAATGCAGGGTGTTGCGGAGCGGTTACTTTTCACCTGAATGCTCAGCAGGAAGGATTGGATTATATGCGCCGCAATATTGATGCGTGGTGGCCATTGGTGGAACAAAATGAGATTGAAGCGATTGTGGTGACAGCCAGCGGATGTGGTGTGACCGTGAAGGAATATAGTCACTTACTGCAACATGATCTGGTATATGCAGGGAAGGCTGAAAGGATATCGGCGCTTGCAAAAGATATCGGTGAAATACTTCATGTTGAACTCGAGAATATTGTGCGCTTGATGAATAAAAAGAATGCTGATACTGATAAGACAAAACTGTCTTTTCACTCCCCCTGTACTTTGCAACATGGCATGCAAATTCGCGGTGTGGTCGAGCAAATTCTGGTTGCTGTCGGTTTTGATTTAACCATCGTTCCTAATGCGCATCTTTGCTGCGGTTCGGCTGGTACGTACTCGATTTTGCAACCTGAACTTTCGCAACAGTTGTTGAAAAACAAAGTGATTGCTCTGGAATTGGGTAAACCGGATCAGATTGCTACTGCCAATATCGGTTGTTTGATGCATTTGCAAAGTGGTGCAGTAATGCCAGTCAGTCACTGGATTGAGCTAATAGATGAGAAATTAGCTAGGTGCTAGGCCGCTAAAAATTCTCATTTCGATTAATATTCTGAATTTTTTGTTATACAATCCCGTGCTGAGTTGTTCAGTCAGAAATTTCTGAGCATACAAAATAAATAAAGTTAGCTTATGGATAATAAATTGGAGAGAGCATGAAGGTAGTTTCTAGAAGTGGTTGGGTAGCAAAATTGGGTGGTGCAGTTTTAGCATCTTTTTTAACGTTGCCAGTGTATGCACAGTTAATGCTTGCACATGAAGGACATCATGATGCCGGTGGTTGTACGATTAAAACAGGTGAATTTCCTGTCACATTCAGTGCATACGAAGTACCGGAAGGTGGCATACCACCGATGCATTCATTTTGCGAGAATTTACCGAATACCGGCAAGGTGAACTTAACCATAGAATTGCCCCATGAAGCTCGTGAAATACTGCTTGCGGTTCGGCTTGTGAAAGAAGGACATGAGGGGCATGGTGGTGGAAAAACTAGTGCTGCTGCCGATCAGAAACCAACAAGTACAGAAAACCATGATGGCCATGAAGGTATGAATCATGACGAGCATGCAGGGCATGGTGATGCTGCTGAACATGGCATAGTATATATGCCCGCACAGGAACATAACTCCGGAATTATTGTAGTTGCGGCTAACCTTACTGAAAAGGGTCAGTATGCAATTCAACTAGAGAAAAAAGATGAAGCGGGCAATGTTAAAACAGTTGTACGTATCCCATTGGGCGTTGGCAAAGGCGGTGGTCATGGTAGTCATGGCGGCGGTTTGGGTATGATGGAAATTGCTTTATTAGTAATTGTTGTTGGTGGAGGCGCTGCATTTTATTTTATCCGCCGTAAGAAAGCATCCGAGGCGTCAGCGTAATTAATGATATGAATCGCTGTTAGTGATTAGTGTCAGATGGTGTAATTTACTGAATCTTTTAGAAGAGATCGACAGTAATTAGTTTTTGAGTTTTTTTGCTGGATAAAACCCCTTGACAGGGCATGGTTGAGAAAGTAGTGTTGCTGGTTATGAAGTTGAGGGGTTGAAGTGAGGATAGAGAAGCTTTCGAAGAGAAGAAGAGGGTGATCTAGAAGAGAAAGCGAAGGATAATTTTGGAAAAACAAAGGAGAGAGAGATGGTTGCCAAGCTATGGCTGAGGATAGTTGGTGTAATGTTAGGAGGTCTGCTGATAGTAGGAGCGGCGCAAGCGGACATACCGACGGTACCGAATGAATTATATGAAGCATTGAAGCTGGATCGCACGAAAGTGACGCCGAAGGAATTACATGAAGCGATAACCAAGCGTTATAAGGATCCTGCGCAAGGATCTGGTCCTGGCACGATGGCGCAATACTGGGAACCGATACCGTATGGCATGTATTTAGATCCGAACACATTTTATAAATCTCCAACCACCAATAAAGAAGTGGCAAGCCGGAAGGAATGCGTGGAATGTCATACAGACGAATCGCCGGTATGGGTACAAGCGTGGAAACGCAGCAGCCATGCTAACTTAGACAAGATACGTGCACTTAAACCGACAGATATCACTTTTTATAAGAAAGGGAAACTGGAAGAGGTAGAGAAGAACCTGCGTTCGATGGGTAAACTGGCGGAAGGCGAGCCACTGAAAGAAGTCAGTTGCATAGACTGTCACGTAGAAGTTGGTAGGAAAGGCAAAGCGGATCACACGAAAGACATCAAGATGCCGACAGCGGACGTATGCGGCACCTGTCACCTGGCAGAATTTGCGGAACGTGAATCGGAACGCGACACGATGATCTGGCCGGACGGACAATGGCCGGATGGACGTCCATCGCACGCCCTGGACTACAAAGCGAACGTAGAAACCACAGTCTGGGCAGCGATGCCGCAACGGGAAGTAGCGGAAGGCTGCTCAATGTGTCACACCAATCAAAATAAATGTGACAACTGCCACACCCGTCATGAATTTTCAGCGGCGGAATCACGCAAACCGGAAGCCTGTGCGACCTGCCACAGTGGCGTAGACCACAACAACTGGGAAGCGTACTCGATGTCGAAGCACGGCAAGATAGTATCGATGATGGGCGACAAATGGAACTGGGAAGCACCTCTGAAAGATGCGTATGAGAAAGGCGGCCAAAGTGCACCGACCTGTGCTGGCTGTCACATGGAATACGAAGGAGAATATGCTCACAACATGGTCAGAAAGATCCGTTGGGCGAACTATCCATTCGTGCCAGGCATAGCAGAGAACATCAAAAGCGACTGGTCAGAAGCACGCCTGGACTCATGGGTTGTAACCTGTACAAAATGCCACTCGGAACGTTTTGCACGCTCTTATTTAGAATTGATGGACAAAGGTACACTGGCTGGACTGGCGAAATACCAGGAAGCCCACGAAGTAGTCATCAATCTATTTGAAGAAGGTTTACTGGCCGGACAAAAAACCAATCGTCCGAACCCTCCGGCTCCGGAGAAACCAGGATTTGGGATATTCACGCAATTATTCTGGTCGAAAGGCAACAATCCGGCATCCTTAGAACTGAAGGTACTGGAAATGGGCGAAAATGACCTGGCCAAGATGCACGTAGGACTGGCACACGTCAATCCGGGCGGCTGGACCTATACAGAAGGCTGGGGTCCGATGAATCGTGCTTATGTAGAAATTCAAGACGAAAACTACCGCATCCGTGAAATGGTTGCACTGAAAGAACGCGTCAAGAATCTTGAATCTAATAAACGTACCAGTTTGCTGGACCTGGATAGCACAGCCGAGAAGATCTCGCTGGGTGGTTTAGGTGGTGGCATGCTGCTGGCTGGAACACTGGCACTGGCAGGCTGGCGCAAACGTAAGCAAAGTGAAGCTTGACAAGCGCTAACGTAACTGATCGCGCTACTAAGATAGCGCGATCGGGAGACAAACTACTCCCGTCATTAGGCATACTCCTGGTGACGGGAGGTTTGCTTTTACTGGGCTGGTTTGCCTATTTGTGGTTTGCCCCGATACCTGCACCCTATCAATATCAACGGATAACGGAAGGTGACAGCAAACTATTTTCGAAAATGAACTTGGACGCTTGGCCGGACTTAAAGCTAGCCCAATACAAAGTAGAAGCGGCAGGCATCGAAAAGCCGGTAGCTGAACTCGTTGTGGCACAGCGGAATGATGAATCACCGGTACTACTCTATTGGAAGAACAGCACCCACGAAATACTCTATAACCTGGACAGAAAGCCATCGGAACTCAGTGCACTCGCCACAGTAATTAGCAAGCATGCACCGAAAGATGCCCTCATACTCTCCTGGTGGGACACCTCGCGGCAACTAAAGCTGCTGACAAGACACGACACACTCTTTACCAGCCACTTGAATGAACCACTCATGATACCGGTAACCTGGCTGGAACAAAGTAAAGCCATCCAAGCATACGAGCAACAATTCTGGGGAAGTCAAGCGGATCAAAAAGAGCAAGAACAATTTAAGCGTTTCAGCCAAGCACTGGCAGCGCCGGCAGAAGAGGGTATTGTACAACTGCGGGAACTGATCGGCTCGAATCGGGAAACCTACCTGGTAGTGCATGTCACAGACTTGTACAAATTGGGGCTCATGTATCCGGACAAAATAGGCGTTGCCTACCAAAACTTTCCATTGACTGGCAACATGCATGGCATGATCAACCACATGAAAGTGCAACTCAAGGAAAATGACTTTGACACCTACACCCTGCAATCCATATCGGATGAAGAAATCAGAGTATTCTTTTTAAGTGATGAAGCGAGCAGTCAAACACTATTAGCGAAAATGCTGCCATTTGTAGAAAAGAAAGCACCTGTTGAACTGGAAATAGCACAGCTCATTTATCAACAAGGTGGCTACTGGGTGTATAAGATACCGTAAGCACAAAAGAAACAACGGAAGTAACAAAATATCCAAAGCAGCCACATAACCATTTACACAATCTGGTGATAGCGTACAATACGCGGCATATAACTTGAATTAAAAAAAGCATAAAGGAGGAAGAATGAAACACCCGATAACCTACATACTTGCTATATTAGCAATGTTTGCATTTTTCTCAGGCACGGTATTAGCGGCGGACTTTGAAGGCCGCACAAAATGTAGCTCGTGCCACAAATCGCAGGCCAAAGCATGGAAGAGCACCGCACATGCCAAAGCGATGGACTCACTAAAGCCGGGTGTACATAAAGAAGCCAAGATCAAAGCGAAGCTGGATCCGGACAAAGATTACACACAAGATAAGGACTGTGTTGGCTGTCACGTTGATGGATTTGGCAAGAAAGGCGGTTATACGATAGAAACAGCCAAGAAACCGCTGGCAGCAGTTGGTTGTGAATCCTGTCACGGACCTGGGAAAAGTTACCGCGGAGATCACCGCAAGGCAGGACAAGCATTTGAGAGCAAAGGCACGACTATGCAGCGTAAGGTTCTGGCGGACAAAGGACAGGACTTTGGTTTTGAAGAAGCTTGCAGCGCATGTCACTTGAACTACGAAGGTTCGCCATGGAAAGGAGCGAAGCCACCGTATACGCCATTCACACCGGAAGTTGACAAGAAATATACCTTTGACTTTGACAAGATGGTAAAAGACGTTAAAGCGATGCACGAACACTACAAGCTGGACGGCACCTTTGTTGGAGAACCTAAGTTCAAATACCATGACGAATTCCAAGCAAATGCCAAGGAAAAGGTAGCGGACAAAAAAGATAAAGGAAAAGACTAATGACAGGCTTACAGAAAGGCGCGATAGGGACGCTATTGACAGGCGGACTGTTGGGGATCGTACTGGTAGCGGTAGTATTTGGAGGGGAAGCGGCGCTCTCGACTGAAGAATTTTGTACCAGCTGTCACTCGATGACGTATACCCAAACGGAATTAAGGCAATCGACGCATTATGGTGCACTGGGAGTAAATCCTAGCTGCAAGGACTGTCATATACCACAGGGGTTCAAGAACTTTCATTTAGCTGTTTATTCTCATGCGGTGGATGGAGCTAGAGAATTATATTTGGAACTGATGAATGATTATTCGACGTTAGAGAAGTTTAATGAACGACGTTTGATCATGGCGCATGATGCGCGGATGAATCTGAAGAAATGGGACAGTGTGACGTGTCGTGACTGCCATAAGAATCCGAATCCACCTGGAGCGGACGCACAGGAAGCGCATAAGAAGTTGAAGACGGAAGGAGCGACGTGTATAGATTGTCACCAGAACCTGGTACATGAGGAAGTTGCGAAGACGGACTTGAATGCGAGCTTGGCGGCGGGCAAGATGGTATTGGTGAAGGAAGAAGAGGATAGT
>WBZX01000206.1_pt1 | contig 55240 bp, 60 predicted proteins | sample 5204211 | NCBI WGS metagenome assembly WBZX01 (sample SAMN12344362, study PRJNA552823) | activated sludge metagenome | biome: Activated sludge suspended growth; feature: Nitrification reactor; material: Wastewater; isolation source: activated sludge from nitrification reactor of wastewater...
GAACCCGGCCTGCACCACGGCCTTGATGCCGTCGAACACCTGGTGATGGAGATCCCGTTTGGTCAGCGTACGGAATCGGTCCGCCCGGAGGGTATCCAGGCTGATGGTCACGCGATTCAGTCCGGCGAACGAGAGATCGGCGGCCTGATCCGCCATGAGCACGCCATTGCTGGTGAGAGCAATCTCTGTGATTCGGCGATTTTCCGACAACTGCCGGACAAATCGCGGCAGGTCCCGCCGCAACAGCGGCTCCCCGCCCGTCAGACGAACCTTATCTACCCCCAGTTCGGTAAAGACTGCGGTGAGCTCCGCCATCTCTTCGAAGGTGAGAATGGTATCGCGCGGCAACCAGGCGTAATCATCCTCGGGCATACAATACTTGCACCGGAGATTACAGCGGTCGGTCACGGACAGGCGCAGGCTGCGGAGCGGGCGTCCCAGCCGGTCATAGATGGTAGGAACAGGTGTATCGAGCGAGCTGTGGTCCATAATATGTCGAGGACGCGGGCCTCGTTCCCTTACTGCCGTGGAATTGGGCTAAGGGTGCTCCTCGACCCACACCTCGCCGTCCGGGGTATGCTCGAGTTTCCAAATCGGCGTGATTTGCTTCAATTCGTCGATGGCCCACTTACAGGCCTGAAAAGCCTCCGCTCGATGTTCCGCACCGGCAATAATCAAGACAATATTCTCGCCGATGCCGATCTCGCCGTACCGATGCAGAATCGATAGTTCAATAATCCCGAAATCTTTCAGCGCGCGTTCACGAATCTCCCGCAATTTTTTCTGGGCCATGCCTTCGTAATGCTCGAAGGTGATGCCGTCGACATCCTTGCCCTTGGAACGGTCTCTGGCAGTCCCCAGAAAGATCGCAATGCCGCCGATGCGTTTGGAACGCGCGCGGACACGACGAAGTTCTTCGTCGATCGAGAAATCTTCCCGCTGTACTCGAACCAGCATCGCCTCGTCGCCGGTGACAGGCTGGTCGGCTTGCGTGACCTGTTCAAGACTCATCGATTATGTCCCTCCGGTTTCGCCATGGTTCTCTCGGAAAGGATGCTCAACAAGTCTGTCCGGCAAGGCCGCAGCGCGCACGGAGGCGAGGCGTACGACTGGTACGTCGAGCCGACGCGCAAAGCGAGAACGCCGCTGGCAGACTTGTTCAGCATCCGTCATTTCCGCCGGCAAAGGGCGGCAACAGCGCAATTTCATCTCCATCGCGCACTTCCACATCCTCATGCGCGATATCCTGATTCACCGACACAAGGACCTTTTTCTTCTGCAGCAATTCGCCGATCTTCGGATAGGCCGAATCGATCACGGCGACCAAGTCCTTCACCCGCTTGCCGTCCTGCAGCGCCAGAGACAGTGTGCCCTGATTGCCGGCCAACATCTTCGTCATCCCGAACAGTTGAATCGTAACCGTCATCAGCCGGCCTTCCGGGTGTAGACGCCGGATTTTCCGCCGGACTTCGTCAACAGGCAGATGTCGCCGAAGCTCATGCCTCGATCCACCGCCTTGCACATATCATAAATCGTCAATGCGGCCACCGAGGCCGCCGTCATCGCTTCCATTTCAACGCCCGTCGGTCCCGTCGTCTTGGCCGTAGCACTGATCACAATGGAGCAGCGCCCCTCACGGTCCCGCTGATTGATTTCCTGAAACGAGATATCGACACTCGTCAACAAAATGGGATGGCACATGGGAATCAGATCCGGGGTCTTCTTTGCCCCCATGACGCCCGCCACCTGGGCGACCGACAATACATCGCCCTTTGCGATCTTACCTTGTTGAATTTTTTCAAGGGTTTCCGGTTGGAGGAAGACGATGGCCTGCGCGGTGGCCAGTCGCTCAGTCGAGGCTTTCGCCCCGACATCGACCATCCGTGCCCGCCCCGATTCGTTGAAATGCGTAAACTCGCCCATTCTTTATGCCAAATCAGCTGGTTGTCGCATCAAAACCGCCGGATTATAGGAGCCGGTGAAAATGGGAGTCAAGCCACGTCCCGGGATCCACCGCAAGCTCAGACGACGGGATCGCTCCCTCAATGCGGGCGGCCGGCACGAACCAGATCCGGTGCAAATGTCATCGAAGATCGAGTAGAGTAGCCCAGCAACCCAGACTGTAGCTGAAACTGTTGGAGGGCGCATGTCGACCTTGAGACGACCGGAATTGGAAAAAGACAATCCCATAGCCCCGCAGATCTATATCGGACCGAGAAGAAAGCGGGCATTGGCGCGCAAGGCCTCGTCCGAGCCAATGGCCGCCCCGGACGGAATCGCCACCCGGCTGCAACGCTTGGTCCAGGCGGCGGAGCAGTTCGTACACAGCATGCCCCCCGTGCAGGAGACGGATAAGGAGCGGCACGCGCTGTTGGAGGCGATTTCACACGCCCAGGGATTTCTGTCGATTGAAGACACCCCCGTCGCACGTTCACGGCGGGCATCGACTACACGCTAGCCCATGAACAACGGGGGCAGCCACTACTGTGACTGCCCCCGCAATGTGCCACCTCATACGTGCAGCATTTCTGAAGCCGCAAGACCCGCAGGATGTTCAAACAGCCAGTCCGGCTAGGCCGCAGTTAGAGAAGCGGCGAGACCTACCGGAGCTGTACGTTGAGCCCCTGAACGACGCGAGAACGAGGCCGGCGGGCGTTATCAACCTTCCCGTTACGCCATCTGCTGAATGGCTGATAGCAGCCACTTCCCGGCTCCGAACCGCATGAAGGTCCAAACTTCGGTCGTTTCGACCGGCAGCTCGGCACTGCCCTCTACGAGATACCCCTGTTCGCCAGGCTGCTTGGAGAGAGCGATCGTGTAGTCCTTGGCACTCCAGCTGAGACTGACCGTGGCATATTGCGTCGCCCCTTCACTCCACGACTCCCGGACTTCCGCCCGTCCCAGAATTACATCCTCCACGCGATTCGCGACACCTTCACTGGCCTGCTCGGCCAGACCGGTGCTGAAGTAATCCAGCATTTCAGGCGTGACCAGACGTCGCAAGCCGGCGAGATCTTGATGACCCCACGCCGTTTGAATATCAATGAGGGCCTGCTGAAACGCGGCCTTGTCTGCCGAGGTAATTTCGTCTTCAACAGCGGACGCAGACGCTGCCCCGAATCCTGCCCGTGATGATTCGGCTAACAGCGAACCGCTCGCGGCACTGGTTCGTGAAAGCCCGGCAAAGTTCGGCGCCGGTGTGCGCCGCGATCGCATGTACCACCACAGTGCGCCACCACCCATGATCATCAGCAACAGCAACATGCCGTTCGAGCTTGAGCCGCCCGCGGCCGGTTCTCCCTCAGCACCTTCCGTCGTCCGCGCGCTCGTGTCAGTCGCGCCAAAAATCATGTGTCCCAGCCAGGTTCCCGCAAGACCACCAGCAATGCCGGCCAGGAGCGGGTTCCGTTGAAACCATGACGGCTGCGCGGCGGGCGCAGGCCTGGATGCCGTCGAAGGACTACCCGCCATCGAAGGCGGCGGGGTGGCGGAAGGCCTGGCCGTCGTGGATTGTTCGATCGGCTTGGCCCCATTGTCCTGATAAGTACGCGATCCGCGGCTGCCCATACTCCCCGATGAACCGCTGCTGCGCGAGCCGCTGGAGAATCCGCCCCCTCCTCCTCGCGCCTTCGCGAAAGAAATGGTCGGAAGGCCCACTAAGACAAGCACGAGACCTGCGGCTATAAGTTTGGTTGTATGCAAGATGAGTATCCTTTCCATGGACGATCGAACCATGCTGATGACTCCGTTATCCTATCAGCCCTGAGCGGTGAACACCAACCCGTTATTCCGCCTCTCGATGAGGACGTGACGGTTGCCCCTCCGGTACAGTAACGTACGCCTCAGAAATATGGTCGCTGGAATCACGGCATCGCTGCGAAAGTGGCAGAGAAAGGTCGCGTCATGAAACAAGGCTATCGGCTCATCGTGGTGGATAAAGATGGAGTGCTGGTCTCTGAATTTCAACTGACCGAGCAGGCCCTCGCCGCACCGGACGCGTTCGTAGCCGCGCTGAAGGACTCGATCGAGGAGATCGAAGAGGGAGACGCCTGACCGTTGACGGCTCTTATCCATCGCTCATGACGATCTTCAGACTTTACCGAACCTACGCAATACCAGTATTTCCCGCCAAGCTCCGTTGACAGATTTCTTCATAAGCATTACCGTACCGCCATCATCGTTTTCCTCATCCGCACTATCCATAGACTCGAGCCTGCCGACCAAGGAGGTACGTATGGCCAACACCGCCACAGCATCCGCTGCAAAGCCCAAAGCCCTTTCGTTACACATCGGTCTTAATGCCGTGAGCCCCGCCGCCTACGGCGGCTGGAGCGGGGAATTGGCCGCGTGTGAGTTCGACGCCAAAGACATGGCCGCCATTGCCAAATCGCAGGGGATGAAATCCACCGTGCTGCTGACCAAGCAAGGCACACGCGCGAAAATGCTGGCCGCGATGCGGAAGGCCGCCAAGCAGCTCGAGAGGGGCGATCTCTTTTTCCTCACCTACTCCGGCCATGGCGGCCAGGTGCCCGACGTGACGGGAGAAGAAATCGACAAGCAGGACGAGACCTGGTGCCTCTACGACGGCCAGCTCATCGACGACGAGTTGTATTTCGAATTGAGCGGCTTTGCGGCAGGCGTGCGCATCCTCGTGTTGTCCGACAGCTGCCATAGCGGCACAGTCACCCGCGCCGTGCCGCCGCCACTTGATGGCACAAGAGTGGCGGGCCGTTCCAAGATGATGCCGCCTGCCGTCGCCATGCGCACCTATCGCGAACACCAGGCGTTCTACAACAAACTGCAACATGACGTGGCGAAGGCCGCCGGCAAAGCTTCCTCTGCCGATCCGGATACGGTGCTGTCCCAACTGGCGGTGAGCCCTCGTCTTACAGCGATCGCCAAAAAGTTCCATGCAGCCGCCATTCTGATCTCAGGCTGCCAGGACAACCAGACATCCATGGACGGCGAGCACAACGGCGCGTTTACCGAACAGGTGCTCAAAGCGTGGAACCACGGGAGCTACCGCGGGAACTATGCTAAATTCCATGCGGCGGTGAAGGCGGGCCTGCCGGCCAGCCAATCGCCCAATCTGTTTACGCTTGGGGCGGCGGCGCGCTTTCTCCGACAGCAACCGTTCAGCGTGTAAAATCCCGGGGCGCCTCCATCCATCGCACAGGAGGTCAGACTCATGACCATGAGACACGTCGTGCACATCGCCGCGCTCGTCGGCGTCCTCGCCGTATCCGGCTCTACTGAGGCAGCGGAATTGGCCGGCGCGTGGAAAGGCGTGCTGAGCAGTCCGGACGGCAGCCGGGCTGACGTTCAAATCGAATTCAGCCCCCAGGGGCTTCCCCTCTACTCCTATACCAACAACAAGGGCGTGACACGCCAGGTTGAATTGTCCCACGTCGGGCAAACGATCGAATACGTACCACCGGGTGGCGGCGTGCAACGGATGGCCGTGAAGCGGTTCGAGCAAGGCCCCGGGCGTGTATCGATCAACATCATCGGCTCCTTCGAGCGCGCCAGTCAGGGCTATATGGACCAACGCCAGGAGGCCGCCTTGTTTGAGTACACGCTGGTCCCGGACGGAATGAGAATGCGTGTGACGACGAGATCGGCCTCTCACTTCGGAGACAAGGATCTCATCGTCGGTGGTGATCCGAGCTCGGTTGTGGCTGAAGGCGTGCTGCAGCGGGTGCACTGACTGGCATGGCACGACTAGCGCCTCGATTGTGGTCAGCCCTGCCGGCCGTCGATTTCTTACGAGGTTCGTGTCGCATTCAGAAATACCCATCGACCCTATGAAATATACGCGCACCGGAATGATCGATAAGCCCATCCTCTCCTTGTCCGAATCACTCACCCCTGAGCAACGCACGGCCTTTTACGAACGCCATAAGCCCATTGCCGTCGTGATGATCGTCCTCGTCTTTCTGCTGCCCTTCGTCGGGGTGTTTGTCTACGGACTGCTCGGGGCCGCCGCGAGTGTGATGGTGTCCGCCTTCGGGTATTACCTCACCCCCTACCTGATGCAACGCCTGGGCGTCCGCGCGAGTCCTTAGTCACGCACCCGCACCCGGGTAAAACTACCGAGCCGCCACCCGCAGAAATTCCGTCTTTGCTATTCTGATTTGGCAACCTGCCCTACAATGCCTCCTGAAGGAGTCGTTCACTACTGGAGGTACCTGGAATGTTTCTCCCCGCGCGAGTCTTCACCTCGAAAAACCGTCGCACATCTCTGCAGAGCATTCCCCGCCGATTGACCAGTCAGTCGATAGATGAACAGATTCGCGCCTTGCAGACTGCATGGGCTGATGTCTTGTCGCTGCCCCTGTGCCTGACGGTCCTCGCGTTGTACGAATGGTGGCGGTGGTTGTTCTCCATTCCCTCCAATCCGTTGCTGCTGACTGTTGTCGCGGCTGTGGCGATCCATGCGTCACGACGACGCCGCAAAGCCTACAAGGCCGAATTGAAACAGCTTCAGCTGAACCGACCTGCGCAACCGACCCTGCATGACGTCATCGAACTGCTGGGTATCGCCGGCAGACGGATTCTCCAAGACCTCAGAGGGAAGCTTTCTCCTGCGACGTTCATCGCCTCTGCCCGCCGGTTCGCCTTACCCGCCAATGGGCTCGCGAAGCGGCTCTTCGCGCGTTCATAAGCCGACTGCGCGGCACTCCGTTGCTTGACAGTCTGAAAGCCCATCTACGACAATGCCGCCATGGCAGAGCGGATCGTCATCGAACGGTTGGAGTTCTACGGCCGTTGCGGCGTGACGGAAGACGAACGCCGCAAACCCCAGCTGATCGTCGTTGATCTCGAACTGGAAGCGGCCGTGGAAGCGGCGGCGGTTTCGGATCGTTTGAATGAAACCATCGATTACGCCCGGGTCGCGGAGCGTATCGTGGCCCTCAGCACGAACCTCACGTGCCAGCTGCTGGAAACCCTGGCGGAGCAGTTGGTCGGCATGTTGTTCGCGGAATTTCCCGCCGATCGCGTCCGCCTCTGGATTCGAAAAGTCCATGCCCCGCTGGCCATGGTCGCCGGATCAGTCGGTATCCGCTTTGAACGCACACGCACCGCGCACCAGTCCAAAAGCCAGCCCTTAAGCCCGGCACCGTTTCTCATTGAACAACTCGCGCGTCTCCCCAAGGGACACATCCTGGATGTCGCCGCCGGGCGCGGACGCAATGCCCTCTACCTCCTGGCTCAGGGATCACAGGTTGAGGCCATCGATCGGAATACCGATGCCCTCGCAACATTGGAAGCCACTGCAGCAACGCAACATCTCTCCGGCCTGACGACACGCGTCCTTGATTTGGAAGCCTCTGCCGACCACCCGCCGAGCTTAGGCCAGCGCTGTTATGATGCCATCGTCGTGTTTTTTTACCTGCATCGTCCCCTGTTCCCGGTCATTCTCGAGGCCTTAAAACCGAACGGCATCCTCCTGTACGAAACCTTTACCATCGACAATTACTTTCGCCATCAGCATCCCAGACGATGGGAGTTCTGCCTGGCGCAGAATGAACTCCTCCGCCTGACATCTCCGCTACGCGTCCTCCACTACGATGAGGGCGAACATGACGGAGGCCATGGTAGCGGGCCATGCTACACCGCGCGACTGGTCGCGCAGAAAACGGGGCCGGATACAGCACCATGAGTCGTATTGATCTTCACATGCATACCACCCACTCCGACGGCAGTTTTTCAACAGCCGAGGTCATGGCGTTTGCCAAGCAGGCCGGCCTCGCGGCGCTCGCCATCACGGATCACGACATTGTCGACGGCATCCCCGAAGCGACGGCGATCGGGAAAGAACTCGGCATCGAGGTGGTGCCCGGCGTCGAAATCAGTTCGCGGCTCGGGGAGAGCGAACTCCACATTCTCGGGTATTTTCTGAATTGGACCGACCCGCTCTTGGCGCAACGCCTGAGCACGTTGCGCGACAGCCGACACCTGCGCAACCCGAAGATCGTCCAACGCCTCAACGAGCTGGGCATTCCCATCACGTATGAAGAAGTGCGAGCCCTGGCAGGCACGGAATCCGTGGGGCGCCCCCACATCGCCCGTCTCCTGATGGAGAAGAAGTTCGTGACCTCGGCGAAAGAAGCCTTCGACCGGTATCTGGCAAACGGCCGCCCGGCCTTTGTCGACCGTGACTTACCCGCACCGGCCGACGCCGTGCGATGGATCCGCGAAGCCGGTGGTGTGCCAGTGCTTGCCCACCCGACGTGGGTCAGAACATCGGCCGAAGGCTTGCGCGTCCTGGTCCGGGAGCTCAAGGCCGCCGGATTGGGAGGGGTTGAAGTCCATTACAGCACCCATACGCCCAGTCAAACGACCGAATACCTCGATCTGGCCAAACAATGCGACCTGCTCGTCACCGGCGGCAGCGATTTTCACGGCGTCACCAAGCCGGATATTGAAGTCGGCATCGGGCGCGGCCAACTCAAGGTCTCCCAGAAGCTGCTCGATCCGCTCAGAAAAGCCGCCACCGTGTCCTGATCGCCTCACGCCGCCCAGACGCCCTCCTCGCTTCCTCATCCCGGCAGAGTCCTACCGCCGTTTTCGTGTGGTGTGATTCCCTCGTTTCGTTGACAGGGTAAGACCGTACGTTACACTGAGCTACAACGACGTACCACGCCAACACATGACCACATCCTGGGGCTGGATCGGCCCGTATTTCATCGTCATTGTCCTTGCGGTTCTGGTCGGGCCATTTCTCGCGACCCTCCCGCTGTTTACGCATACCTACCTCCGGCCCTTGGGCATGAACGCCGCCCAAGCGGTACGGTTCATTGCTGACGGCATCTGCCTGCTCATGATCTGGGCTGCGGCCTCACGGGCCAGACGGGACCTCAAAGACAATGGCAAGGGACAGACCTTTCTCCGCGCCATCCTGTTCCCATCCGCGTTGTTTGTGATCGTCATTGCCGCATTCCAGGCCTATGAAGCGCATGGGATGTCCGTGCTCGGCCCGCCCAAACAGCCGCTCTATAACTGGTTGATCACGGGGGGCCTCATCGGCTCGGCCACCTGGCTGACGGTTGCCTGGGTCCGGCATGTCGACGCCCTGACTAGAATGTTTTCCGGACGCCCACGCCGACGGGCAGTGACTGAAGAGCCGGTGCGGGCCGACAAGACCGACGAGGGGCGCGCGTCTGACGAAGCCATCCCCTCCGCTCCGGGCCGCCCGACGACCAGTGCCGTCGTACGCAATGGCACCGGCGTACCCGCCACCTTAGGACGCTACCAGGTGCTCAAGGAACTGGGACGCGGTGCCATGGGAGTGGTCTACCTGGGCAAGGATCCCACCATCCAACGTTTTGTCGCCATCAAAACTATGCGACTGGAGGACATCGACAAGGAAGAGGATCTGAAAGAATTTCGAGACCGGTTCTTTCGCGAAGCGGAGTCCACCGGACGGCTCTCCCACCCGAACATCATCACGGTCTACGACGCCGGCGAGCAGGACGGCCTGGCCTACATCGCCATGGAGTATCTTGAAGGAGTGCTCCTCAACTGTTACTGCCAGAAATCGACGCTGGTCCCGGCCAAGCAGGCGCTGCAAATTGTCGCCACCGTCGCTGAGGCGCTGGATTACGCTCACGGTCAGGGCGTCATTCACCGCGACGTCAAACCGCCGAACATCATGATCCTCAAGCAACGCCTGGTGAAGGTCATGGATTTCGGCATCGCCAAGATGGCCAGCGCGTCGAAAACGCAGAGCAGCATGATCGTCGGGACGCCGCGGTATATGTCGCCCGAACAGGCCACCGGGAAAGATGTGGACGGACGATCCGATGTCTTTTCGCTCGGCATTGTGCTCTTTGAACTTCTGACCGGAGAGCGGCCCTTCGACGCCGAGAACATGCCCGCGCTGGTCACGCGCATCGCCAAGGCTCCGCACGCCCCGTTGATGAAGTACCGCCGCGACCTGCCTACGCGTGTCCAAAGCATTGTGGATCGAGCGCTGCAGAAAGAGATTCAAAACCGCTACCGGTACGCCGGCGACATGGCGCAAGACCTCCGTGACGTCTTTCAGGTGATGCCGAGATAACCACGCCCATGCACCCCTGGCACATCACACATGGAGCCGCCTCGGATGTCGGCCTGGTCCGCCGCCTCAACGAAGACCGGTATCATGCCGATCCGGCGGCCGGACTGTTTATCGTCTGTGACGGAATGGGCGGCCATCGGGCCGGCGAAATCGCCAGCAGCCGCACGGTGGAGATTATTCCTTCCCACGTGGCGGAGGCGGACCAGTCCCTTCCGTTGATCGGAGTCCCTAGTCCGGAGTTTTCACCCGCCACCAATCGCCTGGCGAGCGCGGTGCGCCTTGCCAATCACCGGGTGCATCAGGAAGCGGCAGGCCGCGCAGAATATGCCGGTATGGGGACGACGGTTGTTGCAGTCCAGCTCACCGGTGCCGTTCTGTCAATCGCCCACGTCGGCGATAGCCGGCTCTACCTGATTCGCGACGGCGCGGTGCAGTTGCTCACCATCGATCATTCGCTGGTGCAAGAACAGGTGCGATCCGGACTGCTGGCCGCTGCCGATGCGGCGCGCGCTCCGCATCGGCATGTGTTGACGCGCGCGGTGGGCGTGCATCCTCTGGTGGAGGTGGAATTGGGAGAGGTTCCGGTATTGCCGGGCGATATCCTGTTGCTCTGTTCCGATGGATTAACCGCCGGCGTGTCCGACGATGTCATCCTGCGCGTCAGCCAGGAATGGACCGATCCCCAGGCCGTGGCAGACCGTCTTATCGCCTTGTCGAATGCCGCCGGCGGCACCGACAACGCAACCGTCATCGTCGCCGTGGTGAGGCAACGGCCCACCGGTCTCTGGACCCGCATGTACAGCCAATTGATTTCGCCTCCTGCATAGGGAGTATCTGAAGGAGCGGCATGTCTCAGCATCACCCAGCACCACCTCTACTCCTCGTGAGGGCGCCCCATGGCGGCACGAGAGAATGTGACATTACCCGCACCCCGTTGACGATCGGGCGAATGCCGGACAACGACCTGTGCCTGGAAGATCCAGCCGTCTCTGCCCACCATGCCCGCATCGTCCAGGTTCAAAAGGTATGGTTCCTTGAAGACCTGAGCAGCACCAACGGAAGCTTCGTGAACGAACAACGTATCGACCGGCGGCAACTACGGGATACCGATGTTCTGCGGTTCGGGACTCATCGGGTGGTGTTTCGTGAGCAGCCCGCATCAGCACCGGAACCGGCCATCGCGGGAGAACTGCTCGTGGCCGACAAGACAATGGTGGTGCCGTCCCCCGCCGTTCGCGAGAGTTCGCCCCCCGCACGCAAGATCGGCATCGTAGAAATTCTCTCAGGCCAGACCGGGGAGTCTCACTATCTGTTGACGAGACAGGTCTCGTTGATCGGCGCGCAGGATGATGCCGTCATCACCCTCACCGGCTGGTTTGCGCCGAAAACCGCCGCGATGATCAGCCGCAAGGGAGAGGCGTATGTGGTCAGCCAGACGGAAAGCGGGAAACGCATTCTGGTCAATGGCCGGACGGTGCAGCGAGAACATGCGCTGCGGCATGGGGATGTGGTGGAAGTCGCAGGGATTACGATGCGCTTTGTGCTGCGCGAAGAACGGAGCCACGCCGCCTGACTAATTCAGCAGGCGACCGCGCTTGGGAAGAAATTGAAAGCATTGATCGGACACTTCCTGCGCATGCGATTCCAAGCACTGCAGCAGCATCTCCCCTCCCGCTGACGGCACCTCGCGACAAAACTGCCGGCGATCCGCTTCGCACGCTACCCGGAGTTGCTGCCAGTTCTCCTTCATGCGCGCCAGCTTCTCTCGGAGCATCGGCCGGCAAGGCACAGACAGCTGCGCCGCCTTCCGTTGCAAACAGACTCGCCGCTCCCCCTCCTCTTCAGGGCAGAGCGCATCCATTTCCAGCTCGCATTTGACCTCGCGCCCGATGGGCACGCGGGCAACCTCGGCAACGGGCTGAGCGGAGGGTTGCGGGGCGACGACGGGCAGCTCCGATTGTCCAAGGCTCGGGCGAAGGGCATCATCGAGCACCTTGCGGCCTGGAAGTTGCGTTGCGGCAGGAGCAGGAATTGGAGGCGAGGGAACGGAGACCGGCACAGCCTCCAGCGGAGCCCCGCTTTGCGGAAGGAGAACCATGACAACTCCCCAGACACCGCCCAACACCAGACAACTGAGGAGGGTCACCAACACGACAGCGCCGATTCGCGACGAGCCAGCCAAGCAACTCCTCTATGAGAGTATCCGACCTCGATCGGTCAGCGGCACATTGGGGGGTGAATCGGCCATCTCACCGGCTGCCAGACGCAGGGACGACGCTGTCGACAGGCGCCTTGATCCGGCGACCGTCAGTTCTCGGGCGCTTCGACAATGTGGTTTTCGAAGCGGGTGCAGCCTTCGGCGAGCAGACGGTTCGTCAGCATTTCACCCGGCCACTCGATCGGCAGGTCGGCCGTAAAGACCCAGACATCCGGCGACGTCCACACTGGACCATGTTCCTCCGGCAACTCGGGATCGAAGAGATCGGTCCAGACCGGCATATACACCCCGTTCCCGCACTGCGTGTGCAGGTGAACGATGGTGCGGGCCCGCACCATCGGATCGAGGTCACGCCAGACGGCAGCGGTTTCATCGGCCAGACGATGCAGCCGCACGGCATTCTGCGCATCGAACAATGCGTACGACGCGTACACCGGCACCTCCAGGGTGTCCGGGGCCAGCGCCAGTTCGGAACATTGCGTCACAAGCCCCTCGAGCAATGCACGCCGCTCTGGTTCCTCCAACGAATCCGGCAATCCCGGATCAGGCATCCCGATCAACTGAAAAAAGAGGAAGGCCGTGTTTTCAACCGGCGGATACAATCGAGAGGCAATCACCTGGGTGCGTTGGGAGTCGGCGATGCTTGCGAGGTGCTCGTTGAGGGTTTGCAGCGTCAGCCCTTCGAGGGTCGCGTCGGTCAACAAGCGAGGCTCCACGCGCACGACAACACCCGCCGGAATTTGGAGATGCCGATGGAGAAGGTCGGCCGTCGCCACGGGGTCGATCTTCAGCCCGAGCGGCTGCCCCAGGTTGGCCTGAAGCGGCAACTCCAGCGCGGCCATCAAGGCGTAGGCGTTTTTCTCCTCATCGGGTCCGTCCATGATGACGGCACAGGACGCCTCCGCAACCAGATCGAACATCCATTCGGCCATCTCTTCATCGAGCGCGGCCAGCACGGTCAGAAGATCCTGCTCCCGCCCCTGTTCAATGAAGGCTTGCAGGGTATCGATCGCCGCGTCGGTATCGCCATGATCATGGCGGCGGGCGTTGATGAGATGGATCAGATCTCGCGTCAGCGGGTCCGGTCGTGACCAACTCAGCATGGCTGGCCTCCCAGGTCGATGCGAGTTCGTGTTGCGAGGTAGTCGTTCATCCTGTAATCCATGTTGCCAAACTTTCCCCTACGTGGCAAGCGCGAATGCGGTTCTCTATCGCTCCGGGTGAAGCATCGTGTCCGCATGACGATCGCGTCATTCCCCGATGACTTTCACCAGGACGCGCTTGCGCCGCCGCCCGTCAAACTCACCGTAAAAAATTTGTTCCCAGGGACCGAAGTCCAGCTTCCCATCCGTGATCGCGACCACGACCTCCCGCCCCATCAGCTGCCGTTTGATGTGCGCGTCGCCATTGTCTTCGCCCGTATTATTGTGACGATAGGCGGCCTCGTGCGGCGCAAGCCGTTCTAGAAATGCGTCATAGTCCTGGAGTAGCCCGGCCTCGTCGTCGTTGATGTACACGCTGGCCGTGATATGCATGGCATTCACGAGCACCAGGCCTTCGCGTACGCCGCTTTTCCGCACAGCGGCCTCCACCTGCGGCGTAATATTCAGATAGGCGCGCCTGGTTTTCGTCTCGAACCAGAGTTCTTCCCGATACGATCTCATCCGTCTCCGTGCACAAGTGGTCAGCGATTCTGCAACGGGGATGTTCGAACTTGCAAGCCCTTGCGGCTGTACGCGGCAACCTGACGAATACCCCCCGTGACCGACGTTCGTTCGTGCAGACGTCTTGTTGCGATCGCGCCATGGTTTCCGATCCTCATCTGTGCCGTGAGGCGGAATGTGCGACTGCTGCTTTCTCGAACAAAATTGACAGGTCAGGGAACGGGTGATAAGTACCTACGATTAGACAGACCCTCGCTATGATTCCGAATGAGGAGGTCCTCCGATGGCAAGCCAGCCCGAGCCTGATTTGGAATTCACTGAAGAAGATTTAGATGAGGCCGTGCCGCCGCCGGCCCCGCAGATGACTGCGCCCAAGCGATCCAAGAAGAGCCCGCTGCTCTGGATACTCCTGCTGCTGCTGGTGGGAGGCATCGGATATGTGGCCATGGATCCCGACGCAGCGATGCAACTGATCCAGCCCTACCTGGATGGCGGCACGGAGATCAAGCAACCGGTCGCCCAGCGACCGCCGGCGCCCGCCCCGAAACCGGCTGCGCCCCCTGTGCAGACCCCTGCGCCGGCACCTACCCAGTCGGTCACTCCGCCCGCAGTGGTTGAGAGCGCGCCCCCTCCTCCTGTGGAAGCGCCGGCTCCCATGACGGCACCTGCACCCGTTGCGGCGGTGCCTGCTCCCGCGCCCGCGATGAAACCGGCTCCGGCGCCTGTGAGAATTGCCGGGCCGTTGTATGCGGAAGGACAACGAGTGATGGTCATCGCCACTCCGAGCCGACCCAAGTCTCCCGTGCCTCTGTTTGCCGATTCGGTCGGCACCAAGACCAGCACCACGGTACCGGCGAGTACCACGCTCACAATTCTCGACGGGGAATACCAGAACAACAGCTGGGTCTACGCCGTGCGCACCCAGGACGGCCGAAAAGGGTGGATTCCTGAACGCAGTCTCAGACTGAAACGCTAAACACCACCCTGTTTCTCGCTTCGTATGTGACGGCCCGTTCCCTCAGGAACGGGCCGTCGTCTTTTTTTGCCCGGCCGCCCTTGCTATAATACCGCTCCCGCACAATCGGCAGACCGGTCTCAGACGATCTACGCATAAGGACAGACTCGGAACTATGAGCGACCTACGCGCCATCATTTTTGATTTCGACGGGGTGATTGCCGACACCGAGCCGCTGCATTTCGCGGCTCTTCGACAGGTTCTCGCCGGCATCGATATCGCGCTGACCGAAACCGAGTACTACACCGATTACCTCGGCTTTGACGATCGCGGCTGCTTTCTGGCCGCATTGCAGTCACACCAGCGACAGGCCTCGCCCACACTCCTGAGTGAATTGATGGACCGCAAGGCCCAGGCGTATCTGTCCGCCGTCAAAGAACATCTGGCTATTTTCCCCGGCGTGCGCGAGTTGGTGCATGACGCCGCCGCCCGCTATCCGCTCGCCATTGCTTCAGGCGCGCTGCGGAACGAAATCGAACTGATTCTCGAAGAAGCCGGGCTCCGCAAAGCCTTCCTCCATATCACCAGCGCCGAGGACGTGACGCGGGGAAAACCGGCGCCGGAGCCGTTCCTCCACGCCATGGCCGCGCTGAATCGGCAACCGTCACAACCGGCATTAACTCCGGGCGATTGCCTGGTGATTGAAGATTCCCTGCCCGGCATCAGGGCCGCGCGGGCAGCCGGCATGAAAGTGCTTGCGGTCGCCAATACCCACACGGTGCAGGATCTCGACGAGGCGGATGCCATCACCCATTCATTGACGGACACCAGACTCTCAGACCTACGATCACGCCTCTGGGAACCGGCTCAAGGCCGTTTATGAGAATTTGTTCGCTGGTACCCGGAGCAACGGAAGTTGTTGCGGCGCTGGGACTCGCCGACCAGCTGGTCGGCCTGAGTCACGAATGTGATTTCCCTCCTCATCTGCCCGACATTTCCGTGATGGTCCGCGCGCGTATCGAAAGCCAGGCACTGTCCAGCGCGCAGATCGATGCGCAAGTAGGCACCATGCTCTCGTCCGGCGAGAGCTTGTATGAGCTGGACGAACGGCGGCTTCTGGCCGCCAAGCCGGAACTGCTCATCACTCAGGACCTGTGCGATGTGTGTGCGATTACACCGTCACAGCTGACGGCAGTCCTCGCCAAGCTTGACCCGCCGCCACGCCTGGTGACCCTCAATCCGCGACGGCTTGACGATATCCTCCAAGACATCGCCTTGCTGGGAATCGCTCTGGAGAGACAAGAAGCCGGAGCACATTTGGCGGCCCGGCTTCGTGGCAGACTCGATGCCGTGCGAAAGATGGTGTCGGCGACGTCCACTCGACCCAGAGTCGCCTGCCTGGAATGGCTCTCTCCACTTTACACAGCCGGGCATTGGGTGCCCGACATGGTGGAGGCGGCAGGCGGCATCGATGCCTTGACACAAGCCGGCACCGCATCCTACCGAATCGACTGGGATACACTGACCGCATCCGCTCCCGACGTGATCGTCCTGATGCCGTGTGGATTTACCATCGCGCGCACGAGGACCGAACTGACGACGATCACGAACCATCCCCGATGGAAGGCGCTGCCTGCTGTCCAGCGGGGACAGGTCTATCTGGTCGATGCACTGTCGTACTTCAGCCGTCCGGGCCCACGACTTATCGATGGCGTTGAACAGCTGGCCGCTATCTTTTATCCGGCCGCTGTGAACCATCGTCTTCCCCCGACCATTGAGCAACTCACCCCCCACGACAGTCCGGCACCGATGACACGATGATGACACCGACTGAAGCACAAACCTATTGCACGACCCTGACCAAAAAGAGCGGGAGCAATTTTTATTACTCCTTCCTCTTCCTGCCGAAAGCCCGTCGCGACGCCATGTATACCGTGTACGCCTTCTGCAAGGAGGTGGACAATGCCGTCGATGAGCCGCCACCCGGCAGCCATCCGCAAGACGAGTTGGCACGCTGGCGCCGGGAACTGGCCGCGGCCTATGACGGGACGCCGACATTGCCGGTCACCGTCAGTCTCGCGCGGCACGTCCGCGAGTTGTCGATTCCGCAGGCCTATTTCGAGGAATTGATCAAGGGCGTCGAGATGGACCTGACGACGACTCGATATGCCACCTTCGAGCAGCTCTCGCTCTATTGTTATCGCGTGGCCTCGGTCGTGGGATTGATCTGTCTCCACGTATTTGGCACCACGTCGCCGCGCGCGCAGGACTATGCCGTCAATCTCGGCATGGCGTTTCAACTGACCAACATTCTGCGCGACCTCGGCAACGACGCCGAATGCGGGCGCGTGTATCTGCCGCAGGAAGATTTTGCGCGCTTCGGCTACCGGGAAGAAGATCTGCTCCACCGCCGGTATAAGCCGGAGTTTACCGAACTGATGATGTATGAAGTCGGCCGCGCAAAGGAATTTTATGCCAAAGCCGCGCGCGCCCTCGAATCACTGCCACGCGAAGAACGCCAGGCCTTGACCGTGGCCGAAATCATGCGCGGCGTCTACAGCCGGATCCTCCAACGCATCGAGCAGTCCGGCTATCGCGTGCTGGGTGATCGCGTCACCCTGGCACCCAGCCACCGCCTGGCGGTGGCGGCCGGAGTCTGGCTGCGTTCCCGACTTCCTTCATCCACCCCATGAGCCAATCGGTGCTCATCCTGGGCGGCGGAATCGCCGGTCTTACCGCGGCCCTGTCGCTCGCAGCTCAGGGGCACTCCGTGACGGTGGTCGAGCAAGGCGCCCATCTTGGCGGCCGAATGTGGCATGCGCCGCCGCCCGTTCTCCTCGAGGCGCACGGCGCCACCTGGTCATTGATCAAGACCCTGGGGCAGGACAGCGTCACCCGATCGCTCCGACATACTCCGTTGGAATTTCTCCAATCTACCGGCGCCCGTATCCAATTCCTCCACCTTCCCCTCCCCTCCCCGCTGAACACCCTCCTCGGGACCACACTGTTTCAAGGCCTATCCATGCGCGACCGCTGGCACCTGCTCTCGTTTCTCGAACGAACGTGGGAACAGGATCCTCCTTTGCCGAACGATCTCGATTCGCGTGTGGCCGACGAATGGCTCACGAGCATCGGGCAATCGGAGACCGCCCGGCACGGGGTCTGGAACAGCCTTGCCAGGCTCTTATTAGGAGCCGCGCTGGAGGACATCTCCGCCGGCCTGTTTATGCGCACCCTACGGCGTTGTTTTTTGACCGGGGCCCGCGCGACGAAGTTGATCGTGCCGCCCCAAGGCGTGGATTCATTTCTACTGGTGCCACTGACGAGAGAACTCGACCGGCTCGGTGTTCGCATGAAATTGAATGCGACGGTGACGCAGGTGCGTTTCTCCCACAACCGCGTCACAGAAGTGGAACTCGCCGATCGCACCAGGCTGACCGCCGACTGGTATCTCTCTGCGCTTCCGCCCCAACGGCTGACACCGCTTCTGCCGGAACGGGTGGTCACCCACTACGCCTATTTCCAGCAACTCAGCCGACTGAGCGAATCCCCGCTCGTGGTCGTGCGCCTGCACCTTGACCAGCCAACCCGGCAAACCCAGCTCATTCTCCTCGAAGGGAAAACATTTCACTGGATGATCCGGCACCCCGAGGAGGAACGGCACGAACAGACCTCAGTGGTCTGGGCTCAGGCTGTGGGCGAGCCGAGTCTGTTGCCACAGTCCACGGAGGAACTCGTTCGCCTCGCGGTGGATGATCTGACCGCCGCATTTCCCACGACGTCGTCGCCCCGCGTCCTCGACTGTAATGTGATACGCCTCGCCTCGGCCATGCTGGCGGCCAAGCCGGCCACGCATCAATATCGACCGATCGCCACCAGCCCGTTCATCAATTTTCTCGTGACGGGTGCCTGGACAGACACGAGCTGGCCGGCTAATCTGGAGTCCGCTATTCTCAGCGGCCAACGTGGCGCCGAGGCAATCTCTGCGCAGCTGTCATAACGACTCGACTATCCGCCCCTCACGTACCACCAGCGTTGACAAGCCTCGAGGGCGCGACTAAGATTCGTCGCTCCACGCGAGATCGTCTGTCATGTCTTCACCGCACATCGCCCTGCAGGAACTCGCCGACTCGCTTCACGATTGCCAGCGTTGCCCTCTCGCGAAATTAGGCCGACGTCAGGTCGTATTTGGCGTCGGCAACCCGCAGGCGTCCGTCATGTTTGTGGGTGAAGCACCGGGCTTTCACGAGGACCAGAAGGGGGAGCCGTTCGTCGGCGCGGCGGGGCAATTGCTCAACGAACTCCTGCAATCGGTGGGACTCTCCCGTGCGGATATCTACATTGCCAACGTCATCAAATGCCGCCCGCCCAATAATCGCGACCCGGAGCCACCGGAAGTCGACACCTGCAAACCATTTCTGCTGAAGCAAATCGCCCTCATTCGACCGAAGTTGGTGTGTTCACTCGGCAACTGGGCCACACAGACACTGCTGGAACGAAAAGTGGGCATTACGCGCGTGCGCGGGCAGGCCTTCTATCTGAAGGAGTTTGTGCTGTTCCCTCTCCTCCATCCCGCTGCGGCCCTGCACCAAAGCAGCATGCTGCCGCCTCTGCGAGAAGATTTTCAGAAGTTGAAAGAGTTTCTGGCCCGGCACAGTCAGGCTGCTCCCTCGACGGAACAGAACAGTCCTGACACTCCGCGCACACTCGACATCGAGCGTCCGCCTGCGGCTGCACAGCAAATGGATTTGTTCGGATCTTAACAGGGGGCCGGTTCCAGCCGCCTTGCCGAACAGGCAAGGCGGCTGGACGCCGAAGATCGTTCAGGTTCGGGCAGGATGGCTTTCAGCAGCGGTTTCGGATGAAGCCGCGTCCTCGGCCGACTCAGGTTCTTCCTCTTCTTCCGGTGCACCAAACCAGGCCACCAGCATCTCTTCCCACCAGGCTTCATCGATTTCCGGCCCCGGATCCACGCCGAGAAACGAGACATCCTCCGCCGTGATGTCCTGTCCAACCAGATGCGGCTGAAACTTCGCCCGATCGATGACTTCCTTCGTGGCATATCCACCCAAAATCCAGTCGTCTGGGTCCGCTCGCCTGGACTTGTACGCCTTCAGATTCAGCTTCAGATACAAGAACATCTGCTGCTGACGTTCGTCTCCGACACCGCTGTGCGGCAAACTGAACGTCTTCTCGATTTTTTTTCGCCAATGTCGATCCTCGTATCGCGACGTGATCAACTGCAGCATGATTTTTCCCAGTTCGGCATCAAGAGCCATGATGTGTTCCTTACTATGTTCTGATGATTGCCCGCTTATCGCCCATACATCCCGGTAAACGATGCTTTTCCGATGGCATTCTGAGTGAGATAATACCCCACCATTGCCCCGGACGCGTCCTTCTTGAGCGGCAACTGATCGACCTTCAGCGCGAAGACCGTAAAGATATACCGATGCGGCTTATCTCCCGGCGGTGGGCATGGCCCTCCGAAGCCCGGCTGTCCGAAATCGGTCATGCTTTGAATGCTGCCCTCGGGAGCGCCGGCGCTATCAGGTCTTCCCGCACCCGCCGGCAAGCCGGTGGTGCTCGGTGGAAGATTGAAGACGAGCCAATGCCACCAGCCGCTTCCGGTAGGGGCATCGGGATCATACACTGTCACGGCAAAACTTTTCGTATCTTTCGGAGCATGGTCCCATCGGAGGGCAGGCGAAACATTCTGGCCCGTACAGCCAAAACCATTGAACACGTGTTCGCTACCGATGGTGCTCTGATCCTTGATCGTAGGACTGGTCACCTGGAATTCCGACGCCATGCCGACCGTGGGAATCGTCAACAGAGCACCGAGCATTGAGGCCATCAATCGTTGCATCACCGATCCCCCTTTGTCGCTAATTCCCCGCCACCATCATTTCGGCGATTTTCACCGTCGGGCTGGCAATGCGTCCACGGAACACCAGATCCGACCCGATGGTCTCGATGGTCGAATACATTTGCTTCAGATTGCTCGCGATGGTGATCTCCTCAACCGGATACGCCAACTCGCCGTTTTCAATCCAGAACCCGCTCGCCCCGCGGGAATAGTCGCCGGTCACCATATTGATGCCGAAACCGATCAGGTCCGTGACATACAAGCCTTGTTTGACCGTCGCCAGAATGTCTTCCGGCCTGGCCGTACCCGGCACCATGTAGAAGTTCGTCGGCCCCGCAGAGGGGCTTTCACCGATACTGCGCGCCGCGTTCCCGGTCGAGGGCAGTCCCAGTTTTTTGCCGGAGTACGTATCCAGCAAATAGCTGTTCAATCGACCACGTTCCACTACGGCCTGCTTCCTTGTCGGCAATCCTTCGCCATCAAACGGACGCGTGCCCAGACCGCCGGGCATCCGCCCATCGTCATAAATGGTCACAAAGTCCGGCGCGATCTGTTGGCCGAGTTGCCCGATGAGAAAGGACGCCCCCTTGTACAAGGCGTATCCCGAGAGCGCGCTACACAGATGGCTCAGCAGGGTGCCGGCGACTTCAGGGTCGAAAATCACCGGTACCCGACACGTCGCGACTTTGCGCGCGCCCAATTTCCGGACAGTCCGCCTGGTGGCTTCCTGCCCGATGGCTTCCGGACTCTCCAGTTTTGCGAAAGATCGATTCACGCCATACCAATAGTCACGCTGCATACCGGCCGCATCCGATGCAATCGGCGAGACCGACAGGGAAAAGCTGCTATTGGCGTACTGGCCAAGAAATCCGTGGCTGTTGGCCAGAATGATCCGGCCGGACGACGAATCGCACTCGCCGCCTTCCGAGTTGGTAATGCGGGGATCCGCGGCAAATGCCGCCCGTTCCGCGCGCAGCGCCAGAGCAATCTGCTCGTCCGTCTGCAACTTTGTGGCATCGTGAATGTGCAACTCAGGAAATTCCGTGGCACACTGCCCCGGCTCGGGAAGGCCGGACACAGGATCCTCCACCACCGCTTGCGCCAAGGCGCAGGTTTCCTGAACGAACCGTTCCAGCGAATCGCGGGAGAAATCGGACGTTGACGCGCTGGCGGACCGCTGGCCAAAAAAGACCCGCAATCCCATCCGTTTTTCACGCGCTTTCGTCAATCGATCGACGGCCCCCATTCTGACCTGCACCGAGAGGGTTTCTCCGTCTGCCACCATGACGTCCGCCGCCGTCGCGCCCTGTTTCGAGGCTCGTGCCAGCAGATCCTGCGCGACACTCGTATAGTCTTGCTCGCCCAACATGCGTGTCATGTTTATGCCTTCGTCCCGCCGACAGTGATTTCGTCGATGCGTATGGTGGGCAGTCCGACGCCGACCGGAACCGACTGCCCTTCCTTGCCACAGGTGCCGATCCCTTCGTCGAGCTTTAAATCATGCCCCACCATGGAGACCTGCTTCAAAATGTCCGGACCGCTGCCGATCAACGTGGCGCCCTTCACCGGCCGGGTAATTTTCCCGTCCTCAATGAGATAGGCTTCGCTGGCGGAAAATACGAATTTACCGTTGGTAATGTCGACCTGCCCACCGCCGAACGACACGGCATAGAGGCCCTTCTTCACCGACTTGATGATGTCTTGCGGATCGGATTCGCCGGCCAGCATGAAGGTGTTGGTCATTCGCGGCAGCACCACGCTCTGATAACTTTCTCGCCGCCCGTTGCCGGTTACCGGAATGCCCATGAGGCGGGCATTCAGCTTGTCTGTGATATAGCCGCGTAGAATGCCCTTTTCGATCAGGACCGTACGGCTGGTCGGGGTTCCTTCATCATCCACATTCAACGACCCGCGCCGGAACGGAAGTGTGCCGTCATCGACGATGGTGCACACATCGGAGGCCACTTTCTTCCCCAGTAAGTTTGAGAACGCGGAGGTTTTCTTACGATTGAAATCCGCCTCCAGCCCATGGCCGATCGCTTCGTGCAGCAAAATCCCCGGCCAGCCACCGCCGAGTACCACCGGCATGACACCGGCCGGCGCGTCGACGGCACTGAGATTCAGGATAGCTTCCCGTGCCGCTTCCCGGGCAAAGTGCAGATATCGCTGATCGTTCTGAAAATAGTCCAACCCAATGCGGCCGCCCCCGCCGAAGGTGCCCACCTGCCGGTTCCCGTTCTCTTCCGCAATGCAGGTGACCTGCAGCCTGGACAATGGTTGAATATCCCCGACCATAAGCCCGTCGGACGTCGCGACCAACATCACTTTATATTCGGTATTGTAGGCGGCCATGACGTTCTTGATCCGGGGATCATACCGTCTGGCTTCCGCATCGATGGCATTTAAGAGCGTCACCCGGTCGCGGGTGGCGACTTCGATAGTGGCGCGGTCGTGAGGGTACAGATCTCGAGCCGGAGCCGGCCGATGGGTGACGGGAACGGCGGCGGTGCCCTGCACTGAATTGGCGATATAGCGTGCCGTATCGGCGGCGATGTTCAAATCCTTGGCGGTCAGTTCATCGGAATAGGCAAATCCGGTTTTTTCACCGGCCGTCGCCCGCACGCCCACCCCTTGCCCGACACTTTTTGTCGCGCGCTTGACGATCCCCTCTTCCATGGAGACCGATTCTGATTGGCAATATTCGAAATAGAGGTCGGCGTAGTCGACGGCGGAGACTTTCACCCGTCCCAGCGCTTCTTCGATTTCTCGATCCGTGACCCCGAAACGCGCCAGCGCGCCGGACTCGTTAGTGGACATGGATAACTCCTCTCGTGCGGTGCGTGAGTATAACGTACTCTTTTCGGATGGCGCAATGTAAACACTCTCGAACCACATGCAAATACAGCGAAATTAGGAAATATTGTTTGACTTTCCTCTACCCCGACGCTAGACTCGCGTTACCTGTCTGAGGATTCACCTCGTTACAAGAAAAGGTGCCCACGCCGTTCCATGAGCGATCCTCGATCCCGCGATATCGAGCCTGCACCCGACTCCGATCTGCTCTCGCAACTCGACCCTGACCTGCTGCCGAAACATTTGGCCGTCATTATGGATGGCAATGGTCGATGGGCAGAATTGCGCGGGTTACCCCGTATTGCCGGTCATCAGGAAGGCATTAAGTCCGTCCGGGAATTGATCTCGTTGTCGCTCGACCTCGGCATCAAGGTGCTCACCATCTACGCGTTTTCTCAAGAAAATTGGAATCGGCCGGCCCAGGAAATCACGGCCTTGATGGGACTGCTGGAACACTATCTTTCCACTGAACGTTCCAGTCTGGTCGAAAAAGGCGTGCGCTTCCAGACCATCGGCCGGGTCACCTCGTTGCCGCCGTCTGCCCTGCGCTGGGTCCGTACAACCGAACAGGAAACGGCGCATCTGGATAAGTTGATCCTGAACGTCGCTCTTAGCTACGGTGGCCGCGCGGAACTGGCCGATGCCGCGAAGGAGCTCGCGCGATCGGTGCAAGAGGGGCGACTGTCTCTCGACCAGATCGATGAACGAGCCATGCAACAGGCCCTGTATACGCACGACCTTCCCGACCCGGATTTATTGATCCGCACGAGCGGAGAAACCCGCATCAGCAATTTTCTGTTATGGCAACTGGCCTATACGGAACTCTACTTCACCCCGACTCTCTGGCCGGATTTCCGTCGACGCGAAACCTTGGTCGCGTTGATCGAATACCAGCGGCGTGAGCGCCGTTTCGGCCGAGTGTTCAGTAGCGTCTCCTCCTAGTCTTCTCGTGGTGAAACCGGGAGCATGCCAGTGCGAGGAGCCGATGTCATCCACGGTGGACAAGGCTCGACCACGTTCCTCCTCGGAAACCGTTCGCCGGGTGATGGCCGCGGTCGTGTTTCTGCCGATTTTCTATTTCCTGGTGCACGACCTCGGGCCAATCGCCTTCTTCGGGTTGGTCGCCCTCTCCGGGATGCTGGCCGTAGCGGAGTTCTACCGGCTCCATTTGGCCCAGGCCCCGTGGCCCTGGTGGAGTTGGGCCGGAGTTGCCGCAACCGGCTTATTGTTGAGCAGCATTCAGTGGCCGACGGTCGTGGCGGACCGTACCGTGTTGATCGCGACGGTCGGGCTGGCGCTCTGTATGCCCCTCTTCTCCGGAAAAGCCCTGCGCGATTCGCTCACGGACGGCATGGTGCTGGTGATGGGTGCTCTCTATATCGGACTTTTGCTGGGCTACCTCCTGCTGATTAGAGCATTGCCCGACGGTGCCTTGCTGATCTTCTTCGTCGTCCTGGTGACCTGGGCGGCCGATACGGGCGCCTATATCGCAGGAAAGTCCCTGGGACGGCACCCGCTGGCGCCGGTGGTCAGCCCGAAAAAAACCTACGAGGGCTTGGCGGGAGGAATGCTCCTGGCCTGTCTGGGCGCAGTCGTGGCGCAGGCCTGGTTCCTTCCCGGCCTCTCATTGGTCGATTGCCTGGTGCTCGGCGCGATCCTCACCCTCGCCGGCCTCATCGGCGACCTGGCGGAATCGGCCATGAAGCGCAGCACCGGATTTAAAGACTCCGGCGCGCTGATTCCCGGCCACGGAGGGATGCTGGATCGCCTGGATAGCCTCTTGTTCACTGGACCGGCCTTTTACTACTATTATGTCGCGCTCGTCACGACCGTGTAACGGGTGACGGGTTGCCTGCTCTGGAGTATGCCATGAAGAACATCGTCATTCTCGGTTCGACCGGCTCAATCGGCACGAACACGCTCGATATCGTGGATCGGTTTCCACAGGAGTTTCGCGTCATCGGCCTGACCGCCGGCTCGAATGACGAAAAACTCGAAGCACAAATCCGCCGTTTCCGTCCCGCCTTTGCGGCCCTGGCCAATGAGGCCGCCGCGGAGAAATTGCGGCAACGGTGCACGGACCTCCCGGTGACCATTCTCTCAGGCAACGAAGGGGTCTCCCAGGTGGCCCAATCCCCGGAGGCCGAATTGGTCATTTCGGCTATCGTAGGCGGCGCGGGGTTGCTGCCCACGCTGGCCGCGATCAGAGCCGGCAAACAAATCGCCCTCGCCAATAAAGAGCCGATGGTCATGGCGGGCGCCTTGATGCAGGCGGAAGCCCACAAACATCACGTGCGCATTTTCCCGATCGATAGTGAACACAGCGCCATCTTCCAATCCCTCGAAGGGCATCGGCGCGAGGACGTCAAACGCATTGTCCTCACCGCCTCCGGGGGACCGCTCTGGGGCTTTTCTCGCGAGCAATTACAGGACGTCAGCCCTGAACGCGCCTTGCAGCACCCCAACTGGAAAATGGGCTCGAAAATCACCATCGATTCGGCAACGCTGATGAACAAGGGGCTGGAAGTCATTGAAGCGCGTTGGCTCTTCGATATTCCTGAAAGTCAGATCGAGGTATTGGTCCATCGGGAGAGCATTATCCATTCTCTGGTAGAATACAGAGATCGCTCCGTCATCGCGCAGTTGGGCCTTCCTGACATGCGCACCCCTATTTCCTACGCGATGCGGTATCCTGAACGGATGCCATTGGAGCTGCCGTCGCTGGATTTGACTGAAGTGAGCACCTTGACCTTTTTCAAGCCGGACCATGATCGTTTCCCCTGTTTACAACTGGGCTATGACGCGTTGCGCATCGGCGGCACCATGCCGGCCACGATGAACGCCGCGAATGAAGTGGCCGTGGAAGCCTTCCTGCAGAACGGAATCCGTTTTCTCGATATTCCGGAGATTATTCGGAGTACAATGGAGGCTCACCAGCCGAGACCGATCGACGGTTTAGATGATGCGCTTGAAGCTGATCGCTGGGCTCGGGAAAAAGCCGAGTCCCTCGTGCATACCTTGACGCGGTAATACCCTGAACCTAAGGAGTGTTGTTGTGGGAACAACCTTTGCCTGGTCCCCTGACGTGGTGTCGATGCTGACTCACTGGGCCCTTCCGTTCCTGGTGGTCCTGGGCGTGCTCGTCGCCTTCCATGAAGCAGGGCATTTCTTAGCCGCGCGCTGGGTCGGGGTCAAGGTGCTGAAGTTCTCGCTCGGATTCGGGCCGAAGATCTTCGGACGGCAAATCGGTGAAACGGAATACCTGCTTTCTATCGTTCCGCTCGGCGGGTACGTCAAGCTCTTCGGAGAGGACGAACATGAACCGCTGACGCCGGAAGACAAACGACGGGCCTTTGTGCACCAATCCCTGTGGGGGAAGACACTCATCGTCGCGGCCGGACCGATCTTCAACTTCATCCTCGCCTATCTGATTTACACGGCCTACATCGGGCTCGGCTATACCCTGCCCGTGCCAAGCTTTAAGGACATTATTCCTGAAATCGAAGCCGTGCTCCCAGGATCACCCGCCGATCAGGCGGGCCTGAAGCCTGGTGATCGGGTTATCCGGGTGAATGAGAAAGAAATTTCGACCAACGCCGAACTGCTGAAGTACATCTCCCAGAGCAATGGGAAGCAACTCACGTTGGACCTTACCCGCGGGCAGCAGATCAAAACGGTGCTCGTCACCCCCGCGAAGACCACTGTCCAGGACAACGGCAAGGCGACGACCATTTTTCAACTCGGCATTGAAGAACGTGCGCCGGTCATTACGGCAGTGATTCCGGGATCACGCGCACAAGCCGCGGGCCTGGCTGCCGGCGACCGTGTCGTCCGTATTGACGGGCATGACATCTTCACGTGGTCGCAAATGACGTCACTGGTGCGGGAAAATCCGAACCATGCCCTGCAATTTGACATTCAACGAGGCGGAGCCGCACAGTCTGTTTCCGTGACGCCGATGGGTGAAAAGGCCACGATCGACGGCAAACCGGCCGAAGTCGGCAAAATCGGCATCTCCGCGCAGAATCAAACCATCCTGCAAACAAACGATCCGCTGAAAGCTCCGTTACTGGGTGCGCAGGCGACCTGGGGCTGGACCGAACTCACGGTAGTCGGGATTTACAAGATCATTACCGGCGATATTTCCCGCAAGAATATCGGCGGCCCGCTCACTATTGCCAAAACGGCTGGAGACGCGGCCGAACAGGGCACCTCGAGTCTGGTGTTTCTCATGGCGATGCTGAGCATCAACCTGGGCGTCCTCAATCTTCTGCCCATCCCCATTTTGGACGGCGGCCATCTATTATTTTTCTTTATTGAGGCCATTCGACGAAAACCACTTGAAGATCGGCAGCGAGAACTGGCACAACAGGTAGGATTGGTGCTGTTGGTCGGCATTATGATTTTCGCTTTCTGGAACGACATCGAGCGATTGATTTCTCCCTAGTCCCACATGCGCGTCTCCGAAACTCTCATTCCAACATTGCGCGAAGACCCGGGCGAGGCTGAAACAGTCAGCCATCGCCTCATGCTGCGCGCAGGGCTGATCCGAAAAGTCGCCGCCGGCATCTATACCTATCTTCCGCTTGGACTGCGCGTCCTCCGGAAGATTGAGCGCATCGTCCGGGAAGAAATGAACCGCGCCGGCGCGCAGGAAGTCCTCATGCCCGTCGCCTCCCCCGCCGAATTGTGGCGCGAAACCGGACGGTGGGATTTCTATGGCAAGGAACTCCTCCGGTTCAAGGACCGGCACGAACGTGATTTCTGCCTGGGCCCGACGCATGAAGAAGTCATTACCGATCTCTTCCGCCGGGAAGTGCGGTCCTATCGGCAAATGCCGCTGAACTTCTATCAGATCCAGACGAAATTCCGTGACGAAATCCGCCCGCGTTTTGGCTTGATGCGCGGCCGCGAGTTCATCATGAAGGATGCCTACAGCTTCGATCGCGATGAAGCCGGAGCCAGGCTGAACTATCAGAAAATGTACGACGCGTATAACCGCATCTTCGATCGTTGCGGACTGACTTTCCGTCCTGTGGAAGCAGATACCGGCCTGATCGGAGGCAGTTCCTCCCACGAATTTATGGTGCTCGCGGAAACCGGCGAAGAAACCATTGTCTACGCCGAGGGAGGCACCTACGCCGCCAACGTCGAACGCGCCGAGGTCCTTCCACCAGAGGAGTCCGCTTTGCCGGCGCCTCGTCCGCTCACTGCCGTCTCCACTCCGGGTCGACGGACGGTGGAAGAAGTCACCAAGTTTTTGAACATTGCGCCCTCTCAACTCGTCAAGACACTGCTCTATACCACCGGCAAAGAAACCGTAGCCATCCTGGTTCGCGGGGATCATGACGTGAACGAAATCAAGGTCAAGCGCCTCCTCGGTGCGACTGATATCGAACTCGTTGCGCCGGAGCTCATTCCCGGCTTGACCGGCGCACCCGTCGGCTTTGCTGGACCAGTCGGGTTGAAGCAGATTCGAATTATGGCCGATTGGGCGGTAAAGGCCATGGCAAACTTTGTCGTCGGCGGCAATCAGGCCGACACCCACTTCATCGATGTGAACTCGGAGCGTGATTTCACCGTCGCTCAATTCGCCGACCTCCGCAATGCGCAAGCCGGAGATACCTCGCCGCGCAAAGACGGCATACTGAAGACAGCAAAGGGTATCGAAGTCGGCCATGTCTTCATGCTGGGGACGAAATATAGCCAGGCGATGAAGGCCACCTTTCTGGATGCGCAAGGGCAGGAACAACTCGCCGTCATGGGCTGCTACGGCATCGGCGTAAGCCGCGTATCCGCCGCCTCGGTCGAACAGAATCACGACGCCAAGGGCATTAAGTGGCCGATTCCGATTGCCCCCTTTCACGTCACACTGCTGCCGCTGAGTCAGTCTGAGCCGGTGACCCAACTGGCCGAGTCCCTCTACCACACGATGCAACAAGCCGCTATCGAAGTTTTGTGGGACGATCGCGACGAGCGGGCGGGCGTCAAATTCAATGATGCCGACCTGATCGGTGCCCCCTTTCACCTGGTCATCGGAGAAAAGGGCTTAGCGCAGGGACAGGTGGAACTCAAACTGCGCCACAGCGGCGAAACGAAGAAAATTTCTCCGGATCAGGTCATCCCGACACTCACGACACTCATCCAAGCCGCGTCCTAAACTGCGCTTCTGGCCCTGGTTCTCGATCATTCCCGTAGCTGCATCCCCCCTCAGCAGACGAACGCATTCGCGGGCACTCGCCCGGGTTTAAGAAAATGCCTTTTGCTTGCCTTGACTACGCGTTGGGATACACTGACTTACACGGAAGCAGCACCGTCCGAAACACGTTGACGGCGAAGGGTTCCAGGCCGACACCGCGTTTCCGACCTTGCCCAGAATTCCCCGTTTATCCCGCTTGGAGATACGTTGATGCAGCCCAAAGCTCCGCTGCCTGGTGTAGGCGATGCCGCTCTCAAAACCGGAAACGCCGAACAGGTGAAGCGGATCAGCGCACAGATCCTCGCCGCCGCCGACATCGATCAAATCCTCCTGGATCTGCGCCATGAAATCCTCGGCTGTTTTGACGCGGAAGACCTCACCCTCTTCGTGGTGGACTCAGAAAAGAAAGAAATCTTCTCCAAGATTCCCCATCTCGATACCATCCAGGAAGTGCGCACGGCGATCACCGAGCAAAGCCTGGCGGGGTTTTGCGCGAAATACCTCCGCCCGGTCAATGTCGGTGATGCATACAGCGTGATCGAACTCAGCGCGATTCATCCGGCACTCACGCACGATGCCACCTACGACAAAAATACCGGTTTCAAAACCAAACAGGTTCTCACCTACCCCGTCGTCGCTGAAAACAAATATCTGATGGGAGTGATTCAACTCCTCAACAAAAAAAGCGGCGGACGTTTCACGCGCAAGGACGAAGAGTGCGTCGCGGAGATCGCCAAAGCACTGGGAACCGCGTTCTACACGCTTCGAAAAACATCCAAAAAACCGCCATCAAAATTCGACTACCTGCTGACCAACAACAAGATTTCACAGCACGATCTCGACGTGGCGCTTACCGAAGCCAAAAAGGGAACTGCCGATATCGAATCGTTGCTCATCGAGAAATACAAAATCCCGAAAGCCGAAATCGGCAAATCGCTCGCCAACTTTCACAAGTGTCCCTATATCGAATACAACGAGCGCACCATCGTTGACATCGAATTGCTGAAGAACCTCAATGTCGATTACCTCAAGAAAAACCATTGGATGCCGCTCAAGCGGGACCGCGCCGCCATTGAGATTCTGACGGACGATCCCGGGGACCTCGACCGCGTCCAGGACATCAAGCGCACCTTCCCCGGGCTCAATATTCGGTTTGCCGTCAGTCTTCGCCGCGACATCTCGCTCTTCCTGGCCAGCACGACCGGAACCCCCGACGTCAGCAACAAGATGAACGAGAATGTGTCCGACATTCTCGGCGAACTGGTCAATGAATCCCAGCTCGAAGCCCAGGAGGACGCCTCCGCCGCGGGACTCGACGAAAACGACAATGCCATCGTGCGGCTGGCGAACCAGATCATCGCCGACGCATTCCGCCAAGGCACGTCCGACATTCACATCGAGCCCTACGGGGAAAAACGCGACACCCTCGTCAGGTTCCGGGTCGACGGCGACTGCTTCGAGTACATGAAAATTCCACCAAGTTATCGTCGCGCCATCGTCTCACGCCTAAAGATCATGGCCAGCCTCGACATCGCGGAACGGCGTAAGCCGCAGGACGGAAAGATCAAATTTAAAATCGGCGAGAACAAGGAAATCGAGTTGCGCGTCGCCACCATCCCGACCGCAGGCTATAACGAAGACGTGGTCATGCGTATCCTGGCCGCCAGCGAACCGCTGCCGGTAGACAAGATGGGGTTTTCCGATCGCAATCTGCGGGAAATCAAAAGTATCGCAGAAAAACCGTACGGCATCATTCTCTGCGTGGGACCCACCGGATCCGGAAAAACGACCACGCTGCACTCGGTGCTCGGCTACATCAACACCCCGGACATCAAGATCTGGACGGCGGAAGATCCAGTGGAAATCACGCAGTATGGACTCCGCCAGGTCCAGGTGCACGCCAAGATCGGGTTCACCTTCGCGGCAGCCATGCGCGCTTTCCTCCGGGCCGATCCGGACGTCATCATGGTCGGTGAAATGCGGGATAAAGAAACGGCGGACACCGGCATCGAAGCCTCCTTGACCGGCCACTTGGTCCTCAGCACACTCCACACCAATAGCGCCGTGGAAACCATCACCCGATTGCTGGACATGGGCTGCGACTCATTCAGTTTCGCCGACGCCATGCTGGGAGTACTGGCTCAGCGGTTGGCCCGGCGCATCTGCAAAGATTGCAAGGAAGCGTATCAGCCGTCGAAGGAAGAATATGAAGAACTGCGCTTAGGGTATGGCCCTGACTATTGGGATACCCTCAAGGTGCCTTTCGATGCCAACTTCCGTCTCTATCGAGGCAAAGGCTGCGACACCTGTAATCGCACCGGCCTGAAAGGCCGCGTCGCGCTGCATGAGTTGCTCCTGGGTACAGATAAGATGAAGAAGTTGATCCAGAACAAAGCGAAGACCGATGAGATGCTGAAGGCCGGTATGGAAGACGGGATGACCACCCTGGTCCAGGACGGCATTCAAAAAGTCCTGCAGGGGCACACCACCTACAAGGAAGTGAAAGCGGTTGCCATCAAATAGACGACCGGCGGCACAACTCTGAACCAGCTACCGCGCGGACTGCGAAGCGGTCAGCCGGGTCAACTCCATCTCCAAGCGCGCAAGATCACCGGCTCGTTCCATTTTTTTCGCACAACCCACTGCCTGATTCAACGCCGACCGTGCCTGGGCAAACGCACCTTGTGCCAGGTAACTTCGATACGCCCGTTCCGAAAAGGCCAACCCTCGATCGGGGAACCCTCGCCGCTCAGCAATCCGGCCCAGCCGCTTTAAATCCGCGGCAATCTCCATGCGTTGTTCCGCCGTTTTGTCCAACTCCAGTGCCCGCTCATATTCCCGTTCTGCCGCCTCATAGTCACGTCGTGCTTCGGCCAGCATACCGAGATTCACGTGGTTGCTGGCTTCGGACTCAAGATTCCCCAAGGCTTGATTCAAGGCCATGGCCTGACGGAACAACTGCGCGGCTTGCTCCACCTCGCCCCGAGCCTCTCGTACTAGGCCGAGGTTGTTCCGCAGTGTCGCCTCCGCTGAGCGCTCGCCCCTCTGCTGGGCCAGTTCCAGCGCTTCCTCATATCGCCGTTCCGCCTCCTGCAGGCTCCCCGCGTGATGTTCCGCCGTGGCCAACGCGGTCAGACTCTCGAGCACAAGCTCCGGCGCTCCCAGTTGGTGCGCCAGCATCACGGCTCGTGCGTGCGAACTGACCGCCTGAGACACATCCCCGCGCCTGAGGGCCACGCGTCCGACATCATTGAGTGCGACGATGAGACCTTTCGTGTCATCGAGGCTTTCCGCCATCAGGCGCGCCGCGTCGTAGTCTTCAGCGGCACGCGCCACATCGCCTCGCATCAGCGAACGGTCGCCGTGACGTCGCAACGATTCACCCTGCTCGGCCAGGGGCTTGGGTGGCGGGGCGGGAGAGGCCGGTAGCGGGGGACTTGCGCATCCCGACAACAGATAGACTGTCATGGCGCAACATGCAACGCTTCCACCCGGTGTTGTCGCTCTCATCGACGCAGCTGATCTCCTCTTAGACTCTGGGTTCCTTCCCGGAAAGACGGCGGTGGTTCCTTCGGCGTCGGCCCGGCATTCTGCACGAACCGATTGAAGGGAAACGTCTGTTTGGCCCCGCGCACCAGAATCGACATGTCGGCCAGCGTGGTCTCCGCCGTGTGAATGACAGGCCCCAGCTCCTGGCTGACTTCGCTCACCGAATCGGAGAGTCGCTTGACGCTGGTGAGCGTTGATTGCGCGCTGTCGAGAATGGCCGGCAACCGGCCGGTGGTCTGCTGGACATCGGCCGTGACGCGATCGACCATGCTCAGTGTCCGCTTGATGGAGCCGGTCATGGCTGGAAGCGCAGTGGCGGTCTGCTCCACAGATGCTATCGTCCGTTGCACCGAAGCGACGACCGCCGGGAGCTCCTGGGTCGCCAGCGCAACCTGTTCGAGTGCTTTTCCGCCGGCCTTCAGGCCACCCTGCATATCCTGGGTAATGGTTTCCACGCGCAGCAGCGTTTGCTTCACGGCCATCAACACCGGCTCGACCTCATTGAGCAGATCGCCGATGTCCCTCGGTTCCACGGCCCGAATGGTCGCGCCTTCGATCAACACGGGACTACTGGCGGTGCCCATACCGATATCGACTTGGGTCTGGCCGACGACGACACCGCTTTTGGTGATGTGCAGTTCGGAATTCTCTTTCACCATATCCTGATATCGCGCCAATAACTGGAGGGTAAGATCGACCGTCCCGCGATCGTTGAGGTCTACCTGCTTGACCCGCCCGATGCGAATCCCCGACACCACCACGGGAGCCCCCGGCTCGAGGCCGTAGGACTTGCTCAGGCTGGCCTTGAGCTGATATTTGGACTCGAACAGATGTTCCGACCTCGACATCCAGAAGCCCGCAACGGCAAGAATCAGCGCGGGGATCAGCACGAACGTGCCGACGATCTGCGCCAGCCGCCCGTTGGACAGACGATGCGAATAGTGCATGCTTGATCACCTCTTCATCTGACAATAGCGCATCCGCTAGTCCACATACCGCCTCAGCGCCGGCGGGGCCATGTCACGCACCCCATCACGAGTTCCATCGGCCGCCACCTGCCCGTCGCGAAGGACCACCACTCGATCGGCGGCTTCGACCAACGGCGAACCGCTGCGCAATGCAGCCAGGACCGTCAGCGGACGCTGCGCCCGCCGCTCGTCGAGATACGTCTTGAGTCCCAGTACCATGTCGGCGTCTAAACCGGCCACGGGATCATCGAGGAGGAGAACATCCGGCTCCAAGATCAACGCCCGTGCAATGGCCCCCCGGCGGGCCTCTCCTTGATTGAGCTCAGCAGGAAATCGATCGCGCAGCGAACCCAGCCCTAACCGTTCCAACGATCCCATCACCGCTTGCTCACGCTGTCGATCCGGCATGGTACCGCGATGATACCGGAGCGGCAGCAGCACATTGTTAAACAGCGTCATATTGCTCAACAACCCCGGTTGTTGCAGCACCACGCCGACCTTCAGCCGTACGGACCTAGGGTCATCGTCCGGCACCTCGTTCCAATCCTGCCCCAACACGAACACCCGTCCCGATTCCGGTGTGACAAGTCCGGCGGCAAGCTCCACCATCAAACTTTTCCCGGCACGACTCGGACCGACACAGACGCCCCATGCTCCCGCGGCAATCCTGAGATCTATTTCCAGACACAGATCCCCGCCCAGCATAGGCGCGCGGATCTTCTCAAAGATGATGGCCGCCTCACTCATAAGTACAACGGCACCGTCACGACGACATCGACCAGCAGACAGAGCACGAAAGAATTGATCATCGCGCGGGTCGTTTGTTGCGGAACCTCCGTATAGGATGATCGAACGGCCAGACCATGATAACAACAGACCGCGGCGACCGCCGAACCGAACCCCAGGCCCTTGATCGCCGTCATGAAGACATCCGTCGTGGACAGGGCCCTGATCACGCTCTCAGCAAACGCATCGAGTGGAATGGTCAATTGCGCATCGGCCACCAGGTAGCCGCCGAATACCGCCACGACATCGAAGTACAGCGTCAGGCACAGCATCGACAGCACCATGCCGACCATGCGAGGCATAATGACAAACCGGCTGATGGGAATGCCCATGAGCCGCAACGCAACAACTTCGCGTGTCACCGACATGTTTCCAAGCTCCGTCGCAATGGCCGACCCGGAACGCCCGACGACAATAAAGGCCGTGACCAGAGGCCCCAATTCACGAATCACCGTGACCACGATGATGCTTCCCACCAGCCCTCCGGCCCCGAGCCTGGGAAGCTGCGTGCCGGCCTGGGTGACAATGATGATACCCAGCAACAGCGCAATGACCGTAGTGACCGGCAACGCATCGACCCCTGTGAAGAGAATTTGCCGGATCAACACGCGCAGGGTTTCCCTGCGTCCTTGCCGCGGGGGAATGATGAGATCGAGCACGGCTTGCGCAAACAGCGTCGCCAGCGCCGCCAGATAGGTGAACCCTGCGATAGTCTTGCGTCCGACCCACTCGATCATCCGTTCTGAACCGCCTCTCCTTCAGCGAGCATGGCTGGGCACCTGAGGCCGCCAGCGACGGCGAAATTGTAGGGAACCATCCATCGTAAAGCAACGAGTCAGGGACGGGATCGGCCAACGTCGGGCAGTAGAGCAGCGCAGAATAGATGGACGAGACACTGACGAGGGGAACGCCACAAACGGCGTCAAGGGCGGCCTAAGCCGGTGGCCGTTGCTTGATCACGAACTGCTGGATGCGCTGGAGTTGCGGCGGACGCATGACCACAAACTCGACCCCGAACTCTCCGCCTCGCGCCCACCGGACAACCGCCTCCTCCACGCGCACCGGCCACTCATGTCCGTCAGGGAGGAACACAGAAATTTTCATACGAAGTCCCGGCGACATCACCTGTTCGGATTTTGCCATGCATCCGGTAGAGGAGAGATCCAACACTTCTGCGTCACCCTCGATCTCATCTTCGCCGGAAAATTCAAGACGACAATCCGTCGCCACGCGCCGAGACTTGCGGAGGGTTTTTGTTTCTGCCACCTGAACTCCTCTTGGTCAACCACAGCGGATCGACCGTAAGACGACTCGTCCCCCTACTCGATCAGAGCCGCGGAGGCGAGAAATTGACGCAATCGATCCTGCTCGGCTGTGCCCATCGAGACGAACTCTACCCCGAAAGATAGATCCTTGCCCCACCGCACCAGCGCCAGATCGACCGCCGTGGGACAGGTCTCTCCGGGGAGGAGGATAATCAGCGACATGGCATCCCCCACCTTCACCCCGGCGTCACTGCCGATCTTGCATCCACCGGGCGACAGATTGAGGACCATCCCCTCACCTTCCGCATCGCCATTAAAACTGAGGGTCGGGGCAAAGGGAGCGAATGACAGCAGGCAGGTTTGAGACACCCTGCAGCGACGATGCTGCCGGAGCTCAGTGCGAACGGGAGAACCCTGGTGATCTTGATCCATGGCGAAGCGATGATGCGGTCGACTGATGAACGTAGCCAGCGTCAGTATACCGCAGGGGGCGGGAGACGCCGAATACTTCTCATGATTTCGCGGGCCACGGCGCCTGAGCTTCGAACGAAGCAGGGCCGCGTTCCCAGTAGCGCGGCCTACCGCCGATAAATCGGTGGTTCGCCGGGAGGACGACTTTTGAACCGGCGATGCTGCCAGAAATATTGCTCCGGCACGCGACGGACAGCTCCTTCGATCAACCGGTTGATGCGGGTGGCATCGTCCATCATCTCACCGGAGGGGAAATGATCGAGCGCTTCTCCCACCTCGATGTCATACCCGGATCCATCAGCCCTACGATAATAAAAGCAGGGAACGACCGCAGCACCGCTGACCTTGGCGAGACGAGACGTCGCCGTGAGTGACGACGCCGGCACCCCGAAAAACGGCGCGAACACGCTCCGTTTCGAGCCGGCATCGATGTCGGGCGCGTACCAGACCACCTGGTTCCTGGCCAATGCGCGCAGGATCCCACGCATATCCCGATGCTGGATCAATTCCGAATAGTATCGGCTCCGGCACCGGTTCGCGACCATATCCGCCACGACATCATTCTGCGGCCGATAGACGATCGCGACCGGCTGCTCCATCGCCATAAATCGGCCGGCCAGTTCCGCCGCATGCAAATGCGCCCCGCAGAGGAGCACGCCTCGTCCCTGGCGGAGCGCGTCGCGGATATGCTCCAATCCCTTGATCGTGCAGTCGCAATGCGCCCGGGGATCTTTCGCCCACCAGGCCATCGCAATTTCCAACACGCCCATCCCCATCGACTCAAACGAGTGGAGCGCAACTTGGTTGCGCTCCTCCGGCGACTGCTCCGGGAAGCAGAGCGCCAGATTGACGCGGACGATGTCTCGACGCTTGGTGAGCAGTCCGTGCAACATACGCCCGCACTGGCGCCCAAAGGCGAGCTGAGCCCGGTAGGGAAGCCAGGACAGCAGGCGAAAGAGCGCAATGCCGACCCAGGTGGGCCAATACATCGGATGATAGACGCTGCGCGGCTGGCGCGGCTTATGTTTTGACGGTGAATTCGACATGGCCAAACGGGTCAGCCATTGTAGGGAAACGGAGCAAGGAGCGCAATCTCGAAGGACAGGGACAGGAGAACGAACCGACACCCCGTCTTAGGGGAAAGTGGACGTGCGTTGGAAGGAGCGATCCTCTCAAAAGAGATCTAGCCGTGGAGACAACTGGCGAACCGCACCGGCTCCTTAGGCTGCCGGCTTTGTCGCCAGGGTGATGAACTTTCGCAACCGCATTTCAGCAATCGGTGACAGATCGACAAACTCCAGGCCATACACCTGCTCTCGCTCCCAGCGTACCGTGGCTTTCTCGACCGTCATCGGCGAGATCTGATTCGGCAGGGAAAGACTGACGGCCACTCGATCTCCGCGCTGGATCACCGCTTCGCTCATCACCTTCGCCCCTCGCATCGACACATCGAAGACGACACCGATGCCCTCGCCCCCGCGACCGAGCCATTTGGCCAGGCCCAATCGAGATAACGAACAGGCGAACGGCGCCGGCACACGCAACCGCGGATGTTGACGCAAATCGACGGAAAACTGTTCCTGCCCCGTAGTGCCGTTCATACGTACCCTCCCGTATGTATTACGGCCACTGTATCGCACTCGCCGGACTTCGAAAATAAAATATCGAAATCATACGGGAACAATGGAGCGCGAGTACGGTGCTCAGTGAGACCAGTCGACCGGGCGGCGCATGTCGCCGCCCGGCGGGGAGGTCGCACCATGGTTACGGCCGATGTTTGCCTCGTTGCTGCATCATGTCGGCGCAAGCGGGGGAGACAGCTCCTGCGTATGCTCTCTCAGGCATTGCATGATCCGTCCTTCTCCGGCTTTCACCCCCGCGCACAATTTCTTCACATCCTCTGCACAGGCCTTCCTTCCTGGACGACCTCCCCGTCCTTGCCCCTCCGATCCTTTCCCGGTGCCAGCAGTTGAATCGGAAGATATCGTCGGTTGATCCTGACCGGACGAAGGAGGCGGATCCGATCCGGCCCTTGCCGGCTCATACAGCCCGGACAGACCAATCACGAAACAGATCCCAAGCACCATCGATGTCGCTCGTCCTCGATATGCGCACACAGTAGGCATACAGCCCCCCTTCCTTAGTGCTGCCACCATCTGCATCCGGAGCAAGGTCTAACAGTGAACTGTCTCCGGCCCACTCGAATCAACGCGCCGAGCTGCAGACGGTTGACGAACGGTCAACGCCCCCATAGGCCCTGCACCATCTTTCGCGTTGCGTCCGGTAGAAGTGGATGGCCCCTTGCGAAAAACCTTCCGCTTGACTATTGTAGCGACATGCAACAAGTTGCCCCGAGTCCCGTTCCGGCGGACATTGTCCACCGCGTTCACCATAAATTCTGGACCTACCTCCTATTCTGGTCGATCGTCGCAGGCTCGGTGATTTGCGTCCCGGGTTATGGATTCCTCTATGGATATTCCTGGCTGGATTGGACGATGTTTGCCGTCCTCTACCTGATTACCGGCCTGGGCATTACCGTGGGATACCATCGACTGTTGACGCATCGCAGCTTCGAATGTCCGGATTGGGTAAAAGCCTGTCTTCTAGTGGCCGGCGGTTGGGCGCTGCAGAATTCCGGCGCCAAATGGACGGCTGATCATCTGCGTCACCATGCGCATTGTGATGACCCGGCTGATCCATACAATGCCAAGCGGGGGTTCTGGTACAGCCATTGTGGATGGCTCCTCAACCCTGTGCGCTGCAACGATGAACGATTCGGCTCCCGCGTGATGCAAGACCCGGTGGCCATGTGGCAACACCGCAACTATGCGGCCATTGTCCTGGTCGGCCTGGCGCTTCCCTTTGTCATTGGCTTCCTCCACAACGGATGTCAGGGCGGAATTGGAGGGTTCATGCTGGCCGGTGTCGGCCGCACCTTTGCGGTCCTGAATTCCACCTTCTGCATCAATTCGGTCTGCCACATCTGGGGAGAACAACCCTACGGCACGTCAGATTCGAGCCGCAATTCCTGGTTCGTCTCCTTACTGACCTTCGGCGAGGGGTATCACAACTACCACCACACCTATCCAAGCGACTATCGCAACGGACCGCTCTGGTACAATTTTGATCCCTCGAAGTGGCTGATCTACGCCTTGTCGAAGTTAGGGCTGGCCTCATCGCTCCGGACTGCGTCCCCCGGTAAATGAATCGTGCCGGTGCAGGGTTTTCAGACTCTGTCCCGCCTGCCAAGTATTTTTTTTGTCGGCTCTAAACTGGTAGCAATCCCCTCATTCATCTGTTAGGATGACGCGTGATCTTATGACGGGCCGCATGAGCATCACAGTTTTTTGATGGCCCATCACCGATATTGTTTGTTACCGAGAAGTTGATCGGAAGTCAGACCCAAGTCGCCCCTACCACCGCGCCTTCGGCCCGCTCATTCCCCTCATATGTCTGTTCTCGTGTCGCCGACAATGTCACATTTCAAAAGGAGAGACCCCCATGGGTAACAAATTGTATGTCGGCGGACTGCCGTATGCTGCCACTGAATCGCAACTGAGCAACTTGTTTTCTGCTCACGGCACCGTCGAATCGGCGCGCGTGATCACGGATAAGTTCACGGGACAGTCCCGCGGCTTCGGCTTCGTGGAAATGTCCACGGCAGAAGAAGCGAAGGCAGCCATCACGGCGTTGAACGGTTCGGACATGGATGGCCGGCAACTCACCGTCAATGAAGCGAAGCCCCAAGAAGCTCGCTCTGGCGGGGGCGGCGGCGGTGGTCGGTTCGGCGGCGGCGGTGGTGACCGCGGCGGACGCAACCGCTTCTAATACATGACGAGATTCGTCTCGTCTTCGAAGGGGCGCTTCATCCGAAGCGCCCCTTTTATTTTCTGCACCCGTCTCAGTGTTCATCTGGACGGCTTCGCAGAGTTTTAAGCTGCCCTCGTTTGGATTTCTCCTCCAGCCGTCTTCTCTTCGCCCCTTTCGTCGGTTTGGTGGGTCGACGCGGTATCCGCGGAATGGCCGCTTGCTGAATCAATTCCACGAGACGCTCCAAGGCTAAGGTCCGGTTCCGCTCCTGGCTCCGCGAATCCTGCGCCTTCAGGATAATCACCCCTTCACGTGAGACACGATGATCCCGCAGCGCCAACAGACGCTCTTTGTAAAACGGGGGCAGGGAAGACGCACGGATATCGAACCGAAGGTGAATCGCCGACGAGACCTTGTTGACGTGTTGCCCGCCGGCGCCTTGTGCCCGCACAGCCGTCAACTCGATCTCCTCATCAGGAATCGAGACATGTGTGGAAATCGTCACCATACCGTCCTCTCCGGTCCCAGGTTAGCCACGAACGTACGCGGGCGCCGATGCGGAGTCAATCGAACACAGCCGTCTGGACCATGCGCCCTTCCACTTCGTGCATCTCCCTGTCGAACAGGTTAAACTATTAGGGCTTTACCCTCTGATCACGTGGCATGTTCGCGTTCACGACAACGACCATGCAGACCACAGCCTTCCATATCAGCAGTCGGTGGACGGAACGCATATTGCCGATCCTTCTCGTCCTCTGCTTGTTCATCGCCACCGCGCTGGGGCTCTACGCCCTATTCTTCCTGCGCGCCATGCTGGTCGCGGAGCGAGGGAACGAGCTTGCCATGAATGCCGCGGCCGTCGCAGATACCGTCGATCGCGTCCTGTTTGAGCGGTATGGCGATATCCAACTGTTTGCCAACGATGGCGTGATCCGGGAAGGCACAACCAACGAGAAGACGGCCAGACTCCTGCACTACAACCGGCTCTATTGGTATTACAGCTGGCTGGGTATCACGGATGCCGACGGAACAGTCCTCTCGGCCACCAACATGGGCGCTGCGCCCGGCGCCTCACTCATCAATCGTACCGCATTCGATGCCGTCCGGCAGTCGGGAAGTATTCGGTTGGAACCGGTCTCCACTTCCGCCGACTCACAGCCGCGCAAGGCGGTGGGCTTCATGGCACCGATCTACGGTCCGGGGGGAGAGTTTCGGGGAGTCGTGGCTAGCCTCGTCCCGATTGAAAATCTCCGTTCGATTTTCGAACAGGAAGGAAGACTGCGGTACGGCCAAGACACGTATGACTGGGTGCTGCTCACTCGGGACGGAGCCATTATCAGCGAAAAACAGGCCTCTGCGGACAAGACGAGCGGACCAGCCATCTTACAAATTCCTTCCCAAGCCCGAGCGGCCTCCGACCGGAATCATTCGGGATTTGTCGAGGAAGTTCACCATCGCCGCGGGTACTCGGTTGTGACGGGGTATGCCTCGACCAGAGGCTACCGCGATTTTCCCGGCTTTGATTGGATTGTGCTGTTCCGGCAAACCCATGACCAAGTCTATGCGCCGGTCGATCGATTGCTGTGGACGGTCGGCGGCATCGGCCTCCTCGTCATCCTGCCTCTGACAGGATTCGGCATCCTGGTATCGTGGAAATTGGGACGCGAGCGAACCGAACTGATCAAAACCCGGCAGGATCTCGAAAAATCCATCTCAGAGCTAGGTCGCTCCAATGCCGACCTCCAACAATTCGCTTATGTGGCGTCGCACGATTTGCAGGAACCCCTGCGCATGGTCAGCAGTTACACCCAGCTTCTGGCAAAGCGTTATCGAGGCCAATTGGATGCCGATGCCGATGAATTCATCGCCTATGCCGTCGATGGCGCCACCCGCATGCAGAGACTGATTCAAGACTTGCTGGCCTATTCCCGGGTCAGCACGGGAAGCCAGCCGTTTGAACCCACTCCCATGGGAGCGGTGCTCTCCTATGCGATGAACAATCTTCTGAGCGCCATCAAGGAAAGTCAGGCGATCATCACGCACGACCGGTTGCCGACGGTAAGAGGCGATGCCAAACAGTTGGCGCAGGTGTTTCAAAATCTTTTAAGCAACGCCATTAAGTTTCACGGAGATCAGCCGCCGCGCATTCACATAGCCGCCCAACGGAAACAGGATGCATGGATGTTTTCAGTCCGCGACGAGGGAATCGGCATCGACCCGCAATTTGCCGGTCGGATTTTTGTCATTTTTCAACGACTCCACACGCGGGCAGAATACCCCGGAACCGGCATAGGTCTGGCAATCTGTAAAAAAATTATCGAACGTCACGGGGGGCGCATGTGGGTGGAGTCCGAGGCCGGGAAAGGTGCGACTTTCTGGTTCAGCATTCCAGACTCGTCGCTGCAGCCCTCCATAACTCGTTCAGAAGGTGCTACAACAGGATCCGCATGAGTGATCCCCACAGTTCAAAGGAGCCATCGAGATGGGTATCCCCGATCTGGTGAAGCCGATTGAAATTCTCTTGGTGGAAGACAATCCCGGAGATGTCCGTCTGACGGTCGAAGCCTTGAAGGAGGCCAAGGTCATCAATCATCTGACGGTCGTCAAGGACGGGGTCGAGGCATTGGCCTTCCTCCGGCGGCAGGGATCATATACCACGGCACCCCGACCGCACCTGATCCTGCTCGATCTGAATCTGCCGAGAAAAGACGGCCGGGAGGTCCTCGCCGATATCAAGGCAGACGACAACCTGAAGCGTATCCCGGTGGTCGTGCTCACAACCTCCCAGGACGAACGGGATGTGCTGAAAAGCTATAATCTTCATGCCAACTGCTACATTACGAAACCGGTCGACCTAGATCAGTTCGTCCGGGTGGTGCGATCGATCGAGGACTTTTGGCTGGGGATCGTGGTGTTACCAGCCTCGCTTCATCAGCATGGAGCGGCATGAATCGCCGGCCCATCCATGTTCTGTTGATTGAGGATAACCCGGGCGACGTTCGCCTGGTGCGCGAGCTCCTCGCGCACACCCGGGACGGGCAGTTCCCCCTCACGCACGTCGGCCGCCTTGATGCCGGAATCCGCTGCCTGAGCGAGGCTACGATCGATGTCATTCTTCTCGATCTGTCCTTGCCGGACAGTCAGGGCATTGAAACCCTGATCAGGATGCATGGCGCGGCCCATGGGATTCCGATCGTGCTGATGACCGGACTGGAGGATGATGAATTAGGGCTGCACTTCATTCAGGCCGGGGCGCAAGACTATCTCATCAAGGGCCAGACGTCGGCTCCGCTTCTCGCACGCGCGCTGCAGTATGCCGTCGGCCGCAAACGGCTGGAAGAAGAATTGCGCGAACAGACGCGCTTCCTCCAGTCGGTCCTGAACAGCATGGCCGACGGAGTGGTGATGGCGGATGAAACGGGCACGTTTCGAGTCTGGAACCCTGCCGCTGAACACATCCTCGGAGGTGGTCCGGCCACACGAACCGTCGGCCAATGGTCGGATGACTTCACGATCTTTCTCCCTGATAAAGTGACGCCCTACCCGGCTCACGACATTCCGCTCGCACGGGCCATTCGTGGAGAATCCGTCACCGGCGCCACCCTTTTCCTTAAGCGCCGACGCCAGTGTGACGATCAGTGGTTGGATGTGTCTGCGCGGCCCTTACGGGATGACGTGGGACTGATCAAAGGGGGAGTGGTGGTCTTTCGCGACATCACCGAAACCAGACGCATCGATGACGCGCTCCGTAACAGCGAAAACCGGTTTCGCGCGATCATGGACAACAGTCCTGCCCTGATCTTCCTCAAAGATCTGGACGGACGCTACCTCCAGGCCAATCGCCAGTTTGAAACGGTGTCCCGCCTGACGCAACAGGATCTTGTCGGCAAAACCGACGAGGAAATCTTTCCCCCAGCCCAGGCCGCCGCATTTCGCGCAAATGATCGGAAGGTGCTCGAAGCCGACGCCCCGATGCGATTCGAAGAGTCGGCGTTGCATGACGACGGCACCCACACCAGCATTGTGGTCAAATTCCCCCTGCGCGATGCCGAAGGCCGTTGCTACGCGCTCTGCGGAATCGCCACGGATATTACCGATAGGCAGCGGGCGGAAGAGCTCCGCCAACAACTCGCCAAGGACCGTCTCCTCCTGCTGGAATCCACCGGAGAGGGCATCTATGGCCTCGATCGGCAGGGCCGTTGCACATTTATCAATTCCGCCGCCTCGCGCATGGTCGGGTACCCGCCCGAGGAACTACTTGGCCACGACATGCATGAGTGCATCCACCATTCACTGGGCGATGGTGCTCCCTACCTCCGGTCGCACTGCCATATCCACAAAACACTGGCGGATGGAAAAGGCCGCAAGGTCGATGACCAAGTCTACTGGCGCAAGGACGGGACCTCATTTCCAGTGGAATACTCCTCCTTTCCGGTTCTCGAACAGGGGCAGGTCACCGGCGCCGTCGTCGTCTTTCTTGACATTACCGCCCGCAAACGGGCTGAGCAGCAACTGACCACCTCGCATGATCAACTGCGAAACCTGACCGCCCGCCTGGAGTCGGTGCGGGAAGAGGAACGGATTCTCATCGCGCGCGAGATCCATGACGAGCTGGGTCAGGCGCTAACAGGCGTGAAACTGGAACTTTCGCTGTTGCGCGATCAGCTCCCCGACGTCGCGCCGGCTACGCACAATCGCCTCGAATCGATTGCTGAACTCGTTGATGCCACGATCCAGTCGGTGCGACGAATTGCCACGGATCTGCGCCCCATCGTGCTGGACCAGCTGGGCCTGATCGCGGCGATTGAATGGCAAACGCATGAATTTCAATCCCGTACCGGCATGGAGTGCCGGCTGGATATTTATCTCCGGTCCGCGCCCCTGTCGCAGGCCGCATCGACGGCCATGTTTAGAATTTTCCAGGAAATCCTGACCAATGTGGTTCGCCATGCGAAGGCGTCCGTCGTCAAGATCACCCTCCAGGAGCAAGCGGGAGGGCTAGTCCTTGAAGTGCAAGACAATGGGCGCGGCATCACCGAATCCGAGCTGGCCGATCCTCAGTCTTTAGGCCTTGTCGGCATGCGGGAGCGCGCCTTACTGCTCGGCGGCAGCATCACCTTCGCCGGGAATGCTGAATCGGGAACCACTGTGCGAGTGAGGATTCCTCTTGAGCAGCCGTCCCGCGGGTGATACCGGAGCAGACGTGCGACATAAAGCCCGGTTCTCCCGTCGGGCCAGGCGCAACAGATGGAGCCCATCGTGACAAAGATTCTGGTGGTAGATGATCATGCCGTCGTCCGGCAAGGCGTCAAACAAATTCTCAACGAGCAGTTCCAGGGCGCCGTTATCGGCGAAGCGCGAAACGCGGAGGAAATGATCGACCGGATCAAGAAATTCACCTGGGACATCGTCGTCCTCGATGTGGGCATGCCGGGGAAGAGCGGCCTCGATGCCCTGAAAGATCTCAAGCAGGTCTGCCCGAAACTCCCGGTCCTCGTGCTCAGCGCCTATCCGGAAGATCAGCTGGCCAGGAGAATGCTGAAGGCAGGGGCGTCCGGGTACCTCACCAAAGACAGCGCGCCGAACGAATTGGTTCAGGCCCTGAGAAAGATCCTTGGAGGTGGAAAGTTTGTGAGCGCCTCCATGGCGGAATTGCTCGTCGCCAACCTCAATGAACAAGCCGAGCGACCTCCCCACGAGCTCCTCTCCGACCGCGAGTACCAGGTGATGTGTTTGATCGCGGTCGGCAAAAGCCTCAAAGAGATTGCGGAAGACCTCTGCGTGGGAATCAGCACTATTAATACGTATCGGGCACGTATCCTCGAAAAAATGCAGCTCAAGAACAATACCGAATTGACGCATTACGCGCTCGAAAATCGTCTGGTCAACCGTCTCGTCTCCTGACTCCTACGGTCTCGGTTCATGCCCCGCCTTTCGATTTCGTAGCATAAACGGCGACAGACATCGCTACCCAATCGGCGACGCACATTTTGCGCAAATGGCGATGGTGTACAGGCCTCTTAAAGGGTACATCTATCATTGTCGCGGCTCTGGAGTCCCAAGAGTCGCCTCGAAGGCTAGAGCCCTCGAAGGCTAGAGCCATAGAGGCCGTGCACCGGTTTTTGGGACGGCTCGTCACAAGAGGGCTGCAGGACACAGAACAGGATGGATGACATGACGACGCTCGCCGCCACAGAAGGCCTTATCACCCGAGAGCTCACACGACACGGAGCCTGCACACTGGAACGCTTAGCACAGCAACTCCAAGGGTGTACCTGGAATCAGGTCTTCATGGCGGTAGATATCTTGTCACGCAGAGGCGTGATCGTGCTGCGCCCCCTGCCCCACTTTCAGTACATGGTGTCTCTGACAAGCCTGGGCGCACAAGCCTTCCAGCATGTCATCCCCGCCGCGGCGACAGGAGAAGCCCCCGGGGATCGCCGCAATTGACCCCCTGAAGAAGAAGGAGGGCCGTCGATGAGTCCCACAATGCACCCTGTCAAACAAGCTGGAAGGTCACGAGTCATGATTGTCGATGCGGAGATGCAGTTCGGACTCAAACTTGCCGATTGTCTGGCAACGAGGGGGTACCATGCAGTGCTCGTGCGAGACCTGGAGTCCACCCTCGCACAACTCGGCGAAATCCAGCCGGAGGCCATTCTTCTAAGTCAGGATTCAGGTGGTTCGCATCGAAACAGCCCTGGCATGGACGCACTCCGCACCGTCAATGCGCTCTGCCCGCAGGCACCCGTTCTCGCGCTGACGCAACCGTTCCATCACCCCTTGAGCGGAGTCTCGCATTCCACCGACACCCTCCCCGATGGATCCATCACTCCCCATTTGGAACACCCAGTAGAAGAGGTGCTCCTGGCGACGCTCGGGATACCCTGCGTCCGCCTTCAATAAGGCACCACGCACAGACCACACCTCAGCAGCCGGCCTGATCGGCAAGGAGTCGCTACCATGACAGACCATCCGGCACAAAGACCTGCAGCGGACGAACCGCTACGAAGCATTTCCCGAGGGTCAACCAGCAGGTCGATACCAAAACGGAAGGATCGAGTCCTGTCCACCCCTCAGGTGAAGACCGTTGAGACAGCGGACGACACCAGAAGCAGGATTGAACAGCTCGCCTACGCCCTCTATCAACAACGAGGACAACGGGACGGACACGACTGCGAGGACTGGCTGGAAGCCGAACGGATGGTCAAAACAGCATCCGCCGCTCAGAGCCCTGAAGGTCCCGGACGCTCGGGATCCCACGCACTCCACAGTGCCTGAGACGGCAGCCGCGCATTTCACCATCTAAGGGAGAACGTCATGATGCTGTGTCCGGCGACTCATTGTGGCCATACGATGGAAGCGGATATTCGTGCCGGGTATGACCCATGTAGCGGTCTTGAATGCCTGCATTGTCCTCACTGCGGACATCATGGCATGAAAGCCCGGACCGGCGTGCAGCTGCTCTTCACGGGACAGCATGAATACGTCTTTAGCTATGGGCCTTCCCTGTCTCATCTCAAAGTGGTCCTTTCGATGGTCGCCATAAACCTGTTTCGCACCCAGGGAATGGCTCCAAGCCAATTGGCCGCCCATGTCGCAGACTGGGCACTCCTCATGGGACAGGTGTGTGGGACGGTGCGCTTCTCCGGCGACCTTGTCCTTTCAAGCTGTTATGAGTATTGCCGGCGCCAGGCAATGAAAAGCCCCGCCGTGCCATCGTTCTAAGGCCTACCTCCGCGAATCATTTATGAACGATCCACGACCGAGCCGTGCCCCGATCACCGTGGGAATTGTCAGCAAAAACAACCTGGTACGCATCGGTCTCCACGCTGCGGTGACCTCACAGCCCAACATGCATTTCATAGGCGAGGCCACGGGCGCACTCGATGCGGAGAAGCTGGTCCTACGAGCGCATCCCCGTGTGCTCATCATCGAGATGGAGCCCGATCTCGATAGGAGGGAGTTGATTCGAGCCGTCAAGACATCAGTCCCGACGACACGCATCATTGTCATCAGCGGTATCGAGGAACCGCCTTACGGCGCAGGATCGGTCTCGTCCGGGATCGACGGCATTGTCCTGACCATGCAGCCGCCGGTGGTGTTGCTGGCCACGATCCACCACGTGTCTGGCCTCCGAGCAGCAACGACCGCCTACGATCGCAACGCGCGCAGCCATCTGACACCAATTGAGCAGACCGCAGCCGAGGATGCTCCGCAATACCTCTCGACAAAATCCCCTGACGCGTCCTTAACGGGTCGAGAACGGGAGATCATTGAACTGATTGGCCAAGCACTCTCCAATAAAGACATTGCCGATCGGCTCTGCATTTCCAGCATCACCGTCCGCCATCACCTCACCAGCATCTTCGGGAAGTTTGCTGTGAATACCCGCCAGCAGCTTCTGCTTCGAGCATATGAGCGTGGCCTGGTGAAGCTCACAGCCTACCACTAGCCCCAAGACATCTACGCGATCGAAGCACACTGTTTCGTGTCATATCAGCGGCCTTGCGGAGGGGTTCGTCAGTCAATCCTGGATGCGGGATCAGGCCGTTGAGGCATGCGCTAGCACAGGGGTTGATCAGGAGGAGGAGCGGGAGAGACCAGGTGGATCTCTGAAACACTCAGGCGACGAGGGCTTTCTGTTTGAGGAACTCCATGAGGTCAGAGAAAGAGCCCTCACGGAGGATGCGGGAGAACTGTGCCCGATACGTCGCGACAATACTGGCACCGTCGATGCTGACGTCACTAATCAACCAACGGCCGGACCGCTGCACGACAGAAAACTCGATCTTGGTATCGACATCCCGGCCCGCCGGGGCCACCAGCACCTGTGTGCCCGCTCCATCGGCCAGTTCGGAGAGATAGGCCATCTGGGGAACGGAATAGTCGCGAAGTTTATCAGCCAGATCGTCACGGAGGACCTGCACAAAGAGGCGGGTGAACTGCCTGCGATCAGCGACCGTGGTCTTCTCACCACCTATACCTAACGCCCGTTCAGCCATTTCTTCATAGTTAAATGCACGCCGCACTACCTGTTCGATTTCCCATTGGCGTTGGGTGGATCGGCTGGTCTCCTTGAGTTCGGTCAGCAGGTACAACAACTCCTTCATCGTGACGTGAACGGCCTCCGTTGGCGTCTGGGTCGCCATGACCGGTCTAGGCAGCAGCAGCAGCAAAAGAACAACTGCCCAGCAGCCCACAGCGACTGACATGAGTCTCGTCACACCCACACGTCTGTTCTCCATCCCCCGCCCTTCCGTCCGGGATCGCGTCGATTTGTTATGGTACTGACCCTCAAAACCGGCCGTCAAGCACGTGGATCTACTGGCTCAGGCCCATCACCAGACCGCAGAAACAGGCTCGACCCGGCGGATCTGACGGTTTCGGAAATTATCTTTTCCTCCCGCCCACACCTTCGGTATACTCCCGCCATGCTCACTCGACGATGGCCCCTCCTGCTGCTGAGTCTCGCCGTCCCCTCGCTGTTTTCCGGCTGTGAAACGACCGACAAAATGCTCGGGGCGGCGGAACGGGCCGTCGGTAGCACGACCGGCAGAACCGTTCTGGATATCGTCCACGGAAAGGATCCGGCCGACATCGCACGACAACGGGTCGAGCAGTACGGCCGGGACCCTCAAGCATTACTTCGAGATCTCCGAGCCATTCAACGTGATTTTCAAGCCTTGATGGCGGCTTTGACGGGAGAGGTCGGCAAGAAATGGGGCACCAAGGAAGTCAAATTACCTGAGCAAAAAAAGTATGTGAAATATACCCAAAACTATCGCAGCCGGGCGATCGTGGACTTCGATGCCGGGAACATTCTGATCGAAACGCTCGACGAGAAGGACCCCCGCGCGAGCTTGAAGAATGCCGTTGTCACGACGCTCCTGACTCCCAACGATCCTCGCAGCGTGGACCTGTTTTCGGACAAAGAAATCACTCTGACCGGCGACAAGGAACCGTATCTTCTAGGTCTGGTCGTGAATCAGGCCGGCAAGCCGGTTCGGACGCCGGCGGAGGCGGAACAATTTGCGGAATCGCTGGTGACTAAAAGCACGACCCGCTCAGTTGAGCAGGAGAGCGGCGCGAAGACCGCCCATCTGGTCAACATTCCCATGGTGACCAACTTCTCGCACAAACAGGCCGAGAAATATCGCACCGTGGTCGCCCAATTTGCGGAGCGATACCAGATCAGCCCGAGTCTCGTCTTCGCGATTATCCGCACGGAAAGTAATTTCAATCCGTTTGCCGTCAGTTCCGCCCCCGCCTACGGGTTGATGCAACTGGTGCCCACCAGCGGAGGGCGGGATGCGTATCGTAAAGCCAAAGGGGAAGATAAGGCCCCGTCGCGAGATTACCTCTTCGATCCGGACAATAACATCGAATTGGGCACGGCGTACCTCAACGTGTTGACCTATTCTCAGCTGGACGACGTGACGGACAAGGTGTCCCGGGAATACTGCGTCATCTCGGCCTACAATACGGGCGCCGGCAACGTGTTTAAAACCTTTGCGAAAGATCAGCGGACCGCATTGCAGCAGATTAACGCCCTTCAGCCGTCTAGCCTCTATGACCGGCTCCGCAGCGGTCTTCCATACCAAGAGACCCGGGACTATCTCGCCAAAGTCGTCGGGTTCCGCAAGCAGTTCGTGGTGATCGGCGAAAACGGCGCGCAATAACTTCGCACCCGCTTCACCATCTTCGCCACAGCACACTGCTCAGAATCCTGGTCTACTCCAGCCGCCGAGTAAGCACGATAGACTCACCACGTCATGGTGATGTTAGACACCGACGACGAGCCGCACTGGATTCACGCGTTCGCTCAACCCAAACGTCAATTCACCAGTCAGATCGTCGGGATTGTAGTACGTCCCGAATACCCGATCCCAGATCGTCAACAGCGCGCCCAGATTTTTCAATTGATGCGCCGGGTCGCTGCTGTGGTGAATATGATGGTACCGAGGCGTGACCAACACCCATTCCAACCAGGAGGACTTCCAGGTGACATTCACGTGCATCCAATTATTACGCACAATATGTTCCACCATGATGACCTGGAACGCCCAGCCGGAGGCGTCGTGAAGGAGCGGAAGGGCCGCGACATAGGTCACATTGAAGAGCGCAATGTGCGGGATGGTCGCGCGTATCCCTGCCAACCAGTAGAGGGACGTCGGGGAATGATGCCATCGGTGCACGGGCCAGACCAGGCTCGTGTGCATGAGCCGGTGAACCCAATACAGCCCAAAGTCCTCCACAATGTAAAACAAGACAAGTTTTCCAGCGGTGGGGAGATTGTCGAGGGCGGTGGGCAGGTATTGGGGAACCGGGATACGATCGGTTAGCTGCACGACTATGAGGAACGACAGGTTATAGACTCCCAGGGCAAGCAGGTCTCGCCAGAAGACCGCACGATAGGCAATCGGCCGCGCCGGCTTGAGCCATTCGGCGGCAAAAAACAGCAGACCGATACTCCAAAACACGAGATAGGGATTGAGCATGGATCGGACTAGAGCAAGGCCGGACGCCAAGGCGATGAGTGAGGCGTCATCCAGTCTCCAACCGCCAGGATTGGAGCCGTTTTTGGTACGGTACACGAGCGCAGGGATTTTGTGAAGACAATCGCTTCTATCAGCAGAAATGATGGAACGCTGAATCTTATCGGGCCAGGCCTGACCAGGGCGTCATCGGCGAAGGACGATGCATTAAGGGATGAAGAGTGCGCCTATTCGCTTCTGACCAGCATGGGGCGGCGCACGGTTCACAGGATCGGCTGGCACATTAATCGGATCGGCTACCGAATTGTTTCGCGAGACGGCAGCCTGCGCCGGGGCCGCCCCGAGCTCTGTATCAAAAGGCGAACGGAGCACCACCTCGGTCACATTCGGCCACAGCGCCATCATGAAACTGTATCGCCGGGTCGAACCCGGAATGAACCCGAGATTGGAAGTCGGCCAAAGCCGTTGGCTGAGCGGAGAGCGAAATGCCTGCCTCTGGTAGATCTGGCCGGCCTGATTCGCTCATTTCATAATGCCGCACCTAAGGCACTGCGCACCACATCCACGCGGAACCCCAATGTAGGCAACTCGCCCGAGCTGGGTCCGAGGGTCGAGCAGTGGTATCGAACCGCTCACACCGCGTTTCTCAGAGGAGACCGGACCACCGTCGGGCAGGAGGCGTGTTCTCCCCGGTCTCAGGAAGAGTTTTCTCCTCTATTGAACGTACACATGCTGGATAAGGCTGTGTGCGAACTGAGCTGTGAGTTGAATAGTCGACCGGACTCGGCCGGGCTCCCCCTAACCAACCCTCTACAATCCGTGGAGACGTGGTGCCACTGCATGGACGAACACACTCGCTGACCTGCACCTTGCCGGCACTTTCGGTCTTCGCCCTCAAGCACTTTTTTCAGTCGTGACCTCCCCGACGCAGAACCACCGTTCACGCACGCCGATTCATTCGCGGCCCCACCGTTTTATTTCACATCACACCGTTGCCATTCACGATTCAGGGAAACATCGATCGCGATTCCTTCTCGTTTCCTCATGAAATCAAGATGTTGCGACAGGCCCTTTGTCTATACCTCCAGGCATGGGTGTTGCTGATGTACGGGAAGAGAACGCGAGTCAGTTTCCCGAGATGCACAATCACTCCAACCCATGGGTCGGATTTACTAGGAGAACACCATGAATAACACCATCGTCTTGTATTCAACAGCCTTCGTATTCGGAGCCTGCTCTCTTTTGGGCCTCAATCTCACTCAGGCCTTGGCCAACGGACTCGAACCGGTCGTTTGGAATAGCAATCAAAAATCATCCGCGTGGGCTGAAGAACTGCTTGGCCAGGTGGTGACGTATCAAACCATGGCTGAAAAAAATCTCATTCCTGGAAGTTTCCAAGCTTATGTCGACCAGACGAGCAAGGTTCGCGAGTTGCACCGGTCCGGCAATCGACGCGCCACATACGACGGCGTCAATACATTGATGGTCATGCTGGAGGCGCGGGTCGGCGGCATTGATGAGCACAGCGCGGAGGCGTTATGGGATTTTTGCTACCGCGTGACCCCCGATGAGTTTCACGCGCGTGATCGACACATCCGGGCGAAAGGCGCCGACACCGTGAAAGAGCACGAGGAATTCATGCGCAACATGGAAGAGCGGGCGGGCATGAGCTTCTAATCGTCGTCCGTTTCGTCGAACAGTGAATGAGCTGGGGGGCTAACACACGGCGGCCCCCCGGCCTATTCGCCCCTCACCTGGGGAAATGGAGGACTCTTCCATGACTGCTGAGACGCCGCGCCATCACCATGTGGAAATTTCTGCTCCTATGGTTTGCCTTCACCATCCCATTCGGGGCTGTCCTCGCGCCGAGTTCTCTCATGGCAGAAGCGGGGCATGTCGGCTATGGGCCGGTCTCACCGGCCCTTTTCTCCTCGCCCGACATGCTCATGGCAGAAACCGCCTCTGTCGCAACCCTGCCCTCCTTTTCGGCCTTCGACATCCGGAATTTCTGGATGCGCGCCGACCTTCGCGTGAGACCGGAATGGCGCAATGGAGTCTGCTTCGGCGGCGGCCCTCCAATCAGTGGGGCGTGCAATAGTCTCAACGATTCAGGATCCGGTACGGCCGCTCACAACGGATCTAACGCCAGTGATTTCTCTATCCAGCAATGGGCTCGAGTGGGCCTCGGCTATGATCCCTCGCCCAACCTCAATTTTTATCTTGAGCTCCAGGATTCAGCCACATGGGGAGGGAGCGGCAACCCGATCGGTGGCAGCCAGGGCGGCGATGCATCCAACCATCATTGTGGACTTCAACAAACGGGGCAATGCCGTCTCGGGATCCGAGCGGGCTATGCGCTCATCCGGAATCTCGCCGGTATCGAAGGACTAAGTGCCAAGCTCGGCCGGCAATATGTCGTATTCGGCAATCAACGGTTGTTCGGGCATTTCGATTGGGCTAATACCGGATACTCTCACGATGGCATCATGTTGAGTTACACGAGGACCGATTTCGACATAAAGCTCGGCTGGTTTCGCAATTCCGAGACCGACCTGGGCCAAGGACAGCCGAACGGAAGCCTCAGCCCCAACCTGTTCACCTGCGGCCAGGGCACGAATGCGTCACCCACCTGCAACCCGGCGCTCGCGCAGAATGCCGCCGACGCTGGAAGTGACGTTGACATGATCGTTTTCTACAATCAGATCCGAAACCTGCCGCGGATGGTTGTAGAGCCCTACTACGTCTTCTACTCCAACCGGCTCCCGGAGCGGGCGAATCCAGGGCAATATCTCCCTAAATCAGCCTCTCAGCTGCGACATATGGTCGGGGTGCGTGTCGAACTCCGCGACGGCAACTGGGATGTGGTGCATGAAGCGGCCTACCAATTCGGCTGGACGGCGGATGGCCTCGGGTTCGATAACCAACGCAACCTGAGGATCAATGCCTGGGCCTCCGGAACCTGGCTTGGCCACACGTGGTACACGCACCCATGGAAACCCCGGTTGGCGATCGGATTCGACTATGCCTCCGGGGACGGGGATAGTAACTGCGTCGCACCGGGCAGCACTCTCG
>WBZX01000207.1_pt1 | contig 55197 bp, 48 predicted proteins | sample 5204211 | NCBI WGS metagenome assembly WBZX01 (sample SAMN12344362, study PRJNA552823) | activated sludge metagenome | biome: Activated sludge suspended growth; feature: Nitrification reactor; material: Wastewater; isolation source: activated sludge from nitrification reactor of wastewater...
CCGCCAGCAAGCTATCAATTAAGTCGGTCGGTAGGGATTTAGGTGTAGTCATTTTTACTCCAAAAATAAATACGCAGTTTCCTGCTAAATGACCATTTACACAAAATTATTTACACCCTCGAAAATTCGATCGAATTTGACCTCATCACTCAATATTCTGCACCTGCTCTCGCATTTGTTCGATCAATACCTTGAGTTCCATCGAAATCCGGGATATTTCCAGATCGACGGATTTTGAACCAATGGTGTTGGCTTCGCGATTCAATTCCTGCATCATGAAATCCAGCCGCTTGCCGACGGAGCCGCCTTTGTCAAGAATACGTTCCACTTCATCGAGATGCGCTTGCAGGCGGGATAATTCTTCGTCCACGTCAATTTTTCCGGCAAACAGGGTGATTTCCTGACGGATACGGTCATCTTCGAGGTTGCCCAATATTTCCTCTATCCGGGTACGCAATTTTTCTTCAAAAGCAGCGATAAGGGTTGGAATACGCGGGGTTGCAGTTTGCAGCAGCTGGCGCATTTGGTTAATGCGCGCCAGCAGGATGGATTTCAGCTTGCTGCCTTCACGGATACGGGAGGCTTTCAAGTCTTCAAGCACGGTTTGCAACAATCCGATGCTGATTGCATCCAGTTCATCCAGGGGGAAATGGTCATTCCCCAGTATTCCCGGCCATTTCAGGATTTCCGCTACGGTTAACGATTGTGCCTCAGGGTGGCGTGTTTTTATCGTTTTTTCCAGTTGCAGCAGTTGTTCGAGTAAGATTTTATCCAGTTGCTGATCATTTTCGCTATTTGCCAAAGGGGAAAAATTAAGACGGCATTCGATCTTGCCACGTCCGAGTTGAGCGGTCAGCAGTTCGCGCATGGCGGATTCCTGCTTACGAAAATCATCCGGCAGGCGGAACTGGATGTCCAGAAAACGGTTGTTGACCGAACGTAGTTCCAGGCTGAAAGATCCATAAGATGTTTCCTGGGTGGCGGTTGCATAGCCTGTCATACTGAAGATCATGATAAAAACGCTTCCAATGTTAAGAATGGCGGGTGAATGGATAAACCGAGAAAGTTATGATCACAAATTGCCGGTGCGGGTTTTGGGTCGAGTAGACCGATTACTGTAAAGGGTGATGCTTTATTTTCCGGATTGATCGAGACCTGGCTGACATCGATGTATTTATAATCACCCGGTGCGTTGAGTCGCCAGAGATTGGGGATTGTGGGATAAGGTTGGTGCAGGCAATATGCCGGAGAATCACCATGAATCACTAGCACCGGTTTGTTCAATTGTTGTGCCTTATTTTTAATCAAATCACGTATCATTCGATAGCCATCGCAATCCGTGCGATTTTCAGTAGTACAGACGGGTTTGTTATGATCGATGTCAAAAATATCCGCTTGAAATGCAATCACCACCGCCAGTGCGGATTCTGCTGCCGTAAATAGCTGCTGTAGCCATTTTTCATTGGATTGATCGCGCACATCTGCGGCATTCAAGGCATCCTGGATGTTGCTGCGCAGAATTTCTTTTCGGCCATTATTGGTACCCGGAATATGTAGCGTGGTGAAGACAATCTGATCGATTTTCCAGCGGGCATTTTCAATAAAACCTTCTTGCCGGATGAGTCCCGGAATATCCCGTGTTAATTGATGTTTGTCCTGCTGAAAAAAGATCTGGCGTAAAGAGGCCAATCGTTCCAACTCGTCGTATCGCGTCGATGTCGTGAACCGATCGCAGTCGGTCCAATCGTTATCACCGGGCGTATACACTGTTTTGTGCGGATGCAGATAAGCGATCTGTCGGTAATGATCGTTAAATAATTCATCGCTACAGCTCAATCGGCCTTTCTTGAAGTCTCCCAAATGAATCAGTACCGGGGGATTGAGTGTTTTAACGGCAGTGGCGATGGCGCCATCAGGATGTTCCAGCAGGGCATATTCAATGTCTGTGTAGGGCATATCGCCCATCACCACAAATTGTGTCAGTTTCTCAGTCGTTGCAGGGATTGCATCATTGGCCAGTGCGGATGAGGTTAAAAGGATCAGTGGTAGAAAAAACTGTGCCCATATAGACATATCTATCATTATCCATTTATATGACTCTGAAAAACCAGGCCGGCATGTTCCCGCAGTTTATGAAAACGGATGGCCGGCCAGTTGTCCGCGGCAACGCTTAGTTCCGCGCCGAACGATGCCAGGAAGGTAGGTGCATCCACGGCATCGTAGGCGATGCGATGGGAATTGGCTTCAATAAATCGTTGCAATTCGCGCGGGTCGTCACAGGTAATCCAACGTGCCAACTGATATTTGGCGGGTGCAATACGGGCCGCCACGGCATATTCATGTTGCAGGCGATGGGTCACCACTTCAAATTGCAGGGTACCGACAGCGCCGAGTAGCAAAACATTGCCCAAATGCGGACGGAATACCTGGATCGCGCCTTCTTCACCCAATTGCGCCAATCCGAGCTTCAATTGTTTACTGCGCAACGGATCGGTAATTTCCACGGTGCGAAAAATCTCCGGTGCAAAGAAAGGCAGTCCGGTAAATTGTAAAACCTCGCCTTCGGTTAACGTATCGCCCAGTTGCAGCGTGCCATGATTGGGTATGCCGATGATGTCACCCGGATAGGCTTCTTCGAGAATATCGCGACGTTGGGATAAAAACGACACCACGGTGCTGGTGCGGATGTCTTTGCCGTTACGCGCCACTTTCAAATTCATGCCGCGCTTGAAATGCCCTGAGCAAACACGTACAAAGGCAATCCGGTCGCGGTGCGCCAGATTCATATTGGCCTGAATTTTAAATACCATGCCGGAGAATTTTTTTTCATCCGGTAGTACTTCACGCTGAATAGCGCTACGTGGTTCCGGTGGCGGCGCCAGATCGACCAGCGCATCGAGAATTTCTCTGACGCCAAAATTATTGATGGCCGAGCCAAAGAAAACCGGAGTTTGTTTACCGGCAAGGAATTCTTTATGTTCAAAAGCAGGTGAAGCGCCTTTGATCAAATCAATTTCCTGTAAAGCTACGGATAGACCGGTACCAAATCGTTGCTGAATTTTTGCATCATCAAACTGCGCAATTACTTCGTCGTCATCGCTGACTCGATCCGATCCCGGCTGGAATACGCGCATGCAATGATTTTGCAGATCACACACGCCATGAAAATTTTTGCCCATACCGACAGGCCAGGTGAATGGTATCGTGGACATGCCGAGTGTGCGTTCAATTTCGTCCAGCAGGTCCAGCGGTTCGCGCACTTCGCGGTCCATTTTATTGACGAAAGTGACGATCGGTGTGTTGCGCGCGCGGCAGACTTCCAGCAGGCGCAACGTTTGCGCTTCCACGCCATTGGCAGCATCGATGACCATCAGCGCTGCATCCACTGCGGTGAGTACGCGATAGGTGTCTTCGGAGAAATCCTGGTGACCGGGGGTGTCGAGCAAATTAATGACGCAATCGCGGTATTCCATTTGCATGACTGAGCTGGCGACCGAGATGCCGCGTTGTTTTTCAATTTCCATCCAGTCTGAGGTGGCATGGCGGCTTGCCTTGCGAGCTTTCACGCTGCCGGCGATATGGATGGCGCCGGCGTACATCAGCAGTTTTTCGGTCAGCGTGGTTTTACCCGCATCCGGATGTGAAATAATGGCAAAAGTGCGGCGGCGCGCCACTTCGTGATTAATGCTCATAATTCTCAGAACCTTGTTCCTGTGGATAAAGAAAACAATGAGTGGTATGCGTTGTGCTGAATACACTGGCGGACGGATAAGTTTCCCGGCAAACCGGCATGGCATGCGCGCAGCGTGGATGAAAATGACACCCGCGAGGCGGAGCGGCCGGTGACGGCAAATCTCCTTTCAAGTGAATGACTTCCCGATCAGGATTCGGTTTAATTTGTGGAACCGACGACAGCAAAGCTTGTGTGTATGGGTGTTTGGGACAATCGGTCACCTCATCGATGTGTCCGCGTTCAACGATGCGACCCAGATACATCACGGCAATTTCATCGGCCAGATATTCTACGACAGCGATATTGTGAGTAATAAACAAAAATGCAATTCCTAAGTTAGTTTGTAGCGACTTGAGCAGATTCAGGATTTGTGCTTGAACGGATACATCCAAGGCGCTGGTTGGTTCATCACAAATCAATAGCTTGGGATTAACCGCCAAAGCGCGGGCAATCGCGATACGTTGCCGTTGACCACCGGAAAACTCATGGGGAAAGCGCCATTTTACATCAGCGGGCAAACCGACGCGCTGCAATAATGCATCGATTTCTTTTTCTTTCGAGCCAGTGGACGACTGATGATTGGTATCCGAAGGGTGAATGTTATCGACATTCAGAGCATTCATGCCTTCTTCCAGAATTTCAATAATCCGCATGCGTGGATTGAGTGAAGAGTAGGGATCCTGAAAAATGATCTGAAATTGCGAGCGTATTTGCCGCAACTGGTTGCGTTTCAATGCCACCAATTCCTGTTCGTTAAAGCGCACGCTGCCGGCAGTGGGTTGAATCAACTGCAAAATGCTTTTTCCGATGGTCGTTTTTCCGCAGCCTGATTCACCGACCAGTGCCAAGGTTTTGCCGGCAGCGATATTAAACGATACGCCATCCACCGCTTTGACATGACCGGCTACGCGTTTGAATAGTCCTTTATGAATTGGGAAATGTACTTTAAGGTCAGTAACCTGTAATAGGTCAGATGCGGCTGAAACGGTTGCCGGCAGCGTGGTGGTGGCAGCGTGCCGAATGGCGTTGTTCGCCACGGAATGACTGGCAGCATTGACAGAATCTTTGTCAAATAGATGACAGCGAACCTGGTGATCATCGGTTACCGAATGCCATTGCGGTATCGATTGGCGGCATAAATCCAGCGCCTGATTGCAACGATCGACAAAACGGCAGCCGGTAAATTGCTGCGATAATGACGGGACATTGCCCTGAATGACCGTTAATGCCTGGTCGCGTTTTTGTTTTTCGGGCAGGGAGGCGAATAGCTGCTGGGAATAAGGGTGTGCGGGATGGTTGAAAAAATCATCGCGGGTTGCCTGTTCGACAATTTCTCCCGCATACATCACTGCGACACGCTGTGCCGTTTCGGCTACCACGCCCAAATCGTGTGTAATCAGCAAAATCGCCATGTTATTGTGCTGCTGGATTGTTCGCATCAGATCCAGCACCTGTGCCTGGATCGTCACATCCAGTGCGGTTGTGGGCTCATCGGCAATCAGCAATTCGGGTTCGCCGGCAAGTGCCATGGCGATCATGGCGCGTTGTTTCATGCCGCCGGAAAATTGAAACGGATACTCGTGCATGCGGCGCGGCGCATCGGGGATGCCCACTTGTTCCAGCAATTCCTGAATGCGTTGTTGGGTAGCTTGATAAGACAGATTTAAATGTTGTTTCAACACTTCTTCAATTTGCTCGGCGATAGTCAGAACCGGGTTCAGGCTCAGCATCGGTTCCTGAAAAATCATACTGATATGCTTGCCGCGGATTTTGCGCATCTCGGTTTCGGGCAATTGCAACACATCGGTGCCGTTGATGCTGATTTGACCGGCGACGATCTCACCTACATCGGGCAGCAAGCGCATAATGGATAATGCCGTCATTGATTTGCCGCAGCCTGATTCACCCAATAACGCAAAAGTTTCACCGCGTGAAATGGTTAGCGTTAATCCGTCAACCGCTCGGATTGGCGCATTGCCGGTGTGCAGCAGAGTTTCAAGGTTCTTGATGGACAATAAGTTTATCATGAGCGAGGAGAGGACTCTGATGACGCCATGGCTTCAGTTGTTTTGTTGAACGAAGTATCTTTTTTCTTTCCAAAGCGCTGCAAGAAACTACTTTTTTGTCTTGAAGTCCGCGTACGTGGGTCGAGTGCATTTTGTACCGCATCAGCAAACAGATTGGCGCTCAATACCAAGGTAAACATAAAACCAAATGCCGCCAGCAATGCCCACCACACCATCGGTTCGCGCGCCATTTCCAGACGTGCCGCGTTAATCATGGTACCAAAGCTGATCATCGATGGATCAACGCCGACACCGACATACGATAGCACAGCCTCCGCCAAAACCAGGCCGCTGAAATCCATTACCGTTGCAATCAACACAAGGTGCATCACATTCGGCAAAATATGGCGGCTGATGATACGCCAATGCGAAACGCCAAACGCATGTGCCGCCTGGATATATTCCAATTCCCGTAGTTTCATGGTTTCACCGCGCAACAAGCGGCATAAGCCGGTCCAACTGGTAATGCCGAGAATCATGCACAGGAACAGCAAGCGCAGATCCGCACGCGATGCGATGGTCTCGAATAATTCCGGGTGGGTTTCGATATATACCTGCATCATCAGTACCGCGGCGGCAATGAGTAAAACACTGGGAATAGAATTCAGCGTGGTGTACGTGTATTGAATGACATCGTCGATCCAACCTCTGAAATAACCCGCCATAATGCCCAGCAGCAATGCAAACGGCAGCATGATCAGCGTGGTGAGCGTACCGATTACCAGAGCGACGCGAATGCTTTTGAGCGATTGATACAAAATATCCTGTCCAACTTTGTCGGTGCCCAAAACATGATAGTGCGTCGCCAGCATGGACACACAGCCAATCAGCAGCAATAGAATGAACAGTGTGATCAATATGGCATACCACGGAATTTCCGTGGTGCGGTGCCATATGGCGTTCAGACTTTGCGTGAAATTTTGCTGATGGCGGCGGCACAGGATGATCACCAAACCAACAATCAGCAAGCTCCAAACCAATAGGCCATGTGCCAAGCCCTGTGCAGAACGCCATGTAATATCGTTCATGCGCTCCGTTTCCGGGTCATGTAAGTGCGCACCGCCAAACTCAAGTCGCGCGAAGGTGCGTACTTGTTTGCCATCCGGCAGTTCTATCGTCTCTTTGGCATAGAGATGTGACGCCAGCGGCGCCGAGTAGGTTTTCTCCACTTGTGTACGCAACGGCGTGACCAGGATATCGAGCAAACTCAGTACTTCAACACTATAAACTTTTTCACCTTGATTGGTTTGATGGTCGAGCGCGGGACGGAAATGCACCGTATCCAGCAAACCGATGACTAAGAAAAACAGCAGAATCGTCAGCGCAGACATGCCGCTGGCACTATGTCCCACGCGCTTCCAGGGTGTCAATAAATGTTCATGACGACGGACATACCGAATAAAACAAAGGACAATCACGACAAATAGATAAATCAGCGCGTCGGTCCACAGGATAATCGGGCTAAAAGGCATGGATTTGTTTTAGATAAGGAATATCTTTGCGCATTAAAACTTATATCCGCGATGCAATGCTACGATACCTGCTGTTAAATTAAAGTATTCCACGCGGTCAAAACCCACTTGTTCCATCAATTCCTTTAATTCCTCCTGGGAAGGGTGCATGCGAATGGATTCCGCCAGATAGCGGTAGCTCTCCGCATCGTTGGCAATGGCTTTTCCCATGGCGGGAAGTAATTTGAATGAATAAGTGTCATAGACAGGTTGCAGCGGTTTCCAGACTTTGGAGAATTCCAGCACGATGACGGTTCCACCGGGTTTGATGACGCGTAGCATTTCTTTGAGCGCTCTATCCTTATGCGTCATATTCCTGAGGCCAAATGCCACGCTGACACAGTTAAAATAATTATCCGGAAAAGGTAATTTTTCAGCATCGCATTGCGCGACGGGAGTAGGGGTGCTTTCATCAATCAGGCGGTCACGGCCGATGGAAAGCATGGAGTTATTGATATCGGTCAGCCAGACCTCACCGGATTTTCCCACCTTTTGTAAAAACAATGCGCTTAAATCACCGGTGCCGCCCGCAATATCCAATACTTTATCGCCATTTTTAACGCCGCTGGTTTCAATGGCAAAGCGTTTCCACAAACGGTGCAAGCCTACGGACATCAAGTCATTCATCAAATTGTAGCGTTCCGCTACGGAATGAAAAACTTCTGCGACTTTGCCGGCTTTTTCATCCTCGGAAACGGTGTTAAAGCCAAAATGCGTAGTTTTAGTCATGATAGTAATTGAGTTTAAATTGGATAGGCACGTAGAAGATCAATAGCAATTTATTTGCAGGAGTGATTCGTGGTTTGGGATCGGGTCGCAGGTTCGCGATTGACACCGGCTTCTTCCATACGCTGCAGATAGCGTTGCCACATTTTATCCTGATTCAGGCCATAGTTATAGAGTAAATCCCATGAGTAGAGTCCAGTGTTATGGCCGTCGGTAAAATTGAGTTGTATGGCATAATTGCCAACAGGTTCGATTCTAATGATATTGACCATTCTCTTACCGGTTTGCAATACTTCCTGCCCTGGACCGTGACCGCTTACTTCGGCAGAAGGTGAATGAACACGTAAAAATTCACATGGGAATTGAAAGGTTTTTCCATCAGAGAAAGAAATATCCAGGATTCTGGATTTCTGGTGTAGCTTGATTTCTGTGGGATGTGGTGTTTCTTTGGTTAGGCCGGCCATAGTATGTTATTCGATGTAAATGGATTAAGAGTAATAAATAGATCCATTGTAGCAAACTGTACAAAATAAATTTAATGGATACAGGAATTCACACATGGCCGCAAAAATACTGATTGTGGAAGATGAAGCGGCGATACAGGAGCTAATTACTTATAATCTACAGCAAGCCGGTTATGAGACCGTGTGTGCTGATCATGCGGAACAGGCGATGATGATGATCAATGATGCGTTGCCGGATTTAATTTTGCTGGACTGGATGTTGCCCAAGATGAGTGGCATCGAGTTTGCGCGAGTTTTGCGGCGCAATGAACGTACCCGCTTGATTCCGATTATCATGTTAACGGCACGCACGCAGGAGGCGGATAAAGTGACAGGTTTGGAAATCGGCGCGGATGATTATATTACCAAGCCTTTTTCGCCGCGTGAATTGATCGCCCGTATCAATGCGGTACTGCGTAGACTGATTCCGGAAGCTTCGGATGAGGTGGTTGAAATTGATGGATTGCGGTTGGATCCGGTCAATCATCGGGTGACTGCCGTGAATAAAGAAATCGAACTGGGACCGACGGAATATCGGTTGCTGCATTTTATGATGACGCATACCGAGCGGGTTTATTCGCGTGGTCAATTACTTGACCGGGTATGGGGTGATCATGTTTTTGTTGAAGAACGTACTGTCGATGTGCATATCCGGCGGTTACGCAAGGCGTTGGAATTGGCGGGCAAAGATGAATGGATACAAACTGTCAGAGGCGCAGGTTACCGGTTCTCGGCGGTAGCCGGATTGTCTGCCAAAGACCCGGATAATACGGAAATCTGATCGGATAGAATAGAATGCAGTATCTTGTTAAATGATATCGTTGATGAACTGGATTTCTTTATCTGCAGCGTTGGTTGTGATCAGAGCTTCCCAAGTGATTATTTTTCTCAGGAATATTTAAGTGTCTGATATCTGGCAACGTTCTTTTAATATCTTTCTGATTATTTTTATCACCGCAGTGCTATGGATGATTCTCGGTGCTGTGAAGGCCTTGATTTTTCTGAGTGTTATTTTATTATGGATGGTATTCCACCATATTCGTCATTTGGTTGCATTGGAACATTGGTTACAGCGTTCCGATCATTCACCCGCCAGTATTCCTGCAGGTTCGGGTGCCTGGGATGACGTATTTGCCCATTTGGCACGCTACGTGCGGCAACATAGTCAGAGTCAGGAGTTGTTGAGCCTCGCATTGGAACGGATGCGTAACGTTACTTCCGCGATGCCTGATGGCATTGTCATTCTGGATGATGCCGATCGGATCGAATGGTGTAATGCGGTGGCGGAACAACATCTAGGCATTAATCTGTCGTTGGATACGGGCCAGCAAATCACTTATCTGGTTAGGCAAATACCTTTTGTTGCGTATCTTGCGGCACGTCAATACAGCAACCCTCTGATTCTCAATCAAACGCGCCAACAAGGACTGATTGTTTCGTTGCAGTTAGTGCCTTACGGCTTTAACCAGAAGCTACTCATCAGTCGTGATATCACCCGGTTCGAAAAACTGGAAACCATGCGGCGTGATTTCATTGCCAATGTTTCTCATGAATTGCGTACACCGTTGACGGTCATCGGTGGTTTCCTCGAAACTTTATCAGCCGATGACAATGTGAATATCGGTTTCAATAAGCGCGCCCTGGCATTGATGAACGAACAGACCACACGTATGCAACGGTTGATTGAAGATTTACTGGTTCTGTCGCGTTTGGAAAATGAGCAGAATAAGATGAATGAGAAAGCGGTGGATGTGGTCAATTTGTTGCATGACATTCTACAGGATGCAGAGTCCCTGAGCGCCGGGCGTCATCAAATCAAACTGAATATTTTGACGCAAGACCAACTGCTGGGAAGCGAAGAAGAATTGCGCAGCGCTTTTGGTAACTTAATCAGCAATGCTATTCGTTATACCCCCGATAACGGTGAAATCAATATTAACTGGGAAAAGCGCGATGGGAAAGGGTTGTTTTTTGTGCAGGATAGTGGAATCGGCATTGAATCAGAGCATATTCCGCGCTTGACGGAACGTTTTTATCGCGTCGATAGCAGCCGCTCACGGGAAACCGGTGGCACAGGACTCGGGCTTGCCATTGTCAAACATGTCTTGAGTCGCCATGAGGCTCGTCTGGAAATTATCAGTAAGGTAGGCAAGGGGAGTCGGTTTAATATCTGGTTTCCTGAGAAGCGATTGCTATGAAAAAATAAATGGTGGTTTGTAATCAGAATATCCAAATTCGATTCTTAATGTCATGCTGTAAATGTAAGATCAACTGATTAAAAGCGTGTGTGCAATCTTGCGATGTATATAAATCAGCAACTTACAGTGCTTTCCTGGCATAAAATCTTCTCACACAACCTAAAGTAGTAGAATATATGGGCTGGTGTGGCATAAGAAGTATAGGCACAGTCAATTTCATATTTTATTTGATTCTGTCATAGCACAACCTATTATTAGCTTCATTCAGTACAACCCGATTATGTCTTATGCGTCAGTCGATGCTTAAGCCTTTGCAAGAGATCCATTCGCTTATGCAAAACGGGCAGAATAATTGATTTTTCTCTGTCCTTTGGCTGCTAATAGAAAATATAGTGAAGTTCACAATGTGTAAACAATAAATCTGGCCTGTTTTTTAGAAATTCGTAACCGGGCAGTATCTATCGTTAGCCACCATGCGATAATCTGCCTTTGTATAACCCGTAAGCTTCAGACGCAACTCCTCCCAGTCAATCATAAGTACGTCGGTCTTCATTAGCACGCTATCTCGCTTCAATCATTGCGCTAGTTCCAGTGTTCCAAAACTCATCTGCATCTTCTGTTCCAACTGTTTTTTAATTATCACTATTTTAGTTGGTTATTGAGTCGACGGAAAAAGTTGTACAGAAGTCTTTTTCTTCATGAAAATGTGAGTCTTCTCACAGGCTTGTGATTATGAGTGCCTGTATAGTTTTTATCAGGGAATGCTTTTTCGTAAATTTCCTTGATTTATAGAATATATATTGAAATTCAATCAGTTAATGTTATTCATTTGTTGCGACGGAGTTCTTTTTAAGGAGATATCATCATGAAACTATTAAGTAAGAAACTACTTATGATTTGTTCGGTTACATTGTCCCTAACAATAGCACAAGTTGTAATAGCGGCTGGGGAACAGTGGACGGATAGGAGTCTTATTTATGCTGTGGAGTCAGGTTGGGGAATTGACTCTTATTCTGTAAAGTTAGTTAACGACTCATCCACAGGAGGAATATATACTAACCCTGCCGGTTGTGCTTCTCCTCAGGCAGGCTATGTTACTTCTCCTACCGATACAGGTCGTAAACTTTATCAAGATCAACTTCGTGAAGCATTCTTGAGAAATCTACCAGTAAAGCTTCTGATCTCCCCTACAGATTGTCCTTTCAATAAACCTCGCATTATTTCAGTTTCTTTATGTCGGCCCAACACAGATCATGCGCTAAATTGTTAGCAGCAGGGTAGTTGTTTGCTTCCATTTTGGAAGCAAACAAGTGAGATGAGGATGCTGCCAACCACGTCTATTTCTATCTCAGATTGATTCTGATTTTTGTATCCAGAATATGAAGCTGATGACTGTTATAAAACATAGAAATAAACTGCAGTACATCGGGTTTCCAGACAATGGTATTTACTGGTCTAGGTTCAATGGCGCAGGCTGGACTCCTCAACATAGGATTTTCGGTGTTGGTACTTCAGTGGATTAGTATGATTTTTAAATCACATTCAATAATTAAGTACGACATAGTTTTTAATAACCAAAACCTGATATTACGCACTTTTTTAGGAGAACTACATGTACAACTTATTGCTAAAGCTAATATTATCGGCCTTACTGTGCTTGCCAATTATTGTGATAGCAGGGCCCTCTGACAACACGCTTTGGTTAGGAAATAATAAGAATACTAGCCTAGGCGTGTTAAACGTTACTCGCGCCGGAAAGATCCTTCGTCGTGTGCATGATACCGAAGCGACAGGAATTGCTATCGATGCAAGTAAAAATCTGATTTACTTTGGTAATGATGCGGGACAAATCACCGCCCGGGATCTGAACAGCCCTGCTTTAATAATCAAACCACCACTGAATCCACCGGTATCTAATGGGCGTGACATGGCATTCGATGGAAAATTTCTATGGCGCACGGATACAGGCAATAGATCAGTTCAAAAAATTGATCCTAAGACTGGTACTATCGTTTTCTCATTTGAGCCTAATTTTTATGTTATCGGGATTGCTTGGGATGGTCGTCATTTATGGATGAGCGAGTACAACGGATTTGCGGGTAACGAACGGATCGTCCAATTTACTCGAAACGGTGTGCCAACGGGTGTAGAGTTTCCTGCGGGATTGGTAGATGATCTCGTGGGTGGATTAGCTTTTGATTCGGCAGATGGTACGTTATGGCTTGGGGCGAGGAATAAACTCTACCGTTATACTACTACTGGAGTTCCACTCGGAGCAGTACCGATTGCAACCTCCGGTCGTTTTATTGACGGGCTAGAGTTTCAGGGTATTGCGGCGTGTTTACAGTGACTAGGAAAGTCCTGAATAAGTAACTACTTTCAGGTTTTTAATTTCTGGAATTGCAATTTTAGACAAGACTTCATTGAAGAATTACTCAGAACTGCTTTTTATCTGTGTAGTCACCGGGTTTTTCCGGTGACTTTCTGTGTTCCGGGTACATTAAGCCCTAGATACCAGTAATGCACGTCTAACGTGATACAAGTTGTCTAACGCAAACAGTGCAAAAAGTTGTGCAGCATTTTTGGCAACACCACGATAGCGCACTCTGATATAACCAAATTGTCGTTTCAATATTCGAAATGGATGCTCGCCGATGACACGAATTCTGGTAACAGCCTGATTAAATTTTTTCGTCCATACATTTACTTTCTGCCCAGACTCGCTTTTGCGAGCCACACAGTCTTTCGTCAATGTTTCTTTTAGATGCGCATGTACCTGCACCACGATCAGCACTGACGGGTTCTTCATCACCATGCAGTAATTGTTCAAACTGGGACATATCAGATACCTTCGCAGTAGTGCCAATCACTGTATGCACGAGACCACTCTGATTTCATTAAACTAGGTCAATAGATCTTGTGCTACAACTCCGGATAGTTTATTTGTTACCTACAATCCGGATTTTTAGAGATGCCCTTATGATTCGCTTGTGTTAGTATCCCGCAAATTATTGTCCAGGGAATTTTCTTGTGCGTTTATTTCTTATCATATTGCTCTTAACCTGTTTACTCAGTGCCTGCGGTCTTAAAGGACCGCTTTATCTGCCACAACCCGATGAAGCCAATCGCACATCACCCAATGAAACTGAAAAGAAATGAGTGGCTTTGCAGAATTTAACTATCACAATAATGAACTCTTTGTAGAATCAGTACCTTTAAAACAGATTGCCGATGAATTCGGCACGCCATGTTATGTTTACTCACGGTCAGCCTTAACCAAGGCTTATCAGGAATTTGATACTTCATTTGCAAACCGGGATCATTTAATTTGTTATGCGGTAAAAGCCAATTCCAACATTGCCATACTGAATCTGTTTGCGCAGCTTGGCAGCGGTTTCGATATCGTATCGGGTGGTGAACTGCAACGGGTTATGAAGGCGGGCGGAGATCCGCAAAAAACGGTTTTTTCCGGCGTTGGTAAAAATACACAGGAAATGCGTATGGCATTGGATGCCAATATTCTGTGTTTTAACGTGGAATCTGAAGCTGAATTAGTTATTCTAAATCAGGTCGCTAAAGACATGGGCAAGGTCGCCCCTGTCAGTTTGCGCGTCAACCCGGATGTGGATGCCAAAACCCACCCCTACATATCGACCGGTCTCAAAGAAAATAAATTTGGTGTTCCGGCCAGCGAAGCTGAAAGGATCTATCAATCAGCGCACCTGTATGCTCATGTTCGTTTTACCGGATTGGATTGTCATATTGGTTCTCAACTGACAGCGCTTGAGCCATTCATGCAGACGAGTAGCAAAATGCTCAATTTACTCGATACGCTACAATCGCAAGGCTTGGAAATTAAGCACCTGGATTTAGGCGGTGGATTAGGGATTCGCTACGCGAATGAGACGCCGCCATCCATTAAGGATTATGTTTCCATGTTATGCGCCAGCACGCGTCAAGTTAAACAACGCCTGTTAATTGAACCGGGCCGCTCTTTGGTGGGTAACTCAGGCATCCTATTGACTCGGGTTGAGTACCTTAAACATACCACTGCCCGTAATTTTGCCATTGTCGATGCAGCCATGAACGATCTGATGCGTCCGGCACTATATGATGCCTATCATGAGATCCTTCCGGTCAGGAAAAGCAATGGAGAAATTAACAGTTATCAGATTGTCGGTCCTGTGTGTGAAACTGGTGATTTTCTAGGCCATGATCGCAAGCTTGGTTTGATCGGTGGAGATTTACTGGCGATCATGTCAGCCGGTGCCTATGGTATGAGTATGAGTTCGAATTACAATACCCGGCCACGTGTTGCTGAAGTGATGGTAGACAAGGACACTGTTCATATTATTCGGCAGCGCGAAACCATTGATCAACTCATCGCTGGCGAACAAATTTTGTCTTAATTAATGGCATAGGATATAGAGATGCGCCCAATTGTAGTAACATGCCTTATCGCTTTATGACAAATTTGTAATGACAAGTCTTTCCAGTATTGATGATGAACACTATCAGGACCATGCCCTGCAAGGCGTATCGCGTACGTTTGCGTTAACTATCCCACAGTTGCCTGAAGCGTTACGCCGTGTCATTGGTAATGCGTATTTGCTATGCCGTATCACCGATACGATTGAAGATGATAATGCGCTGACTTTGGAACAAACCAGACAATTGTCGCACCTATTTTCTGAAGTGGTTTGTGGCAATGCTTCCGCCGAAGCATTTGCACAAAAATTATATCCTCTCCTTTCCGATCATACGATTCCAGCAGAACATGATTTAATCAAAAATGCCCCTGCGGTTATTCGCATCACGCATAGTTTTAATGCCACGCAACGCCATGCCCTGGAACGCTGTGTTCGAATCATGGCGCAAGGTATGTCTGATTATCAGGAAACAGAATCCCTGCAGGGACTTAAAGATCTATCCGCGATGAATCAATATTGTTATTACGTTGCGGGTGTCGTCGGCGAAATGTTAACCGAACTATTTTGCGATTATTCCCAGGAAATCAATAGTCATAAACCTACGCTGATGAAACTTTCCGTTTCTTTTGGGCAAGGATTACAGATGACGAATATCCTTAAAGATATTTGGGATGATCGTAAGCGCGGTGCTTGCTGGTTACCGCAAGATATTTTTCTTAAACATGGTTTTGATCTTGGCAATTTGCAACCGGGTGTGTCCGATGCAAAATTTCAGGCCGGATTGGCAGAGCTCCTCGGAATCGCCAAAAGCCATTTACAGAATGCACTCATCTATACTAGTTTGATCCCTTCGCATGAAAAAGGAATTCGTCGTTTCTGTTTATGGGCAATCGGGATGGCGATTTTGACACTCAATAAAATTAACCGGCATCGGGATTTTTCTACAAGCGCGCAAGTTAAAATCAGTCGCCGTAGTGTTAGAGCGACTATCACAACAACTAGCTTATTGGCTGGTTATGATGGGGCATTGGATTTACTTTTTAAATTGACATCCAGAAATCTTCCCGATATTGAGGTACACAAAGAAATCTTTCTCTGAGATCTATTAAAAGATGATTATTAAATTTTATTGTGTTTCAAATTATTCGCCTACTTTTTTAAGTAATTTTAAATTTAATAGCTGACTAAGAACATTAATTCATATGAAATCATTGGTTACCGGTGCAACAGGATTTCTCGGTTCCGCTGTCATGCGATGCTTACTGACAGCAGGCCATGAAGTTCGCGTGTTGGTAAGGCCAGGTAGCAATCGAAAGAACCTTGAGAATTTCTCCGTTGAAATTACTGAAGGTGATTTGCTTGATCATCAGTCACTAAAACGTGCAGTGAACGGCTGCGATAATCTATTTCACGTAGCTGCTGATTATCGTCTCTGGGTTCCCGATCCGGAAACAATGTATGCCATCAATGTTAATGGCACGCAAGCACTTATTATGGCTGCTGCGGAAGCTGGCATAAAACGCATTGTTTATACCAGTAGTGTGGCAACCCTAGGTTTGAACTCGGACGGATCCTCCGCAAATGAAGAAACACCTTCCGATCTCGCAACCATCAACGGCTATTACAAACGCTCCAAATATCAGGCTGAACGAATAGTCAAGAAATTGACGGATGATCACCAGTTGCCCTTAATCATCGTCAATCCATCAACCCCAATCGGCCCTGGAGATGTACGCCCTACACCCACAGGTCGTATCGTGATGGATACATTAATGGGTCGAATGCCTGCCTATGTCAATACTGGATTGAATATTGCCCATGTGGATGATATTGCCCAGGGACATTTATTGGCTTACCAACAGGGAAAACTAGGAGAGCGATACATATTGGGCGGCGATAACATGATGTTGTTACAGATCCTTCAAACGATTGATGAGATCAATGGAGTGCAGGTAAACCGCATTAGAGTGCCGGTTAATTTAATGCTGCCACTGGCGTGGTGTATGGAAAAAATGGCAAATGTCACACACACCGAACCACGCGCAACACTGGATAGCATTCGTATGGCCAAGAAACTTATGTTTTTCTCCAGTGCAAAGGCTCAGCGTGAATTAGGTTATCAATACCGCCCCGCAATTGAAGCACTCAAAGATGCTGTCAGATGGTTTAAAAAGCATGATTACTGTAAGTAGTCTATTGTTATGCCATTGATAGTTTGGTTTCTGTATTTAGATTAAGTCATGCTCGGCAAATGACATGGTGGTATTACCACCCACAATAAAATGATCGAGTACTTTAACGTCGATCATGGCTAATGCTTGTTTTAACGATTGAGTAAGTGCTTTATCAGCATGACTGGGTTCTGCCACGCCTGAAGGATGGTTGTGCGCAAAGATGATAGCTGCTGCATTATGATGCAATGCACGTTTGATTACTTCTCTTGGATAGACACTGGCTTGTGTCAATGTGCCGCTAAATAATTCTTCGGTAGCAATTGTATGATTTTTGGCATCAAGAAAAATACCAATAAATACCTCGTGTTGTTTATTGGTTAAACTTAAACGTAGAAAATCTCGCACCAGTGCAGGTGAATTCATCGCATTTCCGTTCTTTAACGCTTCACCCAGCGCACGGCGGGCCATTTCCAACACTGCTTGCAGTTGTGTATATTTCGCAATACCCATTCCTGGCAATTGACAGAAACTGGCCTGATCGGCTGCAAATACATTGGTCAAGCTACCGAAATGCGACAGTAATTCTCGTGCCAGATCTACAGCACTTTTTCCTGTGATCCCTGTACGCAGAAATATCGCTAATAGCTCTGTGTCCGAAAGGGCGGTAACGCCTTTTTGTAATAGTTTTTCGCGGGGTCGTTCAGATATGGGCCAATCTGGAATAGCCATAAGATATAGTTGACAATTTAATCATGTAAAATAAGGTTTATTGCGGGTTTATCACTCGTTGTCGAGATAACATTGACTGATAGCGACATGCGGTGTAGCCCTATTGAGTAAAATGAGCAAATTTATTGATTATTAATACAATACGTTTACTTTTGTTAAACCAAGCTTATTCAGAAACTTTTAATATGATAGTACGCACATCCTCTGTATCTAAGAAGCGTTTGTTGCTGGGTATAACCGGTGGTGTGGCTGCTTATAAAGCTGCGGAACTGGCGCGCCTGTTAACGCAAGACGGAATTGATGTGCAGACGGTAATGACGCAATCCGCTTGTCATTTTGTTGGACCGGTGACTTTTCAGTCATTGACAGGCAATCCTGTTTACACGGATCTGTGGGAAACCAATACCGCCCATAACATGGCACATATTAACTTGTCGCGTCATGTTGATATGATTTTGGTAGCGCCGGCCAGTGCGGATTTTATTGCAAGACTTGCCAGTGGCAGGGCGGATGATTTATTGGCGACATTATGCTTGGCGCGTGATTGCCCGCTCATGATAGCACCTGCTATGAATCGGCAAATGTGGGGGAATTCCGCGACACAGCGTAATTTGTCTTTATTGCAGCAGGATGGTATCAAGATTATCGGTCCGGCCAGTGGTGAACAGGCCTGTGGTGAAACGGGCATGGGGCGCATGCTGGAAGCTTCCGAGCTGGCAGAAACAGTACAATCCGCTTTTCAGACGGATAATTTGTTGCAGGACAAAAATGTTTTGGTGACGGCGGGAGCAACTTTTGAAGCGATTGATGCTGTCCGTGGCATAACCAATAGCAGTTCCGGAAAAATGGGATATGCCATTGCTAAAGCTGCGGTAGAGGCGGGTGCAAAGGTTATCCTTGTTTCTGGCCCCACATGTTTGGTACCCCCGATGGTGAACAAGCTCATTCCTGTTGTGAGTGCAGAGGATATGCTGCATGCTGTGCTGGCAGAAATACCGCAGACCGATATCTTTATCAGTGTCGCCGCTGTTGCTGATTATCGCGTGGCACAAGTCAGTCAGCAGAAGATCAAGAAATCGGATAATAAGCTCTCGATAGAATTGATTGCAAATCCGGATATTCTGAGGACGATAGCCAATTTGCCCAAGCCGCCTTTTTGTGTCGGTTTCGCAGCGGAAACAGAGGATCTTGAGAAGAATGCAGCCATTAAGCGGCGTAAGAAGAATCTGCCCTTGTTGGTTGCTAATTTAGCCCAAGATGCTATCGGTGCTGACGCGAGTGAATTGATTTTATTGGATGATGCTGGTAAACATGTTCTTCCCAAAGCGTCTAAAATGGAGCAGGCGCGGCATTTGATAAGACATATCAGCTTGCTTTATAAGCGATAAAATTAAGTAAAGACCTAATCATATGAAGAAAATTGATATTAAAATTCTTGATGAACGTTTAAATGAACAGTTGCCTAACTATGCGACACCGGGGTCAGCCGGTTTGGATTTGCGTGCCTGTATTGAGCAGCCCATTACGATCAATCCAGGAGAAACCAGCCTTATTCCCACAGGGATTGCAGTGCATCTTGCCGATACAGGATTAGCGGCGTTGGTATTGCCGCGTTCCGGATTAGGCCACAAGCATGGCATTGTATTGGGGAACCTGGTCGGTTTGATTGACTCGGACTATCAGGGACAGATCTTGGTGTCGTGCTGGAATCGCGGCCAGACATCTTTCCGGCTTGATCCATTGGAGCGCATTGCACAACTCGTGGTAATTCCTGTGATACAGGTTGAATTTAACAAAGTGGATAGTTTTGATCAAAGCCATCGGGGCGAAGATGGCTTCGGTAGTACGGGTAAGCATTGATACGTTCCACCATAACCTTGGTTTCTCAGCAAGAAAGATAGCCGTCATCTAGTGCAAGCGAGGGAGCATTCCCTTTAATCCGCGCATCATTTTTGATATCCCACCTTTGTTCATCATTTTCATCATTTTCTTGGCTTGTTCGAATTGCGCCAATAGGCGATTGACTTCTTGTACGGAAACGCCGGCACCTGCTGCGATGCGTCGTTTGCGAGAGGCTTTAAGGATTTCGGGTTTGGCGCGTTCCTGTTGTGTCATGGAATTAATAATACCTTCGGTCCGATTAATTACTTTGTCGTCTACTTTTACATTTTGTGCGGCTTGGCTTAATTGAGCAGGTAGTTTGTCCATCAGGGCGCTCATGCCGCCCATATTTCTCATTTGCTGAAACTGTGCTTTAAAATCATCCAGGTCAAATGCTTTACCTGATTTCATTTTTTTCATCAGCTTTTCGGCTTCCTGCTGATCAGCACTGCGATGGGCTTCTTCAATCAATCCGAGTACATCACCCATACCCAGAATACGTGAAGCCATTCGATCGGGATGGAATGCTTCCAATCCGCTTAACTTCTCTGCAACACCGGTAAATTTGATGGGTTTGCCGGTGATATGTTTAACCGACAGTGCCGCGCCGCCACGCGCATCCCCATCCAGTTTAGTCAAGATAACGCCGGTTAAAGGCAATGCATCGGAAAATGCTTTGGCTGTGTTAACCGCGTCCTGCCCCTGCATCGCATCAACGACGAACAAAGTTTCAATCGGTTTCAATAATGTTTCAAGTTCGCTGATTTCTTGCATCATGGCTTCATCAATACCTAATCGACCGGCAGTATCAACGATCATGACATCATGATGATGCCTGCGTGCATGATCCAATGCGGCTATACCGATTTCTCCAGGTTTTTGTCCGTCTTTAACGGGGAAAAAATCAGCTGCTACTTGATTGGCAAGAAGTTCTAACTGTTGGATAGCAGCCGGACGATAAATATCACATGAGACCAATAGCACTTTCTTTTTCTTTTGTTCTATTAGCCACTTTGCCAACTTGCCACTACTGGTGGTTTTGCCCGCACCTTGTAATCCGGCCATGAGAATCACGGCAGGTGGTGTCGTGGCAAGATTAAGATCAACCTTTTCTTTCCCCATAAGGGTAATCAGTTCTTGATGCACCACCTCCACTAAAGCTTGACCTGGTGTGAGACTGGCCATTACTTCATGGCCGATCGCTTTTTCTTTGATGCGTGAAATGAGATCTTTCACGACTGGTAAAGCGACGTCCGCTTCTAGCAATGCCAGGCGAACTTCACGCAATGCTTCCTGGATATTACTCTCGGTGAGTCTTGCTTCACCGCGTAATGTTTTAATTACACCGGCTAGTCGACCGGTCAGATTTTCAAACATATTTGAAACCCCACAAAAATAGATGAATGTAGAATAATATGATCATTCAATTTTTAATAAATATCCAGGTTAGCGCTTTGAATTTGCTGAAGTGCCATGTAGACTAACCAGCTATTTCAGCTTCTTAAAAAGTTTGTGATGTCATTGATCAGTATTTTAACTTATCTCACTGCCTTCTTGCTTTATATACTAATCGGTTGGTATTTCTGGCGAAACACTTGGCATCAATCGCCATCAAATGGTGATGATCGCGTGTTAGTGATGGTTGATTGGGTGCATTATGCCATGCTTATTCCTTTGATGCTGCATGCCGTAACACTTTATCAATCGATGTTTATTGGAACGGGACTTAGTTTTGGATTGGGTAACGCGATTTCATCCATAGTCTGGCTGACGGCATTGATTTATTGGTTCTCAGGGTTTTTTAGTCGCTTGCAAGGATTGCAAACCTTGGTTGCACCGATTGCAGTAGCTGCTGCAATTGCAATTTTATTACCGCTAATTTTTCCATCCATGCGTCCTCTTGTGAATACTGAATTGCCCGCATTCAAAGCGCATTTGTTAGTTGCGATGATGGCCTATAGCCTGTTAACGATAGCAGCATTACATGCCTTATTGATGACAGTGGTAGAGCGCCATTTGCACCATCCTGCCACTCATCCAATACTAACGAATCTACCACCGCTGTTAGTGATGGAAAAACTGTTATTTCGTATTATATGGGTTGGATTTGTTCTACTAACGCTGACACTTGCAAGTGGTATTGTCTTCTCAAAAGAAGTTTTTGGCCAACCACTTACATTTACGCATAAAACTCTTTTTGGTTTTATCTCCTGGGGCGTGTTTGCCGCGTTGCTCATTGGCAGGCAACTGTATGGATGGCGAGGGCGGATAGCTATTCGTTGGACACTGACGGGGTTTGCAACGTTATTGCTTGCTTATATTGGTAGCAAGTTTGTATTAGAGGTTATATTAAGTCGCTAACATGTTTATTATTAATAACACGATCTGGGATTGTCAATAGTCCCATTTTATTTCTGGTCCACGTAATAATCTTAAGTATTTTTTGACGAAATGACATCTTGTCTAATATTAGTTAACCTGATGCTTTAATCTCTACCTGGTTCAATTCCTCGCTCCTTGCGGCAGGGTGCTTTATTTGTTTATATTTGCCAATAAAAATTTGCAAGAACAATTAGTATGATTAATAACTTGGGAATGATAAGAAGCAGAATGACGGAATTGTGGATACAAACTATACCGTTTTATTTAGTTAAAATTTCTAGCGTAGGTGCGTATCAGCTAGTCTTTATTCTGCTAATTTTAAATTTATCGGGATGTGCTTCCAAGGAACCCATCGTTATTTCAGTGATCGAGCCAGTGCCGGCGCCAACACCACAGGATGAAGATTTAAAAAATGAAATTGCACGTTTGGAGAAATTGGTTGCGGAAAAAGACGAACTGATTAAGAACACAAATATTCTGCAGAAAAGTCAAGCGCATGTGTTAAGAGAAGTCAATAAGGAGGCTACTCGTGCACAAGTGAAATTACATCGGCTAGCTACAAAACCAGGCACAGCCTCAGCAATTGCAGAGGTAGAAGCTACCCTGGAGCATATGAAGCAGTTAAAAATTACTTCATTTGATCAGATATTGCGTATCCAAGCCCAGCGATTATTAGAGACAGCTATCTCATTTTATTCGAAAGATCAATATGCCGCTGCTATGAATCATGTGGCACAGGCGAATAATTTTATCGGATTGATATCAGATCAGAACCGCAAGAGAGTGACACACGTAGATCAATTTCTACTTGAATTCCACATACCAGTAAAGTTACGTACAATTAAGAATGCTTTTTTACGTAAAGAACCAAATCAATATGCCCAGATCTTAACTACTCTGAAAAAAGATACCGTATTGGTGGCTAATGCTAATCAAGGTCCGTGGTTACGCGTTCAGAGAGATAAAGATCAAGGGTGGATATTGAATACGATGCTCGAGATAGAGGAGAATCGTAATAATCCATAGGATTTATAGTGAAGCGACAGAACTGGAACTGATACTGGATTTGGGCGGTAAACAGTATGCTTGATTACGTCCAGCGCGTTTAGCTTCGTAGAGTGCACTATCAACTCTGGAAAGTAGGATAGTTAGTGATGTGTCTTCCGGTTCACTTTGTATGATACCGATACTTAAAGTTACTTTAACCGCTTCATTAATTGTGTCGCAATAGATTTTGATGACGTGCGATCGTATGCGCTCAGCGGTTTTCATGGCTTCATCAACCGTTGTTTCGGTCAAAATGATAATAAATTCATCACCACCATAACGAGCCGCAAAGTCAACGCTACGGATACAATGAAAAATCTTTTTCGCGACAGAAACTAAGATTTCATCGCCAGCGATATGTCCGAGGCTATCATTCAGCGTTTTAAAATAATCAACATCAATCATCAGGACAGCAAATGGACGTTTATTACGTGCATACCGGGCAAGTTGATCATTGATAATTGAATTAAGTTTGTTGCGGTTATAAAGCCCGGTAAGGCTGTCTGTGATAGACAGTGTTTCCAGTAATTGATTTTTTTGCTGCATAGCAGTACTGGCTGCAATGATCTCGGTCTGATTCTGACGTAACTTATCAGTCATCTGATTAAACATCAGCGTGAGCTGACCTAGTTCGTTACGTTGTGAAGTAGTTAATTCAACGGCAAGATCTCCTTTCACAATTCGCTCAGTGGCATTAATCAGTCTTTGCAAAGGAACAACGATTGCATGTCCCATTCTAAAAGCAATTGAGGTAACGATAAGGAGAATGGCACTAATCAACCCGATGAATAGATTACGTTGCTGTTCCCAAGCAGCATATATAGATTCATGACTTCTGCTTACTATTATCGTAATGGGCGGTTTTTCCGACGTATAAGCTAAACCAATTACTTTTTCTTGCAGCAGTCCTTGGAAGATTTCAAATTCCCCCGGATTATCCTGTAATCGTTGTAATACTCTGGAATCAATTGATGCAGTACTGTCGGTGCTGAGTGCTGAAATATAACTAGCCAGCATGATATTACCGTTCTTATCTAATAAAAGAACCTCACCTGGCGGTGATTTTACTGAGTCCTTTAAACTTGACTGAATGTTACGTAAATCAAATGTTACGATTAATGCTCCCAATATAAAATCATCCATTGATAAAACTGGAACTGAAATACTGAGTGTGGCGGTTGTGTAGTGTGTGTTCCAATGAGGTGGAACGACAACATTACCTTGAATTGATGCACTTTCTGGCCAATTCTGTGGCAATTGAACCGGAGCTGGTGATTCTATATTGCTGGCAATTACCTCACCATCTGTATTAATTACAGTTAATTCAAGTACCGTTTCTAGTTTTTTATGTACAGATTTTAGGTAATGTTCCAATACTTTTGGCTGCGTTATAAACTTATTTTTCTGAGATTGGTTTGTTAATGATAGGCTCTCAATAAGAATCTTGGAAGTTGAAAGTTCGCGAGCAATGTAAATTTGATCTTTAGTCCATAAATCTAATTCACGACTGGCATAATTTGCCAATGCACGTAATTCACGGGTTACATTTTCGCTGATCATCGCTTCATTTTGCTGAAACGAAAGTATTCCCAGCCCTAGCGAAGGTATTAAGGTGGCCAGAATCGAGAAAACAATAATTTTGCTTTTAATGCTTTTCAATGCAAATATCCTATCCTTATGATAAAAGGAATATTACAGTACTGCCTGTACAAGAATATAATCGAATAAGGATACTTTATTATCTCTTTTTAATTTTTGTGAATCTAATTTCCAGCCACATGAGAAAGGTTCTTTATTTACGCTAAATATATACCTGAATGTTAATCAACGCCTTAAGTTAAATTAATTAGTATGAAGCACAACCGGTTGTTTATCTGGGTAATTACTGATTTGGTAGCCTTGCCACAGTCTGGTGGCAATGAATGAAGCAATTGCATTAGCATGCTGCTGCAAAGTTGGATTGCCAAGTTCTTCGGTCGTTTGTCGAAAAAGCTGCAGCCAGCGCGCAAATAATTCCGCTGTGAGTTCTGGTAATGCAATATGTTTAGGCATGGGCGCGCCGCGAAATCGACTGGTTCCACGTAACTGGGCAGACCAGAAGTTTATCATTTGTATAAAGTGAGCATCCCAATCGATTACATGCGCTTCAAAAATAGGACCCAGTGAAGGATCTTTTCTGGCTTTTGTATAGAATGTATGAACAAGTCTTGCAATCTCTTCTTCAGTATATAAACTTGGATTGGGTGTTGGAAAGGGTGATTGATTCATAATTTTTTTATTTTGGATAATTTCTTATTAAATAGGGTACGGGTAAAGTTGTGCAGTGCTCTAAGTACAAGTTAGACAGATAAGTTTATCTTTCGTTGTTCGGATTGTCCAATTGCACATGAGATGAATCATTTTATATCGATATACGTAGACGACTCGTTGTGGGGATATGAATTAACATGAGAAATCTGTATGGAAAAGCGTTGTTGGTTGATGCGGCACTTACCAAATCAACCGCATTTACGCGGGAAGAACGCGAGCGTTGTGGTTTACGCGGACTGCTTCCCTATGATGTTGCGAATATCGGCAAACAGATAGAACGCGTACTGGAGAGTATGCGCGGCAAAAGTAGCGCCATTGAAAAATATATTTTTCTAAATGCTTTACTGGAGCGTAATCAACGGCTTTTCTATCGAACAATGATTGATCATATCGAAGAGATTATGCCTTTGGTTTATACCCCGACCGTGGGTGAGGCATGTAAGGAATTTGCACATATTTTCAGAAGACCGCAAGGATTCTATATTACGCCTGAAGATCGGGGCGCTGTTGTAACGATTCTGAGAAATTGGCCTGAAGAGGATATTCGAGTGATTGTTGTGACTGATGGCGAGCGGATTCTGGGTTTAGGAGATTTGGGTGCCAATGGTATGGGGATATCTATTGGCAAAATTGCTTTATATGTAGCCTGTGCCGGACTTAATCCGGCGCAATGCATGCCAGTCATGCTCGACGTTGGCACGAATAATGTATCGCTGCGTGAGGACCCGCTGTATTTGGGTTATCCCTATCCACGAATCAGTGGCGATGCCTATCGGTCACTGGTGGATGAATTTGTCAAGGCCGTTCAATTGCGTTTTCCGAATGCATTAATACAGTTTGAGGATTTTCTGACACCGCATGCGTTTGAGTTTTTAGATCGTTATAATGGGCAAGTTCGTTGTTTTAACGATGATATACAAGGTACTGCAGCAGTGACGCTGGCGGGAATCTATAGTTCATGCCGTATTACTCGGAAGAAATTTGTCGATTTGAATATTATGTTCTTAGGAACCGGTTCAGCAGCTGGCGGTATTGCGGAATTGATGGTGGATGCATTCTGTGCAGCTGGACTAAGCAGACAACAAGCGCAAGAACGCTTGTGGTTTATCGATCGGAAGGGGCTGGTGACATCAAAAAACGACAATATAAAACCGCGCATTAAACCTTTTGCCCATGAACATGCTGCGTGCAATTTTGTGGATGCCATCGGAGATATTAAACCGGATGTGTTAATCGGTGCTACAGGTGTGGCAGGAACATTTAATGAAGCCGTTGTGCGTAAAATGGCTGCAGTGAATGAGCGTCCGGTGATGATTGCCTTGTCGAACCCGACTTCACATACCGAATGCACTGCAGAGCAAGCTTATCAATGGAGTGACGGGCGGGCAATTTTTGCCAGTGGCAGTCCTTTTGATGCTGTGCAATATGACGGTAAGTTGTTTAAGCCGGCTCAAGGTAATAATGCTTACATTTTTCCAGGGATCGGTCTGGGTATTTATGCCAGTGCTGCCAGTCTTGTCACACAAAGTATGTTTTTAGCGGCTGCGGAAGTGTTGGCAAGCATTGTTACAGAACAGGAAATTGATACTGGAGCGATTTATCCTGCGCTGACTCGTGTGCGTAAAGCATCACATGCCATTGCTGTAGCCGTCTGCCAAGTGGCCGGTCAAGAAGGATTAACCGACATTAGTTTGCCTGAGGATCTAGATGGCCATGTCCGGTCGCTGATGTATGAACCGAATTATTGATTTGGGGTTATTTACCAGCATTAATCGGGTTGTTCTGACGGAATCAGAACAGCAAATCTATTCAGCTAAGCAACTAATTGAACAACGATAGTTATCATGAGAAGGTGTGAATAGCGGTGTAAAAATGTACCATTGAATCGTATTAATTTTCATGAATATTACAGAATAACAGCGCACTTTTCACGCATTATTCGGTACCTTTTTGCTCTGTCATCGGCACATTTTTAGAGCAGAACTGCATGGGTAATATAGGAATGGTGCCCGGGGCCGGAATCGAACCGGCATGGGCGGTTTAAGCCCGAGGGATTTTAAGTCCCTTGTGTCTACCTATTTCACCACCCGGGCGATAAAACTTATTCTTTACTAACAACACCTTTAATTAAATTGGACGTCCATTGCAGGCGGCATTATAACCTGAAGCAAGGTATTTTAATATGGGTTATTGTGAATAGAATGTGAATGCGTTTGAAATACTTTCTTGACTGCCCTTAGTATCAGAGGCGGTAACAATGAGATACATCCCTGCTTTATCTAAATTTCATATATTCCTTATTGTCAATTTATCATGAGTATTGGCGGGGGATAATTTGAATTTGCAAGCACTTCATATGTACGTGTCCAATAAATAAAACACGATAGCATACGTATCATTCTTATAAAGGGGGGGCAAGGGGGGAGGTACCCACCCTTCTTTTCTATTTGCATTCTATAGATGCAAAATCTCAAAAAAATGTTTAAAATCAACGGATTTTTAAAGAATTTACTATATCTGTCGTTTAAGAAATATTAAATCAATATGTTGGTGACATTATGAGACACGGAGTAATGTTTTTAGTTTGTGTGATAGTAATTACTGGTTGTGCATCAACTACGCATGAGGATAAATCTGTAGATGCATTCGAGGATAGATACAATGAATTTCTGGAAAGGGCATTGACAAAACGGGGATATGTAGATGAATTCGATATATTTATGGGAAAGTCATTGGCAAAACGGGGATATTTTACTCCCGAAAAAATAGAGGAAATTGTCCAGGCAACGAAAAAATCATACTATAAACGCGGTTTAACATATGAAGATTATAAAAAAGAAGAAGAATATACAAATAAAAGGATTAGAGAATCCAGAGAACAAATAACTAAGATTGCAGAAGAAGAGAAAAGAGCAAGAGAGAATGCTCTTAAATCAAAACTTAAAGTACGTGAAAGCCAGCCAACTTACCAATATCAACCATCTTACGATCCGAATTTTGAAATAAATCGGCTTAGAGATGATTTGACTATTCAATCAATAATACAAAGAGGTGAGGCAGAGAAAAGGGAACAAGAGATACGCCGCTTGGAAACTGAACAATCATATAGAGAACGTACGGAAAGAGCTCGTGAACAACAAAGGCAAATAGAGCAAAGTATTCAGGAAGATATTCGTAGACACGAAATGAATAAATTGCGCATGGACAATCTATTGATTAGAGGGATTTACTGATCTAAGATTAGAGTGCCAACAATCTTAATTGGCTTGCTAATGAAAACTATAAAGATGATAGGTATCATAATATTCAGCATATGGTTCTTTGGTGCTGGAATGATGCTGGGAGTTTATGAAGTTGAAAGAAAAAATGAGTGCATTGATAAGGAAGGATTATTAAAGGGATTATTCTGGTGTAAAACAGATCCAATATCCAATTCAGAAATTACCGCACACATTATTGCTTCGTTTATAAAAGGGTTAGCGTGGCCTAATCAGTTCTTTTCAAGAAACATAAGTGATTCCAATATGCCGGAGGAAATCAGAGATTATTATTACAGCACTCCGCGTGAATTTAGAATTCCAGAAGAATTTATTGGAAAATCCTATGAATATATTAGAGCGACTGGTTATGGTGATAATTGGATCAGCGCTGAGAGCAATTTTTTTAAGCTCCGGCTTCCGCAAACTGGACAATTTGGATTCAAACAATATTTCAAATTAAATTCAGGAGAATGTGAAAAATATTTAACTGAACTTAAGGCTGATAGAATTTTTCAGATGTTGATTTCAGCTAATTATAGTATTCGCTCCGAATTTGAAGGCAAAGATGACATTCCGTTAAAACATGCAAAACTTCAGTGCATGACTTCTGCTGTTATAGATCAAAAATGTGAAGAAAAAATTAATAAAGTTGCTCCGGAATTGATAACAGTATTTGAGAGAATTGATCCTGTTGATGGCAAGGCAACTGCTTTCTTCTTTTTATTGGAGAAAATAAAAGATTGTGAGGTAATAAATGAAGTAGGTCAAAAACGCATATTCTCACTCGAAGATTTTAAGAATTAGAAATACTCTTCGTTAAGAAAAATTAAAAAACCTTTCAGTTAGCTTCTACTTTTACTTTATTGGCATTACAAAAAAGATAAGCTCTTAGTAATGGAGGAGGGCTTCCTCTCCTCCCTTCTCTTAGAATATATTATTAATAGTAGTTATATATGATTAATAGAATATGAGAATAACTATAAATAGAGATAGTTACTTAATCTTAGGTTTAAAATGAAAATACTTATAAAAGACTTCTTCCATTACAGAACGAAGTTCTGATTCATAACTTTTAGCTATAATAAAACTGTCATGTATGGGAAGGCATGGAATACCTTTTGAAGTAAAATTATTAATAATTTTCTCAGCTATATTCGAATCTATTCTCTGCAAATACAAGCCGAATCGTGGATTGTAGAAGGATCTTTTAATACCATCATGTTTTAATTCAATCTTTTGAAGGAGAGATTCAGCATTCTTGATGCCTTTTCTTCTAATGGTGCTAAGAGCATGTTCTCTTGATCTGCAGTTAAATAAAACTAAGAATGCTTTTTTCACCTCATCCCGCTTACATCCTTCAATAGTATATAAATCTTCTTCTGTTTTAATTCCTTTCCGAGCATAGACAATTCGAGGCTGAAAATTAGCATAGTCTAGTTCGCATACTTCTTCGTTATTGATTTGCAATTTAGATCTATCTTCTTCAGACATATTTTCCCAAAAACCATAATAGAAACGACCTCCCCCGCCTGCTTCTCCATTAAAAATACGTTTTACTGTAATGCTTGTGGTGTCATATTTGTATCGAAGATCAACCCCATTCATTGAAAAACTTGTTTTTCTAAGCAAGTTATTGTATTTGTGAAGATTTTCTCGCATTTTAATTGTAAATCTATCATCTATATAATTAATGTTCTTTTTGCTCTTGTCTTCTCCCCTTTTGATTATGACTTCTTGTTCTGGAACTTCAGGGTTGCGTTCTATTTTCTTAATATCAAAATCTAATTTGTTCAATAGCTTATCAGTTGCTTTTATGCGGGTTTGACGGCTATTCTTCTTGGATTGTCTGTCATGAAAATAATCAGATTTTTCTATATATTCTAACAATTCAATATCTTCTAACACACCACCAAGCAAATCATAGGTAAGAAATTTCTCGCTATATCGCCTTTCCTTTGAGTAATCATTGCCATTTAAACTAATTCTTCTCCAAGGGGATTCATGATATTTTGCTGCTATCCATAGATCAAGAATGATGGCATCAAGATGCTTTCTGACTTCTTCTGGCTTTCTTAATTGTTTTTCATTTTCTTTTCTTGACTGTGCCAGTTCGGAATATATTTCTGATAATTGATCAACCATGGGAAGGTAATCTGTTTTTCGATGAACTTGGAGGGGAGCGGCTTTGCTTAATGCTATTGCTAATGCCTTATCTTCTTCATTTTCAAGTTTTCTAGAAAGGAGGGATGGATTAGAAGGGGTCATCTATTTATTAGCGCATTTAAGAATTATTTTCATCACCAAGATAAATAATAGAATATGTAAATGCTAATTGTGTTAGCAACATATGCTAAACGCATTAGAATAGCCTGTATTGAGTTATTATTACTGAATACATACAAAACCATTAAAGAATAAAAATAATCCATTTAAATTGATTTTAATGGATTTAATTAAATGTTCGAAGAAGCTACTATATGTGTAAAGTTTTATTCTTTATCACAGATTATAGATTGCAAGTAATCTTCTTCAATTGGCTCCCATGCAGTTGTTTTTGTGCTACCTGAAAGAATATTTCCGGAGGCCATAGAGTCCGAATGACCAGTAAGATAATGAATTCTTTCATTCTTTCCTTTGCAGTCGTATTCAAATTGTGTTCGAACAGAGAGAGCTCCATAAAGGTCATCAACTTTATTATTAATTCTTTGCTTAAAGTCAAATAACACCCAAGACGTCACAAATTGTCCGGTTTTCTGAATAGATGATGAATCATAATAAATACTTCCTTTGTCTCCTTCGGCTATTTTTATCCACTCATGGCACACAAGGCTTTGAACAAATCCTCTTGGAGAGTTGGATCGAATAAAACTCCAATTGGTAGGTTTTGTAAAATTCCTAATTATATTTCCTGATGCCATTTTGTCTGAATAGGCAATGCTAGTGAGTAACCTAGCTTTTTTATCCTTGCAGGCATACTCAGCTTGAGCTTTAGAAGAAAAAAATTCTTTCTCAGTATCTCGCTGCTTCAAATCAATTAGAAGCCATAAAGTTACAAATTGCCCATTCTTACGAATAGTTGAATGATCAATATAATAAGTCTCATCATAACCCTCTAATATTTTTGACCAATCGACTGATACAGGCTCTAAGGCAACATTACAAACAATATTAAGTAAAGTGTATGATAAGTGCCCTGGCAGTATTGGATTGAATTTCTGCTCTTCTTTGGTTAAAGTCATAACATCAAACTTACCAGTCCCCATATTTCCATAATAATTAAGGCGATGAAGGTGTTTTATAGTTTTTTGATTACAATCATATTCCTCTTGCTGCTTAATTGACCCCTGCTGTTTGCTAAATTCAAATAGCGTCCATACTTTTCTCTTGCTATTTTCTGTACTAGTTGTGGTCAAATCTGCATAGAAAGTTAAGATAATGCCTTTCTCATTAATTCGTTTCCCTATCTCAACCCAATTCCATTCATCCGCTGCAATACTTGTATTTGTAACAATCAAAAGCAATATTAAAACAGCCTTATGCATTATTCCACCTAGTAAGAAATTATGGGATATAAGAGATATAATATAACTATAAAATTAAATGCTGATTATTTTAAGTCAATTTTATATCTATTTGTTATTTAAGTAAATTTCTCTATAACGTTAAGTGAAAGCATATGCAAATAGTCATTGCATCATTAATAAAACACTAATTAAGTTTGTTTGCTTTAATGACCGACCATTAAAAATCATACTTGAGCATTCATCTTAGCTACAATATCTTCTGTTTTCAGGTGGGTATATCTTTTTAATTGTTGCAGCGTTTTATGGCCGCTGATGTGTGCTGTTTCCATAATATTGAAGTGATTTTATTCATATTTGGATCCGTTGGGAAATGTGCTTGTGATGTGGCAAATCTAACTTAGTAAGTAGTGTTTCTGGTTTAATATGTGTGTATCTTTGCAGCATTTGGATTGATTTGTGTCCTGTTATGGCCGCTACTTCCAGTACATTTAGTCCCTTTTCAAAAAATAAACTAGTAGCTTCATGTCTCAAGTCATGAAATCTTAATCCCGAAATTCCTGCTCTCACTAATGCTGGTTTCCATGCGCCACTGATTGCATCAGGTTTTTGAGGCCATATCCAGAAGATTCTTCTATTTGTTATATGCTTAGGGGTGTCAGATAGAATCTCAATTGCTCTATGTGACAAGGGAATGGATCGACTGCTGCCATTCTTTGTATCAGCCAGAAAGGCTATGCGCTTTGTTAAATTAATATCTTGCCATTCTATCTTAAGCAATTCTCCTAACCTCATTCCTGTTTCAATGGCTATGACCACTAAAGAATAAAGAAGCGGATTTCTTGATTGTTTGCAAGCGCATAATAGCCGCGCTTCTTCATTGTCTTCTAGTCGTCTGGTACGAGCATTCGAAGGGCTTGGTTTGCGGATATTTGATAAAGGATTGCTAACAGGAATATTCCATTCTTTTTGTAGGATGGTAAACAGATGGGAGACTAAAGCAAGTTCGAGTCTTACCGTTCCGGGTGCAACTTCTTTCAAGCGAGCATCCCTATATTTGGCGAAATCGATAGACTTTAAAGAAGCTAAACTACGTTTAGAAAGCGGATGTCTAATCCATAAATTGATTCGTCCTAGCTCCCGGGTACTGCCTTTTTTGCAAGGTGTTATTTCATTTTTATAACGAATTAGGGATTCTGCAAACGTAGTATTTTCAGCACAGCTACGATTTATAAATAGTCCCTTGTCCATTTCAGATTCTATGCTGCGAATCCAGATATAGGCATCTTTCTGATTCACGAAGGATTTGGAAATTGGTAAGTGCCCTTTACGTCTTACTTGAGCATTCCATTTGCCAGAAGATAGCTTGCGAATTGTTGCCATATTGCACCTCACTGTGAATGGGGTGTGAATAGCAAAGAATTGAAGTTTTTTTTGTTTAGATAAGAAGCTGATGTTTAAAGATAATCAGCCATCCCGAGAGTGTGGTACACACGTATTTTAAGTCCCTTGTGTCTACCTATTTCACCACCCGGGCGATAGAAACACTATTTATTCATCACAACACCCTGATACCACTGGATGTCAATTGCAGGTGGCATTATAACCTGAAGCAAGGTATTTTAATATGGGTTATTGTAAGTGGTGTGCATATCTGTGAAATAAAACCTTCTGAGTGATGGTTTACATTAAAGCGATAGGGGAATTATTTTTCTTATGTAAAGGGTATAGTTAAGAAAATAAAGCTTCATGGAAATTCCCTATAATATCAGCTACTCTTTTTGTGAATGCGCAGTAAATAGGTTTTTAATATTAATAGGAAGAATCATGATCGACCATATTAAACTTGAGTTAATGCAGATGGCTAAGTGGTTGAAGAACAAATGCAATTCTGAGAAAATTATTGCTACGGTAGTTTTTGCGGTCACTTTTCCTGTCATGATATTGAGCACCTTTGCATTCGCAATGGATGAGAAAGTTTCAACTGCTCAGGATCAAGAAAATGTTGTGATTACGATTTATAACGAAAACCTTGCATTGGTTAAAGATTCACGCAAGGTTATGTTGGATCAGAATGTTAATAGGTTGGCATGGCGTGATGTTGCTGCTCAGATTCGCCCTGAAACCACGCTATTGCGCAATCTTACCGCACCATCCCAGTTTCGTTTGCTGGAACAGAATTTTGATTTCGATCTGCTTACCCCAGCAAAATTATTAGAAAAATACGTTGGTAAGGAAATCACGGTTATTCGCACCAATTCGGTGACAGGATCTGAAGCCAGTGAAGCAGCCATTGTCCTTTCAACCAATGAAGGTGTTGTTCTGAAATTTAAAGATCGCATTGAAACAGGGGTGCCAGGACGATTGGTATTTGCAGATGTACCGAAGAATCTTCGTGATAAACCAACCTTGCTGATTTCACTGATTAATTCATCCCAAGGAAAACACGATCTTGAGCTTTCCTATCTGACGCATGGATTATCCTGGCACGCTGATTATGTGGCCGCTTTGAATGAAGATGATAGCTTGCTGGATCTCAGTGGTCTGGTAACGCTAACCAATCGAAGTGGCATAGCCTATCACAGCGCAGGGTTGCAACTGGTTGCCGGCGATGTGAATCAAATTCAACCGGAACAACGGATTGCCAGAAAAATGATGGCACAGGCAGCGGAAATGAGTGATGCTGTGCAGATGAAGGAAGAATCACTCTTTGAATATCATCTTTATACTTTGCAACATCCTACTACATTATCTGAGAATCAAACTAAACAGGTTGCATTGCTGTCGGCGGCGAATATTCCTCTCAGTAAGGAATATTTATTGCATGGCGCAGATTATTATTATTCTGGAAGATATGAAACGATTGGCCAGAAGCATAAGATCAGCGTATTGATCAATTTTCGCAATCAAGGTCAGAACTTAGGTATTCCTTTACCGAAAGGTGTTATTCGTGTTTACAAAAAAGATTTGCAGGGCGATAGCCAATTTGTCGGTGAAGATCGCATTGATCACACACCGAGCAATGAACTGATACGTCTCAAATTGGGTAATGCGTTTGATATAACCGCTGACAAAATACAAACCGATTTCCAGCAAATTGCCGGCACGGCGCGTCATGCCAGTATATTTGAAACTGCCTATCAAATCACTTTGAAAAATGCCAAAAAAGAAGCAGTCACGATACAAGTGCAAGAACCCATACCCGGTGATTGGCAGGTGATAGCGGAATCTTTACCGCATAAGAAACTAAGCGCAGGTTTGCTTGAATGGAAAGTACCGGTTACCGCGAATAGCGAAACTACGCTGACTTATCGTGTCCGTGTCAAATATTAAGATTTGGGGCCGTAGTAGATCAGATTAAATTTGAGTCCAATTTTTCAATATTTTTAGTTGATGTTTAGGTGTTCCATCAGTAGTGTCCGGCAATTTAACCAAGATGATTGTATAAGAGATTGATCTGTAGAATGAAATAGTATGTTTTTGGATGTCACCGATTTGAAAGCGAATTTTTTGCGAAACTGAAAGTTTCTCTACGTGGTTTCTCATCATGAACTCAGGCAAATTGGTATTCGCACAACTCATGGAGCATTTACCCCTTCACACATTCCGTCGCTGTGTGCAACGCTACTCCTCCAAATGAGGTATGCTGATTTTCATGGAGTCCGAAGTTTCATAAAATGAGAACATGAAATGGAGGATGGAGATGGAATTACCCCGCGCACAATATAGCCAGGAATTTAGGGAGCAATCAGTTAAGTTTTTTAAAGAAAGTGGATTAACTTTGGTTGAGGCAGCAAAACGGTTTTCTTTACCGGAAAGCACATTAAAGAATTGGGTTTATGCTGACAAACGAGGAGAACTTGCATTGGTAGGTAAGCATCAGAAGCCTCTGACTGAAGTTGAATTAGAGCTGTCCAGAGTTAAACGAGAATTAGCAGAAGTGAAGATGGAGCGTGACTTTATAAAAAAGTGTGCGACGTATTTCGCGAAGGGGTCGCGGTGAGATACGGTCTGATTGAATCGATGCGACAAAAATATCCGATTGCGCTCATGTGTCGGACATTTGACGTTTCCGAGAGCGGCTTTCATGTCCAAAGGACTCGCCCGGTCTGTAAACGTAAGCAGGAGAATGCAAGACTGGAAATAGAAATACTGGCCGCACACTAACGTACACGGGAGACCTGCAGTTCCGAGCGCTTGCACCATGACTTGGCGGATCACGCAGTACAAACCACGCCATACCGCGTTAGAACATTGCGCAAGAAATTGAACTTGCGTTGTAAGCAAAAACTGAAATTCAAGGCGACCACCGATTCTAAACATCATTTACCGGTTGCGCCCAATACTCTGAACCGGGAATTTGCTGTTAACGCACCTGATAAAGTGTGGGTCAGTGACATCACTTACATCCCTACAGACGAAGGTTGGCTGTATTTGGCTGGCGTAAAGGATCTGTTTAATGGAGAACTGGTAGGCTATGCCATGAATGAGAGAATGACCAGGAGCCTGGTTATACAGGCATTATTTCGTGCAACAGCGAAAAAACATCCGGACAAAGGACTCATTGCTCACTCAGATCGCGGCAGCCAATACTGTGCACATGATTACCATAATTTATTACAACAATTTGGCATGATCGCTTCCATGAGTCGCAAGGGTGACTGTTATGATAATGCTCCGATGGAAAGCTTCTGGGGAATACTTAAAACCGAACTGGTACATCATCGGAGATTCAAAACACGGCAACAAGCCATTCAGGAGATTACCGAATATATCGAAATTTTCTATAACCGGCAGAGAAAACAGAAAAAGCTGGGCTATTTGTCACCAGTACAATTTACGCAGCTATACTATGCAAATCTAGCCGCAGCTTAAACACATGGACCCCATTTTTGACAGCACACACCATGTGGCACAGTTGAAAAAAACCGCATAATAAGCGCGTTAAGATATACGAATTACCGGGGCAAGGTCAGTTTTGAGATACCGCTTTACTATATACATCACAATACTATTATTTGGAGAATTAGAGAGTATATTATCTGTTTATTCGACGTTTTCTATGAAAAGTACAGAGTTTATAATGTGTGATATTAGATATATGATTTATAATAATATTTGTAGGTGTTCGCTCGAAGATTAAAGTTTTTTATTTAATTGTCGTAGCTGATTAGAAATGGTTGTATGGTTTATGATGGCTACGGTTTTGTGGTGAATCAGTGAGTTTGAGATTGCTTCATTATATTTGTAATCATAAAGGAAAGATTCTATGGTATTGACACATACACAGATTAGATTAACGGCACTGGCACTGACTCTTGTTTTGGTTTTTTCAGCTTGTGGCAATCAATCAAAGGATAAAGAGAAAAAATCTGGGCAGGCATTAGTGAGTGTCAACGGTAAGGAAGTCACTACACTCCAACTTAATGATGAAATAAGGCGTGCTGGTGTTCGAGCTGATCAATACGAAACTGCCAATAAGCAATTGTTAGAGTCGTTAATTGCTCGCCAACTAATTGTGGATGAAGCTATGCGTAATAAGCTTGATCGGACTCCTGACGTTATGCAAGCACGCGAGCGAGCAAATGCTCAGATTATTGCACATGCGTATTTGCAAGGTATAACGGGTAAAGTTATTAAACCATCAAAGGAAGAGATTGATGATTATTTTCAGAAGCATCCGGAGTACTTTGCACAGCGTAAGCAATTCGATTTGACGATAGTACGTGTTGCTACTAATGACCTTACTAATGAACTAAAAGTAATTGTGGGTGCTGCTAAGTCTCTTGATGAAGTTGCAGTTTGGCTTGACAAGCATAATGTTCAATATTTCCGTAGTTTGGCATCGCGGAGTACTACTGATCTGCCATCGGATATGGCGACCATGATGCAAAAGAAAGGTAAAGGTCATATTTTTATTCTTAATGAACAAGAGGGTAGTCTGTTGATTTCAATTAATGCAATTAAAGATAGTCCTATTACAGTCACTGTTGCTGCACCACAAATTGAAAGGTATCTGGTAAATCAGAAATACAAACAAGCAACTGATGCAGAAATTGCTCGTTTGCGTTCATTAGCAACAATAGAATATCTTAATGCTCAGACATCAGTATCCGATGTAGAGAAGCCTATTACTCAATCAACAATGATAATAATGCCTGATTCGGCAAATAATTTAACTCTGCCTGGACCAAGTTCAGAGGGATTAATTGAACGTGGTATCATGGGGTTAAAATAAAATTATATTGTTTTTTGATTAATATGGTATGAATTAAGTGATTATAAGTTAATGGATATTTGTTATGAATAAAGCAAAGCTACTAGTAGTAATTTTCTCGTTATTGTGGATGACGTGTATTGACAGTATCGCTGCGGGTGAAACGAAGACAAGTGTATTGGGGCCTGGAGATGTATTAAAAATATTTGTTTATGGACATCCCGATCTTACAACTGAAACGAAAGTGAATGAAACGGGAAACATAACTTTTCCTCTGTTAGGTGAAGTACTAGTAGACGGATTAACTCCATCTGCAGCTGAGAGAAAGATAGTTAATCTACTGGAAAGTAGAGATATTATACGTAAGCCTCAAGTAAATATCATTGCTGCTTCGCTACAGAGTCAAATGGTATCGGTACTTGGTTACGTTCGTAATCAAGGGCGTTATCCTATCGAAGGTAAACGCAGTTTGACTGATATTCTTGCCATGGCAGGAGGAATAATCCCTGATGGGGGAGAAATAGTTACCTTAATTCGCGCAGATGGAAATAAATCCACTAAAGAAGTGATTGACGTGCTAGAAATGATTCGCTTTAGTGATTTAAATCGAAATTTGAATATACGAAGTGATGATCTTATCTATGTTGAACGAGCTCCACGTTTCTATATCTATGGCGAAGTGCAACGTGCTGGAGCTTATAGGCTTGAACGTAATATGACAGTTATACAGGCACTATCAGTTGGAGGAGGGTTAACTCAGAGAGGCACTGAACGTGGTTTGCGGATTCAGCGTAGAGATGCAGAAGGTAATTTACAGATACTTACTGTTAATCCTAGTGATTTGATTCAACCAGATGATGTTATATATATCAGGGAAAGCTTATTTTAATTTTTTTCTGAGTACCTTGGAATTCCTTTTTGCTAAGGGGTTATTGATTCTAGTATTTAATTGTGGAATTAGATTAGTTGCTTGCAAATATACAGTTAATCGATTGTTTTTTAAGGTAATAAAGTTTGGAAAGATTTGATTAATGCAACTTAACATAACTCAGATTGAAATGAGATTTTAAATAAATATGAATTATTCTCGATTGCTTCTTATTTTACTAGCTCGTCGCAAGATTATTTTGTTTGCGCTTATTGTGACTGTATTGACTGCTTTAATGGTGAGTTTGTTACTGCCCAAAAGTTATAAATCGACAGCAACGTTAGTGCTAACTTATAAAGGGCCTGATCCCGTAACAGGACTTACTCTAACAGCGCAGCAGACGACAGGTTATATGGCAACACAGTTGGATGTTATTAAAAGCTTTAAAACTGCGTTAATGGTGATAGATCAACTTAAACTTGATCAGAGTGAAATTGTAAAAAGAAACTATGCAGATAGCAAAACTAATATGGAGTTACGGGATTGGTTGGCAACTTTTCTTCTTAGAAATTTAGATGTTGAAACTTCACGGGATAGCAGTGTCATTCGTGTAAATTTTAAAAGTACAGATGCTGAATTTGCTTCTATCATTGCCAATGCTTTTGCAAATGCTTATCAAGAGATTAGTATTCGTCTTACGGTAGAGCCTTCACAGAGGGCGGCAGCCTATTTTACAGATCAGCTTAATGTGTTGCGTGACAGGTTAGATGCAGCACAGAAAAGATTAACAGCTTACCAATATGATAAAGGGATTGTCGATGCAGATTTTCGTCTTGACGTTGAAACAAGGCGTTTAAATGACCTGTCTAGTCAACTGGTAATCGCTCAAGCGGAGTTGATAGGAACAGGGGTAGAACGAGATGACAAGAATCGTGGTAATGAAACTCATAGTATTATTAGAAGTACAATGATTAATAACCTAAAAATGAGTTTGTCGCAAGCTGAATCTAGGTTCTCAGAGATTTCTCATAAACTGGGGCACAATCATCCTAGCTATGCGGGAGCAAAAGCGGAGATGGAAAAGCTAAGATCTGAGCTTAATAAGCATATAAGATCTACTACACAAGATGCTATCAATCAGGAAGCTGAGATTCGTACGGCACTTGAGGAACAGAAAGCTAAAGTGCTGACTCTTAATCGTGGGAGGGATGAGCTTCGGCTTCTTACGAGAGAAGTGGAGGGTGCGCAACATGCATATGATAGTGCTATGCAACGTTTAAACCAAACCAATCTTGAAGGACAATCCAACTTGTCGAGTGTATCTATACTAGATATCGCAAAAATTCCAGACACGCCGGACAGCCCTAAGTTGTTGCTCAATATGGTTTTATCAGTATTTTTGGGTGTTTTGCTAGGACTAGGAGCTGGTTTGCTTACAGAAATGCTTGATCAACGTGTGCGTTCAGTAGAGGATTTAGTGAATATACTCCAAGCACCTGTTCTCGGCGTAATAAAGTGGGGAGCACCTGAGCAGAGACGTCGACAATTAGCGTGGCCACAATTAATACGAAGAGTTAATCTAAGCTTAAAGTAGGAAAAAATAATGGATACCTCAAACTCCTCAGAAACGCCGAAATTTAGTGATTCTATTTCTGTTAGTACAAATGCATCATCCCTTCGTAAGTTTAGTATAGGGCGCATTCTGCTGGATATGGGAAAAATTACGCCAGTTGAAGCAGAGCGTATATTGTGTTTACAGAAAGAAAGTGGTTTGCGTTTTGGTGATGCCGCACTTAAATTAGGTTTAATTACTGAAGCAGATATTCAGTTAGTGTTAGCGCAGCAGTTTGATTATCCCTATTTATTACCAGGTCAGGGAAACCACCCTCCAGAGCTAGTGGTCGCTTACCAACCATTCGGTGCTCAAGTAGAAGTTTTTCGTGCGGTACGTAGTCAACTGATGCTGCGTTGGTTTACTTCAGGGCATAAAGCATTGGCAGTTGTTGGTTATAATCCTAATGATGGAATGAGTCTTTTTACCGCTAATCTTGCGGTAGTATTTTCACAATTGGGGGAGAGAACGTTACTAATTGATGCCAATTTACGTTGTCCACAACAGCACGAAATTTTCAACCTAAGAAATAAACAAGGCTTATCTGATGTTCTTGCTGATCGCGCTAATATTTTTGAGGTAATTTCGAAGATAGAATCTTTTGTTGATCTATCTGTTTTACCAGCAGGAACGCTTCCACCTAATCCTTTGGAACTTCTTAATCGTACCTCGTTTGATGAATTGAATGATCAGCTTGCGAATCATTTTGATGTTATTCTTTATGATACTTTAGCTTTTTCAAGTGGTGTAGATGCATTAGCTATCGCTTCTCGTACAGATGGTGTATTAATAGTTGCTCATAAGAACGACACTCGTGTAAATGATATTAATAACATGAGTGAACAGCTTAAGCATAGTGGCGCTGAAATTGTCGGCTCTGTATTAATTGATTTCTAATAAATAATTAATTATGTCCTTATATCAATTGAACAGCCTGAGATCGCCTATGTTAGATTGGTGGCCCGTGTCACTGGGCCTATTGGCCTTATATATTCCCACTTTTTATGATCTCTCCAGTGGACTATGGACTAGTGAGGAGCAGGCACATGGTCCAATAATTTTGTTTCTTTCGTTGTGGCTTATTTCTCGTCAATGGACGGGAATGATAAAAAGAAGTGATCAACAAGCAACTTCAAGTTTTGGATGGGTAATCCTTTTCGTAGCTTTGATACTCTATATTATAGGCCGTTCTCAACAGATATTGATATTTGAGATTAGTTCTTTTATCTTAATATTAGTGGCAATTTTGCTTATTAAGCGAGGTTATATTGCCCTGAAAGTCATGTGGTTTCCACTTTTTTTCTTATTGTTTATGATTCCATTGCCTAGTCAATTGGTTAGTTTTCTTACAATGCCAATGAAGATGGCGGTCTCATACGTTGCAGAGCATATTTTATTTTGGGCAGATTACCCTATCGCAAGAAATGGTGTTATCTTGCAAATTGGCCAATATCAGCTTCTTGTAGCGGATGCTTGTGCTGGATTGCAAACATTGTTGACATTGGAGGCACTCGGATTATTTTATTTAAATCTTATGCATCATACTTCAGTTTTTCGTAATGTAACATTAGCTATTCTTATAGTGCCGATTTCTTTTACCGCTAATGTTATTCGCGTTATTGTACTTACTTTGATTACTTACCATTATGGAGATGCTGCAGGACAGGGATTTCTCCATGGATTTGCTGGAATGGTTCTGTTCATTAGTGCATTGGTTTTAATCCTTTTTGTAGATGGATTATTACAGTACTTCGCTAAAGTACAGTCGATGAATGTTTTACAACCAGTGCGTAATAATTAGTAATTTAAGTGTATATCTATAACCATTAGTCTGAGAAATGATTGTACTCGTTGAGTTAGCTGAGGCAGTGATAAATCTGTATGCGATCATTCATTAATATAATGACGTGGAAAGATTGGTATTTATCAATTCTTTTTATCTGGCACAGAATTGTTTCTTCTTAGACATATGCTTATGTAATATTTGGCAATGGTTTTGTTTCGTTTTTATTTAGGATTTAAGTGAGTGGAGGGATTCAATGAAAAAGTCTTTAATCATCAGTATTATCCTAGGCATATTGATGGTGTCGTCCGGTGTTTTAACAATGGCTTTGACTCCTACTCAAAGAATCGCTGATCAACGGGAGAAGGTCAATCTTGACATCATGATTCCTGCCAAGTTTGGGGATTGGCAAATCGATAAGTCAATTGTGCCATTGCAAATAGATGCCGAGACACAAGCCAAACTTGACAAGATATATAATCAAACATTAGCAAGAACTTATGTTAACTCTCAGAATGAACGTATTATGCTGTCTGTTGCTTATGGAGGCGATCAGAGTGACAATCTAGCAGTACACAAACCTGAGGTATGTTATTACGTGCAAGGTTTCGAGATAATGAAAATTTTATCTGATGAATTAGCCACACAATACGGAAAATTGCCGATTAAGCGTTTGCTAGCCGTTAAAGGTAATCGTAACGAGCCTATTACATATTGGGTTACTGTTGGTGATAAAGCTGTTTTACCTGGATTTGATCAAAAATTGCAGCAATTACGTTACGGTTTGACTGGAAATGTACCTGACGGTATGTTGGTGCGAATTTCTTCCATTGATAATGATAATGATAAGGCCTACCAGCTTCAGACTATTTTTATTCAGGATTTACTCTTAGCAGTTAATGTTAAGGAACGTATCAGATTGATAGGGATTTTTGGAGCATAAACCAAACATGTTTTGCCAATATGGTGATGCATACAAGTATAAGGCAAAGGTCAGTCAAATAAGTTTTTATGGCTATGAAAAAGTGTGCAAAGAAAAGAGTATGCTTACTAGGATCTGTTAACGTTTTGAGATAAGTATTTAATAGATAGAAACAAAATCGTGCTATTAAGGCTCCTATACGACCAACAGAAGGTATGCTGTATCGAATGCGGGTAGGTTGCCCGTGGCGAGACTCGCCTGAGGCATTTGGAAGCTGGAATTCCATCTGCAAAAGATTCAATGCGTGGTCATTAAATAGTAAATTGATAATACTTATCAAGGTATTATATATTGATCACAGATTGTGAATGGGAATTTATTGATGGCAGCTATGTTAAAGCGCATCAGCATAGTGCAGGCGCAGCGGACAAGGGCGATGACAGTGAATGTATACGGGAACAAAGACGAAGAAGGGGGTTCGAGCTGTGATACCGAGAAAACGGAATTCGTTGAAGGGTCACGCAGATATGGATTGAGGTATGTATAGATACCTGCACTGGGTGGAAATGCTTTTGCTCGGCTAAAGCATTATCGGGCAGTAGCGATACGATACCACATTGAAGAAAATTTTGAGGGTATGGTCGCCATGATATGTGGATATCTATGGCTACCTATGTGAAATGTCAATAGGCCCTAGGTTTACTCGATGATATGACAGAAAGAGCATAAGCTTAACAGCGTGAATTGATATTATGAAAGTACCTGTCTTTGTATTAACATCTAACAATAAGTCGCAATCGAATGTATTGCTTATTGTCTTTGTGGTGATTAGTGTTCTGCTTCTCTCGATATTGAGTGGCATACTTTCGGCATTCGCTAATCTGTACCATTTGATTGCGTTGTTGGCTCTGTATGGTCTCTTTTTCGTCTTGACCGCACCCACTACTTGGGTAGTTTGGATTATATTCTGGGCGACGTTTCTAATAACTGGGCCTACCGCGTATTTCTTTAATTTAACCCAACTCCAGTGGCTTAACGTACTCATGAGCGCAGCATTGCTTCTCCCTGTGCTAATTCATCTGCTACGTATTAAAGCTAACATTTTATCTACTTCAATTTCGAACGATTTCTTTTTCCCAGCTACTTTTCTTCTACTCATAACTTTTTCTACTGTTATTGATCATCCTCAATTAACAGATTTTGTGAATGCATCTCGTCATTACCTATTTATGTGGCCATTGATGCTAGTTTTCATGCTTGGTTTGATTCGTCCGGAGGTGGTGGTTCAATTGTGGAAAGCTCTCATGATTGTGGCGATCTTGCAATTACCTATGGCTCTTTATCAATATTTCTTTGTGGCTCGGAAAAGTGCAAGGCTCTCTCCTTGGGATGCGGTAATAGGAACATTTAATGGCAAGATTGAAGGCGGTGGGGAGAGTGCAGGCATGGCAATCATGTTATTGATTGCTATGCTAACCGCAATTGCACTATGGCGTGGAGGTAGGTTACGTAGTGCATGGATGTCTTTAGTTGTGATAACGGGCCTTGGCACATTGGCTTTAGCAGAAGTCAAAGCAGCGGTTATGTTATTGCCGGTTGTTATTGGTTTGTATTACCGTAAAGAGTTAATACAACGACCTATAGAGTCGATTGTGGTTATGATCGGTGGGGTTTTGTTGGTTGTAGGAATATTTACGGCCTATGAAGTAGTTCATTATGGGGATGCGCCAACACATTCGTTCAATAATAAGAGAGTTACTTCAACTTATGATCGCGTAATGAGAGCATTAGATCCAGAGGAAGAGTCTGCAGGTGGAAATCAATTGGGGCGTATTAATCATCTAATAAATTGGTGGGATATCAACGTCATAGGCGGTGATTTACAACACAGCTTGTTTGGCTATGGTATGGGGGCAACTCATGCTAGTAGAATTAATGTGGGTGAATTAGCTGCTCGTTTTCATTATCCCGTTAATACGACTTCTACTAGTATTTTGTTATGGGAAACGGGTATTCTAGGACATCTGGTTTTTCTGCTTATATTACTATCTGCTGCTTGGACATCAGAACGGATTTCTAATAATGAGGCTATTCCAGATATTCACCGTATTTTTCTCAGAATAGGAGCAGTTAGTCTGATGCTCTTAGCCTTAACGTTACCTTACAAGAATTTTCATTTATATTCTAACCCCATTCAATTTCTCATGATGTTCATGCTTGGTCAGGTGGCTTATTGGTCACGTTTTGTAAAGAACAATCTTGAGAGTATGAAGTTATAACATAATTTAACTTATTATTTAGCTATTGTCAGAACCCTTATATTATAAGAATGGAGACTGAGTTTATTTCTATGTTGTTATTTCAAATGGTTATTTACTCCTGCTATATCGTGTTTTTTGTTCAAGGTGATTGTACATGAAGATTAATTTCATAGGAATCGGTGCGCAAAAATGCGCATCTACCTGGGTACACAGTGTTCTATCTGATCATCCAGAGGTGGCAGTTCTTCCCGGTAAAGAGATTGATTTTTTCTCGTATTACTATAATTTTGGCTATGAATGGTATGAAAAGCATATATGTGATGTTGGTACCGCAAAAATGATAGGTGAAGTATCTCCTTCATATTTTGCTGATAGCAGTGATACGCCTGATCGTGTATTTTTCTATAATCCCAAAATGCGGATTGTGTTATCTCTCCGAGATCCAATAGAGCGCGCATATTCCAATCATCTGAATGAAGTAAAACTGGGTCATGTAACAAATCAGAATCTCGAATTTGAGAATGGTTTAGCAAACAACCCTATGTATTTGGAACAATCACGTTATGGACGACAACTGGCTCGTTGGTTGGCGGTATTTCCAAGGGACCAAGTGTTAGTGATTTTTCAAGAGGATATTCGTGATGATTCTTTTAGACAAGCGCGAGATTTATATCGCTTTCTAAATGTGGCTGAGGATCACCAATCCTGGTTTCTGGAAAAGAAAGTGAATGAAAGTCGAATTATTAAGAATACCCGAGTAGATAACTTCCTAAAATTACTGGGAAAGCTTGGCCGATCGACTGGGGCTGGTAGCCTAGTTGAAATAGTTAGAAAAAATGATTTGGTTTGCCGTTTGCGCCACCGTCATAATCAGATTGACTTGCGCCAGATTGTCCCACCTATGCGTGAAGATACAAGAATATACTTACAAGATGCGCTGGCTGATGATATGCGTGAATTAGCACATCAACTAGGAAAAAAAGATTTGCCGTGGTCAAGTTGGGAAGCAATATGCAATAAATAAAGCACCTTGTATTAACCTGTGAGGTATATAAAAGGAAAAATGCGATTCAAAAAGAGTGTGGAAATTTGAAGAAAGACAAAATAAAGTTGGTTATGCGGAGTGTTTTGTCAAAGGAGGCTCGTGGGAGCTAAGGGCATTTTTGAGATGTTTGCCAATAAAAGACTGATGGTGTTTGATTGATAAAGATTTTACCGAGTGTACACTAATAAGATTCAGGAGAAGTAATGAATGAAAGTTGTGGTCGAGTAGTATTTCTTCTTGGAGCAGGTCGTTCCGGTACAACGTTACTTTATAAGTTACTCGCTCTTCATAAAGATGTAGCTTATTTTAGTAATTATCAGAATCGTTATCCTAATTGGTCTTATCTGGCTTATTTGCAATATATACTCAATCAATTTCCAGAGTACAAACGCCGATCGTGGTTTAAGGAACATGGAAATGCTTATTTCAACGAACGTCGTAGATGGCTACAGTCTATTGTGCCAACTCCGTCGGAGGCTGAGTCGGTATATGCTAGCTGCGGTATTCCGTTGACACCTACTGACGACTATCATCTGCAGTCCCAAGTAGCAAAATGCTTGCAAAATAGATTTGAGCGTATCCGTCGGATGTCTCACGGTCAAGTATTATTGACCAAGCGCACCGCCAACAATCGTCGAGTTTCAATCCTCAAGAAAGTATTTCCTGATGCAAGGTATATTCATTTAATTAGAGATGGTCGTGCAGTGGCCTATTCCTTACTAAGAGTTGCTTGGTGGAACGACCATGTTTTGTATTGGACTGGCAAAACCCCGCGGGAAATGATTGCAAAAGGCTCTAATCCATTGGAACTTGCAGCCAAGAATTGGGTTGAAGAGATGAAGGTATTGGAGCAAGGTATTACGCAGATTCAGAGTGATCAGTTATTGGAGGTACGCTATGAAGAGCTTTTGTGCAACCCATTTGAACAATTGCGGCGTATCTTAGATTTTATGGGAGTATCCGCTCAAAAAGATACTGAGTTCTGGGATATTATAGAATCTTTGCATCTTACTCCAAAAAAAGAGAAGTGGATGCACAAGTGGACAGAATCGGAACTGAACATGGTACTTGATCTACAGGATAGTACTTTGCGTCATTGGGGTTTTGAAACAGGTATGTATCGCTAAAGTACTAATCGTGCTGAATTAGTTTGTCGAGTAATTAAATATAGGAATCCTAAAATGATATATCCAGGATCTGATCAAATAGGGGAAATTGCCAAGGGTGGTTTTCGTGTTCTATATATTTGCTCCGCTGCTCGTAGTGGATCTACAGTAACAGACATGTTCATTGGAGGGCATTCCAAGGCTGCTTCCTTGGGTGAAATTAACCTTTTAGGTAAATCTATTAGTCTGGATGCAAGGTGTGGTTGCGGTAGCAAGTTACGTACTTGTGAACAGTGGAGGAAAGTTTTTGATGCGATTATGTTATCGCATGATATTGATATGATTAATAATCCTTATGAATTTAGGCTATGGGATACTTTTGCTGTTAACGAGATTGATTATGAACACCAGACGCGCGCATATCGATTGATTGTTACTTTGCGTAGGGCATGGATGCAAGGTAGGAGTTATTTACCATACAATCTGTATAAACACTTTCCTATACCGTCGATATTGCTTAAGGCACTGCACAATAAGATGGACCTCTATCGAGAGATTTCTCGCTGCTGGGGAAAATCCATAATTGTAGACTCATCTAAAAGTTTCCGTGAAGCAGTTGAACTGCACCAACGATGGCCAGATATTGTTAAGGTGGCACTATTGACCCGTGATGGAAGAGGGGTTTATCTTTCCCGTCGTTCCAGCGGACGTAGTCAACAAGAAAGTGTAAATGATTGGATACACTATTACCGTGTTGCATTGCCTTTGTTAGAGAATCAAGTTGCTCCTAGTAGCTTACTTAAGATACGGTATGAAGATTTTGCATCTGATCCAGAAAAAATTGGTCGTACTTTGTGTGATTTTGTCGGTATCCCTTATGAACCAGAGATGCTTGATTTAACGCAATCCACGAGACATCTTGTTAATAGTAACAAGACAAAATTTTTCCCTGAGAAAGGAGTACGGCTTGACGAACGTTGGCGAACCGATTTGCATGGGATAGAACTGGATTTCTTTGAACGTAATGGTGGAGAGATGAATCATCGTTTGGGATATCGGTAAAGCCCGAATTGTTTTAGTTTGTTGTAGCTTAATATTTGATGAGTGGAGAAGCAGTTGTGTGAAGAAAGCTCTCAAGTAGATCGTTATTGAACACACCGAATTATAAAAAACTGGGTTTGGTTGTTGATGTAAATCCGAGTTTACGGTGACTGCAGGCGGTAGGTATTTATGACTGTACATGCTTAATTCACAGTTAAATAAGGTTGGACGGTTAATATCAGCTATGTCTTAGCATTAATCTCTGCGGTTCAAATCCTAGCTTCGAAGCGAAGGTTGATTGAAAATTAGCAGACTGAAAACGTAGTTAATACTTCCCTGATATCATGTTCTCCACGTATGGTGTATTTAATGTGTCGAAAGGAGAGTTATTGTAATAATTCTTATATAACACGTTTTTTTAGTAATCCAGAATGTAAATAGCTGACGAACAATGCTTGTCACTACAGTTTGTAGACTTATAGATGGTAAGAATGTGATTCCGCCTTGTTCTAGAAAGATGACTATGATCCTGTTCTGAATTTAAAGTAAAGGTATGACGAAAATACATTCTTTATTTAATCTACTAAAGCCTTGGCTTAGATTGACGAATATAAACTATCTTGATAATACGCAAAAAATAATACAGTCCAAGTTGTTGTAGATTCTGAGCTATCAGTAGTATCGAGTGGAAGATGAAGAATTTTATAAATGAAAGACATGACAAGTTCCTGTCATAAATTGGCCGAGGAGTTTCTATGAGAATGCTTTATATTGTGGAAGACCGATTCCCGCCATTTCGGGCAGACGTGGTGGAGTTATTTGCTAAGCAGATGCCGGCGCGTGGTCATCAGATTAATTGGCTGATGCAACGAGGATCAGATGTATCCGGTTTATCCTCACCTACAAATTGGTTGGGGAATACCGTATATCTTATGCCACGCAGTGGACAGAAAGGCTTATTAGGTAGGATACTGAATAACCTGCAGAGTATGCTTGGAGACTTTATGATCCTACCTTTGGCATTTAGAGGTCAGTACGATGTAATTCAGGTGCGCGATAAGTTTTTTACTTGCATGATTGCCTGGTTGGCAGCCCGTTTGACTGGTGCACGTTTTATCTACTGGATGTCTTATCCATTCTCCGAGTCTAAGTTATATGAAGCGCACAATGGGCTTGTTCCTTATCGCCATTTGGTGTGGCTCAAGGGGGTAATAATTGGTAGTTTACTCTATAGAGTCATTTTGCCGTTGGCTGATCATGTTTTTGTACAAAGTGAACGCATGAAGGAAGATGTCGCAAAAAAAGGTATCCCTTCTATCAAAATGACGCCTGTACCTATGGGTATTCGTACCGATCAAGTGGGCAGTGCTGAAGATGCCATCACACCAAATACGCATGCTCCTATATTACTCTATCTTGGGACTCTCATACAGTTACGCCAATTGGAAATGCTAGTGCGTGTGCTTCAGCACGTTCGATTACGTTATCCCGGTACTCGGCTGATATACGTAGGAGATGGTGAATTACCTAGTGATCGCCAAGCGGTAGAGGAGGAAGCATCTCGATTGGGATTGTCGGCCGCTGTAACTATCACAGGTTTCCTGCCTATGGAGCAAGCTTGGGAACTGGTAAAACGCGCAGATATCTGTTTTTCACCTTTTTATCCTGTTCCTGTGTTACTTTCTACCTCCCCTACAAAACTTATCGAATATATGGCCATGGCTAAGTGTGTCATTGCAAACGAACATCCTGAACAATGTCAAATAATGGAAGCAAGTGGTATTGGTCATTGTATACCATGGGGTGAACAGTTCTTTGCCGATGAGGTTTGTAATTTGCTAGATAACCCTGAACGTGCACGAATGATGGCAGCAAAAGGCCCCAAGTGGGTGCAGACACATCGTACATACGATGTAATTGCCGATTTGGTGGAGTTAAAATACCAAGAATTACTTAGGTAGGAAATTGAATAATTTCAATCTTTATTCCGGCAAACGTTTTCGTCAGGCAATTCAACATTTTTTACTTGGTCGGACTGCGCAAGGGATCGCTTCTTTCATTTTTACACTATGGCTTGTGCGTCTGCTGATACCTGAGGACTATGGTATTTATATGGTTTTATGGGGAATGGTGGAAATGATGGTGCCGCTGAGTTCACTTGGCATGCTCGAAGCAGTGCGGCGTTTTCTGCCAGAGTTGGCAACTCGAGGAGCGCCAGGTGTTTTAATATGGTTTGTTCGTTGGATGACTTTGATTCGCTTTGTCATTATAGCGGCTTGGGCAATGTTAATTGCTATTTTTTGGTCAGATATCGCCGCGTGGATGGGTTTCAGTGCATCGCAGCAGGGTGCTACTTTGCTAGCCGTAGGGCTTATTATTACAGTCATCGGTTTTCGTTATGCTTCGGAAATGCTCGAATGTCTTCTGGAACAGCGTTGGTCACAGATGATTCATGCATTTATGCCTTTAGGGCGCTTGATCGGCTTAGCAATACTGGTGGTTACTGGCAGTTTGGGTTTGGAGCAATTACTTTGGGTGGATCTAATTGTTTCCTTAAGTTGCTTTTTATTAGCTGAATTTTTCTTGATGAAAAAATTGCGTAACTTGCCTGGCATGGGAGATTTTAGAGTGAGTGTGCGTGAGATATTCAGTTTTTCTTGGGATATGGCCGGGGTTAATTTACTCAGGGCTGTTGCCAGCTTAGGTGCACTACGTATTCTTGTGGCACGTACCTTGGGGCTTGAAGCTGCAGGTATGTTTGCTTTCCTACAGCAACTGCTAATGATCTTTGGGCGCTATCTCCCCGCCAATTTGCTGGCTAATATTATCCGACCGATGCTGATTTCTCGCTACATAGGGGGAGAGACTGCGATGGTTAAGCAAGGGATGGCGCTTTTGTGGAAGAGCAATCTCCTAATTATTGCCGCCATACTGACAGCGATGAGTGTAGCAGGTGATGTGCTTATTGAATTGGCAAGTAGTGGGCGTTTCACCGATGCTGGTATGCTCATGATGATTATGCTACTGGGTTTGGGAGCTACCAGCCAAGGTCAATTGGTTGTTATGATCATGCAAATATTTTTATACACTCGTCAACTCAGGCATTTTAGCCTGCTTTCTATTTTAACACCATTAGCGGTTATTATCGGATCGGACTGGGGATTGCTTGGAGTGGCTAGCGGGATTGTGTTGAGTGTTTGGTTGTTGAACAGTGTGATTTTATTTTGGTTAAATCGCCAAGCTGGACGTATTGAGTTAGATTGGTTTAGTGTTCTTAGAGGTTTTGGCTTGGCAATGTTGCTAGCAGTTATTGGTCGGATGATTGAATATGAGTTTGGACCATGGTGGGCGCTAACTTTTGTATTGCTAGCTTATGTACCAGGACTGGCATTGGTCAAACCATTAAACCAGCTCGATATGGCACTGTTGAATTTGGGGTTGCGCCATCGTGCTCGTTTTCTAGTACCTTTTGTGCGGAATGGTTGAAAAATTGGAGACACGGGTATGATTAAAGATCAGATATTTATAGTCGGAATAAATGGCTCTGGTACTACTATGCTAGCAGAGGCCCTAGGTAGGCATCCAGAATTGTATATGTTTCCCCAGGAAACACGTGTTTTGCCATATTTGGTACACCGTTACCCTGATTCTATTTTACATGATTTGTCGGCACGACGTGCTTTAGCTGGTGCACTTGGGCGTTCTAGGGCATTCTGGCGATGTAACGGCAATCAGCCTTTGGTATTGTCGGATGAAGTACTTGTCGCGTTAGATGATTTCTCGAGTGTTGTAGATGCTATGTATGGTCATTTTGCACAACTGGAAGGAAAGCAGCGTTGGGGTGATAAGTCACCTATGTATCTACAGCACATTGATGTGCTTGCCCAAGTGTTCCCGAATGCGCGTTTTATTCATATCTATCGTGATGGACGTGATTCCGCTCAGTCTTTCCATCGACGATGGAAACAGTCGCCAAGTCGCACTATTTTTCGCTGGAAGAAGGCAATAGCACTTGGTCGCGAACAGGGAAAACGGTTAGGCGTTACCCGTTATTTTGAATTGAGTTATGAAGATTTAACTGCAGACCCAGAGAATTGGATGCGTCGCGTATGTACTTTTGTGGGCTTAGATTTTTGTCCGACAGTACTTAGTTCTTCGATGCAATACATGGATGAAAGCGCTCGTCAGGCAGCTCAAGGACGAATGATTCAGAACAGCAACAAGTGGCGTACTTATTTTAATTCCAATCAGATTGATGAACTAGAACAAATCGCTGGTAAGACGTTGGTCGATTTGGGTTATACAGTTAAGTTACAAGGAGATAAAGATCTATCCTCTGCTCGATTGTATTGGTTAAAGTGGCAGGACTGGATAAACTTTTCCATTCACCATGTTACTGCTTTTGGTGTTAGAGGTTTAGTTCCTTTCTTTTTTCGCGTTCGCGATGCATTAATGCAAGATAAAAGTAATAAATACTAGAAGTAAGCTCGTTGGTATGAGATATAAGCACAGGAAAAATGAGATTGTCAACGAAGAATGTTTTTTCAATACTGAAGTACAAGGTGCTTAGGACTAATGCTTGCTAGATTATAATTATGAAGCGGGTCTTGCCTTGTCAAGTCGATCAAGTTTTCTACGTGCCGGGTATTAACTTACCATTATTTGAGATTTCGATGAAGTCGAAGTTGATCTGTATTGGTTGGTAGATTAGATAGAGGGCAAATATGACTGAAGTGGATACGTTCAAGTGCCTATCCACTAAGAGTAAAGGGCTCTTCAGATCGTAGTGGTGGGACGGATCTGTATTTATGGTGGGATTTTTGATGTATGAAAATTGTAAAATATTATAGGCTATATGCTGTCAATCATTGAGGCGAAGAAAAAAACATGAATCATATTTCTCTATTTGGGTTGGATATAGAGGACACAACACTAACTGATGCCAGCTCTCATATTATTCGCGACGCCAATTTGAGTGTGCGGCGGAAGGTATATTTTGTCAATGCGCATTGTATTAATATAGCTGCTATGGATACAAACTATCTTGGCGTATTGCGGGATGGAGCTTCGTTATTTGCAGATGGTAGTGGCATGCGACTAGCTTCCAGGTTGGCTGGTTTTCCGCTCAAGGACAATGTCAACGGAACGGATCTGTTTCCGCTAATCTGTCGTGATGCTGCAGTCTCTGGGATTAAGTTAGCATTGCTTGGTGCTCGCCCGGGTATCGCGCAACGTTGTGCAGACAACATGAGAAGTCAATTTCCTGGCCTGAAGATCGTCTGGATTCATGACGGCTACTTTAGCTCAGATGATGAAGTGGATATGATCAAGGCTATCAATAATAGCGGTGCACAAATCCTTTTTGCGGCGATGGGAGTACCCAAACAGGAATTCTGGATTGCTCGCAATGTCGGAGAGTTGCGTGTACCAATTTTACTTGGTGTAGGAGCATTATTTGATTTCTATTCTGGTGCTATGCCTCGTGCACCACAGCGAGTACGTCAACTTGGCTTAGAATGGCTATTTCGTTTCATCATGGAACCAAGAAGGATGTTTGTACGTTATATCTTGGGTAATCCGGTATTTATTATTCGAACTTTATGGCGACGTTTGCGCGGCCAAAAATTCTTGCAAGAAGCTCCGCTCATCAATAGCGTAAAGTAAGAATCATGGGGCGTGACTGTTTTGTTGTGTGATTCAGTAAAGCCAGATACCTTGAGAAGTGGCCTCGCAAATTCGGACAGTCGGATAAGTGGTAATCTTGCTCAATCTAAATCCGTGAAGTACGCGGCAAAAAAGGAGCGAGAGTATGAGAAGGACGAGGAGGAATCACGCAGCGGGATTCAAGGCCAAGGTGGCAATAGCTGCGTT
>WBZX01000209.1_pt1 | contig 55034 bp, 37 predicted proteins | sample 5204211 | NCBI WGS metagenome assembly WBZX01 (sample SAMN12344362, study PRJNA552823) | activated sludge metagenome | biome: Activated sludge suspended growth; feature: Nitrification reactor; material: Wastewater; isolation source: activated sludge from nitrification reactor of wastewater...
CGCCGTGGCCGTCGGAGACCTCGATGGTGAAGCTGTCTGAGCCGACGTAGTCGCCGGCGGTGTAGGTGTAGTGGCCGTTGGCGTCGGTGAACGTCACGGTGCCGTGCTGGGCGGCAGTAGACACTGAGTAGGTGACGCTGTCGCCGTCGGCGTCGGTGGCGGCGACCTGGCCGGTCACGGTCTGGCCGTGGGCGACCGAGAGCGAGGTGTTGGTGCTGCCGGCGTCGATGGCCGGGCCGGCGTTGGTGAGGCCGACATTGATGGTCTGAGTGGTGGTGCCGCCGTGGCCGTCGGAGACCTCGATGGTGAAGCTGTCTGAGCCGACGTAGTCGCCGGCGGTGTAGGTGTAGTGGCCGTTGACGTCGGTGAACGTCACGGTGCCGTGCTGGGCGGCGGTGGAGACGGAGTAGGTCAGAGCGTCGCCGTTGACATCCGCCGCCACGACCTGTCCTGCGGCGGTGCCGTTATGGGCGACGATCAACGAAGCCGTCGTCTGGCTGCCATCGATCACCGGGGGAGCGTTGGCATCGTCGACGACGACCGACAGCTTCTCGACGTTGGTGACCTGCAGATTGCCGAGCGTGGTGAACTTGAAGGTCTTGCCGGCATTGGCCGCATTTGAGGCGAAGGCCTGGAACTTGTCGAGCTCGGCCTGCACGGCGCTCGTCAGTTGGGCGCGCGTCAGGTGGACCTCGAGCGTGTCGTTGCCGTAGCCGCCCTCAAGAGTCTGGGTGTACCCGCCGGCAGCCGTCTTGTCGTAGACGAGGCGGTCGTTGCCGCTGTCGCCGTAGACCTTGTCCGCGCCGGAACCGGCGATGATGACGTCGTTGCCGTCGTTGCCGTGGAGCGTGTCGCCGCCGTCACCGCCCTCGATGTAGTCGTCGCCGGTGCCACCATTGATGGTGTCGGTGCCGGAACCGCCGTAGAGGCGGTCGTTGTTGTCGCCGCCGTCGATGAAGTCGTTGCCGCCGTCCGTCGAGATGACGTCGTCGCCGGTGCCGCCCCTCATGCTGTCATTGCCGAGGCCGCCGGAGATCAGATCGTTGCCGTCGCCGCCGTCGATGGTGTCGTTGCCCGAGTCGCCGTAGAGCTTGTCGTCGCCCTGGCCGCCGGTGATGACGTCATTGCTGTCGCCACCATACACCGTGTCCTGGCCGTCACCGCCGTCGAGCTTGTCGGAGCTCGTGCCGCCGTCAATGAAATCGTTGCCGCCACCGCCGGAGATGGTGTCGGAGCCGGCGCCGCCGTAGAAGACCTCGGATAGCCAGCTGCCGGTGATATTGTCGGACTTGCCGGAGCCGATCACCTCCTCGATGTTGTAGACGAGCGAGGTGCCGGGGCCACTCATTGTGCCCGTGGCAAGATTGATGGTCAGAGCCTGGCTGGAAGTCGATCCGTCGAGAATATCGAAGCCCGATCCGCCGTCGTAATAGTCGCTGCCGCTGGTGACGACGAGGGTGTCGTTCCCTGCGCTGCCGAGGAGCGTGTCGTTCCCCGTTCCACCTGTCAGCGTGTCGTCGCCAAACGTACCAATGACAAGCTTGTTCACGGCCATGACAGATACCCAACTCGAGCCAATTCGGGCAAAACGCGCCCTCCGCGACCTTCCATGATCGCGGGCGACAGCGGTCTTCCCAGTGAGGCGATAATAGCGCCAGGCGTTGAAGGCTTCGTTGAGGGGGTAATTGCAATTTGAGCGGCCGGGCGCAGGCGCGCGTTAACGTGCCCGTCCGCGATTTAGCGCGCATTCGCCCGAGATCCCGGCGAAATCGACACACCCTGTGCCCTCGGGAACGGCGCGCCGGGAAGGGTCTCTTTACCTTAACGCTCGTTCACACCCCCTGATCGATGGAGACAGAGATGCGTATCGAGCCCCAAACCGCCGCCGCCCCGGCCCTGCTGATGTCCCGGTCCGTCGCGGAGCCTCTTCCCACCCCGCGGCTCGATCCCATGGCCGGCCTCATCGCCGCTCTGACGCGGCCCGATCTCTTCCGCGTCGTGGAGACCGCGGACGGGCTCACGGTCGAGCCGGTCGAGTCGCCGCTGATGTGAAACGCCTCGTTCACCTCCGACGGGATGGCGCCGACATCTTTTCTCCGGCGGCGTTCCTCTCTAGTGCGGCGGTGCTTCCGACCGCGACGGAAAGAGTCTAAGGAGAGCCCGCGTTCAGACCCAGGGCAGATCCCATGACCGAAACGTCCGGCCTCGAGGCGCTGGCCTCCGGCGCCATCCTGTCACCCTTCACACGCTTGAGACGCCTGCTCGAGGGGATTCCCGCCGGGCATGCCCGGCCGATCGAGCTCACGGTCGGAGAGCCGCGGGAGACGATGCCGTCGTTCGTGGCCGACAAGCTCAAGGAAGCCGAAGCGGAATATGGAAAGTATCCGGCCATCCGCGGCTCGGACGAGTTGCGCGGCGCCATCGCCCGCTGGTTCACGCGGCGGTACGGCGCGGCGACGGCCGTCGATGCGGCGCGCGAGATCCTGCCGCTCAACGGCTCGCGCGAGGGGCTCTTCTATGCCGCCATTCCAGCCGCCGGGCGCAAGCGTGTCGCGGGCCGTCCGGCGGTTCTGCTGCCTAATCCCTATTACGGGGCCTACATCGGCGCGGCGCTGGCGGTCGGGGCGGAGCCCATCTATCTCAACGCAACCGCCGAGACCGGGCACTTGCCCGATCTCGACCGGCTTGCAGCCGATCCCGTTCTTCTCGATCGGGTCATCGCCTTCTATCTCTGCTCGCCGGCCAATCCTCAAGGGGCCGTGGCTGATGCGACGTACGTGCGCCGGGCGCTCGACCTCGCTCGCGCGCACGATTTCATGCTGTTCTTCGATGAGTGCTACTCGGAGATCTACTCGGGCGAGCCGCCGGCAGGCGGGCTGGAGGTAGCAGGCGCAACACAGCAGCGGTTCAGCAATATCGTTGTGTTCAACTCGCTCTCGAAGCGCTCGAACCTACCAGGGCTGCGCTCGGGCTTCGTCGCGGGCGATGCCCAGTTTCTCGACAGTTTCGCGGAGGTCAGGAACCTCATCGCGCCGCAAGTGCCGGGGCCGACCCAGCACGCCTCGGCGGCGGTTTGGGACGAGGAGCAGCACGTGGCTGTCAACCGCCGCTCCTTCCGCGCCAAATTCGACATCTGCGACGAGGTGCTGGGGGGGCGCCTCGGCTACAAGCGGCCGGCCGGTGGCTTCTTCCTGTGGCTCGATATGGAGCAATTCGGCGGCGGCGAGCAGGCAGCGGTAACCCTTTGGCAAGCCTACGGTGTCAAGGTCGTACCCGGTGCCTACCTGGCCCAGCCCGACAGCGAGGGGATCAACCCGGGGACGAAGTATGTCCGCGTGGCTCTGGTTCACGACGCGGCGACGATCAGGGAGGCGCTCGAGCGTATCGTGTCCCAGTGCTAGTGCCGAGTCAGTTCGCGTCCCATGTCGACCGAGTCCCCAGCGCATCCGCGAGCCGCGGACCAGAAGCGCGCAGAGCCGCAACGGCTCATGCCGGCGCCGCTGGAGGAAAAGCTCGTCCGCATCATGGGACGGGGCGGCGGAATCGCGCTCATCCTTGCCAGCGTGGCTCTGGCCCTCAGCCTCCTGTCCTGGTCGGCGGGTGATCCGAGCCTGACTTTCGCGACCGGCGGACGCGTGCACAACGCGCTGGGCTCGTTCGGCGCCATCGTGTCCGACCTGCTTCTGCAGATGCTGGGATTCGCCGCCATCCCAGCGGTAATCGCACCGCTGCTCTGGGGCATCGACCTCGCCACGGACGAGCGCATCGCCAACTTCCGTACCAAGGCGGCACTCTATCCCATTTCGCTCCTGGCACTCGCAGGCGGCCTCTCCGGCATGCCGGCGCCGGAGACCTGGCCGCTGCATCACGGGCTCGGCGGCATCCTCGGGGACGTTCTGTTCAACTCGGTCAGCGGCATCCTGGGCGCCATCAACGCCGGGCGGGCGCACGTGGTGGCGTCTATCATCCTGTGCGGCGGCGGTCTCTCGGCGCTCGCCGGCAGCCTCGGCATCGAGCCACAGCACATGCGGGCGGCGCTGCTTCCGGCCGGCTTCGCGGATGCCATGTCGGGCCGCCAGGGATTCGACGCCGGCGGTTGGCTTCGGAGCCGCTGGCAGACGTGGCGGGAGCGCCGGCGTCAAGAGCCTGAGCTCGAGATGCCCGAGCCCAGGCCCGGTCCGTCGCTCGATCCTGTTCCCGCGCCCGCCATGTGGCAGCCGCGGCCGCCGCATGCGCCCATGCCCGCCGGGTCCGGCGTGCCTCGGTATGCCCCAGGCCCCTACGTCCAAGCCTATCCGGGTCAGCCTTATCCAGGGCAGTCCCATGCGGGCTACCCCTATGCTCAGCAAGCGCCGTGGCATCCGGTGGCGGTCATGGTCCCGGCGGATATGGACGACTACGCCGATGCCGGGGAGCTCGACCCGCTGCCATCCTTCATCACCGGCAAGTCCCGTGACGGTTTCGATCCGACGCTGCGGAACGCGCACGCGCTCGAGCGCGATCCGCAGGCGGCCATGCCGGAGGCGCGTGTCCAGGCGGGACCCGAGGCTGTTCCGGAACCGGCCCCCGATAGCGCCGCAGCCGAGATCATTCCGCCCGGCGCCGGAGCAATGCTTCGAGGTCTTGCCCGCCGGATGGCGGCGCCAGCCGGAGGCTACAAGCGTCCGTCGCTCAACCTGCTCAAGCGCGCCGCGGCATCGCGACCGCAACCCGAGCTGGCGCAGACGGTGCTTCGCGGCAATGCGCGGCTGCTCGAGGACACGCTGAAAGACTTCGGCGTCAAGGGCGAGATCCGCGATATCCGGCCCGGACCCGTCGTCACGGTCTACGAGCTCGAGCCGGCGCGGGGCACCAAGAGCGCGCGCGTGATCGGGCTCTCCGACGACATCGCCCGTTCGATGAGCGCGGCCAGCGTTCGCGTTGCCATCGTGCCCGGGCGAAATGCGATCGGCATCGAGCTGCCGAATGTGCGCCGTGACAGCGTGATGCTGCGCGAGATCCTGGAATCGGAAGCCTACAAGTCGAGCATGGCGGCTCTGCCCGTGGCGCTCGGAAAGTCGATCAGCGGGGAGCCCGTCGTCGTCGACCTCGCGCGCATGCCGCACCTGCTCGTCGCCGGCACCACCGGCTCGGGCAAGTCTGTGGGCGTCAACGCCTTCATTCTGTCGCTCGTCTTCCGGCATGCGCCCGAAGACGTGCGCATGATCCTGATCGATCCCAAGATGCTGGAGCTCTCCGTCTACGACGGCATCCCGCATCTGCTCACGCCCGTCGTCACCGACCCGCAAAAGGCGGTGGCGGCGCTGGAATGGGCGGTCGGCGAGATGGAGGAGCGCTACAAGCGCATGTCGAAGCTCGCGGTGCGCAACATCGACGTGTTCAACAATCGCGTGCGCAATGCGAAGAAGCGCGGGGAGATGCTGGCGCGCACGGTGCAGACCGGGTTCGACCGGCGTACGGGTCAGGCCATCTTCGAGAAGGAGGAGATGGCGCTCGAGCCCATGCCCTACATCGTCATCGTGGTCGACGAGTTCGCCGATCTGATGCTGGTGGCGGGGAAGGAGATCGAGGCCGCGGTGCAGCGGCTCGCCCAGATGGCGCGGGCGGCCGGCATCCATCTGATCATGGCGACGCAGCGCCCCTCGGTCGATGTCATCACCGGCACCATCAAGGCGAATTTTCCGAGCCGTATCAGCTTCAAGGTGGCGTCGAAGATCGATAGCCGCACGATCCTCAACGACCAGGGCGCCGAGCAGCTGCTCGGCCAGGGTGACATGCTGTACTCGACCGGCTCGGGTCATGCGACACGGGTGCATGGCGCGTTCGTCGCCGATGAGGAAGTGGAGGCGGTGGCCCAATCGCTGCGCTCGCAAGGCGAGCCGCGGTATATCGAGGGAATCACCGATCCCGCCCCGGCGCCTGGCGCGGACGAGGCGGACGAGGGACGCAGCGAGGGCGATCTCTACGATCGCGCGGTCGCCGTCGTGATGCGCGACCGCAAGGCGTCGACCAGCTACCTGCAGCGGCGCCTGGGCATCGGCTACAACCGGGCGGCGGACCTGATCGAGCGCATGGAGCGCGAGGGGCTCGTCAGTCCCGCCAACGCCGTCGGCAAGCGCGAGATCCTTTCGGGCGCTGTCTCGGCCGCCTAGCAGCCGTGAAAGGGTGCTCCAACGATCCCCTGCCTCGCGGCTTGCCCGGCGCGCGAACACCAGTAGATTGCCCACATCTCGACGCAATGTTCCGCCACTCCGGCGGCATCGGGCACAAGGGGATTCCATGACCAGACGAACGATGACCGTGGTGGCCGGCGCTGCGGCGATTGCCCTTTCGCTGGCCGCATCCGCTGGCGCCGAGCAGGCAAAGCCCACGCCACCCAACGCCGTCGGCGCGGGCCAGAGCTGGAACGCGAACGTCGACGCCAATGGCGGCCAGACGCTGGACGAGGCGCAGACAGGCATGATCAAAACGGTCAACGCCTACTTCAACGCGCTGACCAGCCTCAAGGGCAACTTCGTCCAGACGACCTCGGACAAGAAGAAGGCCAAGGGCAAATTCTTCATGCTCAGGCCCGGCAAGTTCAGGTTCGAGTACTCGCTGCCTTCCAAGCAGCTCATCATTTCGGATGGCGAGTATCTCGCGATCCAGGATCTCGACCTCAACAACGAGGACCGGATCGCCCTCGACCAGACGGCGTTCCGGCTGCTTCTGCGCAAGGACGTCGATCTTCTCCGCGACGCCCGCATCCTCGACGTGCAGCAGGCCGAAGACCTGATCATGCTCACCGTTCAGGACAAGAATCCGGACACTCCGGGGCGCATCAAGCTGTTCATGGCCACCAAGCCGGCCGTCGAGCTGAAGGAGTGGGTGACGTCCGATGCGCAGGGCGTCGACACCCGGGTCGAGGTGGCGGATGTGGTCAAGGGCGAGTCGCTCGACGGCGAGTTGTTCAAGATCAAGGCGGTCGGACTGACCAAGAATCAGTAGCGAAAGCTGTGACTTATCGGCCTCTAGGCAACACTGGAGATGCTGGTGAACGGTGGATAATCTATCACGATCTCGTGATGTTGATGATTGTCCCTGTTGTAAAAGGCCAACCTGCGCTTAAATCCTGATTATTCAGGTGGTGGTCCCCTGTATCGGTAGTGCCCCCCGTCTAGCCGAAGACACCACCTGGGGCACCGGCTTCCCTCCCGGTGCCACGCGCGAAAGCGCTTCAGCGCCCAACCTCTCCCCCCGAGGTTGGGCGCTTTTCGTTTGTGCTGCGGCGGATGTGGCGGGCTCAGCGAGCCGGATTGCTTTCGCGCCGCTCGATGATCGAAAGGACGTCGTCGGGCGCGGCATGCGGGGAAAGGCGGTGATAATCGCCCCTGTGACGCAGCGCGTGCTCGAGCCGGTGCTGGAACTCGTCGCGGCCGACCTCCACGGTTCCGAACTGGCGAAGGTGGTCGGTCACGAACTGGGTGTCGAGCAGCGTGAAACCGCCATGGATCAGGCGGCCACAGAGGTGGACGAGGGCAATCTTGGAAGCATCGCGCTCATAGGAGAACATGCTCTCGCCGAAGAAGGCGCCACCGAGCGCAACGCCGTAAAGACCGCCGACAAGGCGATTGCCATCCCACACCTCGACGGTGTGGCAGTGGCCGAGATCGTAGAGATCGCGGTAGAGCTGGCGAATGCGGGCGTTGATCCAGGTCGTCCTGCGGCCCGGGCGCGAGCCGGCGCAGCCGTCGATGACGCCGTCGTAATCGGTGTCGACACGGACCTCGAACGGGGTGGTGCGAACGGTGCGGGCCAGACGTTTGGGCACATGAACGTCGTTGAGCGGCAGCACACCCCGCTGCTGCGGCTCGATCCAATAGAGCGCGGGATCGTCGGCGCTCTCGGCCATGGGAAAAATCCCGCAGCTGTAGGCCTTCAGCAGCACCTGCGGCGTGATCTCGATCATGATGTCGTCGCGCGACGTCATGGGGCTCTCCGGCATTCGGCAGCCGGCAAGTGGCAGCCGGGGTGGACCCGGTTACCGGCTACCGGATGCCGGTTGCCTCAACTTAAGGCTTGCCGAGGAATTTTTCGAGCCAGTGGATATCGTACATGCCGTCGATAATGTCGGGATGGCGAATGAGCTCGTTGAACAGCGGGATCGTGGTCTCGATGCCGTCGATGACGAACTCGCTCAGGGCGCGGCGCAGACGCATCAGGCACTCGTTGCGGTTCTTGCCGTGGACGATGAGCTTGCCGATGAGGCTGTCATAGTACGGGGGGATGCGATAGCCCTGATAGACGCCCGAATCGACGCGGACACCGAGGCCGCCCGGCGGGTGCCAATAGGTGATCTGCCCAGGCGACGGACGGAAGGTGCGGGCGTTCTCGGCATTGATGCGGCACTCGATGGCATGGCCCGAGAACGTGATGGCCGACTGGTCGTAGCCGAGCTCGGCGCCGGAGGCGATGCGCAGCTGCTCCAGCACCAGGTCCAGACCGGTAATCATCTCGGTCACCGGGTGCTCGACCTGGAGGCGTGTGTTCATCTCGATGAAGTAGAACTCGCCGTCCTCGAACAGAAACTCGACCGTGCCGGCGCCGCGATACTTCAGCTTCTGCATGGCCTTGGCGACTGTTTCGCCGATCTTGCGGCGACTTTCGTCGTTCAAGGCGGGGGAGAGCGCCTCCTCCCAGACCTTCTGGTGCCGGCGCTGCAACGAGCAGTCGCGCTCGCCGAGATAGACGGCGTTGCCCTTGCCGTCACCGAAGACCTGGATCTCGATGTGGCGCGGCTTGGTCAGGTACTTCTCGATGTAAACGCTGTCGTTGCCGAAGGCGGCCTTCGCCTCGGCGCGGGCGGTCGACAGCGCGAGCGAGAGGTCAGCCGCTGAGTGGGCAACCTTCATGCCGCGGCCGCCGCCGCCAGCGGTCGCCTTGATGAGCACGGGGAAGCCCATGTCCTTGGCGACCTTCATCGCCTGGGCCTCGTTGGTGACGGCGCCGTCCGAGCCCGGAACGACAGGAATGCCGAGCTTCTTCGCGGTCTCCTTGGCCTCGATCTTATCGCCCATGACGCGGATGTGCTCCGACGTCGGGCCGATGAAGGTGATGTTGTGCTCCTCGAGGATCTCGGCGAAGCGGGCGTTTTCCGAGAGGAAGCCGTACCCCGGATGCACGGCGTCGGCGCCGGTGATCTCGCAGGCCGCGAGCAGGCGCGGGATGTTCAGATAGCTCTCGCCTGCGGGTGGCGGACCGATGCACACGCTCTCGTCGGCCAGACGAACGTGCATGGCGTCGGCGTCCGCGGTCGAGTGGACAGCGACGGTGGCAATCCCCAGCTCCTTGCAGGCGCGCTGGATTCTGAGCGCGATCTCACCCCGGTTGGCGATCAGGACTTTGTCGAACATTTGTGCACCGTGAGTGACGGGTGGAAGAGGGGGAGTAGGGAGTGGGCAGTAGGGAGTAGGGAAGCAGGGCGAGACGATGCCTCAACGCCCTATTTCCTATTCGCTACTCCCTATTCCCTCACTTCTCTCACTCGATGATGACGAGCGGCTCGCCGAACTCGACGGGCTGACCGTTCTCGAACAGGATCGCGGTGACCGTCCCGGCCTTCGTTGCCGGGATCTGGTTCATTGTCTTCATGGCCTCGATGATGAGCAGCGGGTCGCCCTGGTTGACGCGGGTGCCGATCTCGATGAACGGCGCGGCGCCGGGCTCGGGGGCGCGGTAGGCGGTGCCGACCATGGGCGACTTCACTGCGCCGGGGTGCTTGGCAGGATCGGCGGCGGCGGGAGCGGCTGCCGAGCCGGGGCTGGCGGCCATGGCGGGGGCGGCGCCGGCCATCGGCAGAGCGGCGCTGACCGTCAGCGTCCGGGCGACGCGCACCTTCAACCCGCTGCGCTCGATCTCGATCTCGGAGAGTCCCGTCTCGTTCAGGAGATTGGCGAGCTGCCGAATGAGCTCCTGCTCGGTGCCGCCATCGTCACGATCCTTGGACATGCTCCCTCGTCTCCCTCTCCTCGAACCCTTGTCGCTCATTTCAGGCCTTGCCCCCGGCCGGGGCCGCCAATGTATCTGCGAGGGCCTCCAGCGCCAGCTCGTAGCCCTTGGCTCCGAGACCGCAGATTACGCCCTTGGCCGCCAGCGACACGTAAGAGTGGTGGCGGAAGGCCTCGCGGCGAAAAATATTGGAAAGATGAACCTCGATCACTGGCAATTCCGCGGCCTGCAAGGCGTCGAGAATGGCGATCGAGGTGTGCGTGTAGGCGCCGGCATTGAGGATAATGCCGGAAGCCGCGGAGCGGGCTTCCTGTATCCAGGCGACGAGCTCGCCTTCCTGGTTCGACTGGCGGAAGACGATCTCCAGTTTCAAGGCCTTGGCCCGGGTCTTGGCGCGCCGCTCGAGGTCCGAAAGCGTTTCGCTGCCATAGACCGCCGGCTCGCGCGTTCCGAGCAGGTTCAGGTTCGGCCCATTGAGAATGTAGATCGGTTTTGGCATGTGGCCCTTGCGAATGGCGCGCCGCGGATATTTCTGCTTCGCCGACGCGCCTCGGAAAAAAGGTCAGCGGCCCGTGTACCAGCTTTCCTCCCCCCGGGAAAGCCCGCCACACGTAATTCCACGGACGAGCCGACGCCCGCCAACACGGGGCTGGCGGGCGTCAGGAAATCGTCGGTGAGTGATGTTCATCCGATCCCGGTCAGCAGACCGGACATCCGGTCTTGCGCAGCTCGGCGGCGTTGGTCTTGATGAGGTCGAGCAAGTTCTCCGGCGCACCCGGAATAGCCCGGTCGCCGACGAGGAAGTGCGGCGTGCCGTTGATACCCATCTTGTTGGCAAGCTGCTTGGTCTTGTCCAGCTCGGCCTTGACGACGGGGCCGTTCATGTCAGCCTTGAGCTTGGCCATGTCGAGGCCCAGCTTCTCCGCCAATTTCAATGAGTTGGCCTCGTTCGCCGGGGCCTTGCTCTCGAAGATGGCCTTGTGCATCTCCCAATACTTGCCCTGCAGACGCGCGGCCAGGGCGATCTTGCTCGCCTCCTCGGAAGCCTTGGCCAGGATCGGCAGCTCCTTGAAGACGACGCGGATGTTCGGGTCGGCCGCGATCAGCTTGGCAATATCGGGGAAGCTCTTCTTGCAGTAGCCGCAGTTGTAGTCGAAGAACTCCACGACCGTGATGTTGCCGTTGGGGTTGCCGGCCACGGCGCCATCTGGATCGCGGTAGATGTCCTTGGCGTTCTCGGAGAGAGCGGTCTTGAGCTTCTCGGCCTGGATCTTGTCCATCTTGGCCTCGAGCGCCTGCTGGACCTCGAGGAAGACCTCCGGATTGTTGACCAGATAGTCCTTGATGACCTCCTCGATGGCCTTCTTCTGGTCGGCCGAGAACACCTTGTCGGCGATCTTCGGCTCGTCGGCGGAGGCCGGGCGCACATGCGCCGTACCGGCGATCAGACCGCCTGCGACGATGGCCATGGCCGCCGTCCGTACCAAGGTGGGCCGCGCAGACGTGCGGGCGGTGCGCAGGAGGGCGGCGAGCAGAGAGGGCATTCGGTGGTCCTCGTGGATGGGCGGTTAAGACATCTTGTGTGCAGATCGCGCCGCCAACGCCCGGCGTCAAGTCACGACTGCGGCGGCTTGTAGTTGATCACGTCGTCGTTCTTGATCCACTCTGGCGTGCCGGGCTGCAGACGGGCCTGGGCGCGCTTGGCGAAGATTTGAGCCTGCTTCACGTCGCCGCCGAAAAAGTGGGCCTGCGCCATCATGGCATCGGCCTGCGGTCCCTTGCCCTGCTTGTAATAGGCGTTGGCCAGCAGGCGATAGGCGTCGGGGTTCTGATCCTCGACGAGTGCCTTGCGCAGCATTTCGACCGACTCCGCGACGGCGGCGGGGCTCGGATTGTCGCCCGCCTGCAGGGCCGTGGCGAGCTGGACCCGGATCAGGGGCGCGTCGCCGAGAAGCTTCAGGGCGTGGCGCAGTGGAGGAATGGCCTCGGCCATTTTGCCTCCCTTCATCAGCAGGTCGCCCTTGACCTCGTGGAAATATGGATTGTCGGGCTTCTCGCGGATCAGAGCGTCGATCTCGGCGACGGATGCCTCGGTGGCGCCCGGTCCGCCCTGAAAGAAGCGGGCAATGGCGCGGGCGTAGCGGGCCGGCAGGCTCTTGTCCGACTGCGGGTAACGGTTGAACACGATGGAGGGGCGGTCGAGGTAGCCCGCCAGCTTGGCGCGCATCAGGTCGTGCCGCAGCTGCAGCGCGGGGGCATCCTTCTGATTGTAATTGGGGCTGCTCTCGACGAGCTGGCGCAGCCGCGCGAGGCGGTCCATGGCCACCGGATGGCTGCGATAGAAGACGTCCTGGTTGGCGGAGCCGATGTACTCCTGCGACGCGAAGCGCTCGAATGTCTCCAGCATGCCCTTGCCCGACTGGCGGGTGGCGGCGAGGAACTTGAGTCCTGCCTGGTCAGCTGCCGACTCCTGCGAGCGGCGCTCGGAGAGGAACGACCGCATGACGAACTCGCTGCCTCCGTACAGCACGCCTTGGCCCGCGGCGCCGAAATCCTGGTCTTTGGAAAGGCCGCCGGCGACCATGAGGCCGATGCCGAGGAGCTGCATCAGCAGGGCACGGGTCTGGTCCTTGGCGATCCGAGCCCGCAGCGCGGCCATATGGCCGCCGGTGATGTGTCCCGTCTCGTGCGCGATGACGCCGATGAGCTGATTGGGTGTGTCCGACTGCTGCAGGGCACCTGTGTGCACGAAGACGTTGCGACCATCCAGAACGAAGGCGTTGAAGCTATCGGAGCGCACGATGCGCATGGAGATGCGGCCGGAGCCGAGGCCCGCGGCCTGGAAGATCGGCTTGGCGTAGTCCGAGAGAACGTTCTCGATCTCGGTATCGCGGATCAGCGGCAGACCCTGCGCGGAAGCGGGGGCCGTGGCTGAAAGGGCCGTGGCGACGGCAACCAGACCGGTCACGGCCACACGCATGCGCTCGGCTATCGAATGCATCATGTCGGAAACACTAGTGTTCCGTCTCAGACATTTGCTTCCCTCCGCGGCTAGGTTCCGAGCAAATGTCTGAGACATCAGGAACACTAGCAACTATATGATTCTACTGTTGCTCTTGTCACTGACGCTTGGCAGACCACCTTGCAGCAACCGGGGACCAAGCATCAGTGACGCAACACTAGCCTGCTCGCGATGTTGGCCGATCGGCGATCCGGGATCGTCGATGATCCACCTCTCATCGGCGGACCCTAGTGCGGGTCCCCTGTACGCGTCAACGCGACCGTCCCGCAACAGATGCGGACAATTGGGCACCAGCAAGGCACAGGGACAGCCTGGTCACGACGTGATCCCCGACGTCCGGCTCGCACGGGCGCGGCCGAGGTGGTAACCGGTTCGACGGGTGAGACGAGGAGCATGACATGGCCGGGACCGAAGCCGCGGCGGAGAGAGCGAAGCGCGCTGCGCCGCTGCTGTCGCATCGCTCCGAGATCGACAGCTTCATCGTCATGGACGTGATGTCGGCTGCCGCGGCTCGCGAGCGGGCGGGACACAGTGTGCTCCATCTCGAGGTCGGCCAGCCGGCGACACCCGCTCCGCGGGCGGCGCGGGAGGCGGTCAAACGGTCGCTGGAGACAGATACCCTGGGCTATACCCTGGCATTGGGAACGAACGCGCTGCGGGCGAGGATCGCGCGCTCCTACAAGGACCTGCACGGCATCGATCTCGACCCCGAGCGGGTCATCGTGACCGCCGGGTCGTCGGCAGCGTTCGTGCTCGCCTTCCTGGCCGTCTTCGACGGCGGCGCGCGCGTGGCGCTGCCGTCGCCCGGGTATCCCTGCTACCGACATATCCTGAAGGCGCTCGGGTGCGAGACCGTCAGCCTCGAAACCGGACCTGAGACGCGGTGGATGCCCACCGCGGCGATGATCTTGGAGGAGGCGGGGAAGGGTCGCCTCGATGGGGCTCTGATCGCGAGCCCCAACAACCCGACCGGCACGATGCTGGAGCCGGCGCGCCTGGCCGAAATCGCAAGCGTGTGCCGGAGCCTGGGCCTGTGGCTCATCTCGGACGAGATCTATCACGGGTTGACCTACGAGCGGCCGGCAGAGACCGCGCTGCGCTACTCGGACGACTGCATCGTCATCAATAGCTTCTCGAAATACTACTCGATGACGGGCTGGCGGGTGGGCTGGATGGTGGTGCCGGAGCGGCTCGTGCGGCCGATCGAGCGGCTGGCTCAGAACCTCTACATCTCGCCGCCCGCCGTCTCGCAAGCCGCGGCGCTTGGGGCCTTCGACGGCATCGAGGAGCTGGAGGCGAACCGGCGTGTCTATGGCGAGAACCGCCGGATTCTGCTTTCCGAGCTGCCAAAGGCCGGCTTCAGGGACCTCGTGCCGCCTGATGGCGCCTTCTACATCTATGCCGACGTTTCGGCCTTCACCTCGGACAGTCTTGCCTTCGCTCGTTCAATGCTCGAGGAAACAGGCGTTGCCGCGACACCGGGTGTCGATTTCGACGCCAAACGCGGGCGGCAGTTCCTGCGCTTCTCCTACGCGGGCCGGACCGAGGACATGGCGGAGGCGGCGCGGCGGCTCGCGAGCTGGCGCGGCCTCGCCCGCTGAGCCGGATGCTCAGTGGCCGGGAGCCGCCAGACGCAGGCGAAGCTCCTCGTGCGCGGTCAGTTGACGCTCCTCGGGGTCGATCTCGTTCTCGATCAGCGTGTCGATCGCGGGCTCGGCGACGAAGGCGACACCACACCGCCGCTCCTCGCGGTGGCGAACCTCGCAGAAGGTCTGGAAATTGCCGGCCGGGATGACGAGCTTGAACACCGGGGGAAGCCACTCGGGCTCGGGGGTCTCCAGCAGGGCGCCCGCGACCGACAGATTGAGAACCGTGCAATAGACCGAAGGCCGGCAGGGGCGGATGATCTCGCCCTGGAGCCGCCCCGGCTTGCGCTCGTACTTGCGTCTGTTCCGGCGACCTTTTCCGAACGTGGGCATGCTGCAACCGCGGTTGATGTGAACAACGTCTGAAGTATACAGACGGCGCGTTAACCTCCGGTATCCCGGGGCATGTCAACGTGGGCGGGCGCGTCAACCTCAGCGTATCGAGCGGCTCCAGTCGATGTCCGGGGTGGGGCGGACCGGGAACAGCCGGCTGGTCGAGGAGACGTCCAGCCGGCGCTTGCACTTCTGCTCGTCGGCGCCGGGGCTCTCGCCATCGCCGGGCACGCGCTTGGCTGCGAACTCGTCGTCCAGGCGGTTGACGACCAGCGTGGCGTGGTCGCGCTCGAGCGTGTCGGGGTTCTTGCGGCTGTCGCCGGAGACGAAGCGGCCGGCCTCGATGCGCCCCTTTATCTCGTAGTCGCAACCCGCCTTCCATTCACTCTGGAACCACTTCCAGCCGCTGGCGGTCATCTCGCCGTTGTTGCCGCGCTCGACGAGAAGCATGGCGTCGCTCGCCAGCCACGCCCCTTCCAGCCCGCGCCGGCCCTCGTCGAAGCCCTCGAGCAGCGCGATGCGCTCGCGCTGGAGGTGATGCAACTCGGCGCGGGCGCCGCCCAGGCTGTGGAAGGTGTAGGTCGTCTTGTCCCAGAGCGGGTGGAGGAACTCGGTGTATTGCTGGATCTGCGCGGCGACATAGCGGCGCTGGTCGGCGATCAGGTGACGTTTCGTCTCGGCATCGAGGCGCGGCAGCAAGCGGGCCCAGGCGGCGTTAAGCCGGACATCGTTCGCGGCCAGGTCGGGGTCGGCGCAGATCTCCTCCTGGTCGGTTGTCTCGGGGCGCGTGCAGTCGAAGCTCGGGGCGACGAACGGCGGCGTCGGCTGTGCGCGGGCCGCGCTGCCCGCCGGAGCGGGGCCGACCGCGAAGTAGGTCCCGGTCATCTGGTCCATGGCGCAATCCGGCGCCGACATGACACCGTCGCGGGCCGCGCGGGTGAGGACGACGCGGAGCGTCTCGCCCTGGAGCCTGACTCCGACCTTGATGACGGCCTCGTCCGACCCATCCGCCTCGAGCTTGCCCCTGAGCCAGCCGCCTCCAGCGGGGGTCAACACCGCCTTCGCCTCGCAGCCTTGGCGCTTGGCGTCGCGGCCGTCGTAGTTGCGGTGCTGCGAGAGCTTCAGCGTCGCCGAGCCCTTGCCGCCGGCCGTCACCTCGGCGTCGGCGAACGCGTTGCCCCACCTGCCGGGCAGGCCGGCCCGATGCACGCCCGCGACGACGGCCTCGAGCATGGCGACGCGCTGCTCGAGCATGCCGACGAGGAACGCGGCCTGCTCGTCGTCGTCGCCCGGCCGCTCCTGGCTGTTGTTGGCCACCTCGTTCAGCCAGGATTGGTCGCGGAGCAGGAGGGGAGCCGTGCGCGGCGCCACGACCGCGAGTGCCGCCGTGAGCGCGGCGTCGGCCTTCAGAGCGAGCCGGCGCGCGCGGCCGTCCTCGCACGCCTTGTCGGGCTGGCTGCTGCCTTCATGCTCGATGCAGACCGTCATCTCGCGCGGCGCTTTACTGAAGGCCACGGTTTCATCGTCGGCGGCCGCCGGAGCCGCCAGTGCGAGAACCAAGCCAAGCGCGGTCAAACCTGCACGCTTCGCGACCATGCCACCGCTCCCGAGCAGCCGGATCCAGAACCGGCGTTCAGTGAACCACAGATCGCAGGCGTTGCAAGTCACCGGACAGCAACGGCGTTGACGGCGGGATAACGCGCCCGGGCGGCAAATGCCGCCCGCTGCCGGGCCATTGCGGCGCTGCATCCCCCGGTCGCACCCGCTTTACGAAAAGAGACACTTGCTTTCGACGAAAGTAGGCTGGCAGAAAGGCGGCCCAGCCCAAGGCATACCAGCAACAACCAGTCGAGCCGCCACGAGAGGAAGCTAACCCAATGTCCGCCACGAAGATCATCGACGGCAAGGCCGTCGCCGCGCAGGTACGCGCCGAGGTCGCCGCCCAGGTCGCCGCCATCAAGCAGAAGCACGGCTTCCAGCCCGGGCTCGCGGTCGTTCTCGTGGGCGAAGATCCGGCCAGCAAGGTCTATGTGAAGAACAAGGCGCTGCAGACCGTCGAGGTCGGCATGAGCTCGTTCGAGCACAAGCTGCCGGCGGAGACCTCCGAGGCCGACATCCTGGCGCTCGTGCAGAAGCTGAATGCCGACCCGAACGTCAACGGCATCCTCGTCCAGCTGCCGCTGCCCAAGCACGTCAACGCCGAGAAGGTCCTCAACGCCATCAACCCGGACAAGGACGTCGACGGCTTCCACCCGACCAACGTCGGCCGGCTGTGGATCGGCGAGCGCTCACTGGTCCCGTGCACCCCGACCGGCTCGGTGATCCTGGCCAAGAGCGTGGCGCCGAAGCTCGCCGGCATGAACGCCGTTGTCGTCGGCCGCTCGAACATCGTCGGCAAGCCGGTGGCGGCACTGCTGCTGCGCGAGAACTGCACGGTCACCGTGGCGCACTCGCGCACCAAGGATCTGCCGGGTGTCGTGCGAGCGGCTGATCTCGTCATCGCCGCCGTCGGCCAGCCGGAGATGGTCAAGGGCGACTGGATCAAGCCGGGGGCCATCGTCATCGACGTCGGCATCAACCGCGTGCCGGCGGCGGAGGGCAAGACGAAGCTCGTCGGCGACGTCGACTACGCCAGCGCGCTGCCGGTCGCGGGAGCCATCACGCCGGTGCCGGGCGGCGTCGGCCCGATGACCATCGCGTGCCTGCTCAAGAACACCGTGGAAGCGGCGCTGATGCAGAAGGGCCTGCCGGCGGTGTGAGCCTGCGAGACGCGGCAGCGGTTCATCGCTGCCGCGTCCGGCTCAGGCCGCCTCCAGGCTCTTCGACAGCTCCGCGACTATGGCGTTGAGGACCAGGCGGCCCTGGCGCGTGGCGCGGATGCGGCGTTCCGGCAGGTGCTCGATCAGGCCAAGTCTCAGGAGCCCGTCGATCGCTTCGCGGCTCGGCCGTCCGCCGCCGAGGCGGTCCAGCCGTTCGAGATCGAGGCCTTCGGTCAGCCGCAGCCCCATGAGCAGCGCTTCGTCGGCTTGCTCGACCGGGCTCAGCGGCTCGTCGGCGACGAGGCCGTGACCGCGCGTTTCGACCAACCCGGCCCATTGCTCCGGGTTCTTCTCCGCCGCGGTGGCACGGCGCCGGCCATCGACGATGATCCGGCCGTGAGCGCCCGCGCCGACGCCAACATACGGGCCATAGCGCCAGTAGAGCAGGTTGTGGCGGCTCTCCTCGCCCGGGGCGGCGTGATTGGAGATCTCGTAGGCGGGCAGCCCGCGCGCCTCGGTCATCTCCTGGGTAACGTCGTAGAGAGCGCGCGCCTCGTCGTCGCCCGGAATTAGCAGCCTGCCGGCCGCGTGCAGTCGCTCGTAGGGCGTGTCGGGCTCGATGGTGAGCTGGTACAGCGACAGGTGGCGGGTGCCGAGGCTCAGCGCCTCGTCGAGCTCGGCGCGCCAGGCGGCCTTGCTCTGGCCGGGGCGAGCGTAGATGAGGTCGAAGGAGACGCGGTCGAAGGTGCGCCGGGCGATGTCGAGCGCGGCCCTGGCCTCCGCGACGGTGTGGATGCGGCCGAGCCTCCGGAGCTGCTCATCGTCGAGCGACTGAAGGCCGAGCGAGACGCGGTTGACGCCCGCCGCGTGGTAGCCTCGAAAGCGGCCGGCCTCCACCGAGCCGGGGTTGGCCTCGAGGGTGATCTCGGCTCCCGGCGTGATGCCCCACAACCTGCCGATCCGCTCGATGATCGCGGCGACGGTCTCGGGCAACATCAGCGAAGGTGTGCCACCGCCGAAGAAGATGGAGGTGACGCCGCTCGCCCTGATCCGCTCCGCCATCCAGTCCAGCTCGCGCAGGTAGGCGGCTAGGAAGCGCGCCTCGTCCCAGCCACCGTGGCGGACGTGGCTGTTGAAATCGCAGTACGGGCACTTCTGCGCGCAGAACGGCCAGTGGATGTAGACGCCGAAGGCGTTCGTCATGTCGAGCTTTCAGCGTGGATCAGGGATCCGGCGAAGGTACTGGCGAGAAGGGCTAGTACACTCCGGGTGCTCCCTGCAAGTTGCGGAGCGCCTCGGGTAGTTCCTCGACCGAGTCGCGCAGCGCGGCGCAAGCCACGGAGGCCGGGAGGCTTCCGTCCTCCCGCAGATGCTCGAAGATGGTGCGCAGCGTCCGTGATCGCGGAAGCCTTTCCGGCAGCTCGCGCGCAATGTGTACGCTTGCAATGCCGAGCGCGGCGGGGACGTCGAAATCGGTCTCTGGATTGTCGCCGATGTGGAGAATCTCGCCGGCGCCGACCCCGCTCATCTCGGCGAGGCGCAGGTAGGAGCTGCCGTCGCATTTGGTCACGCCGTCCTCGCAGGAGATGACGAGATGGTGCGGACGGGCGCCGGCCTTGGCGGCAATCGCCTCGACGGTGCGGCGGTCGAGATAGGTGTCGGTGAGGATGGCGACCGGCTTGCCGGATTTCTGCAAGCTCCGGAGCGCCGCAGCGACCCTGGCGCGCGGATAGGCCAATCGTACCTCGCAAGCAAACTCGATGCCGATCCAATGCCGATCCGGCAGGAGCCCGTGGATTTGCGCGAGCGTCACGTCGCTCCGGCCGCGATGGCGCTCGCGGGCCGTGCGCTCGGCCGCCACCCGCTTGGCGGCGAACCCCGCCAGCCCCGCGTGGGCCTCCATCCAGGCGAAGAGGTGCCCCGGCTCGAGGAAGGGCCTGCGCGCGAGAGTGTCGAAGAGATCGAACGAGACGAGGCCGGCGCGCGTCATTGCGTCGGCAAGCGGACTGGCGAAGGATGTGCGTTCGACCAGAGGCGCAAGTGCGGCGGCAGCCGAGGCGATGCCGCCGTGAGCGCATGCAGCCGATCGGTCGTGGTCGTGGCGGAACATCCCTCGTCAACGCCGCCGTGCCTGGATAGGTCCGGCGGCGCGAGGCAGGGGCTTGTCAGCCGCTCAATCCGCGGCCGAGAGCACGACGCTGACGTTCTGGCCGCCGAAGCCGAAGGAGTTGGACAGCACCGTCCTCACCTTGCCCTGCCGCGCCACGTTGGGCACCACGTCGAGCGGGATCTCCGGATCGGGGACGTCGTAGTTGATGGTCGGAGGGATGACGCCGGTGGCGATGGTCATGAGCGAGAACACGGCCTCGATCGCTCCCGCGGCGCTCAGCGTATGCCCGATCATCGACTTGTTGGAAGAAACGGGCGTCCTGGCGATGTGCTCGTCGCCAAGGACGGCCTTGAGGGACAGATACTCCATCTTGTCGTTCTCAGGCGTGCTGGTGCCGTGGGCGTTGACGTAGTCGATCGCGTCCGGCGGCAGGCCGGCGTCGAGGATGGCGTTGCGGATGGCGCCGATGATGGCCGAGCCGTCGGGCTTCGAGCGCGTGCGGTGGTAGTCGTCGGCCATCTCGCCGCAGCCGCGGACGAGGCCGAGCACCTCGGCGCCGCGGGCCCGGGCCGATTCCAGTGGTTCCAGCACCAGCGCGCCGGCGCCCTCGGCCATGACGAAGCCGTCGCGGTCCTTGGAAAACGAGCGCGAGGCTTTGCCGGGCGGGTCGTTGCGCGTCGACAGCGCGGACAGCAGCGAGAAGCGGATCAGCGCCTCGAGCTGAACCGAGCTGTCGGTGCCGACGCACAGCGCCGCCTTGGTGTCGCCGCGCCGGATGGCCTCGACGCCGAGCTGGATGGCGCTGGCACCGGAAGCGCAGGCGGTCGAGACCGAGATCGGCATGCCGCGCGTGCCGAAGCGCTCGGCGAGATGCTCGGCGACGCTGGCGAACTGGAACACCGGGAACATGTCGCGGAAGGCGCCGCTGCGGGCCGCCGACAGGAGGCGCTTGTAGCCCTTCTCACCCTCGACACCGGGATGCTCGTAAAGCGCCTTGCGCTCGGGCCACTCGAGCTCGGCGGGCGGCGTGGCGAGGTAGAGCGGTCCTGGGAACTCGGAGCCCGTCGTGAGTTTCGACTGGCTCAGCGCCTCGTCTGCCGCCGCCACGGCCATGGCCATGGTCAGCTTGGGCGCGGAGTAGGGGCCGATCTCCATGAAGTCGACGGTTCCGGCAATGGTCGTGCGCAGGCCGTCGGTCGGGAAGCGCTTGATCTGCTTGACGCCGGAGCGGCCGGCCGTCAGAGCCGCCCAGCACTCCTCCTTGCCGCGCCCGAGCGAAGTCACGACGCCCATGCCGGTGACGGCGACGAGCGGGCGGCCCTTGCTGTCGGTGAAGCCGTTGGCTCGAGATGTCATCGGCTTCTCCTCAAATTGCCTTCGAAAGTAGTGCCAGGCCCTCGCCGCGCCAGTGGCCCGTGCCGGTCACCAGCACGCGCTCCGGCACTCCGTCGTAGGCCTCCTCGACGTCCGGGCGGTCGAAGGCCGGATAGTAGGCGCCGCGCTTCAGCGCCATCGCGGCGAGCGCGACGCCGAGCGGGAAGTGGGCTTCGACCGAGTGCCCCAGGCGGCTGCCGTAAGCGCGGATGGCCGGATGGTAGCCCTCGCCTTCCAGCCCGTAGAGGAACTCCAGCTCCTCTCGCGTCGCAGGCTCGACGCCGCTGGCGCCCGAGAGGACCGGCAGAGGCCCCGAGGCGAGGCCGGACGAGATGCATTCGAACATCAGGATCAGGCTGTCACGGGCGTCGTCGGGGTTGCGGCGCGAGCGATCGGAGAGGACGGTGTCGATGCGGGCGTAGGGCTTGGCGCCCCGGGCCTCGGCGTGCTCGCGTGCCTCGATGACCAGGAAGGCGCCGGCGCTACCGGCGACGAAGCCGCCGCCGGCCTCACCGCGTTGCCAGACGGGGCGGAAGGGATGAGGGTAGAGGTTGCAGCCCAGCTCGTAGTTGAGCAGCAGGTCCTCGCGCTCGGCGTTGAGCGCGCCGCCGACGAGGAAGAGATCGCCCTGGCCTGCTTGCAGGCGGCGGACCGAGTTCTCGACCGCGGCGATGCCGGCCATCTCCTCGCCCATGAAGGTGCGCGAGGAGCCGGTGACGTTGTGGACGATGGAAATGTTGCCGGCGAGGAGGTTCGAGAGCTGAGCCAGGAACAGCGTCGGCCTCAAAGCCGTCGGCAGCACCTCCTTGGCCAGGATCTCGGCGTCTGGCCGCGAGGAAATCGCCTCGAGGATCTTCGAATCCACCGCGTTGTCGCGCTCGCCGCTGCCGGCGGCGACCACGAGATTGGTGCTGGAGAGCAGCTCCGGATTGCGCGCCACGCCGGCGTCGTCGAGGGCGAGACCCGCGGCGTAGACGCCGATGCGCTGCCAGGGCTCCATCTGCCGCTGGTCCGACTTCTTCGGAATCTGCTTGCCGAGGTCGATGGCCGGCAGCGGGTGGACGGCATAAGGCGCGTAGGCCGCCTCGTTCAGCACCGGTGACGCGCCCAGCTCCGACAGCGCCGCCGCGTGTGCCTCGACGCCCTCGCCGGCCGAGCTCAACAGCCCGATGCCGGTGATCCATGCCTCTCGCTTGCTGTCCGTCATGTCAGGTCCGATCCGCCACGGGCTAGAGCGTCACGATGATCTTGCCGAACACCTGCCGGCTCTCGAGCCGCTGCAGGCCGGTCTCGAAGTCGTCGATGCCGATGAGCGTATCGACGACGGGCTTTGCCTCGCCGCGCGCCATCTTCTCCATGGCGTCGGCCATGTTGCGCCGGGTGCAGCCGAAGCTGCCGAAGATGCGCAGCTGCTGCTGGAAGAGCATGTGCAGGTTCGTTTGTGCCATGATGCCCGTCGTCGAGCCGCAGGTGACGAGGCGCGCGCCGCGCTTCATGGAGAGCAGGCTGCCGCCCCAGGTCTGCGGACCGACATGCTCGAAGACGACGTCGACGCCCTTGCGCCCGGTCAACTTGCGGACACGGCCCTCGAAACGCTCCTTGGTGTAGTTGATGACGTGATCGGCGCCGAGCTTCAGCGCCTTATCCGCCTTGTCGTCGCTGCCGACGGTGGTGATGACGGTGGCGCCGACGGCCTTGGCGAGCTGGATCGCCGCGCTGCCGATGCCGCTGCCTCCCGCATGGACCAGAACGGTTTCCCCTGCCTTGAGCTTGGCGTTGTCGAACAGCATGTGCTCGACGGTGCCGAAGGTGATTGGCGCCAGCGCGGCGGCCAGGGCGTCGACACCGGCGGGCGCCTTGACGGCTAGGCGGGCCGGCAGGTTCAGGAGTTCGCGGAAGAAGCCGTCGATGTGGAAGCCGTAGATGCTGTCGGCGGTCTCGCAGAAATTGTCGCGGCCCTCGCGGCAGGGGTCGCAGTTGCCGCAGGTGCGGGCGCCGTAGAGCGCGACGAGATCGCCAGGCTTCAGATCGGTGACGTTGGCGCCGACGGCGACGACCTCGCCACCCGCCTCGGCGCCGGCGACGATCGGCAGCGTGCGCCGCGCGAAGGCCATGCCGCGCCAACCCCAGACGTCGATGTGATTGAGCGCTACGGCGCGCACGCGCACCTGGACCTCGTCGGGTGCCGGCGTCTCGGGCCGCGCAAGTGCGGTGATGGCGAGCTTGCGCTCGGCGACGACCTGGACGGCGCGCATCAGGCCGGCGTCGGCCAGCGCCTGGCCCCTGTCATTGGTCTCGATCGTCGCGGAGCTCATGGGCAAATCCTCATGCCGGCGGACCCGACAGCAGCAGACAGACGTTCTGCCCACCGAATCCGAAGGAGTTCGAAAGGACGGTTCGAACCTTCGCCGCGCGGGCCACGTTCGGCACCACGTCGAGCGGCAGCTCGGGGTCGGGGTCGTCGTAGTTGATGGTCGGCGGAATAACGCCGTTGCGGATGGTCAGGAGAGAGAGCACGGCCTCGACGGAGCCGGCCGCGATCAGCGTGTGGCCGACCATGGATTTGTTGGAGCTGATCGGCGTCCGCGCCAGATGGTCGCCGAGCACGGCCTTGAGCGACACGTACTCCATCTTATCGTTCTCGGGCGTGCTGGTGCCGTGGGCGTTGATGTAGTCGATCTCGTCGGGCGTGACGCCGGCGTCGGCGAGGGTCTTGCGGATGGCGCCGATGATGGCGGAGCCGTCGGGCTTGGAGCGGGTGCGATGGAAATCGTCGGCTTTCTCGCCGGCGCCGCGGACGATGCCGATGATGTCCGCGCCGCGGGCCTCGGCGGAACGCAGCGATTCGAGCACGACCGCTCCTGCGCCTTCCGCGATGACGAAACCGTCGCGGGTCTTGGCGAAGGGGCGTGAAGCCTTCGCGGGCTCGGCGTTCCTTGTCGAAAGTGCCGAGAGCAGCGAGAAGCGGATGAGGCCTTCCGGGTGTACGGTGGCGTCGGTGCCCACGCAAAGCGCGGCATCGGTGTCGCCGCGCCGGATCGCCTCCAGACCGAGCTGGATCGTGGTCGCGCCGGAAGCGCACGCAGTGCAGATTGACAGCGGCTCGCCGCGGGTTCCGAAGCGCTCCTGCATGCGGTCGGCGATGCTGGCGAACTCGGCATGACGGGCGAGTTGGCGGAAACCGCCGGTTTGGGCTGCGGCCAGCAGGCGGCGGTAGCCGGACGCATTGGGGGCCGGCGAGGCCGCGTAGAGGCGCATCAGGTCCGGCCACTCGAGCTCGGACGGCGGCGTCGCGATGTAGAGCGGGCCGGGGAATTGGCCGGGGCCGCCGATGCCTGACTCCGCGATCGCCTCATCGGCGGCGGCGGCGGCGATCACGTGCGCCAGCTCGAAGGCCGAGTAGGGCTCGACGTTCATAAAGTCGATGGTGCCGGCGATTGTGGTGCGGAGCCCTTCGGTCGGGAAGCGGGCGATCGGCTTGATGCCGGAGCGGCCGGCCCTCACGGCAGCCCAGTTGGCGGCCGTGCCCCTGCCGAGCGCGGTGACGAGGCCCATGCCGGTGACCGCCACGACGGGGCGGCCCTTGGAGTCGAGATAATCGTTGGCGGGTGCAGCCACTGCTCAGCCCTCCCGCGCTACGGATCGAAGAAGGGCCACGCCCTCGCCGCGCCAGTGACCGGCATTTGTCACCAGAATGCGGTCCGGGGCACCACTGAACTGCTCCTCGATACCGGAGGTGTCGAGTGGCCGAGGGAAGCGGCCGTCGCGCAGGGCCAGGGCGGCGAGCGCGATACCGAGCGGGAAGTGCGCCTCGACGGTGTGGCCGAGAAGCGTTCCGTAGGCACGTATGGCCGGGTGATAGCCCTCGGCCTCGAGCCCCAGGAGAAAGTCCAGCTCCTCGCGCGTCGCCGGCTCGACGCCACTGGCGCCGGAAAGAACGGGGAGGGGCCCCGGCGGAAGGTCGCCGGAGATCGAGTCGAACAGCGCCGCTAGGCTGTCGCGGGCGTCGCCTGGATTTCGCCGGGATCGGTCGGAGGCGATGGCGCCGATGCTCGCATAGGGCTGGGCTTCGCGCGCCTCGGCGTGGCTCCTCGATTCGAGGACGAGGAAGGCGCCCACGCTGCCCGGCACGAAGCCGCCGCCCTCGCTGGCCCGCTGCCAGACGGGCTGGAAGGGACGCGCCCACAGATTTCCGCCGAGCTCGTAATTGAGCAGGAGGTCCTCGCGCTCGGCATTCAATGCGCCGCCGGCCAGGAAAAGATCACCCTGTCCGGTCTGGATGCGGCGCACGGCGTCCTCGACCGCGGCGACGCCGGCCATCTCCTCGCCCTTGAAGGTTCGAGAGGAGCCGGTCGCCTTGAGCACGATTGAGATGTTGCCTGCGAGCAGATTCGAGAGCTCGCCGAGGTAGAGCGTCGGCCGCAACCCCTTGGCGAGCGCCTCGTTCAGCTGGCCGGCGGGTGAACCGGCACCGGCCGTCTCCAGAATCTTGCGGTCGAGATCGAGGTCGCGCTCGCCATTGCCGGCGGCAATGACCAGATCCGTTTTGTCGAGCAGGTCTGGGCGATCCATCAGCCCGGCGTCCGCCAGCGCCAATCCGGCCGCGTGCACGCCGGCGCGCTGCCACGCGCCCATCTGGCGCTGCTCGGAGGCCTTCGGGATGAACCTGGATGCGTCGAACGCCACCAGCGGATGCACTGGCCAGGGTGCGAATCGTGTCTCGTCCAGCACCGGGGGTGGTGCGGTGGCCGCGTCGAGAAGGCCGGCGTGGGGACCGACGCCCTCGCCGTGCGAGCTCAGCAGGCCGATGCCCGTCACCCAGACCTGGCGATCGCTGGTCATGACGTCCCGGATGCGATGAACCCCAGCCGCTCACCCTCGCCGCGCACGTGGCGGGCGAGCGCCTCGTTGAGGAACGGGACGGTTCGGAAGGTGAGCTGCGCGTCGCACATCTTCTTGCCGCCGCACGTGATCTGCGAGCGGGTCACGGCATAGCCGGAGCCGTCGTGGATGCGGGTGGCCTCGACCACCAGATCCGAATCCGGGACCACGAAGGCGCGGAAGTTCGCCTCCTTGGCGTTGGCGAAGAACGGCATGCGGGTGAAGCCGTTGAGAGCGAGCAGAAGGTATCCCGAGGCTTGCGCCATCGTCTCCAGCAGCAGCACGCCGGGCATGATCGGGTGGCCCGGGAAATGGCCCTCGAACACGGGGCTTACCGTGGGCACCTTGCAATGCACGACGATCGACGGCACGCCGCGGTCGATGGACTCGACGCGATCGAGCATCTGAAAGTACTCGAGCCGCATGGGATCGCGCCCTCGTCAGGCGGCGGCGACCGTGGCCGCGACCAGATCGTCGATGTTCTTGCAGAGATTGCCGACGACGAAGAAGGCGTCCGAGGAGACCTGGCCCTCGTTGACCTTCTGCATCCAGTCCTCGATCGGCATGTGGATCGAGAACTTCTGGTCGATCTCGAAGGCGATGTCGAGGAATGCGAGGCTATCTACCTCGAGGTCCTTCATGATGTGGCTCTCGGGGGTGATTTTCTCGAGAGGCACGTCACTCGTGGTCGAGATGATCCCGGCTACGGTTTCGAACGTCGAGGTCATTTCCGATCTCCCTGAGTCAGGCGCGAGCGCCGGACAGTCGTCTCAGACGCTCGTCAATGTGCACTGGCTAGCAAGGAGGGAGGGGGTGTCACTTAACCCAGATCAAGTTTCCGATCCTCCAAACTGCATAATCGGGGGATCGCGTGGCCGCGGTGACGCCGGGGCGACAGAATGGCACGGGATGCGAGAGCGCATGCAAGACGCTGCCGCGGCATTGTCCGACAGGATCGACGAGCTGAGCGTCGGCCAAACCGCCGTCGTGAGCCGTACGATCAGCGAAGAGGACGTCGCGGCGTTCGCGCGTTTGTCTGGCGATTACAACGCGCTCCATGTCGACGACGAGTTCGCGGCGCGGACCGAGTTCGGACAGCGCGTGGTGCATGGGTTTCTGCATGCCAGCCTTCTCTCGACGCTGATCGGCATGCGGCTGCCGGGCCGCGGAGCACTCTATCTCGCGCAGTCCGTCGAGTTCTCTGCGCCCGTCTTCATCGGCGACACCGTCGAGGCGAAGGCCACGATCGAGAAGATCGACCGTGAGACGCGGATTGTCGCACTCATCACGGAGATCACCAATCAGCATGGGGCCGCGGTATTGCGCGGCAAGGCCCGCGCCAAGGTGCTGCGACTCACCTCTCCGCCGCCTCGTGACGAGACGCAGACTGAGATCTCGGTTTCACGGATGCTGGCCGGCCGCACCGCGCTGGTCACCGGAGCGTCACGCGGAATCGGGCGCGCCACGGCCCGCCTGCTTGCCGCCAATGGCGCCAAGGTGTGGATCAACTACCACAAGAGTCATGGCGCGGCGGCCGAACTCGCGCAGGAGATCCGCCGCGACGGTGGCACCTGCGACATCGTCAAGGCGGACGTCACCGATCCAGCCAGCGTCCGTGCCATGATGGAAGAGGTGTCGCAGGCCGGAGCGCTGGATATCCTGGTCAACAACGCCGGACCCAAGATCACCTCGGCGCCGTTCGACCGGCTCACGTCCGACGACATGACGGCCGCCTACAATGCCATCGTGGGCTCGGTGTTCGCGGTCACTCAGGCGGCGCTGCCCCACCTGAAGAAGAGCCGCGGCCGCATCGTCAACGTCGCCTCGTCGGCGGCGCTGCAGCGCACGGCCTACAACTGGCTGCCCTATGTCTCGGCCAAGGCGGCGCTCCTGGCTCTGAGCCGCAACCTGGCGCAGGAGCTCGGCCCGGCGGGGATCACCGTCAACGTGGTGTCGCCGTCGATGGTCGATACCGACCTGGTCGCGGGCACACCCGACCGCGTTCGGCAGATGATGGTGAGCCGGACGCCGCTGCGGCGCCTTGCCACTGTCGATGATGTCGCTGGCGCCATTCTCCTTCTCGTTTCCCCCCACGCGCAGTTCGTCACGGGCGAGAACCTGCTGGTGACGGGCGGCGACGTGATGGTCTAAGGGGGCGGGATGAGCGTCGAGAAGAACAGCCTGGGGGTGCCGCGCAACGCCGCGGTCCGGCAACCGGCCAACGATCGCGGGGCGTCGCCGCTCGATCGTATTCTCGACGTCCTGCTCGAGGATGGCGCGCCACCGTCGCGACACCATGCCCTGCTGGCGGCCATCGACTGGCGGCAAGTCAGCGCCGGGCAGATCGAGCGTCTGCTCGGCAAGCTGACGCAATCCGGCAAGGCGCTTCCGCCGTGGCTGGTGCGCCAGGTGGCGCTCGCCGGGTATGCGTTTGGTGAGGAGGCCGTTCTTCATGTCGCGGCGGAGCTGCGGACGTTGTCGCTTCTCAACGGCTACGCACCGGGCGAGCCACTGCCCCCGACGCTCCGGCATGCCGTTTCCGATGCCGCATCGGGTCCGGCAATGGAGCCGGGTGTCGCCGCCGCGCTGGCCAAGCGTCTGGCGGAGCTCGACGATGCGCCGCTCGCATGCAGGGTCGCGCTCGGGCAATGGCGGCATGCGCCCGACGTGCTGCGTGCGGTTCGCAAGCCGCTTGCCGACGCTGTCGCCGAGCTGCCGGAAGCTCGCGTGCGCGTCGCCGGCTTTTCCACCACGCATCGACTCGTGGAGGCGCTGGGGACGGCATTCGCGACGGTCGGGCGCAGGGCCGAGGTGTCGGAAGCCGATTTCGGATCGGTGATCGCGGAGCTGCATACGGCGCGCGAGGGCAGCGACGCGGCCATCCTGCTGCTCGATCCCGAAAGCTACTTCGTTCCCGACTGGCGCGAGGAGCTGGCGCATCAGGGTGAGCGGCTGGAGCAGAAGCTCACTGCTCTATGCCAAGCGATCTCCGCCTTCGTCACGCGGACTGGGACACCACTGTTCGTCAACACCCTGCCCGCCGCGAGCAGCCCGGCTCTCGGCCATGTCGACCGGGCGCACGCCGCCGGAGCCGCGTTCGCGACCGAGAGTGTCAACCGGGCGCTGGCCGAGCTGGCCGCCGAGAATGCCTCGGTGCACCTCGTCGACAGCGACATCGCGCTCGCCGCGATCGCGCCCGCCGAGCGCGGCGACGCCAAGCTCTGGTACTACGGCCGCATCGCCTATTCCGACGCCGCGACGCGTCACCTGGCGCTCGCCTTCGCCCAGGCGTGGCAATCGCGTCAGCGGGGGCCGGTCAAGGTGGTGGCGCTGGACTTCGACAACACGCTGTGGGGCGGCGTCTACGGCGACGACGGCCTGGAGAAGCTGGCGTGTGGCGATGATTTCCCGGGCAACGCCTTCAAGGCCTTCCAGCGCGAATGCCTGAGGCTGAAGGCGCAGGGGATGCTGCTTGTCGGGCTGAGCAAGAACAACGCCGACGCGATCGAGGTGTTCGAGCGTCACCCAGGCATGGCGCTGAAGCGCGACGATCTCGCCGCCACCGCGATCGACTGGGAGCCCAAGCCGCAGAACATCCGCCGGCTGGCGCGTGAGCTCAACCTCGGCCTCGACAGCTTCGTCTTTCTCGACGACAGCGCGCACGAGCGCGAGGCCATGCGCCTGATGTGCCCCGAGGTGAACGTGCCCGAGATGCCGGCGGACGCCGCCGAGCGTCCCGCGTGGCTGCGCCGGCTCGCCTGCACCTGGCCGGTTCGCGTCACCGCCGAGGACGCGCAGCGCGCTCAGCTCTACGCGGTGGAGCGCAAGGCACGCGAGCTGCGCGAGACAGCGGCGAGCTACGATGACTATCTGGCCGAGCTCGAGCAGCATCTGGTCATGGAGCCCGTCTCCCGCGAGACGCTCGCACGGGTCGCCCAGCTCCACCAGCGCACCAACCAGTTCAACCTGACGACGAGGCGCTTCACGGAAGCCGACATCGAGGCCTTCATGGCCCGCCCGGAGCGCGTGCGGGTGCTGCTCGGCCGCGCTTCCGACAAGTTCGGCGACCATGGCATCGTGGCCGCCGCCGTGGCCACGATCGACGGCGGGACGGCCTCGATCGTGAGCTGGCTGATGAGCTGCCGTGTCATCGGGCGGCGGATCGAGACGGCTTTCCTCGGCGCGCTGATCAGCGACCTCGCCGGGCGCGGAGTGGAGCGTATCCAGGGAATCTACCTGCCGACCCCCAAGAACGGGATGGTGCGCGACGTCTACGCCGCGCACGGCTTCCTCCCGATCGAGGGTTCCGGCGAAGGCCAACATTTCGAATGGCGCAAGGGTGAGAGCGAGATCCCTCACTCGCCGTTCGTAACCGTTTAATGGAGAACAGCATGAGCGCGGCAGTCGAGCTGATCGCGGTGCGGCCCGAGATGGCCGAGATTTTCGCCGAGGCGTTCCAGTACGAGGGGCCGATCACCGCGGCAACGGGGCCATCCGAGATCGAGCGCTGGGATTCACTTCAGCACATTGCGCTGGTGCGCATCCTCGAGGAGACCTTCGGCATCTCGCTCAGCATGGACGAGATGATGGAGATGCGCTCGGCTGGAGATGTCGAGGCCGTGCTGGCGCGGCACGGCGTGTGAGGTCTTCCTGGCCCGGTCTTCGCCCTGACGAGAGGCGTGGGTGCCGCCATTCGGGTGGAGAGGCTCGGAGCTGCGCGTGGCCACTGCCCGACAGACAGGGCTGGCGAGCCGGACAGGATGAAACTGCGAACACCTACACTATTGAAATAACAATCTAAATTGAATGGGCATGGCCGGCTGGCGTGGGCTTAGGCCAGGTTGGCGCCGCTCAGAGGCACCGAACCGCTGAAGTAGGTTCAAATCGGGGGCCCGAAGCCACCTTTACCGAACAGAAATCTTTGTGCCGAGCAAGAGGCATGCAGGATGATCAGTCCTATGATGCTTCCCTCGACGGGTCTCACGCCAACCGAGGACGTTTAAGGCTTGGCGCATATCGCTGCGGGACAGTCCCTGTCAGATCGTAAACGGCTGTCCATACGGCTCTATGCAGTCGCCCTGCAACAAGCTCGGCTTCGGTCGGACAATTGCTTCAAGTGCCTCGAACACCACATGAAGCGGCCCAAGGCCCAAGCTTGTCTGCGTCAAGCATGGGCCCCGCTTGCCTTGGCCACGGGGCGGTCGTAGCGCAAGGTGATCGTCGTGCCCTCCCCCTTGCGGGTCGTAATTCCGAATTGGCCGCCGAGGGCGTGAGCACGGGCACGCATTCCGCACAGCCCCAGGCCGCCGTTATCCACGTCAGCCGGATCGAACCCCTGGCCGTCGTCCGTGATGGTGACCGTCAGGCACGGGTCGTGCTCGACCCGAACGCCGACCTTCCGAGCCTTGCCGTGCTTGTGGGCATTGGCCAGCGCCTCTTGCACGACACGATAGATGCAGGCCCGCTGCATGAATGTCGCGCCCCCGATGCCGGCGATCTCGACGGCCACCTCGGCACCGGTCGCTTGCCTGTGCCGCTGGACAGCCAGGTCGATCACCTCCGCCAGTGAAAGCGAGCCCAGCTCGGGCAGGACAAGACCTCGCGCGATGGCCTTGATCTCCCTCACCGCATCGGCGATGACCTCCCGCACCTCCTTGATCTCTCGAGTTCCGGCCGCCACTTGCGACCGTTCGAGGTCACTCGAAAGACGGTCGAGCTGGACCAGGGAAAAGGCGAGTGCCTGCGCAGGCCCGTCATGAAGATCGGAGCCAACGCGCTGTAGCGCACGCTCATGAACGTTGGCGTTGATCTCGCTGAACTCTTGCAGCGCGAGACGTAAGGCCTCGTTCTGATCGAGGAGCTTGTTGCTGTCCGAGAGTTGGAGTGCGAGCTCGTGGCGGGCAGCGCTTGCGTCCTCGGCGAAGGGACGGGCAACCCAGAAATAGATCATGGGACTTGCGAACACAGTCAGAACGCTGGCGTCGAGCAGACTGGTCTTGATCACCTCGGGCTGGATCTGGAAGTCGGACAGCGCCAGCATGATCAACGCTTCGAGCAGGAAGATGATGCACCCGATCTTTCCGACCAGTGCGATGGGATGAAGCATCGAATCGCGTAGCGTTGAACTGGGCATCGATGGGTGTCGCTATCCGTACACCAGGATCGTCGACCGCGGTCGCGATACGGAGAACTCGGGTCAGGCGGGCAAACTTTGGCTGTCCAATAGGGCATTGCCCTGATCGGACTTGTCAAGTGTACAAACGTGGTTGACTTTAGAACAGGGTGCGACGGCGGGATAGGCATACGTCATGACAGCAGGCGCGATCCGTGTGGTGATTGTCGACGACCACTCCCTGATCCGCCGGGGCGTTCGGATGACGCTGAGCGATCACGGCGACATCGACGTCGTGGGCGAAGGGGCGTCGCGGGACGACGCCCTCGATCTCGCCGATAGACTGAAGCCGGATTTGATTTTTCTGGATATTTCGATGCCGGGTGGCGGTTTCGAGGCCGCGGAGATTATCGCCAGAGACCAGCCTGACGTGAAAATCGTCATTATGACGATGTTCGACGATCTCGCGACCGTACAGCGTGCACTGAAAATCGGCGTTGCCGGTTTTATTTCCAAGGGCGCCGACGGCGACGATCTCGTGACCTGCGTGCGTAAGATCGCAAGGAGCGAGCGCTATATCAGCCCGGAGCTTGCAGTTCAGCTTCTAGAGCCTGGAACTGCGGCGCACATACCTAAGTCAGAGCCTTCTGTCCGCTTGAGCCTCACCAAGCGCGAGCAGGAATTTCTGGCACTTCTCGGAGAGGGCCTCAGCAATGCGGAAATCGCTGTTCGTACTGGCTTCGCGGAGACGACGGTGAAGCAATACGTGTCGGCCTTGATCCAGAAGCTCGGCGTAAAGAACCGCACCGCTGCCGCACTCATGGCGCGTTCGCGGGGCTAAATGCATGGATACGGAATAAAATTGCGCTTTTGACATCCAGCGCCCCTGAATTGGCAGGCTTTTCTTCATCCGCTCCGCGAACTTCTCGGCTGCGCCGGATGACCGAAGTAACTAGCCAACGTACATTTTTTCTAGTTTGTATTTGACAGAGGTCAAATCCGTGTCCCATACTTGGTCAGTCTGACGCGCAAAAAAAAGCGCGCGGCGAAAATCCTGGATGTAGTGCGGGAGATGACGCGGGGTGCAATCGCACCCTGTGGCGGGCCGCGTGTGTCCGCAATGCCGTCAAGTCCATGCAATTTCGAAGCCGGCCCGGCTTCGGAGCGAGATCGTGTGTCCTAGTTGCGGGAGTGCTCATCATGGCCGTTTTGAAGCCGTTCGTCATCAATCTCAATGACCTCGCGTTCCTTCTCAAGCAGGTGAATTTCATCCCCCTCTTCGACGCGCAAGGCAATGCGGTCATCAACTGGAACGGCTCAACGCCCGTTTACGACACTCATAACAATCTGCTGAGCGACGGCTCTGGCAATGCAGCCGCCAACATTCAGGCGCTCGGCCGCCTCGATCCAATCACGAACACCTACGTCGCTGGCTTCCCCGACGTGTCGGCGCCGATCGGCGTCCGCGACGTCACCGGGTTCCACAACAACCTGTTCGGGACTCAGGCCGAGTGGGGCGCTGTCGACGTGCCGTTCGTGCGCCAGATCCCGGCGGACTACTCGAATTACGTGACCAACGATGGCAATGGCGGTACCGCCGATTATTCGGTGATTGGCGGCAGCGTCACCGACATGATGCCGCGCATCATCAGCCGAACCATCACCACCGCTGGCGTCAACCTGCTGCAAGATTCGGCAGGTGTGCTCGGCCAAGCCGGCGCACTCATCGAATGGGATCCATCGAAATACACGGGCGGGGCGAACGAAAATACAAACTACGTCGCCTTGATCAACGGCGCGGGCGTGGACGTTGCCCAGCTCGTCGAGGGCGCCAAGATCGTGGCGCCTGCAGGCCTGTCCCTTGCTTGGGACCCTGCGCTCGATAGTGCCAGCATGCAGTATGGAACGCTGCTCGCCTTCGTGGCCGCGTTGGGCTCCGGCGATCAGCTGTATGGTCCTGGCGGCGCACCGCTCCAGGATGGAGTGGCCGTCCACTACAAGATCGGCCCGACGTATGTTCCCGTTGGCATAAACTTCGACGCAAACCTAGCCATATACCATAGCCTCGTGGTGGAATCCGGCGTCAACACGGCCGGGCTGGCGGCGGGCGACCCGATTCTGATCACGGCTACTGATATCACCGACGCCATTGCTTCAGTTGCGACGTCATATGGCGGCACCGTAGCCCAAGCTACGGCGGACGCCTTGGTTACTCAGGAATCCGGCTACGGCCTCTTGGAGACGCTCGGCCACATCGACTTCCAGAACCCGGACTCTGGCGAGTATTTCATCGGCTCGGAGAACCCCGGCGTGGCGCCGGTCAACAGCTGGTTCGGCATCTTCGGCCAGTTCTTCGACCACGGCCTCGACTTCATCGGCAAGGGCGGCAACGGCACCATCACCATCGCGCTCGACCCGTCCGATCCTCTGTATAACGAGGCCCCTAACCACGCGATCACCATCTCACGCGCATCAGTCTTCGACGCCAACGGCGATGCTGCCTACGTCAACAACACCTCGCCGTTCATCGACCAGAGCCAGACCTACGGCTCCGTCGACCAGATCACCAATATTCTGCGCGAATGGGTCTCGACCGACGGCGGCAGCACCTTCCATGCCGGCATGAAGCTGTTTGACGGCACGACGCTGGTCGACAGCTGGACGCGCAAATGGCCGGACGGCACCACCCAGGAGGTCCACGATACCCTGCCGACGCTGAACGAGCTGCGCGCGCATCTCATCGCCACCGGTCGCGACGACCTCAGCTGGGAGGATGTCAGCAACTTGCGCAACCGTGACGCCGTGACGGGTGACGTGATCACGAGCGGACCCGGTGCCGGCAACTCCGGCCACGCGCTGCTGCTCGACATGAATCCGGGCTTCACCTCGGGCACCTTCAACGCCTCGACGCTGTCGACCGCCAAGGTCGCGGGCGCCGTCCAGTTGCTCAAGACGCATGTGCAGGCCGATAACAGCATCGGCGACGCCGACGGCATAGCCGATTTCGGCATCAGCGACGGATCTATCCTCGGCACCAGTGCCGGCGACCTCTACATCACCACATCGGCCACGGTGATGGGCGTTCCCGCCGGCACCTACACCGGCGCCACGGCGCTGATGCTGTCCGGCTGGATCGACCACAATTTCAACATCGTCGCGGCGGATCCGGCGGTGCATGCGGCGGTCGGCGAAATCCTCATGGCCTCGGTCGGTGCTCACTACATCGCCGGCGACGGGCGCGTGAACGAGAACTTCGGGCTGACCTCGATCCACCATGTGTTCCATGAGGAGCACAACTTCCAGGTCGAGAACCTGAAGACGTGGATCTACGCCCACGACCTCAACAACCCTGGCGCCACCGACACGCACGAGCAGCTGCACAACTGGCAGGACGCGACTTCCACGCTCGACGGCAATGGCAACTACATCATCGTCGCCGCTGGGGATATCCATGGCACTGCGGCGATTGGCGATATCGAGTTGTTCGACGCAGCTCACGCGAGCGTTGGCTTTGCGGCTGCCGGCGATACCAACATCGCCTGGAACGCCGACAAGATGTTCGAGGCGACCAAGCTGGTCGTCGAGATGGAGTACCAGCACGCCGCCGTCGACCAGTACGCGCGCACGGTGACACCGCGCATCCAGGAGTTCGTCGGCTACTCGTCGGGCGTCGACTCCACGATCTCACTGGAATACGCGCAGGTCGCCTTCCGCTTCGGCCACTCGACCATCCGCGAGACCATCGACGCCATCGATCCCTCCGGCTGGATGCTCGGCCACGTGACGCGCTACGCGCTCGAGAAAGCGTTCCTGTCGCCGCAGACGTTCGCGGATGAGGGCGTCGCCGCCATCACGCTCGGCCTGTCGCGCCAGCAGATGAACGAGGTCGACGAGTTCGTCACGCCGGCCTTGAACCAGGGCCTGCTCGGGCAGCCGCTCGACCTCCCGGCGATCAACATCGCCCGCGGCCGCGATCTCGGCATCCCGACGCTCAACGATTTCCGCGCCGGCATCGGTCTCGCCGAGTACACGAGCTGGACGGACTTCGGGGCGGGCATGTACCACCCCGAGTCGCTGGTCAACTTCATCGCCGCATACTCGTTCGGCGGTGACCTCGCGAAGGCCGAGGCCATCATGGGCCTCGCCGACGGCTCGATCACCACCACGACCGCTTTTGGCACCGAGTCCGTGACGGCTGCCGACGCCGTCGCCTTCATGAACAACAACTACACCGGCGACAACACGGAGCTGGGCGCCGGCCAGATGGGCTTCGACCAGATCGACTCCTGGATCGGCGGCCTCGCGGAAGCGCATGTGCCCGGCGGCCTGCTCGGCGAGACGTTCGACGCCGTGTTCGTCGCCCAGATCCAGAGCCTGATGGACGGCGACCGCTTCTACTACCTCTACCGCCTGTTCGGCACGCAGATCCACGAGGAGGTCAACAACGGCCAGTTCAAGGACATCGTCGAGCGCAATACCGGCCTCACGCACCTGAACGGCTCGATCTTCGCCTACGCCGACAAGTACTACGACTTCAACCGCGACGCGCTGCCGGCCGACTCCGAGTTGCACAACCTTGCGAATACGATCACCTACTACACCGACAAGAATGGTCAGCTCTACGGGACGAGAACCGGCGCCGGAACGGCGGGCGATCCATTCGTCTACTCGGACAAGATCGACGCCTCGAACCCGCTACCGGCCGGTGACACGGCGCTGTTCATCGGCACCACCCCGGTGACGGGCTTTGCCGGGCACGGCTACGGCACGCTTCTCGCGACGGCAGGTAACACCAAGGGCATCTACTCCGACGGCGGCTCGAGCCTTGCGCCGAACGGGTCCGACATCTCCGTCACGGCCTCCGACGGCGTTCGCGACAACGTCACGCTGAGTCTCATCCGCGACGTCCGGCCCGACCTGCAGCCCGACCTCGTTCATCCGGTCGAAGGCACGCCGACCGACGGCGCCGACAGCCACGAGGTCATCGTGGCGACGGCCAACGCCGACTACATCCACGCCCGCGGCGGCGACGACACCGTCTACGGCGAGGAAGGCGACGACTACATCTACGGCGACGGCGGCGTCGATCGTCTCTACGGCGGCGACGGCGACGACATGATCGACACCGGCGAGGGCCCGGATCTCGCCGACGGTGGCGCCGGCAAGGACATCATCTACGGCCGCGGCTCGGGCTCGGAGGTCGGCGGCTTCGACCAGCTCGTCGGCGGCTCCGGCAACGATCTCATTGTCGGCGGCGAGGGCATCGACAAGCTCTCCGGCGGCTCGGGCGACGACATCATCTACGGCGACGGGCTCACCAACCCGGAGATGGGCAACACCGATCCCTTCACGCACGCCGGCGACGGCAACGACTACATCGATGGCGGCGCTTCCGGCGATCTCCTGTTCGGCGAGGAGGGCGACGACTACATCGTCGGCGGCAACGACCAGGATCTGATGCAGGGCGGCCAAGGCGACGACATCATCCGGCCCGGCAACCCGTCGCAGGCTTCCGGCACCACCGGCGGCCCGGACGAGGTCGTCGGCGACGATGGCCAGGCGAACGCCGGCTTCGACCTCATCGACTTTTCCGATTATGCCGGCAACGCTCCGGGCGTCACGGTCGACTTCGCGACGCAGAACAACCCGCTGGTCAACATCGACCAGACGACGACGTTCCCGGCCTGGTTCCAGGTCGAAGGCGCCATCGGCTCGCGGAACGGCGACACTTTCATTGGCGACAGCGCGGGCGACGCCACCGCGGACAACAGCCAGGGCAACAACTGGCTGATCGGCGGCTCGGGCAACGATACCTTCACCGGCAATGGCGGCAACGACCTCATCGTCGGCGGCTCGATCCGTCTCGACGCGCTGATCGGCAAGTACACGGATGCCATGGCATCGACGAACCTTGCGCTCGGCAGCGCGGCATGGCTTGCCGAGGCGATGAGTACGGGCGGCACGACGGCCGGCTACGGTAACGACACCGAGAATGCCTACACCGGTGCCTCGAACCGTGCGGAAGGCGATATTTCCGGTGGTCTGCTCGCGGGCGTCAATGCCACGATTGGCGGAACGGCCAACGATTACGATCTGCATTTCACCGAGATGCTGCGATCCAAGATGTTCCGCGATCTCGTCCTCGGCGACGGCGACACGGCTGGAAATGCCACCCAGGACACCGGCACCGACACAGCCGTGTTCACCGGCAACTTCGCCAAGTATTCGATGGTCGCCTATGACGTGAACGGCACCGTGGTTACCGACCCGCACGCCAATTGGAGCTCGGTGTTCGCGATCCGCGTGACGGACAACCGCGTCGCGGCCGACTTCCTGGACGCCGGCGGCAACCCGTTGCTCGATGCCAATGGCAACCCGCTGGTCAGCGACGGCTCCGACCTCATCGTCGGCGTCGAGAATTTCAAGTTCGCCAATGGGACCTACAGCGCTGGCGCGTACTTCGACACGGCGCCGGTGGTGGATCTGGATTACCTTGCGCAGAATTCCAACTTGCAGGTGGCAGCCGACAACTTCAACCAGCCTCAGGGGCAAAATCCTCCTGGGCCATACGCACGTGGCACTGGCTGGGCAACAAACTGGGCAGAAACGAACGACGGCGCCAACGCTTCTAACAATGGCCAGATCCAGGTCGTCAGCTCGGGTGGCGGCGGAAACCAGGCGCTGCGCTTCGGAGCTGGATCCACCGGTGGTGGCAGCCCCGACGGCAACAATGGCGCTGAAATCGTTCGCACGCTCAATCTGACCGGCAAAACCAGCGCGACAGTCAGCTTCAACGTCAGCGAGAACAACTTCGGAAGCACTGAGACCGTGAAGGTGTTCTTCGCTGCCGACGGCGCTACCTTCGTTGACATGGGGACCTTCAACAACAACACGAACAATACTTTCAACGGCACCAACAGCCCGTTCTCGTTCACCGTCAACGCGCCATCAGGTGGCTTCACGGCGAGCGCCGCGCTGAAGTTTGTTGTCACCGGCGTGGCAAGTGTTGGCGGTGGCGGTGCACACACGCTGACGGTCGACAACATCACCGTCACCAGTCCCACCGTCACCGACAGCCATGCCGGCTTCAACTTCGCGACGTCCTACACTGAAGGTGGGGCTGCGCGAGCCATCGCGGCAACGACGGGTGGCGCGGCACCGCACATCACCGATCCCGATGTGATCGACACGACCATCGCCTCGGCGAAGATCGTGCTGATCGACGCCCGGGCCGGGGACGTGTTGACTGTCGGTACCTTGCCAGCTGGCATCGCGTCGACCATCGACACCAGCGTCGCCGGCAGGGTCACCGTCACGCTGACCGGCTCCGCGACCCATGCGCAGTATCAGGCGGCGCTGCAGGCGATCGCCTTCAGCAACACGGGCGACGATCCGACCAATCACGGCACCAGCCCGACCCGCCACATCGACGTCACCGTCAATGACGGCTTCAGGGACAGCGCCGTCGCCACGACGACGGTCAATGTCACAGGCGTAGACGATCCGGCGACGGCTCTCGCGGCCGACACGGTCGTAACCAATATTGGTACCGGTACTGCTGCCGCAGCTAACATCGTCATTCCGACCTGGGCACTTGTAGCCAACGATACGGATGTGGACGGGGCAGTAGTCAGCGCGGTAAGCAATGCCATTGGTCTGACGAACCTGTCGCTCGGTGGCGGCAACGTCACTGTCCGCGATGGCACGCCTGCCGGGGGATCGTTCAATTACACGGTGGCCAATGCCACACCGGCAAATCAACAAACCAATGTATCCGTCATTCAGGACACTAATGGCAGCCTCGACGGTGGAACAGGTGGAAACGCGAATCGCGCCGACATCATCATCGGCAACGGCGCCGACACGACCATCAACGCCAATGGTGGAAATGACATCGTGCTCGCCGGCGATGGTGCCGATACGGTCAACGGCGGCTCTGGCAATGACACCCTTTACGGCGGCACCGGCGACGACACCGTCAACGCCGGTGACGGCGACGACATGATCGTCTGGACGGCGACGAATGGTGGCGGCGGTGGAACGACCGACGGCACCGATATCGTCGACGGTGGCAACAGCACGGCCGGTATCGGCGACCGCTTCGTCCTTAACGGCAACAATCAGACTGAAACCTTCCGCATCCTGGCGATCACCGATCCCAACAACGGTGCGGAGATCGATGCGCTCCTCAACGCTGCGAACGGCGGCCAGGGCTATACGCTCAACCCGTCCTCGACCATCCTGATCACCCGCACAACCCAAGGCGGCGGTGGTGGCGGCGGCGGCGGCGCGCAAACCACGATCGTTGCGGAGTTGCGCAACCTCGAGGAGATCACCATCAACACCCAGGCCGTCACGACCGGCGGTGGCAACACCTCTGGTCAGGGCGCCGACACGGTGCAGATCGTGGGAGACTTCACCGGTACGGGCCTGGCCCTGAACACCATCACGATCAACGACGATCAGGGTGGCGCGACGGTCGACATCTCCGGGCTGTCTTCCGAGCACCGCATCGTCTTCAACACCGATGCGAACGGACAGGTGGTCGGTGAAGCCCGCCCGCAGGACATCGTCAACCACTCCGGCTCGAGCACGGGTGGTGGCCAGACCACCGAGGGCCAAGCCGCTGCAAGCCAGACAGCTGGCGGCCAGACCGGTGAAGGCGAGCACGCTCCTCCGGCCAACGGCGGCCGCACGGGATCGGGCACCAGGCCGCGGACCGAGGGAGAGCACGCTGCGTCGGACAGCGGCGGTACAGCCAGCGTCACGCACCAGAGCTCGGAGAGCGAGGGCGAAGGCGAGGACGAGACGGAGCATGCGGCGTCCCAGTCGCACGCCAGCACGAAGGCGCCCTCGGGCGAGACGGGCACTGGCAACGGCGAGCACGGTGGCGTCACCGCGAACGGCGCCTCCGCCGCGATTGTCGGCACCTCGAGCGGCGACGCCATCTCGGCCGGCGAGCAGAAGGTCGTCTCGACGGGCGACGGCGATGATGTGGTCACGACAGGTGACGGCTCCGTGGTCCACTCCGGCGCGGGCGATGACATCGTCACCACCGGCGACGGCCGCAACGTCGTTCTGGCTGGCAGCGGCGACGACGTCGTCACTACCGGAGCCGGTAACGACAAGGTGTTCGGCGAGGCCGGCAACGACCTGATCGACAGCGGCGCCGGCGACGACATGGTCTGGGGCGGCGATGGTGACGACGAGATCCACGCTGGCGAAGGCGACGACCGCATCGAGAGCGGAGCGGGTGCCGATCTGATCTACACCGGCGCTGGGAGCGACGTCATCGTCTACCGCAACATCGCCGACGCGGACGGCGACACCATCGCCGACCTCGCGCCCGGCGACCGCATCGATCTGTCGTTCATCGATGCCAACGCATCCGCCGACGGCAACAACGCCTTCCACTTCGGCACGGGCGCTATGTTCACGGGCGCGGGCGAGCTCATCGTCGCCTACGACGCGGCAAACGACCTGACGAGCATCTCGGGCAACACCGATGCCAACACGGCGACGGCGGAGTTCCAGATCGTGCTGCAGGGCGATCACGTCGACCAGCTGAAGCACGGCGGTGTCGGTCTCTGATGTCTCCCTGCGACGTCGTCCGGGAGTGGTGAGACACCACTCCCGGCGTTGACCAGCGTCCCGGTTCCGGAGGAGCGCGGCTCCGGGGCGCAATTCAAGACTTCAGTTCGTGGGGTGTCCTTTGCGTAAGAATGACAAGCCGCACCCGCAATTCTCGAAGATCGTCGGGTGGCTGAAGACGACGCTGGTCTTTCTCTTCGCCATCTCGGGTGTGATCAATCTCCTGGCGCTGACCGGCTCGTTCTACATGCTTCAGGTCTACGATCGGGCGCTGACCAGCCGGTCCGTCGAGACGCTGATCGGACTTTCGGTTCTGGCCATCGGCCTCTACGCGTTCCAGGGCGTTCTCGACGTCGTTCGGACACAGATCCTGGTGCGCATGGGCGCCCGAGTCGACGACCGGCTGGCGCCCTTGGCGCACCGCGTGACGCTGGACATGCCGCGCCACGGCTACGCACCCGCGGAGGCGGTCGATCGCGGGCGGGACGTCGACGTTCTGCGCCAGTTCATCTCGGGTGCTGGGCCGACGGCGCTGCTCGATCTGCCGTGGATGCCGCTCTATCTGATCTTCGTCTGGCTGCTGCATCCGATGCTCGCGCTCCTGGTTCTCGCGGGCGCGCTGCTGCTCGGCATCTTCACGCTCATCACCGAGGTGATGACGCGCCGGCATGCGGGACCGATGCAGAAGGCGGGTGTTCATCGCGCCATGCTCGCGGACACGCATCTGCGTAACGTCGACGCGCTGCGCTCGATGGGCTTCCTCGGGCGCGCGGTTCACCGCTTCGACGAGGCCAATCGCGAGCACCTGAAGCTGCAGATGCGTCTTTCCGACGTGGCCGGCTCGTTCGGCGGCCTGTCGAAGGTGACACGCATGATCCTGCAGTCGGCCGTTCTGGGGCTTGGAGCCTGGCTGGTCATCCGTGGCGAGCTGTCGGCCGGTGCCATCATCGCGGCCTCGGTCGCGTCCGCTCGCGCGCTCGCCCCCATCGACCAGGCGATCAGCCAGTGGAAGAACCTGGTCGCCGCGCGGCGGAGCTACCGGCGCCTCGGCGAAACACTGGCGGTGCTCGACGAGGAAGCTCGCGCCGTGGAATTGCCCGCCCCGGAATCGAGCCTCAAGGTCGAGCGGATCACCGTCGCGGCACCGGGCTCCGGCGCCGTCGTCATCGCCGATGTCAATCTCGAGCTCAAGGCCGGTCAGGCACTGGGACTCATCGGGGCGAGCGGCTCCGGCAAGTCGACGCTGGCCCGAGCGCTGACGGGAATCTGGCCGGTGCTCCGCGGAGCCGTGCGGCTCGACGACGCCGATCTCAAGCAGTGGGACCCGGACGAGCTCGGCCGCCACGTCGGATACCTGCCACAGGACGTGTCGCTGCTCGACGGCACGGTGGGCGAGAACATCTGCCGCTTCGACCCCGAGGCCGAAGGCCGCGATATCATCGCCGCCGCGAAGATCGCCGGTGTGCACGAGATGATCCTGCGGCTGCCCGAAGGCTATGAATCACGGGTCGGCGTCAATCAGACCGTGCTTTCGGCCGGGCAACGCCAACGCGTCGCGCTCGCGCGCGCCGTCTACGACTCGCCTTTCCTCGTGGTGCTCGACGAGCCGAACTCGAACCTGGATGCCGAGGGCGAGACGGCGCTCTCGCGATGCATCGAGGCGCTGCGCAACAACGGCGGCATTGTCGTCGTGATTGCCCACCGGCCCAGTGCGCTGGCCGCCTGCGACATGCTCGGCATCATGCAGTCCGGCAAGCTCGCCGCCTTCGGCCCGAAGGAAGAGATCATGGCCAAGCATCTCGGCGTCGCGCCGGCGCCGGCCGTCCAGTCCGGTAGTCCCCAGGTTGCCGCAGCGAGTGGAGAGACGCGATGGGCACGCAAATCGAGCTGAAGACCGTTGCGGCCGGTGCGCGTGGCAAAGGAGGCCGCGTCTACGATGGACCGGATTCGGGTTCGCGGGGCGGCTTTCACGTTGCGTTCGCCGCGCTGGCGCTGACCGGCGTGGCGCTGATCAAGAAGCTGCTGTGGGGCCGCGAGGACGCCGTCGCGGCGACAGAGGAGCAGGGCGCAGAGGGAGAGAGCGAGGGATCGACTGCGACCGCCCTTGCAGCCAGCCCGGCCTTCGCGCCGGCCGCCAGCGATGACGTGGATGCAGCCGACGAGGAGCCGTATCGCGACACGCCTATGCAGGCCAGCGCCCGCCCCAGAACAAGCCAGGCGCGGGATGCGCATGATTCGGATGTCTCATCCGGCACCGGCGCCGCGGCGCGGCTCATGCATTTGAAGGCCGTGAACGACAACTCCGGCGGGGCGACGATCGTGCCGCTGCCGTCCGCTCATACGAGCCAGCCGTCCGATAGCCGGCCGGCCTCGTTCGCAGGTGGCGGCGGGGCGGGGGGAGAGCATCCCCCGGCTCGGGGAAACGGCGAGACAGCACCAGGCTCAGCGGAGGAAGGCGGCTCGGCAAGCGGTTCGGGCACGCCGGCGGTCACGGGCTCGAACGGGCCGGAAAAAACTCCGGCCGACACCACGAACGGTGGCAGCGGCGCTGCGGGCACGGAACGGACCAATCATGCTCCGGCCATCAGCCGTGGCGTGACCCTTCCCGCCCTCGTCGCCAATCACGCTCTGCTCATCGCCCTGGGCGATCTGCTGCAACACGCCTCCGATGCCGATGGCGACATCATGGCTGTGGCCAATCTCATCAGCTCGTCGGGAGCTCTGCAGGACAACGGTGACGGCTCATGGACATTCACGCCAGTCCTCGACGATGAAAGCGGTGTGCTGTTCACTTACGACGTGACGGATGGCAAGGCGAGCGCCCCTCAGACTGCAACGCTGGATCTCGTGCCCGCGGCCGAGCCGGCCTGCGGGACCATAATCGCCGGATCCGACGGCGATGATGTCATCGTGGGAACGCCCTGCGCGGATGATCTTCAGGGCGGCAGCGGACATGACGTCATCTACGCCGATGCCGGTCACGACATCATCCACGGCGGCGGCGGCAATGACACGATCTTCGGCGGCGACGGCGACGACGTGATCGATGCCGGCGCTGGCGACGACGTAGTTCATGCGGGGAGCGGCAACGATATCGCCTTCGCAGGGACCGGGAACGACGTCGTCATGGGTGGCGACGGTAAAGACGTGCTCAACGGCGAGGCCGGCGACGATGTGCTGGCTGGCGAGGCCGGCAATGACGTCGTCATCGGCGGCGCGGGCAACGATCGCTTCGTTGCCGGGGGTGGCAACCAGACAGCGGCTGCTCCCGGTGAGGGTGGCACGCAGAGCGATCACGACGGGGCCGCGTCGAACGCGCCGGCTGACGCCGCGCCGGCGGTGTTGTCGGCCTCCTCCGCGCCGGCGGATCCCGGCTGCGATCCCGTCGCGGCCGACACTTCCGCGAGCGTCGCCGATGATCAAGCGGCGAACGCGAACGGGCCTGCAAACCTCGCGACAGCGGCTGCCGTGTGCGACCCGCCTGCGATCGCCTGCGCGAGTGATGCACAAACGGCGACCGCTGCGCCTATGCCGGCGGCAAGCATGCCGCCAAGCGATGGCGACGACGTCTATGATGGCGGCGCCGGTGCCGACACCCTCGACCTGAGCCAGATTTCGACCGACACATTCGTCGACCTCGCCAGCGGAGTCGCCTGTGGCGCCGAAATCGGCCAGGACCGTCTGGTCGACATCGAGAATGTCGTGTGCGGGTCTGGCGACGACACCATCGTCGACAGCTCGTCCCGCAACGTTCTGTGCGGCGGCGACGGCGACGATCGCTTCGTCTTCAACGGCCTCGACGATGCCTCGGGCGATGTCGAGGATGCCGACCAGATCGTCGATTTCGAGCCGGGCGACAGGATCGATGTCAGCCGCATCGAAGCGTCCGATGACGATGGCAGCCGACACTCGATGGAGTTCCTGGGCGAAATCAGTGCCGACATCCAGGAGCTGCTCGACATCGGCAAGCTCGGCTTCAGGTTCGAGACTTCCGAAGACGGCGAGCATACGGTCATCTACGGCCGCACGGGCTCGTCGGAGTTCAACGATTTCATTGTCGACCTGATCGGCCGTCACGATCTCTCGGCGGAAGACTTCTACGGCCTGCGCTAGTGTTCCGTCTCGGACATTTGCTTTCACTCAATGAATGGACCTGACGAATGACGACGAGCTGCAGCACTCTCGACCTCGATAAGCGCTCCACCTACGGAGTCGGCGCACGCATCCTCGTCGCGCTCGCCGTCATCGCCATCCTGGTTTGCGGGGTCGGCGGCTGGGCAGTGAAGGCGGATCTGGCCGGAGCGGTCATCACGCGCGGAACGGTCGTGGTCGACCGCCATTCCAAGCGCGTGCAGCATCGCGACGGTGGGATCGTTGCGGCGATCTACGTCAACAACGGCGACTTCGTGAAGGAGAACGACATCGTTCTACGCCTCGACGAGACGCAGGTCCGGGCCGAGCTCGCCATCATCCAGTCGCAGCAGCTCGAGCTGAAGGGCCGCCGCGCCCGCCTCGCCGCGGAGCATAGCTTCAGCGACGCGATCGAGTTCCCAGAGGACCTCGCTTCGCAGCCAGCGGCACAGCCAGTAATCGAGGGCGAGCGCAGGCTGTTCATCGAGAACAGGAAGATGCGCGAGGGACAGGAAAAGCAGCTGCGCCAGCGCATCGAGCAGATCGCCCAGGAGAAGGCCGGCTATGCCGTGCAGCGCAACGCGAAGGTCAACGAGCTGGTGCTGATCCGCCGGGAGCTCGAGAGCGCGCGCACACTGTTGCGGAAGAATCTCACACCGGTCAGCAAGGTGATTGCTCTCGAGCGGGAGGAGACGCGGATCGACGGTGACCGCGGCAGCTTGATCACGCAAGAGGCACGGGTGGCAGGCCAGATCAGCGAGATCGAGCAACAGATCCTGACGCTCCGGCAGACGGCTCGAGCGGAGGCACAGAAGGAGCTTCGCACCGTAGACGCGCGCATCGACGAATTGAAGGAGCGCCAGATCGCCGGCGTGGACAGACTGAGCCGGATGCTCATTCGGGCTCCGCGATCCGGCGTCGTGCACGAGCTGACTGCCCATACCGTTGGGGGCGTGATCAGCCCGGCGGAGCAGGTGATGCTGATCGTTCCTGCCGAGGAGAAGCTGGCGATCGAGATCAGGGTGAGCCCGTCCGAGATCGACCAGTTGCACGTGGGGCAAGCGGCCCGGCTTCGCTTCACGTCGTTCAACCAGCGCACGACACCCGAGCTGGCGGGAACGGTGAGCTACATCTCGGCCGACACCAGCCGGGATCCGAAGGAGCACCAGGAGTTCTATGTCGCGCGAGTCGCGGTCGAAGGGGACAATTCCGATAAGGTCGGCGATAAGCCGATCGTGCCGGGTATGCCGGTCGAAGTCTATGTGACCACCGAGTCGCGCACCGCACTGACGTACTTCACCAAGCCTCTGGTCGATCAATTCAGCCGAGCTTTCCGCGAGCGGTGATGGCGCGTCCCTTGTCAGTGTCGAGCGGCGCGTCGCCGGCCGCCTGGTCTGCGCGAGAGCCGCGTATGGATTTTACGTGGTCGCCGACACTCCCGACCGGCCCGGCAGCGCTCTAGTCGGCTATTTCTGCTCGAGCAGGGCGAACGTTTCAAGTCGTCCCGACGAGCGTGCGATCTCGGCGGCGGTTTCGCGGCGCTTGTTGCGCAAGCCGCGATCGGCACCGGCGGCGATCAGACGGGAGACGATGTCCGTCCGTCCCTCGCGCGCCGCGATCATCAGAGCCGTATCGCCGCGGGCGTTGCGGAGGTCGAGCCTGGCGCCGGCCGAGATGAGCGCGTCGATGGTCTCGCGTGCGTCTGCGCTGGCGGCGAGCATGAGCGGCGTGTTGCCGGCCGTGGTCGCCCGGTCCATGTCCCTCGCCTTGCGCACGAGCATGATCGCGACGGGCGACCGGTCGACCTCCAGCGCGCGGTGGAGCGGCGTACGGCCCTCGGCGTCGGCGAGCCCTGCGTCGGCCCCGAGGTTGATCAGCGTCTCGGCGGCGCCGCGATTGCCGCGATCGGCGGCGTGCCATAGTGCGGTGTGTCCCCGATCGTCCTTATCGTCGATGCCACCGAGGCCGGCGATGGCATGCACCACGGCCGGAGGGCAGCGCGCCACCGACAGCATCAGCGGCGTTGTGCCGGCGGCAACGGGTCGGCGGGCATCGGCGCCCTTGGCGAGCAGCAGCTTGACTGTCTCGGCGTGGCAGCCCCGCAGCGCTGCGGTTAGAGCGCGCTCGCCGCTGGTGCTGGCGGCATTCGGCGCGGCACCGGCCGCAAGCAAGCGCGCCACGACTTTCGCGTGACCGCGGCTCGCCGCGATCAGCAGCGGCCGGGCACCCGCGGTGTTGGCGCTATCGACGGCGGCACCAGCCGCGAGCAGGGTGTCGACGGCCTCGAGGTGGTTCTCCTCGGCCGCCAGGGCCAGCGGCGTATTGCCGTCCTCGTCTCGCGTCTCGAGCGCGGCTCCTTCGGCAGCCAGCCGCTTCAAGGCCGCGAGCTGACCGCGCGCGGCGGCATCGGCGAGCGGCGACAGCCCGTTTCTCGCCGCCGCCATCGCTGTCACCGGCGCGCCTTCCTTGGCCGCCGGGTGCGAGCGGGCGACCGATGTCGTCCAAACCGCCGTCCTGTCGCGTGGCTCGGGGACCGACGGCGGCATCTCGGCGAGCAGGCGAATGGCGGGCTCGTGTCCCGCCGCCGCGGCCTTCTCGAGGAGGATGCGAGCAGCGCTGGCATCCGCCTTGGTGCCTCGTCCCGCGAGCGCCATGGTGGCCAGCACGTACGTTGCCTTGATGTGCCCCTTGTCGGCCGCCTTGCGCATCAGCTCGAATGCCCGGGCATCGTTCTGCGCCACGCCGTGACCGGCGCGAAAGAGCGCGGCGAGATCGTAGCAGGCTTCGGCGCTGCCTTTCGCAACCTCCTGCTCCAGGAGCGCTGCCGCCTTGGCATGCTCCCCCAACCTCAGCGCGGCGCGTGCGTCGTCGATTGTCGCAGCCCGGCAATCGGCGGCGGCGCAAAGCAGAAGCATCAGCGCCATGAGGATGAGCCGGCGGATCCCTTCAAGCCCTGCCATGCTTCACCTCGATGCCGATGCCGATGCGCCTCAGGAAATCGGTGGGCAGGATGCCGCCGGCGCAGACGATGACCGCATGGTTGGGAAGCACCAGTGGGCGCCCGCCGTGGCGCAGCTCGACCCGATCCGGCGCGATGCCCAGGACCTCGGACTGAAGCAGCACCTTCAGCCGTCCGGCGCGCTCCGCCGCCTCGACTCGCATGCGGTTCTTCAGTTTCGCGCGGGAGAAGGCGGCGCTGCGATAGGACAGCGTCACCGTCGTGCCCCTCACCTCGGCGACACTGGCCGCCGCCTCGAGCGCGCTGTCGCCGCCGCCCACGACGAGAACGTGGCGGCCGAGGTACTGCTCGGGATCATCGAGGCTGTAGACCACCTTCGGCTGGTCCTCGCCCGGAACGTCGAGGCGCCGCGGCGTCCCTCGCCGGCCGATGGCGAGCAGCACGGCGCGGGCCGGGAAGCGGCCGGCCGTGGTGGCGACCTCGAAGCCGCCGGGCGCCGATATGATGTCGTCGACGCGCACATTGCAGTGGATGTCGAGGCGCGTCCGCTCGACGACGGAGTCGAAGAAGCCGACCAGATCCTCCTTCGCCACCTCGCGGAAGCGGAACTTGCCCACGATCGGCAGCTTGGCGGGACGCGTCATCACCACCTTGCCGCGCGGAAAATGCGCGATCGTGCCACCCAGGCGGTCCTGTTCGACGATGGTGTACGTCAGCCCCGCCTCCTTTGCCGCGAGACCCGCCGCGATGCCGGCGGGGCCGGCGCCGACGATGACGAGATCATAGCGCCCCGGTTGACCCAGGCCGCGGAGCTTGCGCACTGATCGCACCGCTTGCCGGCCCTGCTCGATGGCATTGGCGACGAGCCCCATGCCGCCGAGCTCGCCGGCGATGAAGATCCCCGGCACGTCGGTTTCAAAATCGCCGCCGACCACCGGCAGCTCGACGCCGCGGCGCTCGGTGCCGAACACCAGCTCGATGGCTCCATGCGGGCAGGCCGCCTTGCAGGCGCCGTGGCCGATGCAGGATGACGGCTCGACGAGTGTCGCCTTGCCCTTGATGAGACCCAGGATCGAGCCCTCGGGACACGCCTTCGTGCAGGCGCCGCAGCCGAGGCAACGCGTGACGTCGATCAACGGGTGCAGCGATGCCGGCTCGGTCAACCCGGACTCGATGCTTTCAGAATGCAGGGCGAACACCCGAGCCTCCTTGCGGCGGCGGCGGATCATATAGGCCGAGAGAATGGCGACGAACGGAACGGAATAGGCTGCAAGCAGGGCCGAATTGGCCATCCACGAAGCTCCCAAAAAATTCGAAATGATCGAAGCTCGATGCGTCACCGCACCGGTGTGCCGGTCGCGCGTTTCGCCTCCTCGAGCGCTGCTGTGAGCTCGGCATCGCCGGGATTCAACTCGAGCGCCCTGGCATATGCCTCGACCGCCCCCGGGCCGTTACCGAGATGTGCGCGCGATAGACCGAGCAGGCGCCAGCCCTCGGCATTTCCGGGCTCCTTTGCCAGCCGCGCCTCGAGCCGGGCGGCCATGGTCGCCACATCGGGAAGGCCCGCCGCGGCAGCATCGGGCACCGCCGGTGCGTGCGATTGCGGGAACCGGTCCTCCTTGGAAGCCGCGTATGCTTTAAGGCGCGCAATGGCTGGATCGGCTTCGGTACCGGCCGCGATACCTTGCTTCTGCTCGGCAGAAGAATTGTAATTGCCGCCGACGACGACGGCTGTGATCGACCCGAGCATCAGGATCAGCGTCGCCGGTTGGCGCATGAGCCGCGATGAAACGCCGAGCCGGTCTTGCAATCGCATTTGCTCCTCCCCGAAATGCATGCGGCGCCCCGCTTTGCGGGACGTTTGGTCAATCCGGCTCTGTCGCATACCCGGCGGGACAACGCCGCCGGGCGCGGATTATTCCAGTCTCGGGCCTGCTGCCCGTCAAAAATCCGGAAGCCTTAATTGTGCCCGGATTGCCGGGCTATCGCAGCGCATCCGGCGCCGTCGCATACCCCACGATCGCGCGCGAGATCCACCGCAACAGGTGTCGATTCGCCCGTGCGAGATCGTGCTCGTGCAGGCCTGGGGGAAGCCGATGCAGAAGCTACTGACGCCCGAGCTGGCGGGCGATGTCGAGGCCCACGCGCCTGGACGCGGCCTCGATCACGCGGCGAGGAACGCGAGGGGCGGAGCCGCGCGTTCGCACGCCCACACGTCTCCGAAGGCCAGGTTTGCGGCCTACGCCACGCGACGACTGCGCGCGGTGCCGCCGCTGCTCTTCACCGGTCTGCTCGCCGCGGCGCTCTTCATCGGGTGGCGGATCAACGAGGAGGGTCATCTGACCGCCGAGAGCGGCATCGGCTACTGGCTCGGCATCGTCGGCAGCCTCGCCATGCTCGCCCTGCTCCTCTATCCGCTGCGCAAGCGCCTCGGCCAAGCGCGCTGGCTCGGCAGCACACCCTCCTGGTTCCGCCTGCACATGATGCTCGGCATGATCGGGCCGGCGCTCATTCTCGTGCACTGCAACTTCAGGGCGGGATCGCTCAACAGCACCGTGGCGCTGGTCGCCATGCTGCTGGTGGCTGGCAGTGGCATCGCCGGCCGCTATTTCTACAGCCGCATCCATATGGGGCTCTACGGCCGCAAGGCGCGGGTCCAGGAAATCCTCGCGGACTGCGGGTTCCTCAACGAAGCGATCGGCGCCGAGCTTCCGGCGAGCGCGAGGATCGTCGCCGCGCTCGAGGTCCATGCGGCACGATCCATGGCCGCGAGCCTGCCCGCTCGACTATTCCTGCAGAAGGGACGGAGCCGGCGGCTTCGCCGGAAGCTCGTGCGCGATGTGCGCCGGGTCATCGCCGAGCAGGGTGGCGAGCACGGCTGGAGCGGACGTGATCAGCGGCGGCGCGTCGCTCACGTGCGTCAGCATCTCGGCCTCTACTTCTCGGCGGTCGACAAGGCCGCGACCTTCGGCGTCTACGACCGGCTGTTCGCGGCGTGGCACATCGCGCACCTGCCGATGTTCCTGCTGCTTGTCATCGCCGCCATCGTCCACGTTGTTGCCGTGCACCTCTATTGAGAGCCGGCATGCCGCGTAAATTCCTCCGCTTGTTCCCCGGCGCGGCCTTGGCCCTGCTCGTCTTCGTCTGCTGCGCCGCTGGCGTGAATGCGCAGAGCGTGTTCGAGAAGCTCGTCATGCCGGGCGAGCTGATCAAGGGGCACGCGAAGTACGAGAAAGACTGCAACAGCTGCCACGTTCCGTTCTCGCGCCAGTCGCAGACCTCGAAGTGCCTCGACTGCCATAAGGACGTGGCGGCGGACCGAAAGGCAGCGCAGGGATTTCATGGCCGCAATCCGCAGGCGTCCAAGACCGAGTGCCGGCACTGCCACAGCGACCACAAGGGACGGGACGCGGATGTCGCCGGTCTCGACAAGGAGACTTTCAACCACGCCTTCACCAACTTCGAGCTCAAGGGCGCCCACCGCTCGGCATCCTGCCAATCATGCCACGCAGCCGGCGAAAAAATGCGGAAGGCTCCCGGCACCTGCATCGGCTGCCACAAGAAGGACGATCCGCACAAGGGCCGGCTCGGCGACAAATGCGAGACCTGTCACGGCGTCGAGGAGGGCTGGCGGCGCGCCAAGCCGTTCGACCACGCCAAGACGAAGTTCCCGCTCACGTTCGCCCACGCCAAGGTCGCCTGCCAGACGTGCCACACGGGCGAGCGCTACAAGGATCTCGCGACGACGTGCGTGTCGTGCCATCGCCTGCACGACGTGCATCAGGCGCGCTACGGCGCCAAGTGCGAGAGCTGCCACGCGCCCAAGAAATGGATCGACATCCAATTCGATCACGGCAAGACGAAGTTTCCACTCCACGGCGAGCACGCGAAGGCCAAGTGCGACAAGTGTCACGCGGGCGATCTCTACGCCGAGAAACTCAAGACGGCGTGCGTCTCATGCCACAGGAAGGACGACCCGCACAAAGGCCAGCTCGGCGACAAATGCGAGCGCTGCCACAAGGACACGGGCTGGCGGGCGAAGGTCGCTTTCGATCACGAGTTGACCCGCTTTCCGCTAATCGGCCTGCACGCCGCGGTGCCATGCGAGGAGTGCCACCGGGGCACTTCCTACAAGGAGGCGCCGCGGGATTGCGTCGCCTGCCACAAGGACAAGCATCACGCCGGGCGGCTCGGCCCTCAATGTGCGAGCTGTCACAACCCGAACGGATGGGCGCTGTGGCGCTTCAATCACGACCGGCAGACGAAATATCCGCTGACCGGCGCGCATCGCGGACTCGACTGCGCCTCCTGCCACAAGCGCGAGAACGTAGCCAAGGCTGCTGCGCCATCCGATTGCCACTCCTGCCACGCCGCCGACGACGCGCATCAGGGCACTTTCGGGCGTTCCTGCGAGACCTGTCACTCGACCGAGCGGTTCCGGCAGACGAGGTTTCAACGCTGAAAGCCGCAAGGGCACTGCCACATATGCCGGTCGGAATATGTGTGGCCAGATATCGTTGTCGAAGTGTCGGGTGCCTCGCGGAGGGGTGAGCGCACCGGTCCACATCAAGAGCGGGAGAGGATCTGGTGGCCGCGGCCGCCGGTAGGGGGAGCGTTCGCCTGTGCGATGCTCCGCGATGCTCGCTTTGCAGCGCTGAAACGCAGGTTGCAAAACGATCGATCAAGGGGGGATGACGGCGCATGGTGGCGCGAAGGACGATTTATCGCTGTTGGATCGTCTGGCTCGTCGCCGCGTTCTGCGCCGTCGTCACGGCCGGAAGCGCAATCGCACAGCAGGCCGGGGGCCGCGGCTTCGATCATTTCGCTACGGGCTTCTCTCTGCTCGGCGCTCACTACGGCGTCGATTGCGCATCCTGCCACGTCAACGGGCGCTTCAAGGGGACGCCGCGCCGCTGCGCGGGATGCCACAACAATTCGACCGCGCCGGGCAAGACCGCCAGTCATCCGACGACGACGGCCGTGTGCGAGGCGTGTCACGTCGCCACGACCTGGTCGCAGGTCCGCTACGATCACTCGCAGGCCATCGGCACCTGCGCAACGTGTCACAACGGCCAGCACGGCCGCGGTAAGCCAGCGAGCCATGTCGTAACGGCGGCGCCTTGCGAGAGCTGTCACAAGAGCACGTTCGCCTTCACCGCCGTGAGCTGGGACCACACCGGGGTCACCGGCAATTGCGCCTCCTGCCACGACGGCAAATCGGCACTAGGGAAGCAGGCAGCGCACATTGTGACCTCAGCCGCGTGCGAGACGTGTCACAAGTCGACCGCCAGCTTCGCCGGTGCCACGTTCAGCCACACCGGGATCACGACGGGCTGCGCCAGTTGCCACAACGGCACCACGGCCAAGGGCAAGCCGGCGGGGCACGTCACGACGACGGCGGCTTGCGAGACATGCCACAAGGGCACCGCCAGCTTCACGGGTGCCACGTTCAGCCACACCGGCATCACGACGGGCTGCGCCAGCTGCCACAACGGCACCACGGCCAAGGGTAAGCCGTCGGGCCACGTCTCGACGACAGCGGCGTGCGAGACGTGCCACAAGAGCACCGCCAGCTTCGCCGGTGCCACGTTCAGCCACACCGGCATCACGACGGGCTGCGCCAGTTGCCACAACGGCACCACGGCCAAGGGCAAGCCGGCGGGTCACGTCGCGACGACGGCGGCTTGCGAGACATGCCACAAGAGCACCACCAGCTTCACGGGTGCCACGTTCAACCACACCGGCATCACGTCGGGCTGTGCCACATGCCACAACGGCACCACGGCAAAGGGTAAGCCGTCGGGTCACGTCGCGACGACAGCGGCGTGCGAGACATGCCACAAGAGCACCGTCAGCTTCGCGGGCGCCACGTTCAGCCACACGGGCATCACGACGGGCTGTGCCACATGCCACAACGGCACCACGGCGAAGGGCAAACCGACGGGTCACGTCGCGACGACGGCGGCTTGCGAAACGTGTCACAAGAGCACCACCAGCTTCGCCGGTGCCACGTTCAACCACACCGGCATCACGTCGGGCTGCGCGAGTTGCCACAACGGGACCACGGCCAAGGGCAAGCCGGCGGGGCACGTCACGACGACGGCGGCTTGCGAGACATGCCACAAGAGC
>WBZX01000210.1_pt1 | contig 54961 bp, 40 predicted proteins | sample 5204211 | NCBI WGS metagenome assembly WBZX01 (sample SAMN12344362, study PRJNA552823) | activated sludge metagenome | biome: Activated sludge suspended growth; feature: Nitrification reactor; material: Wastewater; isolation source: activated sludge from nitrification reactor of wastewater...
CCGGCACACGTCGGACGTCGGGCTGCCCGCCTCCTGCTCGCGCAGGATCGCGATGATCTGCTCTTCCGAGAACCTGCTCTTACGCATCGTCCGTCTCCTCCTCCGAGGTGAACGGACTCTACCCAAATCTGGAGGAAGAAGCGGGTCTCAGGTCATCGTGCATATGGAGCACGTGACTGTTCGTGTGCTCCGAGCGCCGCACGCGCTGCTTCACGACCGAGATCGGGATCACGGCGGCGCGGTACACGGTGAAATCCGATTTGAAGAGCACGGCGGCCAGATGATCGAACGGCTCGCGATCGAGGTTGCGGATGGCGCTGAGCTGCCGTCCGCCGGCACTCGCGGTGATGCGACGCGCCTTGATCTGGAAACGCGTGCCGGACGCGTCAGTCGCATCGTATCCGAAAGCTGAGCCACTTGCCCGCGTCCAACCGAAAGCGCGGCAGAAGAGAACCTCGGCGAGGTCGCTGATGGGGCTGTTGGCGCTGCGCACAACATCGCGTCGACGCAACTCGTCGAGGATAGCGCCGTAGGTGCGGAGAAGCTCGAGGGTCGAGAGGGGTGTGACTTCCATGGCTGAATTCGTAACTGATTCGGTAGCGGCGTTCTGTCAAAGTCAGCCACTCGAATAGCCCCGACTTCACCGAAATCTCGGCGAGGTAGTCGCCGGTCCAGAGGTGAACGCCCTGGGCGCCGGATGTCGAAAGTGCGCCATCGGGCGAATGGCAGACGAAGAAGGTGCGCGGCAGCCCGCTGGCTGCAAAGTACGCCATGTGCTCATCGAGCCCGGCCTGGCTCGCGCGCGACTTCACCTGCACCGACGCCGTTTCTCCCAGCGTCGGCTGCTCCATCAGCAAATCGATGTCGGCCATGGTGCCGCCGATCACCGACACACGCTGCCAATCACCGCGGGCAAAAATCAAATCGACCATGATCTCGAAATCGGCCCAGTGCAGCACAGCGATCATCGCCTTGGCCGAGGCGATCATGGCGTCGCGGGCAGCGGTGGCCGCCTCGAGGACAGGCTCCTGCTCCCCGTTGATCTTGCGCAGCAGGTAGTCGCCGGCGCGCACCGCGCAGATCGTGCCACGGTAGTTGGCGACCTGGGTCAGCCGCGTGGTCAAGTCCGACATGCGAAGTGGCGTACCGTCGAGGCTTGTGTTCTGCCACCCCCCGATCATCCGGCGAGCCCGCGAGGCGGCGGGAGGATCAGGGTTCGGCAGCATGGCGACGCCGGGTTCCGCAAAACCCCACCAGAGCAGCCCATCGGCGAAGGTGATCCAGAGGCAGTCGGAGCCGAGGGTGTAGAAGTCCTGGACCTCACGGGTCGAATCCTTGGCCTTGCCGGCCGTGCGCCGCAGCGACTGGAAGAGCGTCAGCACCCCGTCCCAGGCGTTGGTGGCGCAAAGCTCGTGCGGCACCTCATGATAGCCGAGCCGAAGCTCCCCCCGCTCGAGACTGTCGCGAGCAAACGAGCCGCCGGCGCCGAGTTTGATGTAGCGGATGTGGTTGGGGCGAATGGGCTGCATGGGTGAAACTCATCGGCATCAGAACGCGTCCGTCCATTCGCTCTGGTGGAACCCGAAGTCCAGCAAAATGAGACCCATCGTCTGTAGATTGATCGTCTAGGGTGTCGAAACCCTAACCGGCATGGACGTGCGCCGCCGGCTAGGGCTGAACCTCAAGAAACTGAGGGGGAGCAGGGCTTCTCGCAGGAGAGCTTTGCCGACCATTGCGGCCTGCACCGGACCTACATCAGCGGCATCGAGCGCGGCGTCCGCAACCCGACGGTACTCGTCCTCGACAAAATCGCCGATGCTTTGAAGGTCCCGGCCGGGCAACTGCTCGACGACACCAAGGCCTTTGGTAGAAAGGCATGACCCTCTCGAACACGAGCCAGCATTGTCCTCCAACGCAGCGTCTTGACCACGGGCGCGGCGCCTAGGCAGTCCACTTGAGTGCACCGATGAAGTCGCGGACGCGCGCACGGAAGACGTCCCTGTAGCTCGTCGATTTGTTGACCATGTCAGCCATGTAGGACAGCGAGCCCGGCGTCGAGATCCCGCCATCCCGCAGTGTCGCCGGATCCGGCGACAGCTTCTTCAGGTAATCTCCGCGATAATTCGAATGAAGTCGGATCGAGAGGACAGGGAGCTGCTCGCCATCCGCAAAAAGCTTGCGCCAGTCCTGCACCTTGCTTTCCGTCGCAGCGACCCCGGCCGTTTTTCCGCTCCACTTCTTCTTGTACACACCTAAAACTTTGTCGGTGCCGCCGTATCCCTTTATGAACTCGATGACTTGCTCGAAGTTCGAGCGCCCGGTCAGCTGCAGCGGGCCATGACCGATGAACTTGTAGAAGTCGGCTTGCATGATGTAGCCGTTGACCGCGATGTCTACCACTTTCGAGACGCCGGGATAGGCCGGGAGCTTCCAAGCCCTTCGACGTGCGTCGAACTCCTTTCCCTTCAAATCGTAGTAGTCCTTGGGCTGCTCGTCCTTATGAGCATTCCAGAAATCCTCATCCGCGAGAAGATCGTAGATCTTCCTGTTTCCAATACTCTTTTTGCCATCATACTTATAGAAGTATGCCAAGCCAGTGGCGTCCGGGTCCTCGATGTAGGTGCGGAAGCCGAACGACTCACGCGAAACGATGCAGAAAAGCGCGATGAACTGCATCAGCGAGACTTCTCGAGCCTCGAAAATTTCCGGCAAGCTATCCATCAAGAGCTTGAGGCGTTTCTTCGCGGTCGCCGCCTTGCCGAGCGACAGCCCGTGTGGTCCGCCGAAGGCCCCTTTGTTAGCCAAGTTCGCGCTGAACCACTCATGGAACGGCGCGCCTTGGTTTCTCTTGAAATGCTCGTCCACGCTCTTGGCGTCGGTGAAACGGACGGCGTTGCCGGGCCCGGGCTTACCGTCCGGGAGTTTCAAGAACTCGTCCCTGAACAGCGGCATAGGAGTGTCCTCGAAGAACACGGGGCGTCCAAAGCCGAAAGTCGTCCTGAGATCGTCCGTCGCGGCGGGGTCGCTCGCCACCTTGAACAGGGAAAATATCGGGCCCTTGTCGAGAATGAACATGCACTCGTGCGCCGGGAACCCGATGACGGCGCCGTGGAACTCCAAGCTCGTCAGCATCTCATGCGTGTGCGCAAGGACGAAGCGGCCGTCGACACCGATGGAAGGGAGGGATGCGTCAAGACGCACGCTGCCGCGAAAATCTACCGTAGTCCTCCAAGTGTTGCCGGTCTTGACCACAGTAACGGCGACTCGTGGCTTGCTGGTCGCCTGGCCGAACCCGAGTCTCTTTCCGTCGTCCGGATCGGCGAACTCGACATACGCGATTCCCGGCAGCGACTTGACCTTCGCGGTGACGATCTTGGTGTTCTTGTCAACTGTGAAGGTGAGCTCCGCTCCGAAATGGGCGAGTCCAAGTGCATTCGGATCCGGGGCCGGGCTGGTCCGGACATTTGTCACCGGTAGTCCTTTCCACCTCATCCCGAACGGCAGCGGCGGTGACCAGAGCGTGCCGCCGACCTTCGGCCTTGGTAAGGTGGCACCGGGCTCGTTGTGGGGCAGATACGATACAACCCAGATGATGAGCGAAGACGGCAGGCCCTGGTTGACGTTCATGACGTAGCCTCACTCAGCGCTTACCGCTGCCAACCGGTCGCGAGATCCGCACGATTCTCGTCTTGGTCTCGGCCTCCCGTTTGGGCGGGATGAGATCCTCCCAGAACGACTTGTCGACCTTGACGCGCGGATAGGCGCCGATCGACGCAGCCTTCGCGAGCCACTGGACCTCGACGAGGCGAACGACTACGGCGTTTTGCGCTGCCTTGTCGGGCAGCGTGCCATCGATGGGCGCCAATCTCGTGCCGTCCCATTCCAGAAGCGCTCTGTAGCGCTCGGTATTCCGGCGGCCGGCCGCATCGAACACCCGCTCGGTCACGAGCATCACCAGGCCGAAAGCGACATTGCCGGCCGACACGGCCGGCCACGGCACGATGTCCTTGCCACCGTCTTCCTTGTCCACGAGATGCAAACCGTCCTGCGCGAAGCGTAAGTCGAATCTCGGCAACGATACATCGAGAGGCTTGGCATCCCGCGCCGGTGCCCTTCCCCGCTCGGCGATTAGAAATCGCGAGGCGTCGGGCAGCATCTGATGCCATTCGCCCACGGTCCATTTCGACACGAACGTGGCGGGGTCCCGGCTCGATGCACCCTCGACTCCGCCGGCGATGAGGACGCGCCTCAACGCGATCTTGGCGAAGCTCCACGGCAGCTTCCTCTTGCCCTCCTCGGTCACCGACTGCCCATCGACGAGAAGCTTCGGCTCGAGCACAAACGAAGTCGAGACGATCTGCTGGACGCTGCCGAGCGCCGAATCGTAGCTGTGGCCGATCGGCCCACGTCCGTCGAAGCGCAGCTCGTAACGGTGACCGCCAATGATGTCCGCACTGCTGCCGGCGAACGAGACAGCGTGGAGGGCCGGCTCAGGTCCGGCTTCTTGCAGTGTGAAATCGTCGTTGCTCGCCGTCTCGACGCGCCACTCCAGGGCCTCTGCTACTCCGCCGATCTCGCCCCAGGACTCGCTGAGGACGACGAGCAGTCCCGGCTCACCCTCTGTGCCATCCGCCGCACGCGTCAGCGGGACGATCAACTTGAATGCTGGCTTAGGCACCGGCTCGAAACGGCGGCAGGGCACGAGCAGGAGCTTGAAGAATGGTGGCGTGACACTCGACGCCGGCCCGCCGGCCCATACCGGCCTCGAGTTGGGCGCGATCGGCTCGTAGCGGTCAACGGCGGCGGCCGCGAAGCGATGCACGGACGCCCGCGAATCGCCGCCAATGTCGCGCCGATAGAGGCTGGTGCGTACGAACGGCAGCCCGACTGCGACACGCGGCTCGCGCACGAAGTCATTCAGGTCGCGCCGCGCGAAGTTCACTGCGGCCCATTCCTCCTGATTCGCATCACTATCGAAGGGAAAGTCAAAGTCGAGCCGGTCAGAACGGAGAGGCCAACCCGACGGAGGCACCCCAACGGGAGGCGGCAGCATGCCGTCCCAGCGCCACTGCTGATGATAGAGGTCGACGGCACCGACGCGCGCAAGATCGTAGCGCGTGTCCCAAATTTTCCGGGCCATTGCCGCATCGGGCATTTTCGACAGCGGCATCTCGTAGCCGTCGAGGCCCCATTCCCCCTCGATCCGCGGCGAGGCGAACCGCGTTGTCACCATTGCGGCGAGGACATCGCCGGCTATCTCCATCACCGCCGCCGTCTCGATCCTGAGGCGCAGCGGCGCGGTACAAACGTAGGTCGCGCCGCTTCTGGACCAGACCGGCAGCCCATCCCTGACGAGGTCGGGAAACCTCGCGACGAGATTGCGCGGCAGGCTACTGCCCCGGGCGGGGTAGAACCACTTCTCGTGCACGAGCGGATAGAGTCTCAGCTCCCAAATTTGCCCTTCCGGGACCGAGACGGTGAGTCCGGCCGGCGTGCTCCGCGGGGTCAAGCTCGCGCTCGCACCACGCTCGATCGTCAGGACGAGCGGGGCGCAGCGGATACATTCCAACGCCCGGCGATAAGGATCGTTCGGATTGGGCTCGTCTGGCAGCTCAAGCGTGACTTCCTTGCGGATCGGCTTGACCCCGATCGGCGGCTTGTCACCCGGCGACATCACCGGGACCAGCTCCGCCAGCATCGTTTGCTCGACCGCGGGATCATCGAACGAGGCATCGACTTCCGCGCCCGATTGCACGATCTCCTCATGGCCAACGATGGCTTTGATGCGCCACTTCGCCAGGCGCTGCGTCCTCGGGGTCGGGTGGTCGTTCGGGCGGAAGTCATCCATCGCTACCCAGCGATCGAAGGTCAACATGTCCACCGAGGGGAGGCGAACAAGAGCCACTTTCTTGGCCGCATCCGAGGGTTCCAGCAGCATGAGTGGGGGGTCTGCGGCGGGCTCCGGGCCTTGCCAGCTACTGCCGATGCGCACGGCAGGCCGGCCATAGGAGACGCGCTGCGCCGCGCCGGTCAGCTCGACGCGGATGCCGACGCTATTCCAGACGGGTCGATTCTGTTGAATTCCGTCCTTGAGCGTGGCCGGGACAGTGATCTCGCGAAATGCCGCGAGACTGCCGGTGCGCGCGGGATCGATGTGATCGAAAGGCCGGCCGGTAACGCCCAGGGCAAGCCGCCAGCCGCGGTTCATGCCGACAGGATTGAGGATGACGTCGATCAGCGGGCTATCGGGATCGCCCACAGCGCCAGGAAGTGTGAGGCTTAGAGGCTCGTTCGCTCCGGATGGGCTGCACGTAACCGTCTGATTGGCACGCGTCACGACGAGCGCGAAGAGTTTGTCAGTCCCGCCGCTACCGTTCGGCTTGACGACCTGGATCTCGAGCCCGCCGGTGCCCAGGCTCGAGGTATCGATCGCGAGAACGCGCAAGCCGATCTCGGATGCCGCGCTCGGGATCTCCGATGCATCCCGCGCCAAGTCGAGCGTGCCGCGGCCGCCGTTGTCGACCACGAAGTAGGCGGCGTGGGCATGATCCCGATCGAGCCCTGCCGGCCGACCGAGCGGATCGAGCGAATCCGCGATCGGCCGCAAAGCGCCGTTTGTCGACGGAACAGTCGGAGCCAATTGCCTAGGGCTCGACACGCCTCGGACGGTGGGCTCGTTGACGCGCACGCGGCGCACGTACCGCATGCGCTGAACGGTCCCGGATGGGGGATCGACGGAGAGATCGGTCGGCTGGGCGAGGAAGGTTGATGGATCACCAGCAGCGAGCTCTTTCGGAAGTGGTCCGCCGTTGAGCACGACGAAGGTCGCGGCCTCGTAAACTTGGCCGAACCGCAGGTACGGCAGCTTGCCCCACTCGACAATCGCGTCCGAGCTGTCGCGCGCCGTGATGTAGCGCAGGAGCGGGCGGCCGTGCTCGTCCGCGTGCCCCAAGACCCCGTCGAACTCGGTGTCGCTGTCCTGAGCGATGAGCCCCGCGTTGTCGTAGGTGATGGTCGATTGGCTGATGCCCGCGCCGTAGCCGACGACCTTGGGAACGAGTAGATTTTTGACGAGCAGCGGGTTCGACAACGGTCCCGGATCGTTCGGTTGGAAACTGGCATCGGCGATCGCGCACGTTGCCATGTTCAGGCAGCGCCAGGGCAGGAACTTGCCGCCCGGATCGGCGAGGTCTGCGTCAGAGGCAGCGGGTCGCAGCAGAACGCCGAAGCCCGCAACCTTCCTCAGGATGTCGATCGCCTTCTGTGCCTCCGCCTCTTTCGCATTTGCCACCCAGTCGATCTGGAAGCTCAGGTTGTGCGGTGCATCCGTCGGGGAGGGATCGCCCAACTGCTGCTGCCAAGCCTCGCTCGCGTCCGTGGTTGGCTTGGGCGGAAGAATGCGCTCGCCGGCTGTCCTGGCGTATGCGTTGGCGAGGTCACGCAGCTCGGAGGCCTCGGCAGCCGCAGGAAACGAAACTTTCGCGCGAATCCGCTCCGCCATCGCGTCCGTAAATCTCGTCCGCGCATCGTTCTCCCAGAGACGGACGGGCGGCAGGTGATCGAGATCGTCCTTGCCGGCCGCAAGCAAGAGCCGCCGCCGCGCGTCGACCTGTTGCAAAGCTGCCGCTACCGCCAGGCTCGGGTGACGCTTCATGTCTTCCAGGTGCCGGACGCCGCCGCTGCCCTTTGCCGCCGCCTCCCACAAGGCAATCGTGAACGCGGCGGCCTTGTCGCGCGACTCGAGCGCCTGCAGCAGGCGCTCTCCGGCGGATATCAGCGTCGCGACGTCCGGCGCCAGGCTCTGCTCGAGGAACTTTGCGCTGTCGGCATCGAGAACGATTTTCAAAGCCGGTAGCAGCGACGGCCACGCGCGCGCCCTTTCTACGGCCTCGACCGCATTCGCGAAGGCCTGAATTGCGGCCGGATCAGGAGCCGGCTGGCCAAGCTTCGACGACGCCTCAGCCTGCAGCTTCAGCACCAGCTGAACGAGCGAATAGTCGTCGGCTGCCGGGTAGGAAGAGCACAACAGGCTGTCCGTTGCAGCCTTGGCGAACGTCTCAAACGTCGCTCGCTGCCCCGCGGACGAAGCGAGCCAGGCTTTCAACGCCGCGCCGCCGTTCTTCAGCGCCAGGCGCCAGATGCCTACCATCGACGTCAACGGGTCGAGAGCCGCCGCTACGCGGTGCGGAAGCTCGAGCCAGTAATCCCTGCCGTACCAGGCGAGCTCGGAGTCCTTCTTGGGCGGGCGTACCACCCACTGCGACTGCAAATCGATAAGCTGCTGGCCGGTCTTCGTGTAGGGAACGAACGCGGCCTGTGCCCGGCACAGCGCCTCAGCCGGCGTGGCATAAGCCCATTCGGTGCCGTCCGCGGAAGGGCCGGTGTCCATGGGATCGAGCCTTTGTCGATCGACCCACAGGACAGGACAGAGGATCAAATCGAAATCGAGCAGGGAAATGCCGTCGATCTTTACCGGAAGCTCGATCACGAAGGCGGCATTGGCGGCGCGGCCGATCGGCGCCGGCCAGCGCGACACGTCGGCGATGAAGCCGGGCAGCCAATAGCGCTCGCCCTCACTGCGGATATCGAAGACGGCGTTTTCGATTCCGGACTGCCGGACGATCCACTCGGCGTGGGCCGCCAATCGGGCCGCGAGATCACCGAGGCTTGGCGCAGCGCCGACCCTGTAGATCGTCGGATCGACGTGCCAGGGTAGCGCAATCGGAACCGGGTTCGGTGTCGGCAACGGAACCGAAACTTGCATCTTCTTCCGATACGCCAGCCTGAACCCCTCGACCGAGTCCCAATTCCACGGCTGCACCTGCCTGAGCCAATCGAACGGCGCTGCCGGCAAGCCGGAGTCGATCTCGATACCGGCCGACAGCAGCACGCTAGCGTGAATCACGCCGGTTCCGTAGCGCGGACCGGCAATAGTCGCGTCGGCAATGATGATCAGCTTATGCGCCATAGCTGGCCCTCAAACATAGTCGTGACGCAGCTGCCGTTCGCGGTGCTGTGATGCTGTCAGCGCGTGGGCGCCGCCAGCGCCTTTGACGAACTCGTAGCGGACGCTCGCCGACACGCGCAGCGTGAAGAACCAGCCGATCTTGATGCTGTAGGAGAGCGTGCCGGTTCCGATGAGGCCGCCGCCGTCGCTGTAGCGTGCTTCGAGCAGCAGCTGCACGCCAACCGTGATCAGGCCACACAGCGACGCCTGACCGACGATCAGCAGCGTGATGCCGACTGTCAGCGACCGCCCGCCGGCGCTGTCGGCGTAGAGTTCGCCGTAGACGCCGAAGTACATCATAATGCTGCCGCGGATCGGCCCGAGCGCCAGTGCGAGGCCCGCCGAGGCCGTAATCCCGATAGTCAACTCCGTCGTGATCAGGTTCTGCAGCGGCAGATAGGTGGAGCGCGCCTCGACCCAGCCGCCGCCGCCGAGAATGAAGACCGTCAGGTTGAAGGGTGCGGTCTTGCGCCCTATGTTCGCGCGAACCGTGAGCGCGAACTCGGGCAGCGCGGCGAGCTCGAAGGAGGCTCCGAAACGCAGGTTCGTGATCGCGAACGTGCCTGCCGCGATATCCGGTATCGGCAAATAGAGCCGCGACGTCGCGCCGACCGGCAGTCCGTTCTCGCGCAGGACCTCGAGGGTCAGCCCCGAGCCTTCCTCACCGCCCTCGTAGCCCGACAGCGCGTCCGACAGGAACTGCAGCGCGCTGTCCATGCGCACTTTCTCCGGCCGCACGGCGAAGCGGACGCCGCCCTGGCTGTCGAATTCAAGCGGCGTGTCGACGAACGATATGACATTGAATCCGGCGATGACGAGTTCCCAGTTGCCGGTGATGCTGCCGCGGGCGCGACTCTCGCCTGCCGCGCCCAAGGTCTGCTCGATGCGCGTCGTGGCGCGGAATCGCGGCTTGACGAGCTGCACGCGGACGGGCTGGAAATCGAACAGCGCGGTGGTGCCTTGATGATCGATCGCGATGTCGGCTTCCGCCCATCCCCGCCGGCTCTGCGCATCGACGCCGTGCCTGACCTTCACCTTGTCGGGTGGCAACGAGGGAAGCGCGAGGTCCGGCACAAGATTCTCGAGCTTCAGACCGGCGAAGTCGGGCAAAATCCTGCCGAAGTCGAGGCCCCCGAGATCGGGAGGAATCAGCTGATCGCCGATGCCGATCGTCGGCAGGCGCAGCCCGAGCCCTTTCAGGTTGTCGCCCAGCCGGTCGAACAGCGCCGCCGACGGCGTGATTCGGATGGCATCGCTGAGCTCGTCGAAAATGTACGCCAGGCGCTCGCGGTTGAAATCAAGACCGGGGACGCGCGGCGGTTCGCCGAAGGCGCGCAGCAACCGCAGGGAGTCGTCGCCGAGCCGATTGATTGCCTGTTGCGCGCCCTCGACCGACTCGCCGACATCACGTGCCACGCTGGCGAGGTCCTGCATCACGCGAGACCCCACCCGGTTCAGCTCGTCGACGATCTCGCGCTCGAGCGACGATAGCGCGTTACCGATTTCCGCGGTCGGGCGTTGCAGGGCTGCCTGCAGTAGGCCTTCTAGGTCGCCGATGAGGGCTTGAAGCTGCTGCAGGCCGGCATCGATTGCCGCGCCGCCCGTGAGCGCGCAGAGCCCATCGATAGCAGCGTCGGCCTTTGTGGCGAGCCCATCGGTTTGCAGCTTCAGCCCGGCAAACGTCTTGTTGAGCTCTTCACGAAGCTTGTTCGCCAGCGCGGGTTGCGGATTGCCCACCACGCCAACCAGATTCGACTGAAGCTGCGAAAGCACGTCTGAGAAAGCCGCCCCAGCGTCGTCGAGCGCGTCCTGCAGCCCGCTCTCGATCTCGCCGACCGTATCGCGGATCGTCGCCGCGACGGCTTCAATCAGCTGCTGCAGCGCTCCGATCAGCCCGGCGATGCGGTCGCCAAGGGCCTGCCGGGCCGTACTTAGTTGGGCCGCGGTCGCGGCGTTGCGCAGCAGCTTGAGGTCGTCATCGACCGCTCTCGCTAAGTACTCGCTGGCCACGCCGGCCACCGTTGCGGCGAGGTTGCGCAGCTGCTCGCCGATCGAGGGAATGACGGCTTCGGCTGATGCGGCGACGAGCCCTGCGCAATCGGCCGCGGTCGCCTCCACCCGGCGCGCCGCTGCGTCGAGCTCCTCGGCCAGCCGATCCGCATCGGTCACCGCTGCCGAGCGAACGCGCTCCTCGAGCGCCGCAAGCGCCGCCTGCAGCTCGCCAGCGAGGCGATCGATGGTGTCGAGCGCGGCGTTGGCGATCTCGTCGAGCTTGTCCGCCGTGACGGCCGGCACGAAGGCGAGGTCGCGCAGCCGCGCAATCTCGCGATCGAGCAATACTAGACCCGAGGCACCGAAGCCGTTCACGTCGATGATGCGCTGGACCATATCGGACGCCAGGGCTTCGAAGCGCTGCCTGGCTCCGTCGAGCGCCGCCCGCTGCTTGCTCTTCAGGATCGCGCACAAGTCGAGCGTGTTGCTGCCCGCGCCCGCGGGCAAAGCCATCTCGATATCGGTCGTCACAGGGTTCAGGACGCTCGCGATCCGGTCTCTAATCTGCTTTGCAGCGTCCGCCGGGTCGAGCGTCGACTTGGCAAGTGCCGGCAGGATCTCCCCGCGCCCTGCGATAAGCGCGGCTTCGACGCGCGCCGTCATTGCCGCGACCGAGGCCTGCGCCTTCGAGAGCTGCAAGGCGCGAGGCGACTGATCCTTGCCGGTGCTGCTACTGCGCGGCGCGGATCGTGCCATGGTAGCGTTGCGGATGACGGCCGACACGCCTTGCCCACCTCGGTCGGCGCCGAGGTTGACGGCACTGCCTCCGGGCAGCAGCGAGTAGGTGAATGCCTCGTAGCCTGGCTCGACCGCGGCAGCGTCCACGAGGCGCCGGTCGGGGTCGGTCTGGTCGAGCCCCAGGCCATCGGGAATTGCGAGAGCCGGCACGTCGGGGAAGTCGATCCCGGCATAGGCATGCCATTTGTCGGTATCGGCGCCGGTCCCTTGCTCGGTCGAGGTGAAGAAGATCAGCTTCTGCGGATCGTCGATTTCGTGCAGCTCGGACGCGACCGATCCGTCGGCGACAGACGAGGCCACCGCGACGCGCAGCGCGACATGCGGCTTCGGATAGACGACCGGATCAGCGCCCGGGCGCCAGAGCGGCACCATCCAGCCGACGCGGCCGACGTCGCGGCCCCATGCGCTGCTGACGGGGATCTGCACGGTGTTGAACTGGCAGCCGAGGACGAAACCGCGCGCCGCCGGAGCCGAGGCTTTTTCCGGATAATCCCGGGATTTCACCATCACCTCGACGAACTCGCGCACTTTCCTCAGCACCGGCCGCCCGTAGTGCATGTCCTGGTCGTTCTTGAATTGCCGGGAGGGCAGGACGGTGCGCTCATAAATGATGACGTGCTTGGCCGGATGCCACATGACGCCGATGCGCCCACGCCGCTCAAGGCAGAGGTAGTGCGTGCGCCCCATGCCGACGCGCGTATAGATCGTCGTGCGCTCCTCGTCGAAGCTCGACTTCTGCTGACCCCAGCCGCCGAGAGAGGAGAGATAGAGGTTGGCGATCTCCGCCGGGCCGGTGACCGGCTTGTTTGGATCCTTCCTCCGCCACACGGCCTCGTAGATGTTGACGGACTCGAACGGCCAGCCGATGCCGCCGGCCAGGCCGTCCATGACATTGGGCGCGTTCTCTTCTGGACGCGTAATCGAGGTGAGGTCGACGGGATAGCGAAGCTTTGCGGATTGCCGCAAGGATGCGGTCACGCCCTCGCGCCGCAACAGACCGCCAGGCTGATCGGGATCGACGATCTCCAGCGTGTCGAGGCGCGAAATCCAGCGCTGCTCGATATCCTTCCAGGCCGTCTCCCAATCTTCGGGTACAGAGGTCGGCCGTTTGCCGAACCGCGGCGGCAATCCGATGCTGGAATCGAGACTCGTGATGCGTAGGCCCGTGCTGCGCGGCTGCGCGGACGGTGTCTCCGAAGGGGGTGGAGCAATGTGGAGCTCCAAGCCGTAGGCGAGTTCGGCGCGCAGCTCGTCGACCGCGACGCCGGCAAACCCATCTGCCTTCGTGAACATGCGCCGTGCGTTCCACGGCACCTCGACCAGCGCTTTCGCGCGATCCTCAGGATTGATACGCACTTCCGTCGGCAATCCGAATGCTAGGTCGACGAGACCACCCTCCGAAATGTCCTCAAGAAGAGTGCTCTTCTCCATCGCCTCCCCGACGGCCTGCGCCGGAAGCCGCATGACCGTTTGACCGAGGCGACTGAAGCGCCACGTCAGGCTTTGTCCGACCTGCTGGCGCGCCTCCGCAAGAACGTTCTCCTGATCTCCCGTGCCCGGCGCCTCCGCTATGCCCTGCTCGGCCTCGATCTCGAAGCTCACAACGAGGAACGGTGCGGTCTCGAGCGAAATGACGCGGAACTTCTCGCTCAGCCTGGAATCCTGGCTTTGCAATCTCACGGTCAGGCGCAGGAAGCGGGACACCTCGGACCGGCCAGAGTTTGCCGGCCCCCACGGCTCGCGCAGCTCAAGGATCGGAGCGCGGTCCGCCGGCGAGGGGGTCGTTTCCAGGATGCCGAGCATCAGCCCGTCAGAAGAGACGGCGCCGCTGTCGCCGGGTCTGATCAGGATCGGCGGTGCGGCCGGGTCGAGTCGGCCTTCCGCCTGGGCCTCCGCGCTTGCGTCCTGCCCGCCGGGCAGGAGACGCACCAGCTGTAGCGTCCCCTCCGCAAGTGTTTTCAACGTCCTCTTCGGTCGCCCGACGAAATCGGGGACGGCTCGCGCTGGGGGCACTTTATAGGGCCAGGAGCGGGCATCCTCGTCGTCGGAAAGCGCGGCAACAAGTATGAACGACTGGCCGTCGTGGTTCGTATCAGCCGCCTGAGGGAAGATCAGGTCGAAGGCGCCGACTGCGCAGGCCACCTCCTTGGTCGGAACGCCAGCGGAAAATTTGAACTCGGCGCAGAGAAACAGGGCGCTATCGCGCATTCGCGGCGTGACCGGCCCCTCGTCATCGGGAGCGTAACCGGGGATTGCAGCCGTGCCCGCCGAGCCCGGCAGCCACTTCGGCCACCTGTGCGCGACGGAATTGACCGGCAGCTTGAGCTCCGTCCCGTCATGACAGCGAAAGAGCGGAAACTCGAGCTCTGCCGCTGGCTTAGCTCTGAACGAGGTCTTGTTGTCTGCGGCCGGCTGGAGCGGGGCTGCTCCGCGCACAAAGATCTGGACGCCTGCTGCGATGGCGTCGTAATCGGGACGTGCTTTCTCTCCCGTGGAGTCAACGAGATCGGCGATTACGCGCCAGCCATGTGTGCGCGTGACGATCGGGCAGTAGGGTCGGCCCGCCACGTCGTCGTCGTGGAATTCGGTCGGGCTTTTCCTCAGGCGTATCGCCGGAAGCGGCGAGACTGCCGAGTTGCCTTCGATGGCGCGCAAGGCCCTGAGCCGCTCCGCGAGCAACCGCTCGTTCCAGAGCTTCCAGACCGACGCCTCGCTCACTCCCTCGATCTCAAAAATCCAATGCGCTGTGCCGTCGCCTGTGAATCTCCGGCCGGCCAGGTCGGTCGCTTGCCGTTGCACAAGGCGGTAGAGAACGAAGAAGCCGTCCTTCACGAACTCCGGCAGGGGGCCTAGTTGCAGGTAGAGCTGCGACGCGATCAGCGAACGGCGCATGCCGACCGGCATCCGCATCTCGAGCGCGTAACGCGCTACTCCGTCGTCTCGGAGCACGCGGCGAAGGCCGAAGCACATTCGCTTGTGCTCAGACGTCACCCAGGAGACGTACTCGTGCTTTAGGTCGGCTGTCCCCGGTTTGTAGAGGCTCTTAGCCCAAGGCTCGCGGCCACCGAGCAGGGTTGTGTGGTCGGCGGTGCCGACGAGATCGCTGTCGCCGATCCCCAACGCGCTGAGGACAATGGGTTTATGCGATGCCAGGTCCGTCACGAAGTACAGGTGAAGCCTGGGCTGCGTATTGACGATGTCCGACAGAGTCCGCCTTGACCGGTTGGCCTCGATCTCCTCGATGATCGTGACGCCGCCCACCATGATGCCGAAGGCGTCGAGGAGAGCCTCGCCCGCGTCCGCCGACTTCTCCGAGAAGACCGACTTCTCCCTCGCGTGGTGCGCGACTGCGGCCTTCAAGGTAAAGAAGCGATGGCCCGGCTCCGTCGCCAGCAGACAGCGGCCCTTGACGTCGATTTCGAATTTTTCGACATCGCCGACCGAGCCGGAATATGCGATTGTACAATCGCTCCAGTCTACCGTATCTAGAACGAATTGCGATAGTTCCGAATTAGCTTTGCTGAAGATCTCGATGCGCTGCCAGCCCGAGGTTCTCCCCGCTACTTCGGGTTCGTCAGTTGCCGTGCTCACAATTGCGAGTTTCAGCGTGTAACTGTTGCCTCGCTCTTCGCTTTCGAGGCGGAGATTTTCTATGTCTCCATTATGCTTACGCCACGCTGAAATGACTAGGTTGCGGTCCATGGCGCCGCGCTCCGTTGAACTTAGCAACGCAATAAAAATTGCTCGTTTGCTGGAAGCGGAAGCTATCCGTCTGGCGGCCAGGTTGCGGACCGGAATTGGTCGAACAGGGTGGCTTCAAGCCGGCAGGCGCGAGCGCCTAGACAACTAAACATAATGTTTCCCTTTTAACGATAATCTATTGCAGCATAGCCGCGCAGCCTCGTGCTGTCACCGGTTATCTGACGAACCGCCATAGACCCGAACATCGAACGAGACTCCGCTGGCCGAGCCGTTCGACCAGCTTGGCGGTCTGATCCGCCCGGTTGGGGAAAGCGTCGACGTGGCGCACCTCGCTGCCGCGCCGTTCCTCGGCAACCCGCGACTCGCTTTGCGCACATCCAATCCCACGTAGCCTGATAGCGTTCAGCCTGCCTGAGCGCGGCATGAGCGCAACGACGACTGAGGTCGGATCTTCACCAGCCCTCAGGTGATCCGGCTAAACAAGCGGATTTCCAGGGCACGGCCACCCGCGCGGGCCGATCGCGGAATTGGCAACATACGATCGCATGGCAGCATCGCAGAGCGCGTAGCCCCAGTTGATGAGACTCTCCTGCTCTGCTTTGTCGAACCGGTTCAGGCGGGTCCGGATGTCCTTCAGGTGACCGGTCTTCGCCGCACTGCACAGCAGCTTGTTAGCCGCAGGGTACTTGCCGTATGGGGTGTCGATGCTCCAATAGGCAACCTTCTGCTGGCGCGCCTCTGCGAGATCCATCATGTAACGGGCCCTTAGCCCGCGCGCCTGGTCGGTCGCGATATCGAGTGCTCGCGATAGCTGGCCGACCGCGTCGGTCTTCGCCTTGTCTTGCATGCCGAACGGCGCGCCGGCGTCGCTGACCAGGAGCGTGCTGAAGCTGTCGACCGGCTCGAGACCAATGTTGTCGTAGACGCCACCATCGCTCAGCGTGAGCGTGTGCTTGTAGCGTGGATCGTTGAACAGGTCGGCGCCTTCCACCTTCACCCATTTCGCGGGATCGACTTCGATAATGCAGGGCGAGAGCACCGGCGGAAAGGCACTCGATGCTGCGACGGCCGTGGCCACGCTGAGCTCTGGAGTGTCGATCCGGCCGATGCGATAGTCGGCCAAATAGGCTTTGGAGATCCGTAGGTCGCGCCCGGTCTGGAGGTTGGTCGTGTTGAATACCGTGCGTGGCTGATCAGGCAGGTCGGCCAGGCGCGCGCGCTCGAACAACTCGTCGTATGCGCTGGCGAGCACGTCATTGATTGTGCTCCACGGGGAGATGGTGCCCTCGGCGATGGCGCGGGTATCGATGTTTTGCGTGCAGAAGTCTCTCAGCGGCTGCGTCACCAGCCCATCGAGGTCATCGGCCGCAAAACCGCCGACCTCTAGTGCCTTCCAGCGGCAGGCCAGCATGCCCGCGGTAATGGATCCCCCCGAGACTGCCGAGATGCGATCGAGCTTCGCTAGATAGCCCAGCTCGTTCAGTCGAATGAGTGCACCTATGTGGAAAAGCGTTGCACGGAACCCGCCGCCGGAAAGGGCGAGCGCAATCCCGGGGCGAAGTGGATCGAGCGGCATTGCGATGCATCCTGGTCAAATGAAAACGGTTTGGCAGCAAGAATTTCTGGAAGTCGGCCTCCAGCCCTGCCAGTCACTACTTCAGGCTGGAATAGGCCTGTGGGTCGGCGTCCACGGCGGTCTGGACCTCACGCAGCATAACCTCGCACGCGGGCCTGATCTGAACCTCAAACCGGTTCACGGGCCCCCAATGGTCACGGATCTTTCTCAGACCGATGGCGGCGAACTCCGCCGCGAAGGCCGGGCACGACTTCGACAGGGCTTGGAACTCGGCACCAGCACCGCTGCCGTAATTCTCCCAGTCGCGCGGCTTGCACGACACCCCGTTGCTGAAAATCTTCTCGAAGCCGTGCGGGTCGGCTCGGAACTGATCGAACAACCTGGGCATCAGCGGACTGGCCGAGCGCGCATTGTAGCTCGTCTGGAACATGCCCGCCTCGGCCTTCTCCGCCGTGGTGTTCCTCGCGCTGCGATCGCGGCCCTCGCAGTACCGTCCCGAGCTTTCGCGCATCCCGAGACCGATGAGCAGCACGAACAAGTGGCGCAGCGTGTCCGGCCCGTCGCCGCCGTTCGTCATGCCATTCTTGTCGAGGATCTTCCGATACCAGGTCAGCGCGTCATCGCTGTCACCGCTCTCGGCCTTCGCCATCGCGTTGACAAACGGGTCGCCGCCGAGAGCCAGCCGCGCGTAGGCTCGCGCATAGACCAGCGCCATGCCCTGGATGTAACCTGCGGGCGCGCGGCCTCGATCCTTCCACTTATAATTTGCGATCTCGGCTTCTGATGCGATGCGGGCGATCTTGTCGGGGCCGGGCTCGTCAGACTCGCGTGCCGCGAGTGCGAGCTCCGCCGCTCGCGCTGCAGCGGCTCGCATCCCTCTCCCCCGCGTTTGAGCTGCCGGAGCGAGCTTCAATATCGGCGGCGCAGCAGGATCGCCTTGCCAACCCGCAATTGCGCTGTTCAGGTTCGTCGCCCAGGCGTCGTCCCCTCCCGCCGGATAGACGCCCGACAGGAGCGCGCTGGACGACGTTCCGGCAAGCTGAAGATGGGGGGTCTCGAAGCTCAACGGCATGAGCCCGTGCCTCTCTCCGATCTCGTGCATGCGTTTCCACATGCCCTTTCTCGGCTCGTCCCACGTCCAGCGACCGGGGCCGTTGAAAACGAGATCAACGGCGAGCCCATATTGATGATAGGAGCGCCAAGGCTCGGCAAATGTCACCTTCGGCCCGGGGCGCGTGCGGCCCTGGGCATATAAATAGGCTTGGCGCTCGGGGCTCCGGAAGGCCTCGAATACGAATAGCGGAATGTTTGCGGACCGCAAGTCGGCGAGAACCTTCTGCACCGAGTCTCGGACAACCGGATGGAGTAGACCAAGGTCCGTGTTGCGCGCGGTCACGTCGAGGCTGCTTTGGGGCATTGTCAACTCAATGTGTCACAAGCAACAAGCATCATATGCGCTCAATGTCGGCGAACGTACCCGTCTCTGTCAATAGGCACGCGTCACATCAGCTCTAGGCGTGCACGACGCTTGTCGCCTTGGGAGCCGGCAATGCCGCATCGCTCTCCCTGGTCACACTGAAAGTGGTGCCGCGCTTTTCGCAACGCAAAAACACGGCGATCGCATTGACGACCCTCCATCCCTGAATTATTGTCACGCCAATAAACTTGCACCATTGATTTCGAGGGGAAGTGCTTTGAAGTTTGCCATTCCCAAGCCTTCCACGCGCCCTCTCAAAATTTATGCGACGGATCCGACCCAGGGCTACGAGGCCGCGCTCAAGATCAGCATCGCGGTCGAGCACGAAAATCTCACTCCGGGGCCGGTGGGAGATCGGCTCGAAGTCGTGGACTATGATGGCCACGCCAAGGTCTACTACGACTCGGTGGATCTGGAGGATCCGGCGATCCTTACGCAAGGCGGGCTCGATCCCTCGGAAGCCGATCCGCGCTTCCACCAGCAGATGGTCTACGCCGTGGCGTCCAGGACGCTGTCGAATTTCGACCGCGCCCTCGGCCGCAGGTTACTCCTGTCCCGGAAGAAGGGACCCAATCGTCTTCGTCTGTTTCCCCACGCCTTCCGCGGTCGGAACGCATTCTTCGATCGGAATCTGCACGCCATCCTGTTCGGTTATTTCGATGCCGACGAATCCAACCCAGGCACGAACCTGCCGCGCCAGCGGATATATACCTGTCTCAGCCACGACATCATCGCCCACGAGATGACACACGCGATCGTCGATCGGCTTCGGCCCTTCTTTCTGGAGCCGACGAACGCCGACACGCAGGCCTTCCACGAGGGCTTCTCCGACATTGTCGCGCTGTTTCAGCACTTCACGTTCCCGAACCTGCTCGAGCGCGAGATCCAGCGGAACCGTGGGGACCTGCAGACGCCGACGGTTCTGGTCGAGCTGGCGCGGCAGTTCGGCTTCGCAAAGGGAGACGGGAAGTCGCTACGCTCGGCGCTCGACTCGGAAGCCAAGCTTAGCGACTCCGTGAGCGAGCCGCATGATCGCGGCGCGATCCTGGTTGCCGCCGTGTTCGACGGCTTCTTCCAAACCTATCGGAGTCGTGTCGACGATCTGTTTCGCATCGCGACCGGCGGCAGCGGCGAGTTGCCGCCGGGCCATCTCCAGCCGCATCTCGCGCATCGCATCGCCGCCGAGGCGGCCCGAACCGCGCAGCGGCATCTCGATATCTGCATCAGAGCCTTCGACTACCTTCCTCCGGTCGACATCACGTTCGGCGATTTCTTGAGGGCCCTGGTCACCGCCGACTTCGAGCTCAACCCGGACGACGAATATGGACAGCGCGCGGCGCTGATCGAAGGCTTCCGCAAGCGCCGCATCTATCCGGAGGGCGTTGTTTCGCTTGCAGAGGAATCCTTGCGCTGGCCCGTCGCGCCGGATCTGCCGCCGATGACCGATCAGCTGGGGAGCCTTCTTCCGCAGCTGCTCCGAATGGAGGCGGACCGGTTCTCCCAGGGGAGCCACGATGCCGTGTTGCGAAGCCGCGCGGAAAGCCGGCTCTCGAGCGGCGCCGCAGACGCCGAGTCGTTCAACATCCAGGGTCCGCTTGCGGTGGCGCTCGAAGCCTATGCCAGGCAGCATCGTGAGGCCTTGCATCTGCGCGACGACCTGCCGATCCAGGTCAAGGGGTTTCACGCCGTCTTCCGCACGGCAGCGAACGGGCGGCTGCTCATCGAGCTGGTCGCGCAGCTCGTCCAAACAGACCGCACAAGCCAAGTTGACGCCATGCTGGGCGGGCTCGAGGTCAGGGGTGGGACCACGATCATTGTCGGCGTCGACGGCACCGTCAGATACGCCATCGCCAAGCCCTTGCCCGGTCTGCCTGGTGCCCTTGGCGCGGCCGGCGTCGAGCGCGTCGAGCGCCAGAAGCGCTTCGTCAGCACTCTCGACCGGCTCAACCCGCGCTTCCCCTACATGAAACGAGCCGAGCAAATCGAGGTACGCATGAGCATCCGCGCCCTTCATTCAGGTCATTGAGCCATGTTCGATCGCGTGACCGTTCGCATGTACGAGATGGGCTTCGGCGATTGCTTCCTCGTCACGTTCTGGAACGCCAACGAGGGCAAGTCCGTGCTGTTCGACTGCGGCAGCCTCAGCCGCCCCAAGGCCGAGATCGCCAAGGTGGCGCAAGATGTCGTCGCTGCCTGCACAACAGACGGAAAGGCTCGGCTAGAGCTGGTGGTGTGCACGCATCGCCATAAGGACCACGTCAACGGCTTCGACAATCCCATCTGGGCCAACGTCGAGGTCGGCGAGGTCTGGTTGCCTTGGACAGAGAACACGAAGGATCCGGTCGCGACACGCATCCGCAATCGGCAATCGAATCTGGCCCTTTCGCTCTGCAAGTCGCTCAAGGCCGATCTTTCGTCGGAGGACATGCCGCTCGCAGCCGGTCTCAAGGACACGGCCTCCGCGGTTCTCACGCTCGCGCTCAACGCGCTGACGAACGAGAAGGCGATGTCGACCTTGCATGGCGGCTTCGCGGGACGTCCGCCTCGCATGTTCCTGCCGGATGCAAACGGGACGGCGGAACCCAAGACGGTCACCGGGCTGCCCGGCGTCAAATTCCATGTCCTCGGTCCTTCGCGATCGGAGGACGTCATTAAGGCAATGGATCCGCCGGCGGGTGCCGCATACCTCCACTTGGCCCCGGTAGAGGACGGACAAAACAAACCAGCCAAGCCGTACGGAGCGTGCGCCGAGAAGTGGCGAGTTAGTGAGGAGGAATTCTACAAATGCAGGCGGGAGCCATCAGCCTTCACAGAAAAGGATAAGGCGGCCGTCGATGAACTCGCAGACGAGCCGGATGGCGATCTCGCGGCGGCCATCGATCAGGCCGTCAACAACACCAGTCTCGTGCTGATGATCGAGGTCGGCGATCAGTTCCTCCTCTTTCCCGGTGATGCCCAGTGGGGAACCTGGAAGGCCATCCTGGACGATCCCGATCAGCAGAGCCTGCTCCAGCGCACGACCATGCTCAAGGTCTCCCATCACGGCAGCCACAACGGCACGCCCAAGGAGCTGGTCGAGAGGATCCTGCGCAAGGGAACCGTCGCACTGGTGTCGACTGCGGCGGTAAAACAATGGCCCGACGTGCCGAGACCTCCACTGATGACGGCCCTGTCGGGAAAAGCCGTTCTGGCGCGCAGCGACCAAGCAGCGGCGCTGAAACGCAAAAAGGGGTTTACAGTGGTGAACGGCTACATCGAGTGGGAGGGGCCCATCGCGTCGTGATCGCGCGCGGCCTCATCGGCTCGCATCGATCGTCACGACTAGCTTGTCGGGGCTGGCCTCGATGATCGTGAGCCGCAGCGGCCGCTGGCCAGTTGGCGCCAGCTCGATCCGCTCCCCTGGAAGGAGGCGCCACGTGCCCTCTGCCTCCTGCCTCTTGTCGGTCGGTCCCGGCCCGCTCGCGATCAGCTTTCCGTCCGGCCCGAGATGGAAGGATCGCCGGCCCCGCGACGGCGGGAAAGACCAGAAGTCCGGCCGGAAAACCATGCGGCCGTCCTGGTCCTCCTCATGAGAATGAGTCCAGCGCTGCTGTAGCGTCTCGAGACTAGCCTCAGCCATTACGTCCGTGATCCGGCATCCTTGACGAGCCCACTACGTGGACCGGCGAGTGTCGCGCGCATGCGCGCGATCTGCCCGTTGGTGAACATGAACATGGCCTTGTCGTCCACGTAGTCCATATAGTTGACAAACATGTCGCCGTTCGGGCCGTTGTTGCAGGACACGTGCGGAAAGGCGGGTTCGTTGTAGTTCGGGAGCTGCTGCTTCGGGGTATCGGAAACGAGATCCGACCCCGAGCAGTCCTCAGTATCTCCCCATATATGGCGCAGATTGAGGAAGTGACCAATCTCGTGCGTCGTGGTGCGGCCGAGATTAAACGGCTTTGCCGAGATCCCGTTGGTACCGAAAGCCGTGTTGCGGATGACGACACCGTCGGTGTCGGCCGGGCCGCCGGGGAACTGTGCATAGCCAAGCAAGCCCCCACCGAGATTGCACACCCAGAGATTGAGGTACTTCGTCGTATCCCAGGCGTCGGAGCCGCCGGTGGCGTGCCGCTTCACGGTCTCGTTCTGGCCGAACTCTTCCTTCGTGGTCTTGCGGCGGACGATGCCCGACGTGTTGTTGCCGGCGGAATCGCGGCTGGCAAGTTTGAACTTGATCCTGGCGTTGCCGACCAGGCTCTTCCAGGGAGCGGGAACATTCGGGAGATCGGCGTTCGCGGCGCTGTAATCCGCATTGAGGACGTCGATCTGACTCGCGATCTGCTGATCACTGATGTTGGCGGCGCTTTCCTTGTAAATGACATGCACGACGACAGGGATGGTAACGCTCGTCAGCCTGGCGACGTTCATCCGGGCGATGCGTCTCTGGGTAGCGTCCTCGATGCGGACCAACCTTTCCCGGTAGCCCGGATCGAGCTCGAGCAGACGATGGAACTCCGCCATCGCCCCGCAAGATCGCTTCTTCGGCAGCTCATTATCGGCCATGAATTATCTCCCATGAATCTCTTTGGTGTTGGAGTGGCATCGTCAGTGAGATGGCAACATGGGATGTCGCCGGACGTGAGCTGATTTTGCCCTAATTTCATCAGCGAGGTAAGCACGAAATGTGGATCAGACTACTGGACTAACTTTCAAGTCGGCGGGCCAACGGGTGCGGGCGCTTCTGTGGATCTCGCCACTTGCGCCACCGCCGCCAGCCCCGTTCTCAAGCCTGACGCATAATCAGGGCGTCGGCGTGAGCCAAGATCGTCACGGCCGTAGCGCAATTATGCGAGCAGCGAGAGCAAGCAGCGCATTACCGGCTTCATCATGGGCGTCTGCTTTATTGGACACTGGCCGACAGCGTCTGGGACGCATGAGCGTCACGTCGTAGATAGTTCCGCAGTGCCGAGTTACGAAAACCCGAATCAGATCTGCTCCGCCTCAAGATCGCAATTCGTCGTGCCAACGCACTGCGGAGTCACAGCAGAGGTTACTGCGCTCCATCCGAGACGGATATGACCTAGTTTTGATGCCGGTCCACGATCTTCCGTCTGGCGAGCGAATTCGGGCGGGACCGCACATACTGTGACATGGCGGTCATTCCAGTTCGCTTTGACATGATCCAACCGCGCCTGGCAATTGGCAACCCCATGTCGATACATATTGGATATGCCGTAAGAATACGCAACTCGCGCGTGCCCCGCCTTCGGCCGCAGTGGCGCGGAGCGTGTTCGCATCTTTCCGCCATGATGTGGCGCCACGATCGCTATGAAATCCGCCGTCGCAGACGCGATCGCTGCTTGCGCGGGAGGAATGAAGCTGTAATCCGCATCGCCCGTAAACAGTAGTCGCGGCGCGCTGGGATTACCAGACTTCGCAACCGTCACGGCCAATCCGGTGTCGTTGCGGCTCGTGCCGGTCCGCGTACACTTGTCGATCGTAATCTGGCCGCTTGAGATGCTGGCGAGGCCGTGCGGCCAGATCAGCAACCCGGCGCCGGAGGCCATTTGAAAGGCAGCCGTGCGGTGAACGGGGCCCATCTTCTGCCGGGGGGCGATCCACTTGCAGTTGTAGGCCCGTGTATCCCGACTGGCCGAAGACCAGTGATCCCAATCCCAATGCGAGAGGATGATCGGCGCCGAGGCACACATGCAAAACAAATTGAGCCCCGGTGGAAACGTCGTTGTATGACGGAGCACGCCGCCGCCGAAATCACAATAAACCACGACGCGCCCGACACTGTTGCAGAGTCCGGCGCTGCTGCCTTGGCCGACGTCGTACACCACGGCGTGGTCGATTTGACCCGCCTTCGCAAGCGCGTCCTCGATATCCTCCTGGGTCGCGTCACTGACGTCATCGAGGGACAACTCCTTATCGAGCCGCTGCTTGATGGAGCCGGTTACCCGGCGCACGGACGAGAGATTGATAGGAGTGGGCACGCTGAAGAGGTTGCGATAGACCAGCGCTGCTCCCTCGGCTGCCGTCTCGAATACGATCTCCAGCCACTCCGATTCGTCGGCCTCCTCCAGGTCATCGCGATCGAGCACTTTGAAGCGGTCGAAGTTGTCGGCTCTCGCCTCGATCACGCAAAGGCGAGCGTCCATGAAAAAGCGCGTATCCGCATCGGCTCCCCCACCTGGTCGGCGGCGGTTGTCGTCGAACCAATTCGCGTCGATGCTGTCGAGATAAAGAACCGGCCCGCTTCCCGGCAGCGGGGGCACGCCGCCCGGCCCGTCGCCGAACTCGCCGATCTCGACTTGATCAATACGGGCGTAGACGCGCTTGTACGAAGGCGGCTCCGCCATCTCGCTGCGCTTGCCAATGTCATGAAACGCATTGAGATTCATGAGTGGACCCCATTCATCGAGATCTGTATACTAGCGTCAGCGGGAGACCCCCCGGCTCTGCCGGGGTGGCAATAGCAGTATGACGTATCCGGCGGTCCACCGGCGGATTTCCAACCGTGAGCAGCCAAGCACACGGGAAGGATCTCCACCGATGGACGAGTATCAAGCCTTAAGCCACACGACCTGGGACTGCAAATATCACGTCGTGTTCATTCCGAAGTGTCGACGCAAGACGCTGTATCAGGAACTGCGCCGGCATCTGGGCGAGGTGTTCCACAGGCTCGCGGCGCAGAAGGAATCGAGGATCGAGGAAGGTCACCTGATGCCGGACCACGTGCATATGATGCTGTCGATCCCGCCGAAGTACTCGGTGTCGAACGTGGTCGGGTTCATCAAGGGCAAGAGCGCGATCCATCTCGCGCGGGTCTATGGAGAGAGGAAGCGCAACTTCGTGGGGCAGCACTTCTGGGCACGTTGGTACTTCGTGAACACGGTGGGGCGCGACGAGGAGGCGATCCGCGCCTACATCCGCAACCAGGAGAAGGAGGATCAGAGGCTGGAGCAACTCAACCTCTGGCGCTGATCTGCCGCCTTCAGGCGGCTCAAGACTTCGGGGCCGCGTCAGCGACCCCACCTACCGCCTCGGGCGGTTCCAATCTTAAAGCCCCCGGCTTTGCCGGGGGATACTTACCGCGAGCATTGCGATGCGGACAAGAGCTCGAAGCGAGATTCATTTCCGAGTTTGAGAGGGTGCCATGGATTGCGTCGTCCTCATTCCCGGCATCATGGGATCGCAGCTTCAGATGCCAGATGGCGAGGAGATCTGGCCGCCGACACTCCTCGAGACGCAATTCGGCTTCGGGCGCAAGGCCAAGCTGCTCAGCGACCAAGCCCGGCGACATCATCCGCGATGTGTCGTGTTTCAAGGTCTACACGCCGCTGACCGACGCGGGAAGGGAAATATTCCGGCGTTCCCGACCCGGATCTCCTCGCAGACCTCGAGCATCTCTGTTCGATACCCGCAAGCTAGAGCCCGGTGAGCCGTGGGAGCTGACGTTCGACGCTAGGCACGACAAGAAAGGATTGGGCGCCTTTGCAATTGGGTCAGTGCTCGCCTGTGACGTAAATTCTGGCCCTGACTGGTCCAGAATGTGGTAAAGCCCACAGCTACGGCATATTGAAAACGACGCGTCTTTAACGGAGGGGCACGGGTGGCCAAAGCGGGATGCTTCCTGGAGTCCGATGATCCTAAGCGGAATTGCGGGCTCGTGTATTTGGATCGTGCACTCGCCAGCGTGCGCGCAACGCATGTTCTTATTGCCGGCGTCAGTTCCTATCAGTCCCCCCGATTCACCCGCCCGCTCGAAACGGCCACGATTTCGGCACGCGCCTTAGCCGATTTTTTTCTGGGCCCATGCTCTCCTCAGTTCGACAACCCGCATTGCGCCTTGGGCAGCGTCGCCATGTTATTGTCGGAGAAGCCGGGCGGCGTGCTATCGCAATACTGCGGCGGCGACGTGCCGCGCGCGGACTTTGCTACCCTCAAAACTGCGGTGCGTGCGTGGTTGGATCGGATCAACAGCAACAAGGACAACATTGCGGTTCTCTATATCGCCGGCCACGGCCATCTATTCATCAACCGTACGGCGTTCATGCTAGAAGATTATGGTCTCGATACGCATGACGTCACCGCCGGCATGGCCGAGGTCGAGCAGTTCATCACCGCGCTCCAATTCGCCAAACCCGTCTACCAGCTTCTTCTCTTCGATTGCTGCCGCAATCCGACACCGGCATCCTTGCCTGATTTCCAAGATTTCGGAAGCAAGCTCATCAGTCTCACGAAATCTCCCGAAGACCATGGCGAGCCGCGCAAGCAATGGGTGATCTGCTCCTGCTCTCCCGGCGAACGGGCGAGCGGTCTCGCCAAGGGCCCGACGCTCTTTAACATGGCTCTGCTCGACGCGCTCGGCGGCGTGGCTGCCGACCCAAGCGAGAACGGCTGGCCGGTCCGCCCCGGCGCGCTGGTAGAAAAGATCGATAAGCTCATCAGCCTGCATCGCCTGCCAGGCGAAAAGGCTCAAACGCCGGCCGGGCGATTTGGTGGCGGCTTCGAGCTGACCTTTGCTGGCGAGACGGACGAGGTGCCCGTCTATATCGCACTCGATGATCCAGCCGAATGGCCTGAGGCAACCCTCACTCTCGCCGTGGACGGGCAGCCGCGGGAAATGGTCAGCGGCGCCGATGGAGAATCGCCCTTCGTGCGACGCAAACTGGCGCAGCTGAGCACCGTCGAGGTGACGGCCCGCCACGGCAATACCGTTATCGGCACCGCCAAAAAAAAAGTGCAGGCGCCAGCGTCGTTCGTGGAAGTCGTCAAGCAGCCACTTACCACCGTAACGCCAGGCGGGCCGCGGGACCCGACACGCGTGCTCGGCACCAAGTCGCAGATCTCTATCCACGTCCCCTTCGACATGGAGATCGCGCGCGGCGCGTTGATCGAGGTCCACACCCAGAGCCTCCACGAAACGGGCGAGCGGCCTCCGCCGCCGCTTACGCTGCCCGTCACGCTCGGGGGAAGGACCGACGCTGAACTCGATGCAGGCGATTATCGGATCGTGTTACGAACGCCCGACGGACGCTTTCAGCGGCAAGACGTTACGTTGGCCCCATCGCAAAACATAAAACTCGAGTTTCGTGGCAAGGCTTCCCCGCACGAATGGATGGCCGCGGCCGTGGCACAGGGCGCGAGATACGGCGCTCCAAGTGCCATGCCAATCGGTATCAACCTCGAATGGATCGGCTCTCTCGATTTCGACTTGAAAGCACAGCGCGATCCGAATTCCGGTCTGAGCATCATCGCCGGCCCGTCTGACGGCCGGTTTGCGCGCTTCGCAATCGCCGATCTGCGGCCGAGCCGGTTCATCGAGAATGAGCTGAGCGCCTGGGTACCTCCTACGTTCGTGCGCGCAACCGGTTCGGACGGCCGCGAAGAATGTGCCGTCATCCCGAGCATCGGCAACCAAGGTTGGAGCGTCGGCGGGGGGTGGTCGCCACACTTGATTGTCGACCATCGTGCGGCCAGAAGCGAGACTATGACGACGGCCGCCGTCGAAGACCGAAATTGGACGAGCTTGATAGGCTTCGTGGGATCCCGCGATTTCGGTGCCGGATCGGTTCTGCTAGACCGAGGACTCGACCGGGGCGCCATAGCCGCAATGCGCGACAAGATCAGCAACCCGCTCGCAGCCATCGCGGGCAGTCTCATCGCCGTGTCCGTGGCGGCACCGGACAGCACGAAATTCTGGGACAGCTGGCTCGCAAACATTGCCAACTGGTTTCCCGGCATCCCCGACGGACCAATAGTCCTGGCGCGCCGGAAGCTGGTTGCTGCCCGCACCAAGGAGCAGATCGCGGAAGCCCGCCGCTGGTTCGAGGCCGGTTTCCGGCGCGGCATACCCTACTATTCGCTGTCCGTCGATTGGTTGGCCCAGGGGCTGAATAGCCTGCCGGGAGACGATGAGGAATTGCGAGCCATGCGCACGGCTGCGCAACGTGTGAGCATGCGTGTCGACCCGACCCGAGCCTTCACGGTCGTCCGGGTGAAATAGGTTGCATAGGGGTCCTTCGATGCTGCGGCTCACCATGCAGCCTGCCTCCGATGGCGACGCGTTGATGCTGAGTTGGGGTGAGGCGAACGCGCGGCGATACGCCTTGGTCGATCTCGGCCGCACCGGCGATTTCCGCGCGCTGCGGCGGCGCCTGGCTGCAATAGGCCAAATCGAATTGTTCGTCATCACACACATAGACGCCGACCACATCGAGGGCGTGGTACCGCTCATGGCCGAGCGGCTCAAGCCATTCAGCGCGAAGCACGTGTGGTTTAATGCCTACACCCAGTTGGAGGCCGCTAACGAGCGGCTTCCCCCTGCGAGCCGCGTGACCTTGGGCGCCGCACAGGCCGAAAAGGTCACCGCAGGAATTTTGACCGCAGGTTGGTCTTGGAACGACCAATTTGCAAGCCGCATCGTTTCTACCGATAGCCCCGAAGCCAAGACGCCGATCGCCTTCCCCAACGGTCTGCATGTGCACCTTCTCGCGCCGACTGATCTGAAGCTGGCGCAAATGCAGCCCGTCTGGGACGACGAGCTGCGCAAAGCCGGTTTGCGCACAACCGATCCGGATCTCGTCGATACAGCCTTAGGCGGCGGGCGGGTTCAATTGGGCGAGTTGGACGTGGATAGCCTTGCACGATTGCCCTTTAAGGAGGACACAACAAAACCCAACGGAATGAGCATCGCTTTCGTTGCCGAGCATCAGGGCAAGCGCGTGCTCATGGGCGCCGACGCGCATCCTCGCCTGCTTGAGCAGTCGCTGCGCCGCCTGGGAGCGAGCGCTGCCACGCCCTACAGGATCGATTGCCTAAAGGTGCCGCACCACGGCAGCAAGTCCAATACCTCGCCCGAGCTCCTGAAACTTGTCGACTGCACCTGCTTCGCCTTCTCCACGAATGGTACGCGGCACGGCCATCCCGACGCCGAAACGATCGCCCGCATCCTGGTCAACGACCCGCAGCGGCCCAAGAAGCTCGTGTTCAATTTCCGCCAGGACAGCGCGACGCAATGGAATGACCCTGCGCTTATGAAAAAGTGGAATTACGAGTGTCTACTTCCTGCGGAAGGCACACAAGGCATTGCACTCGAGTTCGGCGACAACGTCGTGGCCGTCGCAATCTGAGACACGCGGGCAACTCTTGGGAGAGCAGATTTGAAAGAGTTTGAGCGCAACATCGCCGTCATCGTCGCGGTTGCCGCCTACAGGAACAAGATCCAACCATTGAGAACACCGGTCAAGGATGCAGTGGCGCTGGCGCGGGCGCTGCGCGACGTTCACAAGTTCGATATTAAACTCCTCCGTAACGGGGCGGCGACACGGGACGGCTTGCGCGCGATGCTAGTCGACCTTGCTTCCCGCATCGGACCGAATGACAGAGTTATTTTCTATTTCGCTGGACACGGCATCGCGCTGCCATCCGATGGCGGACCTCGCGGATATATCTTGCTTAGTGACGCCTCGCGTGAGAAAGGGGCGGACAGCTTCATGCCAATGGCCGACCTCGACGGACTACTTACGGGGTTCGACTGCCGGCACATGCTGGTCGTGCTAGACTGTTGCTTCGCCGGTGCATTCCGCTGGTCGAGCCGGCGCCGCACGGTTGTTCCACCGGAGGCCCTGCATCGCGAGCTCTACGATTGGTATATCAAGGGACGCGCTTGGCAGGCCATCGCATCGGCCGCGCACAATCAGGAGGCCATCGATGTTGCAGCCAACCAACCGTTGGGCCGGCGCGAGGACGAAAAGATCCATTCACCGTTCGCGCGCGCGCTCATCGAAGGCCTTCGTGGTGCCGCCGATCGCCTCGGCGCAGATGGCGCCAGTGATGGTGTCATAACCGCGACCGAGCTCTATCTGTTCGTGGACGAAGCGCTGCGCGCCGTGGCTCGCGGCCGGCCGCAGCGGCAGATCCCCGTATTTTGGCCACTCGAAAAGCACGAGCACGGGCAGTTCGTTTTTCTGGCGCCCGGCCACTCACCTGACACCTTGAAGCCGGCGCCTCCTTTGACCGACGCAACCAATCCCTGGCTCGGCCTGGAAAGCTACGGACAGCATCAAGGAGCATTGTTCTACGGCAGGACACCGGCCATCGCCGCCCTGCGCGATTGCCTGCTGGGCAAGCCGGCGACCGAAGCCGAACCCGCCACGACCGGACACAGGCTCATCATCGTCAGCGGGCCATCCGGGGCGGGCAAGTCGAGCCTCGTCAAGGCCGGGCTGTTGCCGGCCCTGCCGCCCGGCATGCGCACGATCGTCGTCCGGCCCTTCGTCGCTACCGATCCGGATGAGCCCGCGAACCCCGCGCGCGACTCGCGAGCGCCAACAGCTGGGCCAACGTTCAGCGAGCCGCTCGCCTTGGAAGATTATTTCAAAGCCGACCAACGGCAGCACTGCGTCCTCGTCATCGACCAGGCCGAGGAGGCCTTACGCGTTACGGCCGCACGACTCGAACCGGTGGCGATGCCGAGCCTCTGGCCGGGAAAGCTGACCGCGCTGTTGCGCAAGCACGCGCCCAAGCTCACGCATGCGATCGGCGAGAACGTCGGATCGCACGCGATATCATGGCTCAACGCGCGAAGGCGGCAATGGTCCGCGACCGCAGGACCAGCAGCGATTCCGAATCCCCCGCTCCTGCCGATCGATGCGGCCGCCGCCGGGCGGGATACCTCAAAGCGATTTCTCGCGGCGCTGGAGAGGATACTCAGCACCGCGCCGCACGTCTGCGTCGTTATCACCGTCCGCTCCGAGTATGAGGGCCAGCTCGCCGAGCTGATCAGCGATGCGCGCTGGTCCGCCACCAAGTACAGCATCGCTGCGATGACGCGCGAACAATTTCGCCAGGTGATCGAGGGCCCAGCCGGCCGCGCCGTCGTGCGCTTCGATCCCCCAGACCTTGTGGACCGGCTCGTGGATGACGTTGCCGAGATGCCCGGTGCCCTGCCGATGCTCTCGTTCGCGATGAGCGACATGTATAGCAATTTCATGCGGCGACGCAGCGCCGACGATCGCTCGCTGACAGCCGAAGATTACGCCGCGCTCGGGAACGGGGTTGCGAGCGCTCTACGTTCGCGGGCTCAGCAGCTGATCGATCAGTGCGCTAACGCGACCGAGCGTAACACCATGCGGCGCGTGCTCGATCGGCTCGTGTCCGTCGAGAACGGCGAATTCGCGCGCCGCCGTATTAGTCGAGACGAGTTCGAGACGCACGATCCTGAGGAGAATGCTCGCGTCCAGCACACTCTAGACAAGTTGATCACCAGCCGCCTCGTGGTTTCCGACGGGCGTGAGGTCGAGTTCGCGCACGATGCTCTACTTCGCAGTTGGGATCAGCTCCGATCCTGGACGAGCGAGGATGCTGTGCGGATCGCAGAGCAGCGCCGCCTTGCTGCCGATGGCGCCGTCTGGTCCCGTGATCCGGGCCGCAATCGCGGCCGATTATGGGCTGATGCCACGCGCCTGCCACTCGCCATGGCGCTGAACTCGGCGCCATTCCCCGGCCTCAACACCACCGAGCAGACCTTCGCTATCGCAAGCATGCGGCAAGCTGGCATCGACCGCGCCGTCCGATGGGCGATAATCTGCGCGTTCGCTTTGTTGACTGTCGGCGCCTCATGGTTTTTTCTCGACCGTAACAATCGAGCCGTTACAGCGCAGCTATTGGATCGCGCCGGCCAAATCAACGCGATGCTCGACGGACCCAACCAGCTAAACGGGCTAATGGCAGCAGTCGAAGCTGCAGACCTGAGTAAATCGCGGTTCGGAAGACTGATAAACGGGGTACGCTCTGGCCTGCTTCATGCGCTCGACAGGGCACGTGAAGTCGACCGCTGGGCTGACCCCGGACCACTACCGCACGGCATCGCTGCAACAAGCGATGGAATGTCGATCGGCGCCTCGCGTTGACCCCTTACCGGCACTGCGACGCGACCCCGCTGCTCGAGCCCTCCGTTGCTCCGCTACGCTGCGCAACTCCGCTCTCGAGCAGCGGGAAGCCTAGGTCCTCAAGGGGTCAACATTGCACGCCGATATGGGGTCAAGGTTCCGAGCCGATTGACACCCAAAATCGCGATCACGAGGTCGCCACCCGCTACGGCATGGCGTTCCAGCCGCCGATAATGGGCTTGCGAGATATGAGCCTTCTTGTCGAGAAACTGGCCGTGGCCAATGTTTTCAAGTCTGACGACGCGCGGTCCAGCTTCGGCGTAGTGCTCGGATTTCAGGTTCGAGCCGAACGGCCCATCCGTGATCGATCGCGGCTCAGGGCTTGCCAGATCCTCAAGGCGCACCCACTGCCAGCCAGCAGGGAGTTCGCGCAACGTCGCTTCTGCAGCGTGGCCGTTCGCTTTCGGCTTCTTCTTCATGCCACCAGCGCCCCGGCCAGATCATCGAGCATGGTGGTGATGTCGGGACCGAAGACGCGGCGCGCCGCGACTATGCCGCCCTTCGCGGCGAAATCCGGGATGTCTTGCAGGTCGCTTGCTGTCACCTCGGCGTTGGCGGCGATATGATCCTTGATGAGCCTCAACCACGCCTCCTGCTCTTCGGTGAACGTCTTGCCGGCCTTCTGCTGACGGCCCATCCAGAGATTGAACCGCTGTTCGGCCGCGACAGCGAAGGGCTGCAGCGACCTGTCCGCATCGCTGCTCACCGCGAAGCGCACCAGCTGGATGAGCTCGGTCAGCGTCCTGTCCGCCGGTTGCCCTTTCACCCAGCCCGCGTCAAGGCGGCTATAAGCCCGCCACAAATCGGCGGGCATGAGATGCCAGGGCTTGGCGGCCAGTGCGTCGGCCAAGTCCTGCAGTGATTTGTAGGTTAGCCGCTGCTGCCCATACGGCCGGTTGAGCAGGATCTGCAGCGCCAACAGGTGGTCCTTGTTCTGCTCGATGAACTCGGCGAAGCTCGTCACTCGCGCCAGGGCATTGGCAAGTGCATAGCCGGCCTCGATGACATGATCGGGGTTGGTCTCGTCGATCACGATCGACGACTTCTGCTTGATGTCTTTGAGCAAATTCCTGAGCTTGGGATCGTCGAGCAGCCGCGCCGCCCGCTCCTTCAGCTCGGCTCCTGCCTCGTCGAGCTGGGCCTCGGTAACAGGTGGCGAATTTTTCTCGCGCGCCTTCGCATCGACGACATCTGGATCGACGGCATCGACCAGCCGCCGCGCCAGATTGGCGAGCGTCAGTCCGCCGGCAGCCTCCGTGATCCGCTTCCGGTCCTTATCGTCGATCTGGCGATCCAGTGCCGCGAGCCGCGCGCCGAGCGAGGACAAGCTATCGTTCGAGCGATCGCCCTGGGCGATGCCATCGATCAGCTTGTCGAAGGATACGGTCCGCTTGCGCTCCAGCGGCGCCGAGGTGGTCTTGCAGCTCTCGGTAACGCCGACGGCATCGACGAGCACGAACCGCGTCTTGCGTTCGGCGTCCGGCGTTACGCTCTTCAAGTCGGTGTCGGGGATGGTGCGAACTCCCCGCCCCTTCATCTGCTCGAAGTAGCTCTCGGAGCGCACGTCGCGCATGAACAGGACGACCTCGATCGGCTTCAGATCGGTGCCGGTTGCGATCATGTCCACGGTGACGACCACGCGCGGGTTGTAGTCGACGCGGAAGCGCTTGATCAGCTGCTCGGTGTCCTCAGTGGTGCGGTAGGTCACCTTCTTGGCGAAGTCGTTACCCTTGCCGAACACCTCCCGCACGATCTTGACGATCTCGTCGGCATGATTGTCGTCCTTGGCGAACACCAGCGTCTTCGGCACCTCTTTGCGTCCAGGGAACAGGTCGGTGAAGAGGTGGCGCTGGTAGGTCTCCAACACGGTTCGGATCTGGTTCGGGTTGGTCACCGAGCGATCGAGATCGGTCGCTCCATAGGGCAGGTCCTGATCGAGCTGCTCGTAGGTAACCCGGCGCGTACGCCGATCGCGCACCGGAACCTGATAGTCGGCGTCGATGAGGCCGCCGTTCTCCGTCCTGTGGGTGCGAATCCGAAACACCTCATAGCCGACGTTGACGCCGTCGGCGACCGAGCGCTCGTAGGGGTATTCCGAGACTAGGTTGCGGTTGAAGTAGCCGAGGGTATGCCGTGACGGCGTCGCCGTCAGCCCGATGATGTGCGCGTCGAAATATTCGAGCACCTGGCGCCACACGCCGTAGATCGAGCGATGGCACTCGTCGGTGATGATAACGTCGAAGGTGTCGATCGGAATCCGGGGATTGTAAGCCACGGTGCGCGGCGAGCCGCCGTCACCTCCACCCTCGAAGGCAGAGCCGTCCTCGTCCTCGACCGACAGCTCCTGGCCCCGCAGCATGGCGTACAACCGCTGGATGGTCGTGATGACGACCTTGGCATCCGGGTCGATCCGGCTCGATTGCAGGTGCTGGACGTTGTACAGTTGCGTGAACTTGCGGCCGTCGTCGGGAGGAGTGAAGTCCTGGAACTCGCGCAGCGTCTGCCGGCCGAGGTTGTTGCGATCGACCAGGAACAGGACGCGCTTTGCCCCCGCGTGCTTGATGAACCGATACGATGCGGTGCAGGCCGTGAAGGTCTTACCCGCACCCATGATCATCTGGATCAGCGCTTTGCGGTCGCCATGGGCCAACGAAGCGTCGAGACCGTTGAGCGCCTCGATCTGGCATTCGCGCAGACCTTGCTCGGTCAGCGGCGCCGGCTGCGCCAGGCGCCCTCGGAAGCTGCTACCGGTTTGCAGCGTGGCCAGCAGCGCGTCCGGGCGATGGAAGGTGAATACATTGCGCGAGCTGGAGTTGGGGTCGCGCATGTCGCGGAACAGCGTCTCGACGCCGGTGCTCTCATAGCCGAAGACGAGGCGATCGTTCGCCCAGCGGCCGAGATGCGCCGGCAGCTCCTGCATGTAGCGCTCGGACTGCTCCGACACGCCCGTCAGCGAGACGCCGACGGCCTTGGCCTCGATGACGCCGGCCACCTTTCGGTCGATGAACAGGAGGTAGTCGCAAGGCCCCGAGGGTAGGGAAAAATTGCGCACGACGACGCCGAGGCCCGCACCGAGGTTCAGCTGATCCTTGTCCTGCAAGACCCAGCCGGCCGCCTCGAGCTGTCGATCGATTTCCGCCCGTGCCTTATCCTCTGGCCCCACGGTGTGTTCCGCGCCCCGTTGATCTCAGATGCGGCAACATCAATGGCACGACAGATGCTGGTGCGTCCAATCGCCAGCCGTCTCATCCGCAGCGATCGCTGAGGCACACGCCGCAGCATCGGACCAGGGGCGTATGGCAAGCAGCCGCGAGCCTTACTAAGAGCCGCGCTGCGTCGAGAAAAAATCAAATGAAGTCTTAAGCTTGGAACCGGACCTCCGGCGAGTCCGATATAGGCCGATTCGGGGGGGCGACCTCCAATGTCCACCGGGTGTCTTCGAGCCGATAGATCTGGACGTCGACGGTCATGTCGCCTTCGGTGAAAGGTCCGCTGAGCGGCGACGTGATGAGCATTGGATCAGTCATATGCGGTCCTCTGACCGGTGTCCCGGCGCACTAGAGCCGCCGTGAGACCGTGTTAACCGATATGTCGAGGGCCAAATTCCGCAGCGAAATCAGCCCTCGACTTCTGCCGCAAAGGACGCATTGGTAGTGGCACAGGCGCCGCTTGGCCGGTCGCCGAATTCTCTGGGCTCACCTCGCGGAACGCGGGGCTTTGGGTGGTGGGAGCGCCGATGTGGCGCAACCGATAACCCAAGGAGCCCACCATGACGACGATCGAAGCCCGCCAAACGACCCCCGCCAAGCGATCCAAGCCCGCGGCGTCCGCCAAGAGCGACAAGCTGAAGGCAGCCGCAAAGCCCTCGTCAGCGCGCGCGGATCCCGACACTGAAATCCACTCCGCGCGCGTCACGAAGCACGATCGCATCCTGACGCTGCTCAGCCGGCGCAACGGCGCCACCATCCCCGAGATGATGGAGGCCTCCGGCTGGCAACAGCACAGTGTGCGTGGGTTCCTGGCCGGCACCGTCAAGAAGAAGCTCGGCTTCCCGCTCTCCTCGTCGAAGGTCGAGGGCGAGCTGCGGCGCTATCGCATCGATACCAAGCGCGGTCGCTGACAATGGCGCGAGCCTCGATTGACATCGCGGCCGAGTTGGCCCGGCTCGAAGCCCTCAGCAACTTCGAGCTGCGCGGCGAGTGGCGGCGGCTGCATCACACGCAGCCGCCGAAGAGCCTCTCGCGCGAACTCCTGCTGCGCGGCATCACCTACAAGATCCAGGAGAGGGCGTTCGGCGGCCTCTCCAAGTCGATCCTGCGAAAGCTGTCCGGCACCGAATCTGAAGCATCTTCGCCCGAGAGCCGGAGAGCTGCACCTCGCACCACTGTGAAGCCGGGGACGCGGCTTGTGCGCGAATGGAACGGCGACACGCACACCGTCCTCGTTCACGCGGACGGCGTCGAGTGGCGCGGTCAGCGCTACCGGTCACTCTCGGTCGTCGCCCGAGAAATCACCGGAGCGCACTGGTCCGGTCCGCGGTTCTTCGGCCTGACCTCGAAGAAGGGGGCAGGCGATGGCTGAATTCGATCTGGACGCCGTGCGTCGGGACTTTGCTGATCTGACCGGCCTTTTCGAGGACGCGACGCTGATTGCGTCTGTCGGCCAGGGCGTCACGAACCTCGACGAAGGGCGCCGTCGCTTCAAGCGCCTCTCGACAGCGATGCACCGCATTCGGAGGCGCCTCAGCATTCTGGAGAAGCGTTTCCAATGAAGCGGCTCGGCTGCGCGATTTACACCCGCAAGTCCTCCGACGAGGGCTTGGAGAAGGAATTCAACTCGCTCGATGCGCAGCGGGAGGCCTGCGCTGCCTACGTGCTCAGCCAGAAGCATGCTGGCTGGGCGCCTCTTCCGGATCTCTATGACGACGGCGGCCTCTCAGGTGGGACGATGGAGCGACCGGCCTTGCTGCGGCTGCTCGCGGACATCAAATCCGGCAAGGTGCAGATTGTGGTCGTCTACAAGGTGGACCGCCTGACGCGGTCGCTGGCCGATTTTGCCAAGATCGTCGACGTACTCGATGCGCACGACGCCTCGTTCGTCTCGGTGACGCAGCAGTTCAATACCACGACCTCGATGGGCCGGCTGACGCTCAACATGCTGCTCTCGTTCGCCCAGTTCGAGCGCGAAATTGCCGGTGAGCGTATCCGCGACAAGATCGCGGCGTCGAAGGCCAAGGGCATGTGGATGGGCGGCAATGTCCCGCTCGGCTACGACGTCAGGGAGCGTAAGCTGATCGTCAATGACTCCGAAGCCGAGACAGTGCGCATGATCTTCCACCGCTACGCTGAGCTGGGATCGGTCCGGCTGCTCGGCCACGAACTCGACCGGCTCGCTGTCGTCAGCAAGCGACGCGAGGGGGCCGGGGGCGTCTTGGCGGGCGGCAATCGGTTTTCGCGCGGCGCACTGTATACTCTGCTGCAGAACCCGATCTACCGCGGCGAGATCGGTCACCAGGGCAAGGTTTACCCCGGCCAGCATGAAGCCATCGTTGGCGCTGAACTCTGGCAGCTGGTGCAAGAAAAGCTCGCCGGCAACCGACAGGCCCGAGCGCTCGGCGAGACCGCGGAGGAGCCGAGCCTGCTCGCCGGTTTGATCGTGGACGGTGACGGACAGCGCATGACGCCGACGCACGCGGTGAAGAACGGCCGCCGCTACCGGTACTACGTCTCCACGCAGCTCATATCCGGCACGCGGTCCGACCATGCCAAGGGCTGGCGCATTCCCGCGGGCGATATCGAGGTGCTGGTCCTCGATCGGCTGCGCGCATTCTTGTCGACTGATCGGGGCATCGGTGAAGCGCTGTCATGCTTCGACCTCGACGCCTCGGCCGTGCGGTCGGCCATGGCGAAGGCGAGCCAGCTTGTCGAAGACTGGTCGAGCATGCCGTCGATCAAGCTTCGGGAACTGGTCCGCACGGTTGTCGAGACCATCACGGTGGACGACGAGGGGGGCGTTGCGTCGCTCAAGCCGACCGCAGTTGCGACGGTCCTGCTCGGCGACAGATGCAATATTCCAGAGGCACGCCAGCCCGGCGCCATCGAGTTGACCATCGACGCCAAGTTGCGCCGTGCCGGGAAAGGCATCCGACTGGTCGTCGGGGGCGGCGTGGCCGAGAAGCCCGATGGGCAAATGACCGCCCTATTGCGCGACGCACACGCCACCCGTGATGCCCTGTTGTCAGGGCGCGACGCGACGCTCGATGCGATGGCCCAGAGGCTCGGCATCAATCGAGACATCCTGTCGGCGCAGATGCGGCTGACATATCTCGCGCCGGACATCGTCCGTGCGCTCGTCCTCGCGCGGCCCGCCGACGGGCTTACGCCGGCCGGCCTTCTCTCCCGGTGCAAAGACCTGCCGCACGACTGGCTGCTTCAGCGCGCAGCACTCGGTCTTGAGACGCGGTAACGCCCCGAAAGCACCGAAAACGATGCGTGCCTGACCGGCCCAAAAGGGGCCCTCAGAGATAAAACCGGCGATGAGCCGAGGAGCGTCACCGAGAGACGCCGCTGGACGCGCGGACTGCCAAAATGCATGTCGCCAAGACGCGGAAATCGCGGCGGCTTTCCGCCTGCGGAACCCACGAAAACTGCAGCGATATAAATGAGTTAGTGCGTGGCTGTGGGACTAGGATTCGAACCTAGACAGGCAGAGTCAGAGTCTTCGATAAGCAACCTCTAGTAGTATGCAGCGGCCATCGGAAACATTGATATCACAAGCATTTTATCATCAGCGTACTTCAACTTCCACTTGCAGTTTTGAGAATTGTGGTCGCTAATTGGTCGCTAGCGGGTGAAACCCAGAACCGAAGACTAGAGCTAGCGACCACATGTGCTCAGAACAGACATTCCGAAAGCGGATCGGCCTCGCCGTCATCGACGCCATCACGCCCGAGACCACCATTTGGGATACCGACCTGAAGGGCTTCTGCGTCCGCCGCCAGCGCAGCAACGCCATCAGCTATATGCTCAAGATGCGCGTTCACGGACGCATCCGCTGGTTCACTATCGGCCGGCATGGCCAGCCCTGGACGCCTGCTACGGCACGCGAGCGTGCCATCAAAATCATGGCTGACCCCGATGCCGCGACCAAGGTCACGCCGGAGGCGCAGCTCACCTTCGCCGCCGTCGCCGAAAGGTTCATGGCGAACCACGGCACGAAAATCAAAGCCAGCACGCTCAAGGAATACGAATCGCTGATGCGCATGTACTTGCTGCCGGCGTTCGCCAACCGGCCGCTCGCATCCATCACCCGCGCCGACGTTTCCAACGCTCACGCTCGATGGAATGCCGTGCCGCGCGCCGCCAACCATGCCTTGGCGGTTCTGTCCCGACTGATGACGTGGGCCGAGGATCAGGGCTATCGGCCCGAAGGCGCCAATCCGTGCCAGCGTGTCCAGCGCTACAAAGAGAACAAGCGGGAGCGCTTTCTCACGGCGGATGAGCTGTCACGGCTCGGCCGGGCGCTCGACAAAGCCGAGACCGGACACGTCGCCGGTCCCTACGCGGTCGCCGCCGTCCGGCTGCTCATTCTGACCGGCGCGCGCCTCAACGAAGTCCTGACCCTCGAATGGTCACACGTCGACCTTGAACGGCGCATGATCTTCCTTCCCGACAGCAAGACCGGCCAAAAGCCGCTGACGTTGAACGACGCTGCCGTGACCATTCTCAAGACCCTGCCCCGTTTCGAGAAGAACCCCTACGTCATCGTCGGCCACCGCTACGGCTCGCACTTGGTCAACCTGCAAAAGCCCTGGCAAGCGATCCGCGCCATGGCTGGCCTCGACAATGTCCGCATCCACGATTTGCGGCACACGTTCGCCAGCTTCGCCGTCGCCAACGGCGGCTCGCTACCAGTGCTGGGCCGCCAGCTTGGTCACAGCCAGCCGCAAACGACGCAGCGCTATGCCCACCTCGCCGACGATCCGGTGCGCAAGCTGACGGAGGCGACCGGTAAGGCGCTGACGGCGGCACTCACCAAGAAGCCTTGAGCGTTTACGATCCCTCCCGAATTGCGAACGATGCACTCATGTCCACGTGCACGCATGTCGGCACGCCGTCATGTCCGCATGACTAGATCGCGTCGTGACAGATGTTGCAGATGTTGCAGATGCGCCCTATAATGCAGATAAGGAGGCTGACATGCCAAACGCTCTTTATCCCGACCGCGCATCCATTTCGAAAGCGCGCGCGCTTGCCGAAACTCTCCCGACGGGGGAGCTACACATCAAGGGCACGGCCGTGCCGCTGCCAACTGCGGCGGCAGAGATGCTGCGCGAGATACTCGCTCGCATGGCCGCTGGTGAGCCGGTCGCTCTCGTCACATCGAGCAGCGAGATGACGCCTACCGAAGCGGCAGAATTTCTAAATGTCTCACGCGGCTTCATTGCAAAGCTGATGGACGATGGCACGCTACCCTTCCGGCAGGTCGGTGCGCATCGGCGCATCCCCGGCGCTGCGGTCGCAGCCTATAAGGCCGTGCAGGAACGCTCAGGCCGTGCCGCCATGGACGAGCTGGTCCGCCTTAGCCAGGAGATGGGTGGTTATGATGAAGAGCCGCCAATCCCGTCCAAGCGCCAATACCGGAAACCAGGTGGAAGTGGCCGCTAATGGCCTCACCCGTTGTCTTCGCCGACGCAAATATCCTCTACAGCGCCGCCTTGCGCGATCTTCTGATGCAGCTCGCCGTCGATGGCGCCATTACCTTGCGCTGGTCAGACAAAATCTCGGTCGAGTGGATCACGGCAGTCCTGCGCACGAGACCGCACCTCACCGAGCGCTTGCAGCGCACACAAGCGCTCATGAACCGACAGTTGCCGGACGCTGTGGTTGCCGGCTACGAGCCTCTTATCGCCAGCCTTTCACTCCCCGATGCCGACGACCGGCATGTGCTCGCCGCAGCGATGCATGGCGATGCCGATATCCTGCTCACTTTCAACCTCGATGATTTCCCCGCATCCGCCGAACGTCATCGTCCCGTCGCCGTCCACCCCGATACGTTTCTCACTCAGCTTGGGGCAACGGCGCCGTCTCTCATTCATGGCGCCGTAGCCGCCATTCTGGATCGTTTGACAAGCCCGCACGTCAGCAACGAGGCATATTGTGCTGCACTCACCCGTGCGGGTTTGCCAGCCACGGCTGAACTTGTGGCTCGACTCTTCCGCACCGATTGAAGGGCCCCGAAACCGACGTTACCATGCCCACATGTAGACATGTCGGATTTATCACATTTCTGCTTGCCAATTAATCAGCATGCCTTCACCTCCGCACGTCGCTCTGCCACCATGACGGCGTGAAGATAATTACAGTTCATTCTCAGAAGGGCGGATCGGGCAAGACCACACTCTCACTCAACCTTGCCATCGCCGCCGCACGCGCCAAGAGTCAAGTCGTCATCATCGACCTCGACCCGCAGCAAAGCGCCTTCCGCTGGAGCCGCCTGCGCTCCGATGATGCTCCGGTCATCGTCAGCGGCCACGCACCAAACCTCTCGCAACTCATTGAGCAAGCGCGGAGCGGCGGAGCAGACCTCGTCATCATCGACACCGCACCCAAGTCAGAGAGCGCCTCGCTCATTGCCGCCAAAGCGGCCGACCTGATCCTCATCCCCTGCAAGCCTTCAAACCTCGACCTCGATGCTGTCGCCGACACCGTCAACATCGCGCGCCTCGCAGGCAAGCCAGCGGTGTTCGTCATCAACGAGTGCAAGGCCGGAAGCTTGCTTGCCGATATGGCTGCCGAGGCGCTGGCCGACTACGGCCTTCCTATCGCGCCAGTCCGCATCGGCAGCCGCGTTGGTTTCATCAAATCACTGACCGAGGGACGCGGCGTCGTCGAGCAGGAGCCGAACGGCGCTTCCGCGCGGGAAATCCGGGAACTCTACACCTATGTAATCAAGAAGGGAGGCATGTAGACATGTCCACAAAACCGAATGCACTACGTGCCGCCATGCACACCGTTAAACATGCCGACATGTCTTCAACGCCAACCGCAACATCCCCGGTGCCAACACAAAACGCATTGAAAAACACCACCGCCCCGTCCCGCATCGGGAAGCGCAGCGTCGGAGGACATTTCGATCCGGCCGTTTCTCGCCAACTGAAGGTGCTTGCCGCCGAGCTTGATCGCAAGGTGCAAGACCTCGTCGCCGAGGCGCTCAACGATCTCTTCCGCAAATACAACAAGAGCGCCGTCGCCTGATGCTTATGGACGGCATCCGCGACGCTGATCTGCTCGCCGAGCTGGAGGCTGCACGCGGCCGGAGCGGTTACGACTTCAAGCTCAAGGAGCTACAATGGCGCCAGCGCGACCGTGACCGGCTTGCCGCCATGACGCCGAGCCAGCGCCGCCGCGAGCAAACCCGTGCCGCCCTTGCCACCAGCGGAACAAGCCTCGAAGACCTGCGCCACATTCATAGTGTTCTCGCCATCTGTGGTCTGCCCTACAAGCGACTGCCGTTGGAGGTTCGCGAGTTCGAGCGCCGGCAGGGCAACATGGCGCTCGACGTGTCGGCCGGATCGCTTCGCGACGATACCGGCCGCAACATCCCGCAACCGCTTCCATTCGGTCCCAAGGCGCGGTTGATCCTCATGCACCTGTGCAGCCAGGCGATTTACAACAAGTCACCGACCATCGACTTGAACGAGACCTTCACTGCCTTCGTGCGCGAGCTTGGCTTCAACGATAGCGGCGGTCCACGCGGCGCGCTCACGGCCTTCAAGCATCAACTCAACGCACTCGCCGCTTGCACCATGAAGGTCAGCGTCTGGCAACCTGGCGTTGGCGTGCGCACCGAGCGCATCACGCCGATCAAGAGCTTCGAGCTTTGGCTGTCCGACAACATGCACCAGCGCGCGCTATGGCCGAGCAGCCTGACATTCAGCCTCGACTTCTTCCAAAGCCTGCAAACCCACGCCCTGCCGCTCAACATTCGCGCCATCCGCGCGTTTGCCGGCTCGGCCCGAACGCTAGATGCCTACTATTGGCTCGGCTACCGCATGACCCGCCTCAAGCAGTCACAGACGATCTCTTGGGATGCTCTCGCAACACAATTCGGCGACGGCTACGCCAGGCAACGCGATTTCCGGGCGAGCTTCGCGCGCGACATCAGCGACATCAAGGAGCTTTTCCCGAAGCTGCCCATCACGCTATCCGACCGTGGCCTCTCGCTCGCACCGGTTGGACCCGATGCCCTCGCACTGCCAGCGCCGAAGCCAAAGCTCGCTACCGCTGATCCCTCAAAACGCGCCCGCTGAGTTGGTCGCGCATTGGGGATAACTAGCACGCGATGTTTCAATGGGTTATATCCCCGTTCCCGCTGAGTTGATCGCGGTCCCCCGCTGAGTTGGTCGCGCATGACGCCCTATTCCCCGCTGAGTTGGTCGCGCATGCCCGCTGAGTTGGTCGCGGCCATATATAGAACAGAAAATATCAGAACACTTCTCCAGAACATTCACCAGAATATTCAGAAACAGACTTTTTGCAATTAAACCGAATAGGGGCGTGCCAGAGCGGCTTTCACCCTCACTAGCTGGGGACGGGTCGGCTCGGCTCGTAAAAGCCCCCTAAAACGCCGCCCGTTTCGTCTGGCGGCGCCGGTGCGAGGATGACACGAGTGTCCCCAAACAGCCGAGCCAATGGCTAGTAGCAAATTTGTGCTTGCGTTAACCTAGCGTCATCGAGAAGTGGAAGACGCCATTTGACTTTGATAGATCCGACGAAGAGCGGCGCTTCAACTTCGATGTATTGTGTCGCATATATCCACGGATTTCCGAGTGGGTTCGAAAGAACAGTCAGAATAGGAGCTGGGAATACTTTGCAGGTGCTGTCTGCGACGAGCTGCGCCGGGAAACCAGCGGTCGCGTTGAGCTGGTTACAGAAGCGATGATCGATGAAGCGATGACTAACCCGCGCAACGTACCACCTGATGACCTGCGTAGACCCGACCGCGAACGTTCGTAGGCCCTCACCTCGACTTTGCCTTCGAGCCAGCGATCGGTGGCGGAGTTTCCCGCAAAAGATCTAACAGCGTGGCCTCAGTCGTGCTTGCGCGTTCCGGCCTAGACACACTTGGCTCCATCAGCCTCTGATGCATTTGCGCCTCAAGACCAGGAATCACGGCAACGTTTCCAGCCGCACCGTGCAGCTCACGCGCCGACTTCAGCGATATCCATTCACCGACGGGATGGCCCCGCTTAGCCATGTAAGTGGCCGATGCCATGTAGAACTCGCCCCATGCGAGGAGGCATTGGGTGTGGTTGAGCGTTTCCCGCGTTCTCAGCAGCCACTCCACAGATTGAGACAAATCCTGGTGCTGCTCTTCCAAGGCGCTTCTTGCCAGCGACAACTCCATCATGCTCTTGCCGAGGGTCGTCAAGTCGGCGATGCCCTCGCGTGCTTTCTCCATTTCCGTCATCATCAAGTTGTTCGGCTGCCGGAAGCAGTCGAGGGCCAATGCGGCGGTGCCGGCGACCTCCTCATCGGAATCTGCGAACAGCTTTTTTCGCAGGATCGGCACGAGGTCAGCAGCTTCGAGCCTCTCCGCCTGAAACCCTAGCGCAAGCAATTCTTGCCGACCTCTTGCCACCTCTGTAATCGCGAACCTGGTGGCCAGACTCAGGATCGGCCGCTTCAATGTTTCATGCTCTTCGGCTCGCAGCGCATCGAGGGCCTGCCAGCAAGCGACCGAACCCAAGAGACGGTTCAAGGAAGCCACGGCGTCGACCTGGATGCTCGAATAACGCGGCAACGCGGACCGCAATGGAAACATTGTAAGACTGTATTTGTGCTGAGCCTCAAGGAGGCCAGCCTGAGATGCCACCGCATCGAATTCGGCGGTCCTCGTCACGGCGTCGACGTTGCCAAAATTCAGCGACAGCACCCCAAGGCTCAAGACCAAAGCACTGAGGCGCTCCAAGGCTTCCATCAACCTATCCCGGTCATCAATCGTCTTCAGTGCCGCGAGCGCGCCGCTCAGGTACGCTTCCGCCTGCAGCTCGGCCTTGGCGTATTCGTTGTTCTCGTATCCCGACCAAATCTTGCGGAGCCACTCATCGGCGAAGTCAGGATCAACCCATACGTCCGGCTTACCGCCGTTGGCGGCCTCGATGTTCCGTCGCTCTACATCTATTTCTTCTTGGCGTGCTTTCTTCCTGATCCACTCGCGCTCAAAGGGCCAAAAATCAGCCCGGAAGTAGTTCTCATAGTTTTCAATTTCACCGCTTTTGTAATAGCCGGAGGACCGAAGCCGAGTGCAAAACTGCTCAAAGGCGCGCTCGGTTTTCAGGATATAGCGCTCAGGATCTCTGGTGCCACGCTCAAGCGAATTGAAGAACTGATAGGCCGAGTCTTCAATGTTTCTCAGGAATGCCGCCAATTTGAGTGGGCGCGTCTCCCCGCGCTTCCATCCTTCCTTCTTCGATTGCCACCGCAGGCAACCCGCCCGCAGAAGCTCAAGCGTCCTTTGATGGAAGGTCTCGCGAACCTCAGTATGCCTAGCACCGGCCATTGCCGACCCCACCCCATATCGTGCTTCCGCCGTCAAGAAACTTGTTGGAGCGTCATCACGCGCCCGACTTTCCACCCCTCACGTCATCGGTCGTCTACCCCTCAACAGCCACTAACTGTTGGGGAAAACATGGCTACCACGGAACCCGGTCTTTTCGACGATGAATGGCTCGATTGCAAGGAAGCGGCTCGCCTCTTGCGGGTGTCTGTCAGCACGCTCGAACGCTGGCGCATGAACGGCGGCGGCTGGTCGCCGCCCTACGTCAAAGCCGGCCCCGGAAAGCGCAGCAAGGTTCTCTACCGGCGCGGCGACCTGGAGGCTTGGCTTCGGCAGTTCAGCAAAGCCAGCACCAGCGACAAAGGCAAGCCGTGATGTCCGGTTCCCCCATCGCCAAGATGATGCGGGCGCTGAACCGGCATCGGGAGAGCAGCCTCGCCATCGCGCGTGCATGCGCCGAGGCCGCCCAAGGGTGCCCACCGCGCGAGCGCCGGTGGCTCGCCACCAAGGCCAGGCGCATCGAGGCCTGTGCCGTGACCTTCCACGCCCGAATGGTAACGCAGGCCAATGAGCCGACACGCCTCGAGCTGACCCACCGCCGCGATTGCAAGTCGCCGATCTGCCAGCTGTCGGCGCGATTGAGGAGCCAAAAAATGCGCAAGAAGATCCTCGCTATCATCGATGGCGTCCTGCTCTCGCATCCCGAAGTGTCCTTCGTTCTGCTCACTGTCACCTCCGCCAACCGGCCCTGGGCAGACCTAGCGCAGATGCTTGACGACCAAGCAAAGGCCATCGACCGCTTCTTCAAGCTGCCGGAGGTCAAGAGAGCGTTCGCGGGCGCCATCATCGCCTTCGAGATCGCCTGTCGCGGGACGCGCCGCTCACCCGAGGCCGGCGCCCACGCGCACATTTTGCTTGCCTGCCACGCCGACTACTTTCGCCGCGACGGCGCCGATACTCGCTACCTCTCTCAGCAGCGCATCACGGTGCTGTTTCAGCGCGCTTTGCGTGTCGATTACCGGCCAATCGTCTGGATCGAACGTGTGCGCGCCCGCGATGGCAGCATCGGCCCGGCCAGCGTGCGCAAAGCCGTCTCGGAGCTGGCGAAGTACGTCTGCAAGCCGGCGGCCCTCGTTTTCGAGTCGGCAATGGGGCTCAAAGCCGATCCGCGCGTCATTCGCGTGCTGGCCCGCACCCTCCATCGACGTCGCATGCTCCGCATGACGGGCGTGTTTGCTGCTGCCTCCCGCATCCACAACAAGCAATCGGAGACGCCGTCGTCGTCGTGACGGGCTGGACACCCCTCGGCACATCGCAACTCGAACCGAAAGGAACTCACGCAATGGCACGAACACTCGAAGGCATGGTGGTCTGCGCCACGTTCGAGCGCATGGACACCTTCAACTGGACCGACCCGACCAGTGGCCAGTTGAAGCCGATCCGAAGCGCGAAGGTCCTCCTCGCCCACGGCGATGGCACGGTAACGCGTGAGTCGCTGACGCTTCCGCCCAACTTCGACATCCCCTCGCTGGATGTCGGCAAGGCCTACGCCTTTCCTTGCGTGGCCTCGGTGTCGAAGAAAACCGGCAAGCTCAACTACACGCTGCGCACGGATTTGAAGCCGTTTCCGGCGCCAACGATCAACTGAGGAACCAAACCGGCGCCGCATCCCGTGGCGCCGGCCCAATCCCCCACACTTTGGAGACAGCCTCATGTCTGACCCCAAATCCCCGGCCTGGTCCATTCGCGACGAGGACATTGCCGACCCCATTCCGCCTATTCCGCTCTACGTGCCGCCCGGCGCGGAGGAGGCCATCGCCGCCGCTGCCGCTGAAACCGAGCAGGAGGCAGCGATCGACCTCGATGCCGAGCGCAAAGAGTATCAGGCCCTGCTCGACTTCATCGGCGCCAACAAGGACCCCGACACGGAGTTCGTCGCCGCTGATGCTGACGACTTTCTCTCGTTCACCATCGCCATCAGGAAGGATTGAGACCATGACGACCAAGTTTCCCACTCTCGCCCAGGGCCCGGCTCCCGCGCCGAAGCGCAAGTACAGTCATCTGTTGCGCCATCCCGGCGATCCGCTCGCCCAGCGGATTATCCCGTTCGAGCTGTTGACGCACGCCGTCGAGCGACACTTGCGGCAGCACGCGCACGCTGTCTCGCGTGACACGGCGCCAAGGACGCTCATCGTCGCCGGCCGCCCCGGCGAAGGAAAATCGGAAGGCGTCCTCGCTGCCGTTCTTCAATTCGGATGGTCGGTCGCCGCCGTTCCGGCCAGCATGTTCGCCTCCGAGAACGAGGGCGGCGCCACCGAGGTGCTGGATGAGCTGCTGGCCGAGCTAACCGAAATCGCCGACGAGACGGGCAAGCCGGTCGCCCTTTGCATCAACGACATCGACCAGTCCATCCTCTCGCTGGAGGAGAAGATGGGCAAGACCATCAACACCAACCTCCTTTCGGAACGGCTGCATTTCCTGGCCGACAACCCGCGCCTCTATCGCAGCCGGCACGGCGCCAATCTGGCGTTCTTCTGCACGTTGAACGACGCCACCAACCTTCGGGATAGCCTGTTCCGCGAGGGGCGGGCCACTTGGTTCGAGCATGTGCCGACCATTGAGGATAGGCGCAATATCGCCTGGGCCCTGCTCGCGCCGATGACTACGCCTGAGCGCAAGCTCGTCGAGCAGCTGACGCGACGCTTCAAGCACCAATCGGTCGCCTTTTGGTCGTCGCTTGTCTCAGAGCTTCGCGCTTCAGCGGCCGAAGGCCTCATGGGACGGGGAGTCGACGAGAGCGAGGCCCTTGCCAGCGCTTACGGCGCACACTTGCCGCTCGATCCGAAACTTGTGTGGCCGGCGGTGCAAAAACTCGCGACCCCGCGTACCCGCAACTGGCTGTCACGCTGAGGCCAAACACAAGGAGACAGGACGCCATGGCATCTCCGAAAGTGAAACTGAAGCTCCAGCCGATTCCGTTGTCAGTCATGCGCACCGCCATCTGCGGCGAGTTCCTCCGCAACATGGGCATGACCGATGCGAGCACCATCCGCAACATCCAGCAGGCCGTCGCCGAGGGCCTCGTTGCGGAAATCGTCATCGTCGCCAAGACGCAGTCCGGCATTCCGCGTGACCGGTATACGCTGGCCATGTCGGCCCTGCAGAACGACACCACCGTCCATGTCGATCTCTCCAACGGCAAGAGCTACACCGAGGCCCTGGATGTAGGCCTTGCCGGCGCCGTGCATTGGGCCGTCCAGCGCATCCAGCGCAATCGTCTGGTGCCGGCATTCTTCCTCACATGGTCGGCTTACGCAAACGCCAACCCGCAGCATCTCAACGAGGCGTGCCGACGGCTCAATATGACCAGGGTGCCGATTCCAGAGGTGGCGCCCGAGCCCGCACCCGATCCGTCGAACCTTGACGATCTGCCGACGTGGGCGCCGCCAGCTCCCCCACCGAGTTCGCAAAACTCGATGGCGCCGCTGATCTCGTCGCGCCAGGAGCCGCCGCCGGCGGGAACCCTCTTTAAGCAGGTGCTGTCGCTGATTCCTGGCAAGGACAAAGGCACTCGCTTCATCGCCGAGACGTTGAAGAAGCTTTGAGCGATGCCTATCCGCTTCCCCCCGTGGAAACCTCGCTCAACAGGGCGGCACTCGATTCCGCAGCGCCGCCCCTTGGAGCGCGTCGATCCGGTGTCTCCGGCTGCAGCGCCACCGATGGACGCCTACGACCGCGCTATCGCCGCCATTCTCACGCGCAACCAAGGCATGACCATCCCCCAACTGCTGTCCTACCTGCAGGAGGCCAACGCCGAGCTTCGCAAAGAGCTGGCCGACCTCGATCGCCGCATTGCCGAAGCCCGCAACAAGGCACCGTTCAGACCATGACCGAGACGCCCATCGACCTCGCCAAGCGCCTGATGGTCGAGAACAACCGCCTGCGCGCCATGGTTGCGCAACGCAAGGCCATCCTGGCCGAGACCGAGCGCGTCACCGGCGCGCATGTCGCGGCGTGGAGCGACCGCATCGACTTTTTGTGGCACCCCTCCCGCCTGGCCGGCATTGTCGACCTGCGCCGCAGAGTTCCGCTCGACAAACAGAGCGAGATCGACCGACACTATTCCCAGCTCATCGAGCGCATCGCTGAAGGCATCCCCGGAACAACGATCCGACCGCTCAAGATCGACTACCACGCCCTCGCTGTACCGGCGCGTCCCTACCTGGTGCCACCGTTCATCGGCATCGCCGATTGTATGCTGGATCTCGTCGCCTCCAATCCGAGCACGGGGCTGCTTCGCTACGTGCAGACATGCCGGCCTGTGGACATGACGGCATGGCGAGCCGCGTTGCCCAACATCAGCGGTTGGCTTGGCGGCACCTATGAGACGACCGCGCACACCGTTAGCACCGTTACGCTTGAGCGGCGCACACCCCTGCCCTCGCTCATCCCCTACACCACGACGATGCTCGCGCCCGGCAGCCTGTTCCTCGGCATCGACGTCGCCGCGCGCCGCCTGCTGCATGTGCCGTTTGCCGATCTCTCCCACATGCTCGTCACCGGCAGCACCGGCATGGGAAAATCTGTGGCACTCGATACAATCCTGCGCAGCTGCCTCGTCAGTCCATCCGTCGCCAAAGTCTACGCGGTCGACCCGTCGGGTGTCGCCTTCGGCCGTTATGCCGGCACGCACGCGAAGCTCGTCACCTTGAGCGATCCCGGCGCACTTTCGGAGCTGTCCACCACGCTCGTGACTCATGTGAAGACAATGGAGGCCCTGCTCGCCCGTACCCGGCGAAGCAAAATCGAAACCGGCTTCGTCATCCTCATCATCGATGAGTTCCCGGCCTATGCCACCTCCGACAACCCTGACAAAAAATCCGACGCCTATAAAGCGCATCAGCTTTTTATCGCCAACGCCATGGCGCTCGGGCGCCGCGCCCGCAAGGCGGGCATCCGCCTCATCTTCGTCGTGCAGGAGCCGACCGAGCGCGACATCAGCTCCGGACTGCGCTCGGTGCTGCCCGGTGTGCTCGCATTCCGAACACCACTTCTCGCACACGCCACCGCGCTCTTCGGCGAGCTGACCGACCTTCCCGCCGATCCCCGCACCTTGCCGCGTGGCCGCGCTCTCTACCGCGACGGCACCAGCGGGCAGATCACATACGTCCAGTTCCCGGTCATGGCGCAAGGGCCGAGCCGATGAGCGACATTTCGCCGTTTCGTGTGCCGCACGATTTCTATCCGACGCCGCCCAAGGCTACGCGAGCATTGCTCTCCGTCGAACGCTTCGACGGGCCGATCTGGGAGCCAGCCTGCGGCAACGGCGCCATCGCCAAGGTGCTGATCGCGGCCGGGCACCGCGTCGTCTCCACCGACCTCATCGATCGCGGCTGGGGCACGGCCGGCATCGACTTCCTCGCCGAAACGGAGAACCGCGCCCGCCACATCGTCACCAATCCGCCCTACGGTCGCGGCCTCGCCGATGCCTTCATCTGCAAGGCCCTGTCCTTGGCCCATCCCGTCAACGGTAGCGTCGCTATGCTTCTGGACCTGGCCGGTCTCGCGCATCCTATCCGAACCCACTTTTGGACGCGACATCCCCCTGCCGCCATTTATGCCATCGACGATCTCGTATGCTTTCCGGCCGGCCGCGAGAGCGACAATTTCCCAGCCGTCAACCGCTACTGCTGGGTGGTTTGGCGACCGCACCACGTCGGACGGCCTAGCTTCTGGTGGTTGGAATCAGCTCGCTTTAAGCAACCGGGAGAGCGCTGATGTGGACACTCCGGTTCGCGGCCACCGTCGCCGCTGTCGTCACCATCATCCTCAATGCGCACCACGGCTTCATCTCCGCGACGACGCTGGAATATGCCGTCATGCTCGCCGCCCTCAACGCCGCGCTCGATGTGGCCAAATCGGCGCTCCTCCCGGCCGCCCTCACCGCATGGCGCCGAGGTGCCTACGTCATCGCCCTCGTCTCCCTCTCATTATTTCCGCCGCTGTTCTGTAATTCCGTCTGGAATGCCGTGAGCCAGGTCGCGCTCTCCCGCACGGCAGCCTCTATGGCAACGATGGGCGCGATCGAAGCACGCGATCGCGATCTGGATGTACGCCGCCGCAAGTCCGACGAGCTCGCGACCCTTGAAGAGAACCCCATCTTCCAAGCAAGCGCCGCGTGTGCCTTGCCCAAAACCAAGGATGCCCGGACCCTTTGCCAAGCCGTCGCCGACCTCAATTCCGAGCTTGCCGCCATCGATGCCCGCCTAACGTCTCCCACACCGCCTGATCCCCAGCCGGCCATCACCTGGCTCGCCGAGTTAACCGCGAAGTCGCGCGCAACCGTCGCCTTCATCGTCGCCATCGCCCCCGTGCTCCTTGCCGAGCTTGTGGGCAGCCTCGGCTTCGTCATCGCTGCCGCACCCAAACCGGTAATCGCCACAGAGCCTCCTAAGCGCCCTGTAGGCTTGTTCTGCTGGCGGACGCTAGGGGTGTGGCCGCGCCCACCAGAAAACCCTTCTGCGGCCCCCGCAGCGCCTCGCGCGACCGGGTCCGAAACGTCTTCGACGGCTCAGCGTTCTGCGACCGCGCCGAACATATCGTGGTCCATTCCGCAATGACCGCAAACAACAATCGACGGCCCGCAATTGCCCGTGGTTATCCGCGAGAACACGCAAAATTGGCCATCCGTTGAAGAATACACCCGCCCACTCCTTCTCTTGAAACAATAGAACTAACTCGTCATGTGCTCATTCCGAGCGCACCCCTGTTGCAGGAAGGGCAAGGGCGACAAGGGACGACGCTTGCGGCGGCCCGCGAAGCCCGCGCCCGACCACCGACACGGGCTGCGGCGTGGATGCGCAACAGGTTATTCGCCCGGTGTCCAAGCGAAGGCCCGGAGACGGCTGTCCATCAAATCCACAGGCCAGCGCGCACGGCTTTCGCCGTACCGATGCGCGCCGTGGGGCCTGTGGATTTGTGGGCAGGCGTCGTAGCCTCAATGTCACCGAACCCTACGTGGTTGCTTCCAGCCCGTGATCGCCCAGCGAATGCGCCGCCAAAGGCCGCGCATCCGTTGCGTTCCCAGCCAGAGCAGCCAAGCCCATGCGGCGGCGCCAGACCACTCGAGGAAGTCTGCAAGCGTCATCGGCAGGGCCTCAGTTGATCTCGAAGCCGCCGGAGGCTTTGCAGAACGCCGCGAACTCGGCGACGTTCTCCACGCTGCACGGGTAATTTGTTGCGAACGGGCGCACCGTGCCTCTGCCGTCACAGCCGTTACACCAGCCCTTTTGCCCGAGGCGAGGATGGTCTGCTGGCTCTGTGATAAATTGCTCGGTCTGGCCATGGGCAACGCCGATGGCATCGCCGCGGATGCCGGTGCCGTGGCACAACTCGCAGGTCTCATCCGGTAACCGTTCCAAATACTGCTCGCGTTGGAGCACATACCGCGCAACAGTGCCATCTCGGATACGGCGCTCCAGAACCTCGCCAAGCGCCATCGCGGCAGCCGCGTCGAGACCGTCGCCTTCGTTGCTCTGCCAGTGCTTGCATGCTTTGCATATTTCAGGGGCCATCGCCTGGCACAAGTTGGCCAAGGGGCGCCACCACCACACATTGTTGCGAAAATACGTACCGACTTCGGCCGTCGGATTCCGGCCGTAAACATCCATTCCCATGATTGGGAGCTTTCATTGGTGCCGCCGTGCCCCGGCGGGAGCGTCACCACGGTTCGTGCGTGAGGACGGACCAAATCTCGCTCAATTCTTCTCTTGAAACCGCAGTAAGCGATAAAAAAGGCGCCGGTCACGACACCATGCGCCCAATGCCGTCGACGTTTACAACGCTCTCTCACGCCGACCTAAGCAGCCTACGCCATATCGACCGTCTTATCAACTCAAGCAGCTCCGGCTCTCACCAAAAGAAACAGCCCTGGGGAGACTGTTCCTTGTCGCTCACCCTCGCTGGCCTGCCCCGCTGGCGCGCCGGGGGTGAAGGGCAGGCCAGCGAGGGCTCGGCTCCGAAAGAAACAGCTCCGGCCCCCTGTGCTGTCTTGCCATATGTTTCCGCCAACGCCTCAACATGGCTACTGCTGCAATCGTGACCGATGTTCTTGCGTGAAGGCGCGACGGCCGGCTCCGGGAAATAGGCATCGCCGAGCCGGAGGCCATTGCGCCACACCCTCCTCCGTCAATCAGCCGGTGGGGTGAGGGCTCTGCCCACGAAAGCACCACCCGATCTTGCCGACCCGGGTGCTGCCACTCACGCTCTCCCCCATGATCATCACGCACACGATGAACATCCATGGCCACTGCCGGGTCTACCTCGGCGTGACGGGCAGCCTCAACGCCTGGATCGAACCGCTGGACGACAACCAGCGCTGGTCATTTCACGTCAAACAGGGGCTGTCAGCTTACCCAATTCCTGCAGCCGACATGCGCCAATGGGCCACCCACCTGCTGCTGCAGCTTGCGGAGCTGCTGGCCGTTGCCCCCGGCGACTTGGCCGACGTGCCCTTCGAAACCATCGCCAGCCTGCACACCGGCAACCCGGACGAGCACAGCCGCATGCCGACACCACGTCGGCGCTCACTCGAAACCGCCTTCATGGCAATCGCGCCCGGAATCACCCGTCCCACCTCAGACTTTACGGCTCCCGATTACACCGCCGGGCGACGCCGCTAGCGCAACCCATACCCTCATCGCAGGCAGCCTTGGCCAAAGACCGCCGCCGCGACAACCGTGCCTGACAACACGTCCTCGCCGGCTGTTGTCGACGAGAAATGTCAATCGGCGTCGAACTTTGACCCCTTATCGGCGTGCAATATTGACCCCTTGGGTGCGCAGTCGTTGAGCCGGCCGAGGCCGGAGCTGCGGAGCGAGAGCGGAGCAGCGGAGGGCTTGGCCGGC
>WBZX01000211.1_pt1 | contig 54931 bp, 52 predicted proteins | sample 5204211 | NCBI WGS metagenome assembly WBZX01 (sample SAMN12344362, study PRJNA552823) | activated sludge metagenome | biome: Activated sludge suspended growth; feature: Nitrification reactor; material: Wastewater; isolation source: activated sludge from nitrification reactor of wastewater...
AGGCGGAGCCGCAGGCCGACGGCACCTACAAGATCACAGGCACCAAGATCTTCATCTCGGCCGGCGAGCATGACCTCGCCGAGAACATCCTGCATCTCGTGCTGGCGCGCCTGCCGGATGCGCCCGGCGGTACCAAGGGTATCTCGCTCTTCCTCGTGCCGAAGTTCCTGCCCAAGGAAGATGGTTCGCTCGGCGAGCGCAACGGCATCCGTTGCGGCGCCGTCGAGCACAAGATGGGCATCAAGGCCAACGCGACCTGCGTCATGAACCTCGACGGCGCGACCGGCTGGCTGGTCGGCGAACCTAACAAAGGCATGCCGGCCATGTTCGTAATGATGAATGCCGCTCGCCTCGGCGTCGGCATGCAGGGTCTTGGCATCGCGGAGACTTCGTACCAGAGCGCCGTCGCCTATGCGCGCGACCGCCTGCAGGGCCGCTCGCTCACCGGCCCGAAGAATGCCAACGGCCCGGCCGATCCCATCATCGTGCATCCCGATGTGCGGCGCATGCTGATGATCCAGAAGTCGTTCACAGAGGCGGCGCGCGCGCTGTCGCTTTGGGTCGGGATGCTGATCGACGAAGCGCACTCTCATCCGATGCGGAGAAGCGCGCCGCGGCCGACGATCTCGTCCAGATGCTGACGCCGATCATCAAGGCGCATTTCACCGACATGGGCAGCGAGTGCGCCAACCTCGCGGTGCAGACCTATGGCGGCCACGGCTATATCCGCGAAAACGGCGTCGAGCAGCTTGTGCGCGATGCCCGCATTACCCAGCTCTACGAAGGCACCAATGGCATCCAGGCGCTCGATCTGGTCGGCCGCAAGCTGCCGATGAAAGGGGGCGCCGCGGCGCAACGCCTGCTGGGCGAGATCTCGTCCTTCGTCGCCGCCCACAAGGCCGACGAGAAGATGAAGGAGTTCGTCGAGCCGCTGGAGAAGGCGCTGGGCCGCGTACAGGATTCGGCGCTTTTCCTGATGCAGAACGCCATGAAGAACCCGGACGAGGCCGGTGGCGCTGCGACCGATCTGTTGCGTCTGATGGCACTCACGGCCATGGCCTTCATGTGGAACCGTATCGCGGTTGCCGCCCACAAGGGGCTGGCCGCCGGCAACGACAATGCCTTCTACGAAGCCAAGCTCGTCACCGCGCGTTTCTACATGGCGCGCGTGCTGCCGCAGACGGTCTCGCTCAACCATCAGATCAAGGCGGGCGCCTCGACCCTGATGGCCTTGCCGGCCGAGGCTTTCTGATGCTGGGGGCTCGTCCCCACGAGCCGTGCTGACCTCACAAGTGTTGCTGGCGTTGCAGGCGTTCGAGCTTGCTGTGCGCACCGGCTCGTTCAAGGCAGCAGGCGAGGAGCTGCACATCACCGCCTCGGCGGTCAGCCATCGCATCGCCGGTCTGGAACGCCAGCTCGGCGAGAAGCTGTTCGAGCGCGGCCCGCGGGGCGTCGTGCTGGCGCCGGCCGGTCGGCAACTCGCAAACACGACGGGCCGGGCCTTCGGAGAACTGGCCCGGGCGATGGCGCAGCAGGGGGAGGGCTCGCGGCGGCTGCGCGTCTCGGCCGTGCCGATCTTCGCCTCGCACTGGCTGCTGCCCCGGCTCGGCCAGTTCCTCGACGCTCATCCCGCCATCGAACTGCAGGTCGAGGCGAGCCCGCGTATGGCCGACATGGAGGCCGGACTGGTCGACGTCGCCCTTCGCTACGGCGACGGCAATTGGCCCGACGTCGCGGCGGAGAAGGTCCTGGAATTGCGGGCCGTTCCGGTGACGTCGCCGGCATTGGCGCGGCGCCTGAAGCTCAAGACGCCGATTGATCTCCGGCGCGCGCCGCTGGTGCGCGTCGCGCCCTTCGGCATGTCATGGACCGAATGGGCGCAGGGTGCCAGGCTCGCGCCCGATGACTTCGCCGAACGTCGTGGCGGCACCAAGGGTGTGCAGGTCGACGGCATGGGGCCGGCGTTGCGTGCCGCCATGCATGGGCTGGGCGTCGCCTTGGCCTTCGATCCATTGATCGAAAGCGAAATCGCCTCGGGTGCGCTCGTTCGCGTCGGCCCGCCGGTGCCGACCCAGGGACAAATCTGGTTCGTCTGCCGGTCACGCGAGCGCTCGCTGCCGACGATCCGAGCCCTGCGCCGCTGGCTTGTCGACGAAATCGCTGCAATGACGGCGGCAGTATGAAATCGATCCTTGCCTATGTGGCTGCGGCCTTTCTCGAGATCGCCGGCTGTTTCGCGTTCTGGGCGTGGCTGCGTCTGGGCGCATCCGCTTGGTGGGTAGTCCCCGGCACTGTGGCATTGCTGCTTTTTGCGTGGTTCCTGACCTTCATCGATTCCGATGCAGCCGGCCGTGCCTATGCCGCCTATGGCGGCGTCTATGTCGCCGCGAGCCTCGCCTGGCTGTGGCTGGCCGAGGGTACGCGGCCCGACCGCTGGGATATCACAGGCGCCGTGATCTGCCTGATCGGTGCCGGCATCATCCTGTTCGCGCCGCACCGCGCGCCGGGTTGAATCCCATTCACGACAGGCGCCTGCCAAAGCGTTTGCCGTCGTCGTTGCTGCGCGCTGGACTGGCGGCATGGATCTCCTCCTCGCCGCACGCGACGGCGTCAAGCTTGCCGCCAGCCTCTTCGAGTCCGCTACGCCGAATGGCCATGCCGTTCTGCTGAACAGCGGCACCGGAATCCCGCGGCAGTTCTATGGCGCCTTCGCACGCCATCTCGTCGACCGAGGCTTCACTGTGCTGACCTACGACTATCGTGGCCTCGGTGGCTCGGACAAACCGCGCGACGCCACGATGGAGCAATGGGGCAGCATCGATCAGGCATCGATGATCGACCATCTCGCGGCGCTCGCACCCGATGCCTCGCGGGCGGTGATCGGCCATTCGCTGGGCGGCCAGATACTGGGCCTCGCCGACAATATCGGCAGCCTCGATGCCGCCGTGCTGATCTGCAGCCAGAGCGGCCATTGGCGGCACTGGCCGGCTGTCCGCCGACGCCTGCGCATGCTGGCGTTGTGGTGGCTGCTGATCCCGGGTCTCACCACGCTCACCGGCCACTTCCCCGGCGCATGGGTCGGCACGGCCGATCTGCCGGGCGGCGTGGCGCGTAGCTGGGCGCGCTGGGGCCGGTCGCGCCATTACGTTTGCGATTCACGAGGATCGCCGCTCAGGCCGCACAACGCGGACGTTGCGTTCCCAGTGCGATGGATGAGCTTCACCGACGATCCCATAGCGCCTTTCGATGCCGTCGAAGCGCTGCGGCCGTACTATCCGAATGCTGACGTTGAGCGCCTGCATCTCGCACCGGGCGATCTCGGAGCTGCTGCCATCGGCCACTTCGGCTTCTTCCGCAAGTCGATGCCGCGACGGGCCTGGGATGAAATAGCCGATTGGCTCGACAATCGTTTGAGGCAAACTGGCCGGATATCGTCCTCGAAGGAAACATCTGCATGTCCGCACCACACGTCCTCGCCGAAGTCAAAGACGGCATCGGCTGGCTGACGCTCAATCGTCCTGAATCACTGAATGCCCTGTCGATGGAGATGCGCGATCTCCTGGTCGAGCACAGTGCGTCGTTCGAGAAGGACCCAAAGGTGCGTTGCGTGGTGATCCGCGGCGCCGGCACGCATTTCATGGCAGGGGGTGACATCAGGGGCTTCCACAAGTCCCTGACGACCGAGAGAGAGGCCCATCTCGCCGGCTTCGAGATGCGTGTCGTCAAGGCGCATCAGGCGATCTATCAGATCCGTCGCATGAACAAGCCGGTGCTGGCTTCGGTGCAGGGCGCCGCCGCCGGGTTCGGCCTGTCGCTGATCCTGAACTGCGATCTTGCCATCGCCAGCGACGATTCGTTTTTCACGCTAGCCTATCGCCATATCGGCCTTTCAGCCGATGGCGGCGCGACCTACTTCCTGCCGCGGGTCGTGGGCGAGCGGAAGGCGCTGGAGATCGCCCTGCTGGGCGAGCGTTTCTCTGCCCAGGAAGCCAAGGCCAACAACATCCTGAACTGGGTTGTGCCGAAGGATCAGCTCGTGGCCGAAACCGAGAAGATGGCCCGCAAGCTCGCCGACGGCCCTACCTACGCGCTGGGCGTGGCCAAGAAACTGATCCGCAACTCCTTCGACAATTCCTGGGACGAGCACTCCCATCGCGAGGCCGAAGGCCTTGCCGCTTGTGCTGCGACGGAGGACCATTTTGAGGGCCTCAACGCCTTCCTTGAAAAGCGGAAGGCAAACTTCAAGGGCAAGTGAGGCGTGGTTGGCGGGTGATGGAACGTCAGGAGCGGTGACGCACGGCTTGCGTGCGTCGGCTCGCAAACAGATCCCACACGCCGACCAGACCCTTGGGCCAGAGAAGCAGGATCGCGGCCAGCACGGCGCCCAGTACGATCTTGTCGCCGTCGCCGCCGATCGAGAAGAAGTTCTGCTGCACGATGATCAGTGCCGTGCCGACCAGGGGCCCCAGGATCATACGGCGGCCGACGATGACGATCGCCGTGAGCATCAGCACCAGAAAGTAGCTCTCGAACATGTCGGTGCCGACATAGGCGCGCTGGTAGGCATAGAGCCAGCCGGCCAGCGCGGAGATGGGCGCCGAGGTCACGAACACCGCCAGCCGGACGCGACGTGCGTCGACGCCGAGCGCGGTGGCGAGATCGGGGTTCATGTGAACCATCAGCGCGCTGACGCCCAGCCGCGAACGGCGGAAGCGGTGGATGAAGAGCAGGGTGACCATCAACAGAAGCCAGGCGATCAGCCACAGCTCGTCGTTGGTGCCGCCGCCCAGGTTCCAGCCGAAGAGCGGCAGGTCGAGCGGTGGCACGCCTACTATGCCGTCGGAGCCGCCGAGGTAGGACCAGTTGAAGGCGATCTCCATGGCGACCACGGCAGCGGCGTAGGTCACCAGCGAAAAGACGAACTCGCGCGTACGCAAGGTTGCGAGCCCCAGCAGGCAGGCAAGGATGAGTGCCACGACGATGGCGCCGCCGGCCGTCGCCCAGCCATTCCAGCCGTAGTTGACCGACATCAGGGCGGCCGCATAGCCGCCAGCCGCCCAGAAGACCGTATGACCGAGGCTTACCTCGCCGAGATAGGAGAGGATCAGGTCGGCGCCGTAGGACATCACGGCGAGGATGGCGATCGTCGTGCAGGCGGTGTAGGCGGCCGGCGCCCCTCCGGCGACGGTAGGCACGAAGTAGGCGAGTCCTGCCAGGATCAGCGCTAAGGAGGTGGAATGGCGCTTGATCATTTTGTCGCCAGTCCGCCGGGGCGCAGCACCAGCACCGCCAGCAGCACGAAGAAGGCCGCGGCCGTCGTATGGGCCGGCGACACGAGGGCGCCGAACAAGGCGGTAAACATGCCGAGCCCGAAACCGGCGAGCAGGCTGCCGCCGACGCTGCCGATGCCCCCCAGCACGACGATAACGAAGGTCAGGATCACTTCGTCGAAGCCCATGCTGGTCAGGATCGGGCTGCGCGGCGCCACGAGGCCGGCGCCGAGCGCCACCGCGGCGCACTCGAAGACGAAGACGCCGATATAGACGAGGGCGGCATTGATGCCGAAAAGCTGCGCCAGCTTCGGATCCTCGGCGACCGAGCGCACGATGGCGCCGGTACGCGTGCGGTTCAGTACCAGCCACAGCACGGCGAACAGGATCAGCGTACCGACGAGCGTGACGACGTCGGCCCAGGTAAACCAGACATCGCCGAAACGGATGCTGGCCGCCGTCAGCGGGCTGACGAACGCCTGGGGGTCGCCGCCGAAGATCTTCGAGGCACCGCCGGTGAACACATAGCCGAAGCCCAGCGTGACGATCATCAGGCTGGTGAGGTTCTGCTGCATGACCAGCGGCAGCATCATGGCCTGTAGCAATACGCCGAGCAGGCCCAGCATCAGCACGGCGACCGGCACGGCGAGATAGTAGCTGAGGCCGAGCTCCTGCATGATCGCCCAGGCAACGAAGGCGCCCAGCATGTAGAGCTGGCCGTGGGCGAAGTTGACGAGCCGGGCCGCGCCCAGCAGCACCGTCCAGCCGATGGCGATCAGCGCGTAGCCTGATCCCAGGACCAGGCCGTTGATAAGCTGTTGCGCGAGATTCATGGGCAGCCGGTCATGATGCGGTGAGGCTTCCGAGATAGGCTTCGAGGATGCGCGGGTCGTTCTTCATGCTGGCGGCGGCGCCCTTGGCGACCACCTTGCCGCGCTCCAGCAGATAGAATTCGTCGACCAGCTCCAGGGTGGCGCGCACGTTCTGCTCGACCAGCAGCAGCGACAGGCCGCGATCGACCAGGGTGCGCATGGTCGTCAGCAGCTCCAGCACCAGGCGCGGGGCGAGGCCGGCCGAGGGCTCGTCGAGCAGCAGGACCTTGGGCGCGGCCCGCAGCGCGCGGCTCACCGCCACCATCTGCCGCTCGCCGCCCGACAGCATGCGGCCCTTGTGGCTGCGGCGTTCGGCCAGACGCGGGAAGAGGTCGAAGATGTCGTCCATGGTGAAGGCGTGACGACCCGTGGTATCGGCCGGAGGCCGCACCAGCGCGAGATTTTCCATCACCGTCAGCTCGGCGAAGATGCCCTTGCCTTCGGGCACGAGCACCAGCCCATGATGGGCGCGACGATGGGGTGGCAGTCCATCCATCGATTGCTCGCCCAGACGAACGGTGCCACGCACCGTCGGCGTGCCGCGCGACCAGCCGGCCAGCGCATTGATCAGCGTGCTCTTGCCGGCGCCGTTGGCGCCGACCATGCCGACCATCCGGCCGGCTCCCACCGTCACGTCGATCCCGTCGACGGCGAGGTTGCCGCCGTAGCGGACGGTGAGACCTTTGGCGTCGAGGGCGGCGGTCATGCCGCGCGTCCGAGATAGGCTTCGAGCACGGCCTCGTTGCGCTGGATCTCCGCCGGCGTTCCCTCCGCCAGCTTGCGGCCCTGGTCGATCACCACGATGCGGTCGGCGATGGCCATGATGAGATCCATGTGATGCTCGATCACGACCACGGCGACGCCGCGGCGGCGCAGATCGACCAGCAGGTCGGCAAGGCGCTGCATGTCCGTGCCGCCGGTGCCCGCTGCGGGCTCGTCGATGAGCAGCGCTCGCGCGCCGGCGCCATAGGCCAGAACGATGGAAAGCAGGCGCTGCGTGCCATAGGCGATATCGCCCGGCCGCTTGCCGTGCTCGGAAGCGGGGATGCCGAACGACGAGAGCAGCTCGGCCGCGGCAGCTTCCGCGCGCCGCCGGGTTGCCGCTTCACGCCAGGGTAGGGCGAGCGACTGAACCAGCGACGTCGAGTGGTTGCGCAGCATCGACGCGGCGGCATTCTCGAGCAACGACAGCTCGCCGAAGAAGGCATTGTGCTGGAACGTGCGCCGCAGGCCGAGGCGGGCCAGTTCGTGCGTCGGCAAATCGCCGACGTCGTGACCGTCGAGCCGCACCTTGCCCTGCCGGCGGACGGCATTCGTCACGGCCGCAAAGCACGAACTCTTGCCGGCACCGTTCGGCCCGATGATACCCAGCACTTCGCCGCCGGATACCTGCCAGCTCATGTCCGACAGGGCCGTCAGCGCGCCGTAGCGCACGGTCAATCCTTCAACGGCGAGGTGAGGGCGCTCGCCGCCGATCGTCTCCGCGCCGGTCATCGCCGCAATGGCCAACTACTTCAGGACCTCGAGCTTTGCCGTTTTGCCGTCGATGACCTTGATGACGGTGTCCTTGTGCTGTGCCTGGCCGTTTGCCGCGAACGCGAGGTTGCCCAGGATGGTGCCCGGCACCGTCTTGCCGCGGATCGCCTCGGCGACGGCCTTGCGGTCGAGGCTCTTGGCTGCGTTGGCAGCGCTGGCCCAGACTTCGAGGGCGGCCGCGCCCAGGGCTGCGCCTTTGTCCGGCAGTTCGTTGTGCGCCTTCTTGTAGGCCGCGACGAACTCGATGTTCTCCTTGATGCCATCGAACGGCGGCAGGTCGGCGAAGTAGATATCGGCGGAAACCACGCCCGTCATCGCGTCGCCCGCGATCCTGAAGACGGTCGGCAGGATGGTGCCGACAGCGCCAACCAGGGTGCCCTCGATGCCGGCCTGGCGATACTGCTGGATCAATGCCGGCATGCCGGAGGACTCGGCGGCGTTGATCGCCACGACCGCATCCGGCTTGGCCTGCTTCACGTTGGCGAGGCTGACGCGGAAGTCCGTTTGCTTGAACGGGAACTGCTCGGTGACAACCTTTTCCCACGGCTTGCCGAGCTTGGTCATCTCCGCTTCGATAACTGCCTGAGCGCCGTTGCCGTAGGCATCGTTCTGCGTCAGGAAGCCGATCCGCTTGGCCTTGAGCTTGTTTGCCAGGATGTCGGCGATCACCGCACCATCCTGGCCGTTCGAGCTGTTGATGCGCACGGCGTAGGGGTTGGCCTGGCCAGCGAGGATCGGATCGGCCTTGGACACGGCCGTGATGTCGAGGACGTTGGCACGCGCCAGCACGGGCTGCATGGCGAGCGTGACGGGGCTGTTCCAGCCTTCGATGACGACGGCGACTTTCTCGGCCACCATCTCGTTGGCGCGCGTGACACCGACCGCCGGCGTGCTCTCGTCGTCCTTGCTGACAATGACGATCTTGCGACCCAGCACGCCGCCCTTGGCGTTGATCATGTCGGCCGCGATCTTCACGGCATGGGTGACGGCCTGGCCGTTGGGACCCGCGGGACCCGAGAGCGGGAAGATCGTGCCGACCTTGATCGTCTGGTCCTGCGCACGCACCAGCGACGGCAGTGCGAGCGCCGCTACGCCCGCCGTCGCGCCCATCGTGATCTGACGTCGCCCGAGCAGATTCGAAGACATGGCGTTTCCCTTCATCAATGAGCGTTTATTTAGAAAACTACTTCATCGATGAAGGTTTACGAGTCAACGCGGCCCGGCCGCTCTGCAAATTCTGAAGCGCTACGGCTTCAGCGGCCTTTCCAGTTGGGCTTGCGCTTCTCGGCGAAGGCCTTCGGTCCTTCGACGGTGTCCTCGCTGTGGGCCATCGCGATGAACGCCGGGTAATGCTGGTTGCGCATCGAGATTTCCAGCGACGGCGTGTCGAGCGAGCGCATCACGACCTGCTTGGTGGCGCGCACCGACATGGGCGAGCAGGCGAGGATGTCATTGGCCCAGCGCTTAGCCGACGCCATGAGGTCGGCGTGCGGCACGACTTCGGTGACGAAGCCCAGATCGTAGCCTTCCTTGGCGGAGACGTGGCGTCCGGTCAGCATCATGCCCATGGCCTTCTTGAGCGGGATCATGCGCGACAGGCGCTGCATGCCGCCGGCGCCGGCGGCGAGGCCCACCTTGGGCTCGGGAAGGGCGAAGGTCGCCTTGTCCGAGGCAATGATGATGTCGCAGGCCAGCGCGATCTCGAAGCCGCCGCCCATGGCAACGCCGTTCACCGCGGCGATCACCGGCTTGTCGAGATCGAAGCGGTTGGCGAGCCCGCCGAAGCCCTTGGCGGGATGGACCGGGCGCTTGCCGGTCTTGGCCTGGATTTCGGCGTGGTACTTGAGGTCGTTGCCGGCCGAGAAGGCCTTGTCGCCGGCGCCGGTGATGATGGCGACCCACAGGTCGGGGTTGGTCTGGAATTCGTCGAACGCCTCGACCAGCTCCTGGTTCGCCATCGGATGGCAGGCGTTATAGACCTCGGGGCGGTTGATCGTGACGATCATCAAGCGGCCGTCGGTCTCGACCTTGCTGAACTGGCCCATGCAATTACCTCCTGAAAAGTAGTGAATGGCGATTTACCGCAGAATCGGTTGCAGGGGCATCCAAAATGCCGCGGTGAAAAGTCAGGCGAAATGCACCATCTGCTAGATGAAATGAAAACTTCAGTCTTCAGGCACGCCGCCGCGACCACGGCAGGGGCGGCGATCGCCTTTTTGGTCGCTACCGCACCGGCTATTGCGGCAGAGCCGCCTTTACCACAGGTTGTATCGACGCCCGGCGTCGCGCTTTCCCCGCCCGCGCGTACCTGGCCTGCCGGCAACGCCACCGCAAGGACACCCCAGCGCTCGTCCCTGGCCCCTGCCGAGGCACAGCCGACCGGCGCCGAGATTGTGGGTAAGTTGTTGTCGCCGGGGGCCTCGGATCCGGATGTACCCCTGCCGCACCCCGATCTGGCGGAGCGGTCCGACCCGGCGCCCGGGCCGCTCAGCGGTCCGACCCTGTTCGGCCGGGGGGAGTCAGGTGGCGGTGTCATCGGCCTTAGGATGCCCATTCCCGTTGACCGCGGCGGGGCGTCGGCTACCACAAGATCTGGTGGCGGGTCCGCGCGCGCTCCCTGACTTTCACAAGAGCTGTCGAAGGCCCGAGAATGTGGGACTGTTGCCTCGCCGCCACAGGATTCTCGTGACTGAATGACGGCCACTTTGCCTTGGTTGCGCCTCACCAGAAGTGGTGTGTATAAAAGCTTGTGAGGTTGGCCCCAACCCAGCCCGCCTGAATAGAAGTTTCGGTTTCGACCAGTTTTTGAATACGAGGGGAAGTACTCATGAAGAAGGCACTTCTGGCTGCCGCGGCGGTAGTTGCACTGCCGGTCATGGCGCAGGCGCAGTCGCCGCAGCCCGGTATCTATATCGGTGCGGAAGGCGGCCTGAACTGGCTGCTGAACACCAACATCGCAGGCGTGAACGTTTCGCCGCAGACGGGTTGGGCAGTCGGTGGCGTGATCGGTTACGACTTCGTGGGTCCGCGCGTTGAGATCGAGGGTGTGTACCGCCAGAACAATACCAACCTCTGGATCCCGGGCGCTGCCATCAACGGCCAGAACGGTCAGCTCGGCATCCTCGCCAACCTGCTGTACGATTTCATGCCGGGTTCGGTGATCACGCCGTACATCGGTGCCGGTGCCGGTATCGGCTTCGTCGACAGCAACAGCTCGCTGAGCAGCACCGTGTTTGCTTATCAGGGCATCGTCGGTGTCAGCTGGAACGTCGACACCAACTTCCGCATCAACCTGGACGGCCGCTACTACGGCACGTCGAACCCGACCGTGAACACGGCTTGGGGTAGCCAGAGCTGGAGCAACAACAACTTCAGCGTGATGCTGGGCCTGCAGTTCAAGTTTGGCTCGGCTCCTGCCGCCCCGCCACCGCCGGCTCCGGCCGTCGCGCCGCCGTCGTACATGGTGTTCTTCGACTGGGACCGCTCGAACCTGTCGGCCCAGGCTCTGAACACGATCAAGCAGGCCGCCCAGGCCTACAAGAGCAAGGGCAACGCGCGCATCACGGCGACGGGCCACACCGATACGTCGGGCTCGGAGCAGTACAACATGGCGCTGTCGCTGCGCCGTGCGAACGCTGTGAAGGACGCCCTGGTGCGTGAAGGCGTGCCGGCGACGGCCATCGCGGTTGTCGGCCGTGGCGAGCAGGGCTTGCTGGTTCAGACCGGCCCGAACGTCCGCGAGCCGCAGAACCGCCGCGTCGAAATCGTCATCCAGTAAGACGATCCGAAGCCAAGTCTTTGAGGACGGCCGGGGGGCGACCCCGGCCGTTTTCTTTTTCAGCTATGCGATGGGATAGGGTGCTTTTCAGGTTGGCGGGGCCTGAGGCGGCCTCTATATCCGGGCGAGGAGAGTGAATTCATGTCGCAAGTGTTGATGCCCAAGGCGACCGCCGTTTGGCTGGTCGAAAATACGACCCTCACCTTCGACCAGATTTCGGCCTTCACCGGCCTGCATCCGCTCGAAGTGCAGGCGATCGCCGACGGTGAAGTTGCAGGCGGCATGACGGGGCTCGACCCGACCACCAACGGGCAGCTCACCAAGGAAGAGATCAAGCGTGTCGAGGCTGACCAGGGGGCCCGCCTTAAGCTCAGCCCGCGCGACGTGCCGATGCCGGTCGCCCGTTCCAAGGGCCCACGCTACACCCCTGTCGCCAAGCGCCAGGATCGGCCCGATGCCATTGCCTGGCTGCTCAAGGTTCATCCGGAGCTGCAGGAGAGCCAGGTCGCCAAGCTGGTAGGCTCGACCAAGAGCACGGTCCAGTCGGTCCGGGATCGCACGCACTGGAACATGCAGAACGTTCGTCCGCGTGACCCGGTGACGCTCGGCCTTTGTTCGTTGAAGGACCTCAACGATGCGGTCGACAAGGCGCGCCGCAAGGCGGCACGTGAGGATGCCGCGCGCAAGAAGGAGGCCGCCAAGGCCGGCCTTCCGGTCGAGGAGGCAACCGACGCTGCCCCAGTCGATCCGGCCGAGGCCGATCAGCCCGACATCGGCGATCCGACACAAAGCTGACACCTCCGCCAACTTCGTGCTCGCATTGGAGCACGAACCTCGGCACACTATCTGCAGGATGAAGGCGCCCCAAAGTGCGCTACGCCTGTGAGGATAGGAGGAAACAGCAGCATGGTTCGAATGACTGCGGCGGCTTTTGCTGCCACGGCAGCCTTGGCGTTGGCTTTGACCGGCCCCGCCACCGCGCAGGATAAGGCCACGGAGCTTCGCTACACGACAGGTGCACCCGAGAAGACGCCATGGGTGACACCGCAGCTTCGGCGCTTCGAGCAGGACGTCGCCGAGGAGAGCGGCGGCAAGCTCAAGATTTCCTCCTTCGTCAACGCCCAGCTCGGCAACGAACAGGACACGGTGCAACAGGTCGCGCGCGGCCGCATCGACATGGGCGGCTTTTCCAACGGCGCCGTGGCGTTGATCGTTCCGGAACTCTCGCTGCTTGGCCTGCCGTTCTATTTCAAGAACATCGCCGAGCAGGACTGCACGGTCGATGCCATGACCAAGACGGTCTCGGACCTGCTGGCCAAGAAGGGTGTGAAGTTCCTGGGCTGGACGGAAGTCGGCACCGCCGACATCGTCGGCAAGAAGCCCTATCTCGTCCCGGCGGACGTCAAGGGGCTGAAGGCGGCGTCGGCGTCGAACAAGGTCTCGGCGGCAATGTGGTCGACGCTCGGCGCAAATCCAACACCGATCGGCATCACCGAGATCGCGTCGGCGTTCCAGACCGGGCTCACGGACATCAACTCCACAGTCGTGACCTTCTACCTCCCGTCGGGTCTTGCGAAGGTTGCGCCGGTGCTGTCGCGCGTCGAACTATCGGACGCTCCCGGCATCATCCTCATGAACAAGGCCGCCTATGACAAGCTGCCGGCAGCCGAGCGTGCGGCGCTGGACAAGGCCATCGCCCGTCGCCCCGCTACTCAGCTTCGCCAGGAGATCCGCGGCTTCGAGGCAACGCTGCGCGACATGCATGTGAAGGCTGGCGGCACGATCGCGACGCCGACCTCCGAGCAGCGCGAGGAGTGGCGCAAGGTCCTGCAGCCGGTATGGCCGAAGATGGTGCAGGAGGTGGGCGGTGACGCCCAGAACTTCTACAAGCAGATGGAAGCGGCTCGGGCCTCCTGCGACAAGAAGAGTTAAGCGCCGCTCATGACTGATATGCCGGTTGCAGCCGCACCGCCTCTTGCGGTGCGGGTGCTGTCTGTCTGGCACCGTCTCGAGTGCTGGCTGGCCGTCGCCTGCTTCTCCTTCATCGCCATCATTCTCGTGCTCGACGTGTTGGGCAGGGAACTGGTCGGTCCGTTGTTCAATCTGCTGGGTATCGATGTCGGGCCGACCGGCATCTTCGCGTCGCAACGGTTCTCGATCTATGCGCTGGTCGTCGGCAGCTTCGCGGGCATCGGCATTGCGACGGCGACCGGAAGCCATCTCGTGCCGCGGGTCGGCTTCGGCTGGGCGCCGCCGGCCTGGGGACCGGCGATGGACAGGCTGGCGGATATCGTCACCGGCGTCTGTCTGATCGTGGTCGTCTATTACGGTGTGGAGTTCGTGCACTCGACCTTCACGGCCGACCTGCGCGCGCCCGTGCTCGACTGGGTGGTGTGGCCATTCCAGATGGCCATACCGATCGGCTTCCTGTCCGCGGCCGGCCGTTACTTTGCCTACGCGATCTGGCCGGGTCTCCGGCCCAAGCCGCCCGAGTTCCAGGAATGACCGCGTTCGCTCTCGTCGGGCTCGTCCTCGTCCTTCTGTTCCTACGACAGCCACTTCTAATCATCCTGCTGTCGATTACTGGCTTCATCCATCTCGTCTGGGGACGTGGTCAGCTCGACTACATCATCGAGGACATGTGGGTCGGCCTCGACAAGGAGCTGATTCTCTCGATTCCGCTGTTCATCCTGTGCGGCAACGTCATGACGCGCGGCTCGATCGCCCAACGGCTGATCGAAATGCTGGCTGCCATCACGCGGCCGTTGCCGGGCGGCATGGCGGTGGCCTGTGTGCTGGCCTGTGCGGTTTTTGCCGCCATCTCGGGATCGTCGATCGTCACCATGCTGGCGATCGGTTCGGTGATGCTCCCGGCCATGCGCCAGGCGGGTTACGACCTCAAGTTCACCCTGGGCGCCATCATGTCCGGCGGCACGCTGGGTATCATCATCCCGCCCTCGATTCCGATGATCATCTACGGGCTCGTCACCGAGACCTCGATCGTCGACCTGTTCGCGGCGGGTTTCGGACCGGGCATCCTGCTCACCATCGTGTTGTCCGCTTACGCCATCTGGATGAACCGCAAGCGGCCGGCCGAATCCTTCAGCCTGCACGAATTCCTGCACTCGTTCCGCCGTGGCATCTGGGCGCTGCTGATGCCGGTGATCATGCTGGGCGGCATCTACAGCGGCTATTTCACGGCGACCGAAGCCGCGGCGGTCGCGCTTGCCTACGCGATGGTGATCGAGATCTTCGTGCACAAGGAGCTGAAGTTCCGCGACTTCTACAATGTCGTTCTCGAGGCCTCGAAGCTCGGCGGCTCGCTGTTCCCGGTACTGGCTGTCGCACTCAGCCTGAACATCATCCTGATCGAGCACCGCATTCCACAGGGCATGGTCGCCTTGATGCAGGGCTACATAGATAGTCCCTGGATGTTCATGCTGCTGGTCAACGTGCTGCTGCTGATCGTCGGCTGCCTGATGACCACCGGCGAGGCCATCCTGGTTCTGGCGCCGTTGCTGGCGCCGGTCGCGGCAGCCTACGGCTTCGATAAGGTGACCTTCGGCGTGATTATGATCCTCAATCTCGAGATCGGCTACCTGACGCCGCCTGTGGGATTGAACCTGATCGTGGCGATGAGTGCCTTCAAGCAGCCGTTCGGGCTGCTTTGCCGGGCCGCCTTGCCGTTTATCGCGTTGATGCTGGGCTGCCTCATCCTGGTGGTGTGGCAGCCCTGGATCGCGATGTACTTCGTGACCGGAAAGTTCTGAGACCTCAGACGGTCATCATCACTTTCCCGACATGGTCGGCGCGCTCCAGTTCGGCATGCGCCTCTGCGGCCTGCCTGAGCGGGAAGGTCTTGAAGATGATCGGCTTGATCTTGCCGGCTTCGAGCAGCGGCCAGATCTTCTCCTTCAGGCCGCGTGCCATGCGGCCCTTGTTCTCGACGCTCTGAGGACGCAGCGTCGAGCCGGTCAGTGTCAGGCGATTCACCATGATGATGCCGGCGCTGATCGTGGCTGTTGCGCCGAGCTGAACGGCAATCACCACGCAGCGGCCATCGAGCTTCAGGAGGCCGAGATTCTTCGGCAGATACTCGCCCGCCACCATGTCGAGCACGACATCGACGCCGCCCGACAGCTTCTTCACTTCGGCGGCCCAGTCGTTGTCCTTGTAGATGATGGCGTGATCGGCGCCGAGTTCCCTTACAGCCTTGGCTTTCTCCGGTGTGCGAACCGTGGTGAACACGGTGGCGCCGAACGCCTTGGCGAGCTGGATCGCCGTCGTGCCGATGCCGCTCGCACCGCCGTGGATCAGGACCTTCTCGCCGGCCTTGAGCTGGCCGCGCTCGAAGAGATTGTGCCACACCGTGAAGTAGTTCTCCGGCAGTGCCGCCGCTTGCAGCATGTCGAAGCCCTTGGGGAGCGGCAGGCACTGCGGGGCGGGGACGGTGCAGTATTCCGCATAGGAGCCGCCCGGTGTCAGCGCGCAGACCTGGTCGCCCACCTTCCAGTCGGTTACACCATCGCCCAGCGCGGCGACCGTGCCGGCGGCCTCGAGGCCCGGCAGGTCGGAGGCGCCCGGCGGCGGCGGATAGAGGCCGGCGCGCTGTGCGATATCGGGCCTGTTCACGGCCGTGGCCGCCACCTTGATGAGGATCTCACCGGCCTTGGGCTGCGGTATCGGCCGCGTCGCCGGTACCAGTACTTCGGGTCCACCCGGCTTGGTGATTTCGACGCAGGTCATCGTTGCGGGCAGGGCGCTCATGGTCGGCCTTTCGAAGCAAGGGGAGCAATGCTAGTCCTCCCTTAGCCGCTTCCGTGGAGCCGCGCTATGGCCTTTGACCTCGACGATCTCGATCCCCGGCAGAAGAAGCCGCAACCCAGGAACCTCGATGCGATGAACATCGAGGATTTGAAGGACTACGTCGCCGCCCTGAAGGCGGAGCTGGCGCGGGTGGAGGACAAGATCAAGGCCAAGCAGAGCCACGCCGCGGCTGCCGCCTCTCTCTTCAAGAAGTGAGCTTCACGCGGCCAGACCGCTTGAGAAGAAGGAAGACATCGTGGTCGACGCCAAATTCCTGAAGCCCGATACACTTGCACTGCACGCAGGCCAGCATCCGGACCCGGTGACCGGCGCGCGTGCCGTACCGATCTATCAGACGACCTCCTATGTGTTCCGCGACGTCGACCATGCCGCGAGCCTGTTCAACCTGGAGGTCGGCGGCCATATCTACAGCCGCATCTCCAATCCGACGGTCGCCGTGTTCGAGGAGCGTGTGGCTGCCCTTGAGGAAGGCTCAGGGGCGCTCGCGGTGTCGAGCGGGCAGGCGGCGCTGCATATCGCCATTGCGACGTTGATGGGCGCGGGCGGCCACATCGTCGCCTCGACGTCGCTCTACGGCGGCACGCGCAACATGCTGGGCCTTACCCTGCCACGCTTCGGCATCGAGTCGAGCTTCGTGCATCCCGGCGACCACGAGGGCTTCCGCAAGGCCATAAAGCCCAACACGCGACTGGTCCTCGGCGAGACCATCGGCAATCCCGGTGGCGAGGTGCTGGACATTCCGGCCATCGCGGCGATCGCGCACGAGGCGAAGATCCCGCTGATGATCGACAACACCTTCGCCTCGCCGATGCTCTGCCGGCCGCTGACCCTGGGGGCCGATATCGTCTTCCATTCGGCGACCAAGTTCATCGGCGGTCATGGCGTCGCCATCGGCGGCGTGATCGTCGAATCCGGCCGCTTCGATTGGGAGGGATCGGGCAAGTTCCCGACCCTGACCGAACCCTATGCCGGCTATCACGGCATCGACTTCGCCGAAGAGTTCGGCCCGCACGCCTTCATCATGCGGGCGCGCACCGAGGGTGTACGCGACTTCGGCTGCTGTATGGCGCCACAGACAGCCTTCTATCTGCTGCAGGGCCTGGAGACCTTGCCGCTGCGCGTGGCGCGCCATGTCGAGAATGCCCGCAAGGTGATGGCTTTCCTCAAGGCCAATCCGGCGGTCGAGCGCATCGCCTCGCCGGACATGCCCGACCATCCCGATCATGCGCTGGCGCAGCGGTTGCTGCCCAAGGGTACGGGCTCGATCTTCAGTTTCGACATCAAGGGGGGCCGCGAGGCCGGACGGCGTTTCATCGAGCGGCTGAAACTCTTCTCGCACCTCGCCAATGTCGGGGATGCCAAGTCGCTGGTGATCCATCCCGCGTCGACCACTCACGCCCAGCTCGATGCGGCGGCACTGAAACAGGCCGGCATCGGCGAGGGCATGATCCGGCTCTCGGTTGGCTTGGAAGATCCTGAAGACCTGATCGACGATCTCGGGCCGGCGCTGCGCGCCTCGCAGAAGGGCTGACCATGAATCTCACCGTCGATGGCCGGACCGTCTTTGCGACGACCGGCGGCACCGAGTTCGATGCGACAAAGCCCGCGATCGTCTTTCTTCATGGCGCAGGCTTCGACCGTACGGCCTGGCGCCTGCAGACACGCTGGTTCGCCCATCACGGCCGCAGCGTGCTCGCGGTCGACTTCCCGGCACATGGCCGCTCCGACGGTCCCGCCCTCGACAGCATCGCGGCGATGGCAGACTGGACGGCGAAGCTCATCGAGGCTGCCGGCTTGAAGCAGGCCGCCCTGGTCGGCCATTCGATGGGCGCGCTGGTGGCGCTGGATTGCGCAGCGCGACACCCCGGGAAGGTGAGAGCGCTCGGCCTCTGTGGCGTCGCAGTCGACATGCCCGTGCATCCCGAGATGCTGGAGTCGGCCAAGGCCAACACGCTCAAGGTTCAGGAACTCATGACCTTCTGGGGCATGGGCAGCGCCTTGCACAAAGGCGGTATGGTTTCGCCGGGCTTGTGGCTGCGCCGCGAGTCGCTGGCTGTGCTGGCGGGCAACGAGCCGGGCGTAATCCATACCGATCTCGCGGCGTGCAACGCCTACAAGGAGGCGCCGCAACGTGCCGCGGTTGTGAAGGCGCCGACCGTGCTGGTGTTGGGCGACGGCGATCTCATGACTCCGGCCGCCAAAGGCAAAGCCCTGGCCACTGCCATCGCAGGGGCAAAGACGGTCGTCATCCCGAACTGCGGGCACTTCATGATGGTCGAGCGGCCGGACGAAACGCTGGAGGCTCTGAAGCTGCATGTCTGAGCGTGTCGCCCTCATCACCGGCTCGACCTCGGGCATCGGTGAAGCCATCGCGCGCCGGCTCTCCCGAGACGGCTATAGAGTAGCCTTGCATGGGCGACGTCAGGCCGACCTCGGTCAGGCAATGGCGGCCGAATTGCCCGGCGCCAGCTACCATCAGGTGGATCTCGCCGACGTCGAACATGCCGGCAGACTCGTGCGCGAGGTCGTCGCGCATCATGGCCGGCTCGACGTGCTGGTGAACAACGCGGGTATCGTCGCGCGCTTTCCGCATGCCGATCTCAAGGCGGCCACCCCCGAGGTCTGGCGCAGCATGTTCGACGTGAACGTGATCGCACCGTGGATGCTGATCGCCGAAGCCGAGGCCGCGCTGCGCAAGTCGGCACAGCAGGGGCGGCCGGCCTCGATCATCAACATCGGCACGCATGCCGCCGTGCGCCCCAAGGGCTCGTCGATCCCCTACGCTGCAGCCAAGGCGGCGTTGCATCACGCTACGCGCCTCCTTGCTCTGACCTTGGGACCGGACATCCGCGTCAATTGCGTGGCTCCCGGCCTCGTCGACACGCCCATGAGCACTGGCTGGGAAGCCGCCTACGAACTCTGGAACACCAGATCGCCGATGAAGCGCCCTGCGAAACCGGAAGACATTGCCGATCTTGTGGCTGCGTTGTGTGCCAACGACTACGTTACTGGAGAGATCGTCATCGCCGATGGTGGGCTCAACCTCACCTAGCCAGACACGGAGGAAGCAATGAACGTCCAGACCTTGCCGCCGGGTTACAAGACCGCGCCGTGGTCGCCGCCGGAGAAGATCACCGGCGCGATGCTGACGGAAGCCAGCACCAAGCTGATCGACCTCCTGCGCATCCGCACGCAGCCGATCGGCATGCGGCTGTTCGAGGACCCGGCCGAAATGGACAAGATCAAGGGCCTGCGCAAGCCGACCGAAGGGTTCAAGTTCACCATGTGCCAGATGGTGACGCAGGCGCGCTGGTACGGTTTCACGCTCGGTATCACCGTCGACAATACGCGCGGCGGCAACTGCGGCGGGGTGGTCGGCCTCAACCATCCGGGCGAGGGCTTCCTGTCGGGCGACCACATGAACGGCGTGTGGTTCGGCAACAAGGAGGCGTCGGCGGCGCATCAGGCGCAGATGCCGCGGGTGCCGCACGGCACCTACAATGGCCTGGTCGTGGCGCCGCTGCGTTCCGGCCGGCTCGATCCACCGGATATCTGCCTGTTCTACGGATCGCCGGGCCAGATGATCTATTTCATCAACGGCCTGCAGTATCATCGCTATCGCCGCTACGACTTCACCGTGACGGGCGAGAGCGCCTGTGCCGACTCGTGGGGCCGCGCGCTGGCCACGCGCCAGACCTCGCTCTCGCTGCCGTGCTTCGCCGAGCGTCGCTATGGCGGCGTGGCCGACGACGAGCTCCTGATGGCCTGCCCGCCGGACGAGTTCCTGCGCGCGATCGAAGGGATGATCCAGCTCGGCAAGAACGGTCTGCGCTATCCGTTCCCGCCCTATGGTGCGGCGATGGATCCGGCGCTGGGCATGGCCAAGAGCTATAGCTGATGCTCTATGTCGTGGCCTTGCCGACCCTTGGCGAGGCCGACGATACCGTGCTGCGCCGCCTGCGGGCGCAGTACCATCCGCGCGAGGCCGACCTGATCGGCCCGCATTTTACTCTGGTGTTTGGAGCACCACCCGAGGATGAAGCGGCTCTGCGCGCCATACTGGAGGGCATCGAGCGTCGCCCTTTCTGGTTCGTGCTGGAGCGCCTCGTGCGGCACGACCTGCCGCCGCCGACGCGCGGCGCCTATCTCTACGCAACGCCTGCCGACGGTGCGACCGAGCTGGTCGAGCTTCACGAGACGTTCAATCCTTCGGGAAGCGGTGAGCCCATCGAGCCGCACATGACCCTCGGCCTTTTCGATCGCGCGGCCGAGGCCGAACAGGTCGCGCGCATCGTCGAGCGTCAGCACCTTCCCATGCACGGCCGCGTCGAGGAGCTGGCGCTATTGCGCCGGACGACCGACGGGCTGGAGACGCTGAGAAGCGTGCGGCTCTAACCCGCCTTGCCGTCCTTCAGCAGGCCGACAAGCGGGTTTGGCGAGGCCGGTCCGACACGCCGCATGGTGTTCGTGTCGTGATGATTGAAGGCCGGCTCCTTGCCTTTGACGGCCAGGTCGAGGCGCGTCAGGTAGGTCCAGCTATCGTCGTCGTTGAAGGTGATGTCGATCCGGTAGTAGTCGGTGCGGAATGCTTCCTCCAGGAAGGTGGTCGAGCAGATCCCGAAGCGGGTATCGCCGCGCCGCGCCTCCACTGAAATGCGCTTGTCGTCCGGAGCCGCCTTGCCGCCCGCCAGAACGACTTGCCCGCGCGGAATGGCGATGGTCTGCATGATCAGCCCGGTGGCCGGTTCCCATAGCCAGTAACCGACCTGATCGTGAAAGGTGATGGCCTCTTCCGGCGTATTGATGTGGATGTGGTAGCGCAGTCCGTAAAGGAGCTGTGGACCGTTGGCCTGCGGGTCGCACGGCTCCATCCGGATATGCTCGCGGTATACCCGCCTTTCGGGACCGTCCGCCTTGGGGCTGACATCGACGCCCTTGTCTGATTGCCAGACACCGGCCAGGCGGCGCAACGGTCCCAGATTGGCCAGCGTGTCGGGCGAGACGTCCTCGGGCTCGGTGAAGATGTCATCCGGAATATTCGACATGGAGTTCCTTGTGCAGCATTGACGCGCTCACGATAACACGACGTGCGAGCGGATGAGATAGAGGCGGCGAAACGTCGTTGGAGAAAGTACGCGGTGCTCACACCGCCGATGGTGGTGCTAGTGCCAGAGCGGTGGCAGGGGAGGCAGTCGGACATTGCCCGGCCGCGCCGTGATGCCGAACTGAGCAAGAGCGTCCCGCACTTCGCGTGGCAGGCGAACGGTTGGGCCGGCATCGACAGCGGCCAGCTTGAACAGGCGTTCGAACATGCGCTGCCAGCGGTCGGTTTCGTCGGGATAACGCCTGATCTCGACTTTCTTCGTCTCGTCCAGGCCGGCCTTGGCCCGGGCAATATTGAGAGCCAGTTGCAGTCCACCCAGCTCGTCGACCAGGCCGGCCTTCTTGGCATCGATGCCGCTGAAGACACGACCGCGGGCGGCGGCGTCCATACGTTCGGCGTTCAGTTTCCGGGCGTCGGCGACAATGCGTGTGAACTCCGAGTAGATCGTGTCGAGTTCCCGGGAGACGGCCCGCCGCTGTGCCGGGCTGGGTGGCTGAAAGGTCGAGTACATGCCGGCATTCGTACCGACCGAGACCCGCTCGACATTGACGCCCAGCGAGGCCAGCAGTTCGTGCGCCATCGGCCAGATGCTGAAGACGCCGATCGAGGCGGTGATGGTCGTGGGTTGCGCCACGATGACATCGGCCCTGACGGCCGCGAGATAGCCACCCGACGCGGCGACGTCGCTCATCGATACGATGACCGGCTTTCCGGCCGACCGCGCGCGGCCCACCGCGTCTGCAATGGCATCGGCTGCAGGATAGGTGCCGCCGGGCGAGTCGATGCGCAGGACGATGGCGTGCACGTCCTTTGCCTTGGCGGCTTCGTCGAGTGCATCGACGACGTCGTCCGAGTTGGCCGAGGTTTCTTCCTGGAACGGGTTGTCGCCGGAGGGCCCGGACATGATGGCGCCACTGGCGCGGATCAGGGCGATGACCTCGCCCTGCGCCTTGGGCCGCGTTTCGTCGCCGGCATATTCGGAGAGCGTCACGAGGTCTCGCTTGCCGCCGGCACGCTTGTAGACTTCGTCGAGGACGTCGGTGCGATAGCCGATCTTGTCGACCAGGCCGTCGCGCCGTGCATGTTCGGGTTCGAGCGGCGCCGTATCGATCAGGCGGCGCAGCTCGGCAGGTTCGAGGTGGCGGTCGCGCGCCACGTCGGCGACGAACTGACCGAACAGGCTGTCGAGGAGATGCTGGAGGTTCTCGCGGGCCGGACGGGTGTAGCCGCTCTCGAGAAAGCTATCGGGGGCGCTCTTGTACTCGTAGCGCTTGCCGCCCTCGACCTTCACGCCGAGCTTGTCGAGGCCGCCCTTGAGAAAGGGAGTCTCGACGGCGATGCCCGCGACGCCGAAGCTACCGCTGGGCTGCAGCCAGATCTGCTCCAGAGAGGCGGCGAGATAATAGTCAGCGAAATGACTGCCGCCGCTGCCCAGGGACTCGGCGAAGCCGATGGCGAATTTCCCCTTGCCGCGGAAATGGGCGATTGCCTGCCGCAATTCCTGAACGCGTGCGAGGCCTGCACGTTCGTCGCCGATCTCGACATAGAGGCCGGCAACGCGCGGATCATCGGCTGCCTGCCAGAGGAGTTGCACGGTCTCGACGATGTCGCGCGAGCCCTGGAACAGGCCGCCGCTCAGGATATCGGTAGAAGTCCTCTCCGGCGGTAGCGACCTCAGATCGAGCGACAGCACCATCTGCTGGGGGAGCGGCTTGGCCGAGAAGGGGCTCGATGCGACGAACGCTATGCCAGCTGCAATCACGAGCAGGGTAAGCGTGCCCACGGTCGCAAGAAGGCCGACGATGTATCGCCGCATGCGAGAACTCCGCTGTGTTGTCTAGGACTGCACCAGATTCGGCCGGAAGTGCTTCACGGCGTCAAGCATGGCAGCAGCCTTGGTATCGAGCCCGTTGTCGCGCACCAGCACCGCCGTCGGCATGCCGCGGATCGGACGCAGGCTGTCGTCGAGATTGAGCAGGGAGAGCCGCAAGTCCGCTGCAATAAAAGCTTCGGGTGCTATGCCGACCTGAAGCTGCGGGCGCAATGCCAGTCGGCGGAGGCGGACCCATTGGACATCCTGCCAGGCAATACGCTTGTCGCGCCCGAAACCGAGGATCAATCCCTCGTGATCGATGACGATTTGGGGGGCACGGTCGAGGGTGTGACGGATTCCCAGGAAGATGTAGTAGGCCAGCGCCAGCGCCAGGACCGTGAAGAGAACGAAGCGCGGGTCGTTGAGGGAGAGCGTCGGTGCGTTGGCGGAGCCCGACGCAAAGTGAACCACGGCCGCACCGATCATGAAGATCGACACGGCTGCCATCCCGGCATTGTGCAGCACGCCGTAGCGGGCTTCGAGCTTGGACGGCGCCAATGCTCAACCGCCCGCGATCAACCGCATTGGGCGCGGTGACGCATCAGATGATCGGCCAGTACGCAGGCCATCATCGCCTCGGCCACCGGCACGGCACGGATACCGACGCAGGGATCGTGTCGCCCCTTGGTGCGCAGCTCGATGTCCCGGCCGTTGCGGTCTACGCTGCGGACGGGCGTCAGGATCGAGCTGGTGGGCTTTATGGCGAGCCGGCAGACGATGTCCTGGCCGGTCGAGATGCCTGCCAGGATGCCGCCGGCGTGATTGCTGAGAAAGGAGGGCTCGCCGTCCTTCATGCGCATCTCGTCGGCATTCTCCTCGCCGCTCATGGCGGCCGTGGCGAAACCATCGCCGATCTCCACGCCCTTGACGGCGTTGATGCTCATCAGCGCCTTGGCAAGATCGGCGTCGAGCTTGTCGTAGACGGGATCGCCGAGCCCGATGGGCACGCCGGAAGCGACGACTTCGATGACGGCGCCGCAGGAACTGCCGCGCTTGCGTACGTCGTCGAGATAGCCTTCCCAGCCCTGGGCGGCCTGACGATCGGGACACCAGAAGGGATTGTCTCCGGTTGCGTCCCACTCCCACCTGGCGCGGTCTATCTTCTGTGTGCCGATCTGGATCACGGCGCCGCGGATGCTGACGCCGTCTCCCAGGATCTTGCGGGCGATCGCACCGGCAGCAACGCGCACGGCCGTTTCGCGGGCCGACTGGCGGCCGCCACCGCGATAATCGCGCGCGCCATACTTCTTCCAGTAGGTGTAGTCGCCGTGGGAGGGACGGAATTGGTCCTTGATCTCGCCGTAGTCGCGGCTGCGCTGGTCCACGTTCTCGATGTGCAGCGCGATCGGGGTGCCGGTCGTGACCCCCTCGAAGACGCCGGACAGAATCTTGACCGTGTCAGGTTCCTGGCGCTGCGTGACGAAGCGCGACTGGCCCGGCCGGCGCTTGTCCATCCACACCTGGATGTCGGCCTCGGTGAGCGGGATGCGCGGCGGCGTGCCGTCGACGACGCAGCCGATGGCCGGGCCGTGGCTTTCGCCCCAGCTCGTGAACCGAAAAAGGGTACCGAAACTACTGCCGGCCATGGTCGCCGGCTCCTCGCGCTAGTCGCCTTCGAAGTTGCCGAGCAATTCGGCGATCTGCTTCGCGGACGAGGTGTTGATCATGCCGACGACGTGATAGCCGGCATCGACGTGCATCACTTCGCCGGTCACGCCGGTGCCGAGGTCGGACAGGAGGTAGAGGCCGGCATTGCCGACTTCCTCCGTCGAGACGTTACGCTTCAGCGGCGAATTGAGTTCGTTCCACTTGAGAATGTAGCGGCCGTCGTTGATGCCGGCGAAGGCGAGCGTCTTGATCGGGCCGGCGGAGATCGCGTTGACGCGGATCTTCTGCTCGCCGAGGTCGGACGCCAGGTAGCGCACGCTGGCTTCGAGGGCAGCCTTGGCGACGCCCATGACGTTGTAATGGGGGATGACCCGTTCGGCGCCGTAGTAGGTGAGGGTCAGCAGGCTGCCGCCGTTCTTCATCATCGGCACAGCGCGCTGGGCAACCGCCGTGAAGGAATAGACGCTCACGTTCATGGTGAGCGCGAAGTTGTCCGGCGTCGTGTCGAGATAGCGGCCGCGCAGTTCGTCCTTGTTCGAAAAGGCGATGGCATGGACCACGAAATCGAGGTCGCCCCACTGCTTCTGGATCTCGGCAAAAGTGGCGTCGATGCTGGCCGGGTTGGTCACATCGCAGGGCAGGATGATCTCACTGCCGATGGAACTCGCCAGGGGCCGGACCCGCTTCTCAAGGGCCTCCCCCTGGAAGGTGAAGGCTACCTTGGCGCCAGCGTCGTGGCAGGCCTTGGCAATACCCCAGGCAATCGAGCGTTCGTTGGCAACGCCCATGACGAGGCCTTTTTTGCCGGCCATCAGTTGTGCAGCAGCGGTCATCCCTTGTTCTTAGCGGGGGATGGCTATTGGGACAAGATGCCGGTGGTGGAAGGCTTCCAACCCCCTCATATTGTGGTCATGATCCGGCAAACGACCGACCCGCTGGAGCTTTTCGGCACCTGGTATGCCGAGGCCGAAAAGAGCGAGCCCAATGACCCCTCCGCCATGGCCCTGGCCACGGTGGGGCCCGACGGAACGCCGTCTGTCCGCATGGTCCTGCTAAAGGACTATGACGCCGACGGATTTGTCTTCTACACCAACTATGAGAGCCGCAAGGGCACGCAGTTGCTGGCCCATGCCAAGGCCGGGCTCCTGTTCCACTGGAAGTCGCTGCGCCGGCAAATCCGGCTGGAAGGGCCGATCAGCAGGACGACGGCGGAAGAGGCCGATGCTTATTTCGCGTCGCGTGCGCGGGGCAGCCAGATCGGTGCCTGGGCATCGGAGCAGTCGCGGCCCCTGGAAAGCCGCTTCGCCCTCGAAAAGCGGGTTGCCGAGGTAACGGCCCGGCATGTGGTCGGCAAGGTGCCGCGGCCGCCACACTGGTCCGGATTCCGCCTGCAGCCGACCCTGATCGAGTTCTGGCAGGACGGCGCCTTCCGTTTGCACGACCGGCTCGAATACCGGCGCGGCTCGGCAGCCGAGCCGTGGACAACGCGCACCCTTTATCCCTGAGACTGCGATGGCGATGGCCCCCCAGCGGCTGATGCGGCTGGCGACCGTCGCCTCCACATCGGTCGCCTTAACCCTGCTGGGCGCCAAGGCGGTTGCCTGGGTGGTCACGGATTCGGTGAGCATGTTGTCGTCGCTGGTCGACACTTCGCTCGACCTGGTGGGATCACTGATCACCTTTTTTGCTGTCCGTCAGGCGCTTGTTCCTGCCGATGCCGATCATCGTTTCGGTCATGGCAAGGCCGAGGCCCTGTCCGGGCTGGTGCAGGCCGGCTTCATCGCTGCGTCGGGCTGCGCCTTGCTGTTCGCCGTCGTCGAGCGATTCAACACGCCGAAGCAGGTGCGGGAAGAAGGTGTCGGCCTGGTGATCAGTGCGCTGGCGCTGGTCCTGACGATCGGGCTCGTCGTTTTCCAGCGCCATGTCGTGCGTCGTACCGGCTCGATTGCGATCGGTGCCGACATGGCGCATTACGGCACCGACGTCGTGGCCACGCTGGTGACGGGCGTCGGCCTCTTTCTTTCGGGCCAGTTCGACCTGCCGTTGATCGACAGCTCGATCGCTGGATTGGTCGCATTCTATCTCTTGCACGGTGCGTGGAAGATCGGCCGGGATTCGCTCGACATCCTGATGGACCGCGAGCTGCCGGACGAAGATCGCCGACGGATCGAGGAGATTGCCCGACGGAATCCCGGCGTGAAGGACGTTCACGACCTGCGTACGCGCTCCGGCGGAACCACGCGGTTCATTCAGCTTCATATCGAGGTCGATCGACACCTGTCCCTGATCGCCGGTCACGATATCGGCCGTCAGGTGCAGGGTGAGATAGCCAAGGCCTTTCCCGGGGCCGAGATCATCCTTCACGTGGATCCAGCACCAGCATCATGACCGGCAAGCCCGCTTTCGTCGTCGAGGACCAGTCCGAGACCGTGGCCTTTCTCGAGAGGCAGTTGAAGCCCGAGCGGCGCATCGACACGCATGGCGCCGTGGTCTTTCTCGGGCACGAGCGCGCTTACAAGATGAAGCGTGCGGTGAAATTTCCTTACATGGATTTCTCGACGGCGCCGCGGCGTGCTGCCATGTGCGCCGCCGAGATCGACGTCAACCGGCGGCTGGCACCGGAGATCTATCTTGGCGTCGTGCCGGTGTTCCGCCGTAACGGGCAGTTGAGCCTGGGCGAGATCGGCGAGGATGGGGAGGAGGCGGCCGACTGGCTGGTCGTCATGCGCCGCTTCGACGAGGAGGGGATGCTCGACCGCATGGCGGCGCGGGGGGCGCTGACACCGGCCCTGATGGCGTCGCTCGGCGCCCGCATCGCGCGCTTCCATGACGGCCTGCCGCCGATCGTGGCAGGCTTTTGCTCGCCCGACGATTACCGCCATTCCGTTGCGGCCGATGTACGCCAGATGCGCGAGGCAGGCGAACGGCTCGATCCGCCGACCAGCGAAGCCCTGGCCGAGGCGATGCCGCGTTCGCTCGAGCCCTTCGTGGAACTGGTGGCTCGCCGGGTAGCGGCCGGCGCCGTGCGCCGCTGCCATGGCGATCTGCACCTGCGCAACATCGTGATGCTGCAGGGCGAGCCCGTGCCGTTCGATGCCATCGAGTTCTCCGACAAGATCGCCAACATCGACGTACTCTACGACCTCGCCTTCACGCTGATGGATCTGGCACGGCAGGGACTTGGGGCGCTGGCCAACCGGCTGTTGAACGAATGGCTGTGGCGCATCGGCGAGCTGCCCGAGGCTTCCCACGAGGAGGCGCTGGCGCTCCTGCCGATGTTCCTCGCTCGCCGGGCTGCGATCCGCGCCTATGTCGATTCGGCCATCACGGCCGTAAGCGGCGCAGACAACGCACCGGCGCGGGCCTACCAGAAGGCCGCGCTGGATTTCCTGCGGCCCGCCCCGCCGCGGCTGCTGGCGGTCGGCGGTCTCTCTGGCAGCGGCAAGACCACGCTGGCGCTGAAGCTCGCTCCGGACATCGGTTGTTCGCCGGGCGCGGTCGTGGTCCGCAGCGACGTCGAGCGCAAGCGGCAAGCCGGTGTCGCTCTGGAAGAGCGCATGCCGGCGGGCAGCTATACGCCGGAATCTTCGGCCGCGGTCTATGCTGCTTTCATGGCACGGGCGGAGCGAGTGCTGCAGGCTGGCCACAGCGTCGTGCTCGACGCGGTCTTTGCCCGCGAGTCCGAACGGGCGGCAGCGGAAGCACTGGCCGCCAGGATGGGAGTGCCATTCCAGGGCATCTGGCTCGATGTGCCGAAGGATGTCGCCCAGCAGCGCGTGGCCGCGCGCAAGGCCGATGCGTCCGACGCGACCCCCGAGGTCGTCGAACGGCAGTTTGGCTACGATCTCGGGACGATCCGCTGGGAGCGGCGTACTCCCAGCTAAGCCCGCTTCTTCGCCGCCGAACTGCGTGGCAGAAGGCGCGCGAGGTATTGGCCCGTATAGCTCTCAGCGACCTTCACGACCTCTTCGGGCGGGCCTTCGGCGACCAGACGGCCGCCGCCGGAACCACCGTCCGGCCCCATGTCCAGAATCCAGTCCGCCGTCTTGATGACTTCGAGATTGTGCTCGATCACCAGCACGGTGTTGCCGGTCTCGACGAGCCGATGAAGGACTTCGAGGAGCTTGCGCACATCCTCGAAATGCAGGCCGGTCGTCGGCTCGTCGAGGATGTAGAGCGTGCGGCCAGTCGCCCGGCGCGACAGTTCCTTGGCGAGCTTGACCCGCTGGGCTTCGCCGCCCGAGAGCGTCGTCGCCTGCTGGCCGATATGGATGTAGCCCAGGCCGACCTGCTGCAGGGTCAGCAGCTTGTCGCGAATCACCGGGACGGCCTTGAAGAACTCGCAGCCCTCGTCGACGGTCATGTCCAGCACATCGGCAATCGACTTGCCTCGGAACACGATCTCCAGGGTCTCGCGATTGTAGCGCTTGCCCTTGCAGACGTCGCACTGGACGTAGACGTCGGGCAGGAAGTGCATCTCGATCTTGATGACGCCATCGCCCTGGCAGGCCTCGCAGCGGCCGCCCTTGACGTTGAACGAGAAGCGTCCCGGCTTGTAGCCGCGCTCGGTCGATTCCGGCAGTTGCGAGAACCAGTCGCGGATCGGCGAAAAGGCGCCGGTGTAGGTCGCGGGATTGGAACGTGGCGTGCGGCCGATCGGCGACTGGTCGATGTCGACGATCTTGTCGAGCTGACTGACACCATCCAGGCCGCTATGGGCACCGGGATGCTCGCGGGCGCCGTTCAGCCGCTTGGCCAGCGCCTTGTACAGCGTTTCGACGATCAGGGTGCTCTTGCCGCTGCCCGATACGCCGGTGACGCAGGTGAAAGTGCCGAGCGGGATGCTGGCCGTCACGTTCTGGAGATTGTTCTCCTTGGCACCCTTCACCGTCAGCCAGCGGCCGTTCTTCGGCGGCGGCTCGCGCCGTACCTTGGGAACGGGGATCTGCCGGAAGCCCGAGAGATATTGGCCGGTGAGGCTGGCGCTGTTCTGCATCACCTCCTCGGGCGTGCCCTCGGCAATGACCTTGCCGCCATGCGCGCCGGCGCCGGGGCCCATGTCGACGAGATGGTCGGCGGCGCGGATCGCATCCTCGTCATGTTCGACGACCAGCACCGTGTTGCCGAGGTCGCGCAGGCGGGTCAGCGTCTTCAGCAGCCGGTCGTTGTCGCGCTGGTGCAGGCCGATCGACGGTTCGTCGAGCACATAGAGCACGCCGGTCAGACCCGAGCCGATCTGCGACGCCAGACGGATGCGCTGGCTCTCGCCGCCTGACAACGTGCCGGAAGTGCGGTTCAGCGTCAGGTAGGAGAGGCCGACATTGTCGAGGAAACCCAGCCGCTCGTTGATCTCCTTGAGGATGCGTTCGGCGATTTCGCGCTGCTTGGCCGTCAGCTTGGGTGTCAGTTCGAGGAACCATTTCACCGCATCGCCGATCGAGAACTCGGTCGTCTGGCTGATGTTGAGGCCGGCGATCTTGACCGCCAGCGCTTCGGGCTTGAGGCGGGCGCCGCCGCAGGCCTCGCACTTGCTCTCGTGCTGGAAGCGCTCCAGTTCCTCGCGCACCCAGGAGGAGTCCGTCTCCTTCCAGCGGCGGTCGAGGTTGGGGATCACGCCTTCGAACGGCTTGGTCGTCTGATACTGCCTGATGCCGTCGTCGTAGCGCATGGCGATGGACTCGCCACCGCTGCCTTGCAGGATCGTGTCGCGCACTTTCTTGGGCAGGTCGCGCCAGGGCACCGACATCTTGACCTTGAAGTGCTTGGCGATGCTCTCAAGCGTCTGCATGTAGTACTGGCCCGAGCTGTCCGCCCATGGCGCGATGGCACCTTCGGACAATGACAGTCGATCGTCCGGCACCACCATTTCGGGATCGAAGAACATCTTTACGCCCAGCCCGTCGCAGGACGGGCAGGCGCCCTGCGGCGCATTGAACGAGAAGAGGCGGGGCTCGATCTCCTCGATGGTGAAGCCCGAAACCGGACAGGCGAAGCGCGCGGAGAAAACCGTGCGCTCGCCGTTGTCGGCGTTCTCCGCGACGGCCAAGCCTTCGGCCAGAGTGAGCGCCGTCTCGATCGAATCTGCCAGCCGGTTGCCGAGATCCGGCTTCACGACGAGGCGGTCCACCACCACGTCGATATCGTGCTTGAACTTCTTGTCGAGCGCCGGCGCCTCGGTGATCTCGTAGAGCTTGCCGTCGATCTTGACTCGCTGGAAGCCCTTCTTCTGTAGTTCCTGCAGTTCCTTGCGATATTCGCCTTTACGGCCGCGCACAATGGGCGCCATCAGGTAGAGGCGCGTGCCGTCGGGCATCGCCTTCACGCGATCGACCATCTGCGACACGGTCTGGCTTTCGATGGGCAGGCCGGTTGCCGGCGAGTAGGGCACGCCGACGCGCGCAAACAGCAGGCGCAGATAGTCGTAGATCTCGGTGACGGTGCCGACCGTCGAGCGCGGATTGCGCGAGGTCGTCTTCTGCTCGATCGAGATCGCCGGCGACAGACCCTCGATGGAATCGACGTCGGGCTTCTGCATCAGTTCGAGGAACTGGCGTGCATAGGCCGACAGGCTCTCGACGTAGCGCCGCTGACCCTCGGCATAGACCGTGTCGAAAGCGAGCGAGGATTTGCCCGAGCCCGACAGGCCGGTGATCACCACCAGCCGGTCGCGTGGCAAATCGAGGTCGACGTTCTTGAGATTGTGCTCGCGCGCACCGCGGATCGAGATGAAACGGTGCGGCTCGGCGGCAGGTAAGCGTGACTTGGCCATGTGGATCGGGAGAATAGGCGAAGCGGGGGATCATCGCATATGGCGATTCACCCCCAGCTGCGCCAGTCCTCCGGAAGTCGCAAAATCAGGCTGCGGATGCCTGCGCTGCTAGCACCCGGTCTGTAGGCCGGTCGTTCATCAGGAGCTGCATGGTGCCCGCGATGAGGCCGATCAGGACGCCGATTTTCCAGGCGAGATCGTAGGAGCCCATCAGGTCGAAGAGATAGCCGCCGCCCCAGGCGCCGAGGAAAGAGCCCGCCTGGTGGCTGAGGAAAGCGATGCCGGTCAGTGTCGACAGGAAGCGCAGGCCGAAGATCTGCACCACCAGCCCGTTGACCAGAGGAATGACCCCGAGCCAAAGGGTGCCCATGGCCGCGCCGAACAGCACCACGGAGAGCGGCGTCGGCGGATACATGAAGAATAGAAGGAGGGTCAGCGAGCGCAGCAGGTAGATCGCCCCCAGCAGCAGCCGCTTGGGATACTTGTCGCCCAGCCAGCCGAACAGCCACGAACTCAGGATATTGAAGCCGCCGATCAGCATCAGCGCCACGGCACTGTAACTTGCATCCATGCCGCACTGGGCGAGGTAGGTCGGCAGGTGGGTGGTGAGGAAGACGAGCTGCAGGCCGCAGACGAAAAAGGCGATCGCCATCACGACATAGCCGCTGTGGCGCCGCGCTTCGTCGAGCGCGCCCATGAGTGTGAGATCCCGGTCGCTCGACAGCGTGTTCGGCAGTTTGTCGGCGCGGCTGCCGATCCAGGCGGCCGGCAGCATGGCAATTGCCAGGATCACGAACGACCAGGAGGCAGCCCGCCAGCCGTCGGAAGTAAGGAGGTAGGCCGCGATTGGTGCGGTCACCATGGTGCCGACGGAACCGGCGGCCGAGACAATGCCGAAGGCCAGGGTCCGCCGGCCCGGTTCGACGACGCGCGCCGCGATGTTGGCGGTAATGCCCGACGTCGTGCAGGCCAGGGCAATGCCGATCAGGACGCCGGCACCCAGAATGATCGCCAGGGCGCCCTGCGCGGTGGCCGTAAGCCAGATGCCCAGAATGAACATGGCGCTGCCCAGGAGCGCCACCCAGCGGGTGCCGTACTTGTCGGCGAAGACGCCGGCGACCGGCTGGCTCAGTCCCCAGGCGACCTGCTGGACGGAGATCGCCAGCGCGAAGTCGGAAATAGCGATTCCCAGTTCCTTGGAGGCCGGCGCCTGGAACAGGCCTAGGTTCTGACGGATGCCCATGGCCAGGGTCATCATCAGCGCCGCACCGCCCAGCATGGCGTAGGCTTGGCCGGTCGAAACCTGGGGAACGTGGAAGGGTTTACTCATGGCTCGGCAAGATAGGGGAGGGTTTGCCGCGGGAACCAATGAATTGTCGGAGGGCTGGCATGAGCGAAGTTCACGGCATCTGCGATCCGATGGGGACACAACCCAAATGTTGGTGGCAGCCCACAGGCTGCAGGGGCTAGGTTCGCCGCCTTGAGGTAGGTGCCGCGCCCCGCGGCACCGGGAATGCGAAGGAGGCCCCCTATGGCGGGCAGCGTCAACAAAGTCATTCTGGTCGGCAATCTCGGCCGCGACCCCGAAGTGAGGTCCATGCAGGATGGCCGTTCCATGGTGAACATGTCGGTGGCCACGTCGGATACGTGGCGGGATCGCCAGAGCGGCGAGCGCAAGGAGCGCACCGAATGGCACCGTGTCGTGATCTTCAACGAGAAGCTCGCCGAGGTTGCGCAGAAGTTCGTGCGCAAAGGCTCGAAGGTCTACGTCGAAGGCCAGCTCGCCACGCGCAAGTGGACCGACCAAAGTGGCCAGGAGCGCTATACGACCGAGGTCGTGATTCCGCGCTTTGGCGGTGCGCTCACCATGCTCGACGGCCGTAGCGGCGGAGAGGGCGGTGGTCCCGGCGGCGGACCGGACGACGATTTCGGAGGCGGCGGCATGTCCGGCGGTGGCGGCGGAGGAGGGGGCGGCCGGTCGGCGTCGCGCGGCAGCAAGCCGGAACTCGACGACGACATCCCGTTCTAGGGGCGTCTTATGCGTCGCATTGCCGTGGAAGAGGCGTTCATCACGCCTGAGATCCTTGCCGGCTGGAAAGAGTGCCTGAAGCGGGACGACGTCGAACCAGGGTTCGCGAAGATGGCGGGCGCTCTCTTGAGCCCCGCCGGCGGCCCCTTGTTCGAGAAGCTTCTCGACATCGGGGCGGGGCGCATCGCTCACATGGACAAGGTCGGCGTCGACATGCAGGTGCTGTCGCTGACCTCACCGGGAGTGCAGGTGCTCGACACGGCCACGGCGATCCGGCTGGCGGCGCAATCGAATGACATGCTGGCCGCGGCCATCAAAGCCTATCCGACGCGGCTGGCCGGGCTGGCGGCCATTGCGCCGCAAGACCCTGCCGTGGCCGCCAAGGAAATCGAGCGCGGCGCCAAGCAGCTCGGCATGCGGGGCGTCATCGTCAACTCGCATACCGAGGGGGAGTATCTCGATCTCCCCAAGTACCGGCCGATCCTCGAAGCGGCCGAATCGCTCAACATGCCGATCTATCTGCATCCGCGCGAGCCCTCGACGCCGATGGTCGCGCCGTTCCTCGACTATGGGCTCTACTTCGCCATGTGGGGCTTCTCGGCGGAGACCGGCCTGCATGCCATGCGCCTGATCGCGTCGGGTACCTTCGATCGGTTTCCCAGGCTCAAGATCGTGCTTGGCCATATGGGCGAGGGCATTCCCTACTACCTGCAGCGCATCGACAATCGCTATGGGATGCAGGTGAAGCTGGGCGCCACCCCGGCGCTGGCCAGGAAGCCCAGCGAATACTTCCGCGAGAACTTCTACGTCACGACGGCCGGCGTCACGTCGCTGCCGACGTTACGCCTCTGTCTCGACGTGCTCGGCAGCGAGCGCGTACTGTTCGCGGCGGACTATCCCTACGAAGACGACGATGAAGCCGTACACTTCATCAAGGAGACGACGTTGACCACCGAGGAGCGTCAGCGGGTCTGCGAGACCAACGCGGTGAAAATCTTCAAGCTGTAGGCCTGACGGCCTCAGTTTCGGGTGTTCATGCAGGCAGGCCCATCGCGCGCAGTTCGGCGACGGTGCCTTCGGCCGAGCAGTGGTGGATGGCGTTCATGCCGACTGCGCGGGCGCCTTCGACGTTGGCGATCACATCGTCGATGAACACGGCATCCTGGGGCTGGAAGCCGCCGGTGCGGCAGACCAGCTCGTAGATCGCGGCATCGGGCTTGGAGACTCCGACCAGGCCTGAGACCACATAGTCGCGGAAGTGGCCGAAGAAGGGATGCTTTGTGCGGCCTGGCCCGCGCAGCCAGGGATCGAGCAGGTTCGGCGCATTTGAGAGGACGTAGAGCGGCGTGCCGGCGCCATGCAGCCGGTCGACCAGCTCGACCATCGGCCTGAAGGTCTGCGCGCACATCTCGTCGAACCGGCCGTAAAAGGCGGCAATCAGCTCTTTCTTGTCGGGATGGAGGGCCTGCAACGCTTGCGTTGCCGCCACCGGATCTCCGCCATGGTCCTGCTTTTCGTGCCACGCCCGCGTGGTCACGTTGGCCAGGAAATCCTCCATCTCGTCGGCGTCCGGAATGAGCTGCCGGTAGAGGTGCCGGGGGTTCCAGTCGACCAGGACGCCGCCGAAATCGAATATGGCGACCGAAGGCCGGGGAGGGGGCGTTTGAGGGCTCAAATCGGGGCCTTTCCGAGGGGTGTTTGCGCGCATAATTTAGCCAATAAAATCAATTGGTTAAAGCAATGTGGAGGAGTCGATTTTAGTTGGTCTTCGGTGGCCGTTTTGCTAGTGTGCGAAATCGCCCCGCTGGAGTCTCCGGAAGGGCCACCAATACGAGAAAAAATCCAGGTTTTTCGTGAGCGACGATACGACTCTGCCACCGGCGCCGCCGCCCTCTGACGCGCCCCCGCCTCAGCCCTCTCCGCACGATATCGCGCCGATCACGATCGAAGAGGAGATGCGCCGGTCGTATCTCGATTACGCCATGAGCGTGATCGTATCGCGCGCGCTTCCCGACGCCCGCGACGGGCTGAAGCCGGTGCAGCGGCGCATCCTGTACGCGATGAAGGAAAGCGGCTTCGACTCGACGCATGCCTTCCGCAAGTCGGCGCGTATCGTCGGCGAAGTGATGGGTAAGTATCACCCGCACGGCGACAGCGCGATCTACGACGCGATGGTGCGTATGGCGCAGGATTTCTCCATGCGCCTGCCGCTGATCTCGGGACAGGGCAATTTCGGCTCGATGGATGCTGATCCGCCGGCGGCTATGCGATATACCGAGGCGCGCCTGGCACGTGCAGCCGAGGCATTGCTGGCCGATATCGATAAGGACACGGTCGAGTTCCAGGCCAACTACGACGAGACGACGCTGGAGCCGACGGTTCTGCCGGCGGCTTTCCCGAACCTGCTGGCCAACGGTGCCGGCGGTATCGCCGTCGGCATGGCGACCAATATCCCGCCGCACAATCTCGGTGAGTTGATCGACGCCTGCTGCGCGCTGATCGACACGCCCGAACTCACCATGCAGCAGGTGATGGAATATGTGCCGGGGCCGGACTTCCCGACCGGCGCGACCATCCTCGGTCGTAACGGTATCCGCGCGGCCTATGAGCTTGGCCGCGGCTCCATCGTCATGCGGGCGCGCACCCGGATCGAGGAGGGGCGCGGCGGACGCGAGATGATCGTCGTGTCCGAGATTCCCTATCAGGAGAACAAGGCCCGTCTGCACGAACGCATCGCGGAAGTGGTGCGCGACAAGAAGGTCGAGGGCATCTCCGAAATTCGCGACGAGAGCGACCGCGACGGCGTGCGCCTCGTGATCGAGCTGAAGCGCGACGCCATGGCCGATGTCGTGCTGAACCAGCTCTACCGCTACACGCCGCTGCAGACGACGTTCGGCGTCAATGCGCTGGCGCTCGATGGCGGCCGGCCGAAGCTGATGAGCCTCAAGGAGCTGCTGGAAGCGTTCATCCGCTTCCGCGCCGAGGTCATCACGCGGCGGACCAGATATGAATTGAACCACGCCCGCGACCGGGCCCATGTCTTGGTCGGTCTCGCCATCGCCGTCGCCAATATCGACGAAGTGATCGAGATGATCCGCCGCGCGCCCGATCCGGTAGTGGCGCGCGAACGCTTGATGGCCAAGGACTGGCCGGCCCACGACGTGGCGCCGCTGATCGCCCTGATCGCCGAACCCGGCCGCGAGGTTTCGCCCGAGGGTACCTATCGCCTGTCCGAGGCGCAGGCGCGCGCCATCCTCGAGCTGCGCCTGCAGCGCCTGACTGGTCTTGAGCGTGACAAGATCGCCGAGGAGCTGACCGAAGTGGCCAGGCTCATCGAGGGCTACCTCGAGCTGTTGGGCGACCGCGACAAGCTATTTGCGTTGATGCGCAAGGAACTGCTCGAGATCAAGGAACAGTTCGCGACGCCGCGCCGGACGGAGATCCTCGACAACGAGTTCGAGCAGGACATCGAGGACCTGATCCAGCGCGAGGACATGGTCGTGACGGTGACGCATGGCGGCTACGTCAAGCGTGTGCCGGTCTCCGCCTATCGAGCCCAGCGCCGTGGCGGCAAGGGCCGGTCGGGCATGGCGACACGCGAGGATGATTTCGTTTCGAGCCTGTTCGTTGCCAATACGCATACGCCGGTATTGTTCTTCTCCAGCCGGGGCATCGTCTACAAGCTCAAGGTCTGGCGGCTGCCTCTTGGCGCCCCGCAGGCCCGCGGCAAGGCGTTCGTGAATCTTTTGCCGCTGAACGAGGGCGAGACCATTAGCGCCGTGATGCCGATGCCGGAGGATGAGACGAGCTGGGCAACCCTGCACGTCATGTTCGCGACGGCACGCGGCGGCGTGCGGCGCAACGAGCTGAGCGATTTTGTCAGCGTCAATCAGAGCGGCAAGATCGCCATGAAGTTCGAAGGCGACGATGCCGGCGACCGCCTGATCGGCGTGGGGGTCTGCAGCGAGGAGCAGGACGTGCTGCTGGCCACCCGCCAGGGCCGTGCCATGCGTTTCCCGGTCTCGACCGTGCGCGTTTTCCAGAGTCGCGCTTCGACCGGCGTGCGCGGCATCGCTCTGGCCGATGGCGACGAGGTGATCTCGATGTCGCTGGTCGACAACGGCAAGGGCATTCCGACCGAGGATCGCGACGCGTACCTTCGTCAGTCGCGCGCACTGCGACAGGCCGAGAATGCGGCTGAAGCAGCCGACGAGGAGGCTGCGGCGACGGCCGAGGAGGCCGCCGCTTTGACGACGACGCTCACGGCGGAAAGGTTCGCCGAACTGCAGGGCAAGGAGGAATTCGTCCTCACCGTTGCTTCGTCCGGCTTTGGCAAGCGGACCTCTGCCTACGAGTATCGAGTGACGGGCCGTGGCGGCAAGGGTGTGGAGTTGATGAATCTGGGCAAGGGCGGTGAGGTCGTTGCGGCTTTTCCTGTGCTCGATAGCGACCAGATCATGCTCGTCACCGACGGCGGTACGCTGATCCGCTGCCCGGTCGACGGGATTCGCATCGCAGGTCGAGGCACGCGCGGTGTCCGTATCGTCAACGTGAGCGAAGGCGAGCGCGTCGTTTCTGCTGTGCGCATCGGTGAGGACGATGCCGGGAACGGCAACGGTGATGCGAGTTCCGAAATGGCCGATTCCGAAACGCCCAGTTCCGAAACAAACGGTGGATAAGGACCGGCCGTGTCGCTAAGACCTTGCAGTCGCAGTCAGCGAATGAATCGTTGCGGAGTGGGGGGAAGACATGGCCGTAGAACGCACCGGGGTCTATCCGGGCACGTTCGATCCCATCACGAGCGGGCACATGGAAGTCGTGCGCCGGTCGCTGCGCCTCGTGGACAAGCTGGTGATTGGCCCGGCGATGAACATCAGCAAGGGCCCGATGTTCTCGCTCGAGGAGCGCATCGACATCATCAAAGACGATATCTCCGACTTTCCCCAGGCCGACCGGGACCGGATCGAGATCGTCCCGTTCGAGGGCCTGCTGATTCACTTCGCACGGCAGGTGAATGCGTCGGTGATCATCCGCGGACTGCGGGCCGTTTCGGACTTCGAGTACGAAATCCAGATGGCCAACATGAACGCTCGCATGGAGCCTGCGATCGAGACCATCTTCCTGATGGCCTCGGACCGGCACCAGTTCATCGCCTCCTCGCTGGTGAAGGACATTGCCCGACTGGGCGGCGACACGTCGCAGTTCGTTTCCAAGCGGGTATTCGAGCGTCTGAAAAAGAAGTTCACCAAAGAGTAATTTCCGGCCTGCGAGCCTGTGAATTGGCTTTTTTGCCATCCCAAGCGGCTGCGTTGACCGGAACGCCTGCACACCTTATACGGGCGCCGCGCGGGACTACGGCCCGCGGCGCGGAACCGGGACGAGCCCGTAGCTCAGCGGTAGAGCATCTGACTTTTAATCAGGTGGTCGTAGGTTCGATCCCTACCGGGCTCACCACTGGACCCAAGAAGGAGAAGCGCGGCTCATGCCGTCGGTGAAAGTCGTCAACGGCAAGCAGATCGTGGTCGAGAATCTCGGCCCGATCGAGCGGTTCGTAAGCTTCCTGGTGAAGCCGTTTGCGCAGATGTGGCAGCATCGGGACCTCGTGTTCGCGATTCTGCGCCGCGAAGTGCGCGAGCGCTTCAAGGGCTCGATCGCCGGCTGGGTCTGGGCGATCATTGCGCCGCTTCTTATGATCGCCGTCTATTCCTTGGTATTCAGCACCACTCTGACGCTACCGCTGCCCGACAAACTCGCCGAGAGCCAGGCTGGCTATGCCCTGTTCATCTTCGGCGGCCTCATCATCTTCAATTTCTTCTCGGAGATGGCGTTTCGCGCGCCGATGCTGCTGCACGAGTACACTCACTTCATCAAGCAGACGATCTTTCCCAGCGATATGCTGGCGGTGATCTCGACGCTGCGCGCCACGGCCTACACGCTGATCTCGATGGGAGTGATGCTGCTGTTCCAACTGGCAGTGATCGGCGAGCTTCCCGTGACGGTATTGCTGCTGCCGTTGATTTTCATCCCGTTTATGGCGTTCTTGATCGGCATGTCGTGGTTCCTGGCGGCTCTCGGAGCGTTCACGCGCGACGCCGGCTATCTGATGATCACGATCGTGCCGCTTTTCATGTTTGCAACGCCGATATTCTATCCGCAGTCGATGGTGCCGGCGCCCTACGATTTCTGGATTTACGGCAACGCTTTGGTCTGCTTCGTCGAAATTCTGCGCGACATAGTACTGGTGGGCAAGCTGCCCAACATGATCCTCTATGGCTGGACACTGTTTATTTCACTGTTCAGCTTCTATTTCGGCTACTGGTTCTTCGACAGGTATCGGAATGTCATCGTCGACGTCCTCTGAGGTCGTCGTCGAGGCGAAACACCTCGGCAAGGCCTTCCAACTCTACGCTCACCGCAACGACTGGCTGAAACAGGTCCTGCTCGGCTGGTGGAAGTCGTACTTCAAACCGTTCTGGGTGCTGCGCGACATCAGCCTCGAAGTGCGGCGCGGCGAGAGCATCGGCATCCTGGGTCGCAACGGCTGCGGCAAGTCGACCCTCCTGCAGGTGATCTGCGGCATGACCCTGCCCAGCCATGGCGAGCTGCGGGTGAATGGCCGCATCGCGCCGGTCCTGGCGCTAGGCTCGACGTTCGACATGGAGTTGTCAGGTCGCGAGAACGTCATGATCGGCGGCGCGGTGCTGGGGCTGAAGCGCGCCGAGGTGCTGCGCAAGTTCGACTCGATCGCCGAGTTCGCCGGCATTGGCGACTATATGGACCAGCCGGTGAAGCACTACTCGATGGGCATGCGTACGCGCCTTGCCTTCTCGATCTGTGCCCATGTCGAGGCCGAGATCCTGGTCGTCGACGAGGCGCTGTCGGTCGGCGATGCCGCCTTCCAGCGCAAGTGCCTCGACTGGATCGACAACTTCCGCAAGACCGGCACCTTGCTCTTCGTCTCGCATTCGATGGCGGAAGTGCGCCGCCTGTGCACCCGGGCGATCTGGATCGAGGAGGGGCGCATCCGCGAGCAGGGCGACCCCAACGACGTGATCCGCAACTATCACCGCGCATTGCTGGTCGAGAAGGACGACGTCAACCGCTTCACGGCGGGTAAGGCCGATACCAAGCCCGTAGCGGCAGGCGAGTAATGCGCCATGGAGCCGGGCGCCCTGGCGTGGCTCGGAGTGGGCTGGTGGTCGTTCGGGACGGCCGTGCATTGGGCGAGCGCCGCTCTGGCGCGCAGCCCTAGGCGGGTTGCCGCCGTGCATCACGAGCCGGCGGATTTCAGCATCGTGGCACCGATGGCGGGGGCGGAAGATGCTTCGGCGGCCTACGTGCAGTCGCTTCGACGCCTCGCCCAGGCGGGCGCCGAAATCCTGATCTGTGTGGCGACCATCGACGATGGCGCGGTGGCGCCGACCAGATCGCTCTGGCCCGAAGCGCCGATCCTGGTAGGCAACGGCGATACCTTCAATCCCAAGATGAACAATGTCCGCAAGGGACTCGAAGTCGCTTGCCGCAAGGTGGTGGCGCTTTGCGACGCGGGCATCCTGATCGATGCCGACGAGCTCTGCCGGGCCGCCGCGCCGCTCTCGGACAAGATCGGCCTCGTGCTGGCGTTGAAGGCTGCCGAGGCGCCGGAGACCTTCGCAGCCGAAATCGAGCGGGCCTATATCGATGGCCATCAGGCGCGCTTCCTGCTTGCAGCGGACCGGCTCGGGATTCCCGTGGCGTCGGGAGGTGTCACGCTTCTGACGAATGACACGCTCCAGCGCATCGGCAACTGGCGCGGTTTCAATCGGTGGATCGCCGACGACTATTCCGTCGTTCGTTCGGTCCGCGAGCTGGGATTGTCCACTCAGCTCGGCGAAGTCATGCCGCGTTTGCCGCTGGGGAGGCGGCCATGGTCAGCCGTCTGGCGCCGCCAGGTCCGTTGGGCGCGTACCCGCCTGCGCCTGCCTGTTTGGCCTCTCGTCCTTTGGGAACCAGCGATCGGCTGCATGGTCACTGGCCTGGTAGGGGCGGCCGCATTGCTGGCAGGCGGCGTCGCGCCGGGGCTGGTGGTGGCCGCTTTTGCTGCCCATGTGCTGGCCTGGCTTGCGGGGGAAAAGTGGTTCATGGCGGGACGTCGTCTCTCGTTTGGCTTGTCGGCTGCAGGGGCGGCCTTGGTTCGCGAAGCCCTGGCGCCGGTGTTGGCTGCATCTGCGATCGGAGGCCGCCGTATTCCCTGGCGCGGAACCGATCTTGGTGGTGAGTGGCGCAGTCGCGGTAAAAGCGCTTCGAGGACATCCGTATGAAAGACCTGAACATCGACAAATCGATATCGACGGTCATGCTGCCGGCGCGGGTCGATTCGGCGACGGCGTCGTCGGTGGAAAAGCTGTTGCTGGGCGAAGTACGACCGAACGCACGCGTCATCGTCGATGGCAGCGACGTTACCTACATGAGCGCAGCGGGGGTGCGAACTCTTGCAACGGTACTCCATCACGCGGCGGAAGTCGGGGCGCGGGTGGTGCTGTGTCGTTTCTCGGGGCCGGCGGCAGATTGCCTGCTCGTCAGCGGCTTTTCGGAGCTGTTCGACGTTGCCGAAAACACTGCAGATGCCGCCCTTCGGTTGAAACGCGGGCCTGTGGGTGATCCAGCGGGGCGCTTGCACCGGCGTGGTGCCGCGGGTTAATTACTGCCCCTGCTGAAGCAGGACCATGCGATGGGACGCGGCGCTGGCGATCAACGCGGCGACCGTTCCGGACGGAGACAGGGATTTGACAGTTTGGAGTTGGCTGCGCGCGACCGCGCGCCCTATCGCCATTGTCCTCGGCTTGGGCATCGGTGTTTCAGCCTGTACGGCGATCCCGGGCGATGGGCCGTGGATGGGGGGGGCCGCTGCCACCAGCACCGAGGCTCTCCCGTTCGATGTGATCGACCTGACGCCGACGACGATCGCCAGCTACAATCAGTTGGCGCCCTTCGACGTACCTTCGACGGTGGGCAACCTCTCCGCAACAGGCGGCCGCATTTCCGTGGCGCCGGGAGATGTGCTCAAGGTGCGCATTTTCGAGCCTTACGAAGGCAGCATCTTCCCGACGATCCAGCGGCCCGGCGCCGATTTCGGAGTCCAGAGAGTGACGGACGATGGCACGATCAGCGTGCCGTTCGTCGGCACCGTAGCCGTTGCCGGCATGGATCTCGGCCAGATCGAGAAGAAGATCGCTCAGCAAGTCGCGGGGTCGGGCAAGGCTCAGGACCCGCAGGTGATCGTCGAGTTCGTGGCCGACCGCACCCACACCGTCATGGTTTCGGGGGATGTCAAGCAGCCCGGACGCATCTCGATGCTCGACGGCGTGCGGACCCTTGCCGAAGCAATCAGCCGTGCCGGCGGTCCCGTTGGCGGCAGCTCGCAGCCGGGCTTTGCAACGAGCCCGTCGAACCAGGTCGAGGTCGTGCTCCGCCGGCAGGGGCAGGTGATCTTCCAGGCGCAGTATTCCGACCTGCTGGCCGGTCGCGATGTGGCACTCCAGAAGAACGACGAGATCGTCGTGCGCCCCAATTCGCGCGTCTACACCGTGCTGGGCGCCGTCATGAAGTCGGGTAACGTCGAGCTGTCGAAACAGAATACCAGCCTGCTCGAGGCGCTGGGCACGGTCGGCGGCTTGGCCGATCAGCGAGCAAACAAAACTGGCGTTTATGTGTTCAGAATGGGGGATTTGCAGAAGAATCCCACAGCCCGGGCTCGCGTTTTTCGACTGGACCTCTATCAACCAGTCTCTATTTTCATTGCGCAGCAGTTCCCGATCCAGGCGCGCGATGTCATCTACGTCACGAATGCACCGCTCTACGAGTACGACAAGATCCTGACCTCGATCTATCGCACGTTCTCGATTGTGGGTGTCGCAAGGGGCACGGTGATCCCGGCGACGTCGTTCTGATCTAGGGGCAGCAATCCCAGCCGTTTTTTGGTATAATTCCGTATGGCGCAGGCAAGAAAATTTACATGGGGTGCGGCGGGATTGGTGGCGTTGCTCGTCGTCGGCGCCATCGTTCTCTGGGTGACCCCTAGCCGGCAGACCAGCAGTGCCCAGGATGCGGCGCGGCAGGCCCCGCCGCTGATCTCGCGTGGCTATACGGACGCTCCGTCGGGCACGGCGATCATCGCGGGCGACCCGCAGGGCGGCGGCGTGTTGATCGAGCTCAAGATCGCCGACGGCCAGAAGGTGAAGAAGGACGAGGTCATCGCCGTCCTGTCGAACTATCCCAAGGCCGATATTGCCGTCCGGACGACCGAGGCTGAACTCGCCAAGACCAAGCAGCAGCGTGAAGCCATGATCAGTGGCTTCCGGACCGCCGAAATCGCGATGCAGGAAGTCGTGGTGAAGTCCACGGCCGAGGAACTGAAGCTCAAGAACCTCGAGATGCAGCGCTCCGGCAAGCCGCCGGACCAGAAGCAGCTCGAGCTGTCCATCTCCCAGCAGAACCTCGAGCGCGAGCAGGCGAAGCTGCGCGTCCAGAAGGAAACGCTGCAGAGCGATTTGGCGCAAATCGATACCGAAATCGCCATCACCGAGACGAAGCTCTCGAACGCCCGCAATACCCGCGAGCAGGCTCTGGTTCGTTCGCCGCTCGACGGCGTCGTGATCCAGATCTACACGCGACAGGGCGAGCGGGTCTCCACCAATGGCATCGCCAAGATCGTGGATCTCTCGCAGCTTCGCGTGCTGGCCGATGTCGACGAACTTCAGGTCGGGCGGATCTCGCCCGGCGGCAAGGTCGAGGTCACGTTCCGCGGCAGCCCGACCGTCTACAAGGGCACGATCTCGCGCGTGGCCCCCACGGTGAAGCGTATGCAGCGTATCGAGCCGGATGGCGGCTCCTCGACCGACGCGCGTGTCGTACAGGTCGAAATTCAGCTCGATGACCCCTCCAGCATGCCGCAGGTGCTGGGACGCGAGACGCGCGTCACGTTCCTCTAATGGCCGTTACGCTGCCTGCCGTTCCGTCGTCGCGGCGACGGCAATGGTTCCAGTGGTGGCCGCAGTTCTCGCTGGCCCGCCTGAAGGCGGCCGCCCGGACCGCGACAGCGATGCCGCTGGGCTCCCAGCAGCTCAAGCGTCAGCGGACCAGTACATTGCTGTCGCTCGCCGGCGTTACCGCGAGCCTGCTGGTGATCTTCGCCCAGCTCGGCATCGAGCGCGCAGTCTACGATTCGGCGATCCGGCTTCACCGTTCCGTGGTGGGGGACCTGGTGCTGGTTCCCTATGGCTTCAAGTCGCTGCAGCTTCACGGCGAGGTCCCGGCCGCGATGACGGACGTCGTGTCCGCCAACTCACATGTCGCGACGACGATGCCGTTCTGGTTCGGCGTCATGTCGATGACCCATGCCGGAATGACGACGCCTCGCCGTATCGCCTGGTACGCCATCGATGTCGAGCGGCCGGCCATCGATGTTCCGGGACTGCGCGAGAATCTCTATCGGCTGCGCGAAGCCCGCCGCATGCTCTACGATCGGGAGTCGCGGCCTTACTTCGGCAATCTGGCCGAATCGGTGGGACCCGGTAAGCCGGAGTTCCAGGTTCTGGGGCCGCCCGACAATCGCGGTCTCCTGCGCCAGCTTTTCGTGGTCGGCAACTTCGCCCTGGGACCCAACGTGCTGAACGACGGCGCGATCCTGATGTCCGAGGATACGATGGCGGAAGTCTTCGGAGCCTGGTGGTCCGATCGGCCCGCCTTCATCGGCATCAAGCTCGTGAAGGGCGCCGACCCGGATGCGGTGCGGGAGGAGATCAACAAGGCTCTCGCCGGCCGCGGCGAAGTCATCACCATCCGCGATTTCGAGAAGCGCGAACGCGCCTACTGGTCGCGCGAGACGCCGGTCGGTTACATCACGGACCTGGGTTTCATCATGGGCGTGATGATCGGCATGGTGTTCATCTACTACGCCCAGTACCAGATCATCCGTTTCTATCTGCCCGAATACGCGATCCTGAAGAGCCTGGGTTACGACTGGTGGTTCTTCCTGTTCATGATCGGACAGATCGGCGCAGCCATCATCACGCCGGCCTTCCTGGTGGCCTTCACACTGGGGCGGTTCGTCTACGGGGCGACCGAGGCCGCGATGCATCTCGGCATGACGATGGGGCTGCGCGAGATGGTCGTGGCGCTGATCGCCTGCGTGATCATGACCGTGATTTCCAGCCTCTTCGCCATCCGCCGCCTGTGGAAGGTCGATCCCATCATGCTGTTCGAGTGACCATGACGACGGATACCCATGGTTTCGGGCCGCCGGTCGTCGAGGCGGTCGACGTTCACCACCACTACGGCGAGGGGCCGCAGCGGGTCGACGTGCTGTTCGACATCAACATGCAGGTCCGCGAGGGCGAGCTGCTGATCGTCACGGGGCCGTCAGGCTCAGGCAAGACGACCCTGCTCACCATCCTCGGCACGATGCGCAAGCCCTCCGAGGGCAAGCTGCGCCTGTTGGGCACCGACATCGTAGGCCTGGGCGGCGCCGAGCTGGACACGCTGCGCAATCGCGTGCGCTTCCTGTTCCAGAAGCGCAATCTCCTGTCCTCGCTGACGGCGCTGCAGAACGTGATTGCCGGCGTCTCGACCACGCCGCTCGCCGATCCGAACTGGGACGAGAAGCGGGCGCGTCATCTGTTGGGGCTGCTGGGGCTCGCCGACAAGGCGGAAGCATGGCCCGACGAACTGTCCGGCGGCCAGCAGCAGCGCGTTGCCATCGCCCGGGTCATGATCGGGCTGCCGGATCTCATCATCGCTGACGAGCCGACCTCGGCGCTGGATCGCGTGTCCGGCCGCGTCGTGGTCGATCAGCTCAAGGATCTCGCCATGCGCGCCAAGTGCGCCGTGGTGCTGTCGACGCACGATGAGCGGATCTTCGACGTCGCTTCGCGTCGTCTCCACATCGAGGATGGGCGGTGCTTCGAAGTGCCGATCCATTATCACTGACGGGCAGCATGGAATGCTGCTTTTCGCCGTCGACCTGATCGTCTTCGTCTGTCTCCTCGCGCAGTTCGCCATCGCGGGTTACTTCCTCTACCTGATCTACTGGCTGTGGGAGTTGCCGCCGGACCAGGCGGCCGAAGCCTCGCTGCCAGGCGACCTGCCGCGCGTTCTGATCCAGATTCCCGTCTACAACGAGCCCCTGGTCGTGGAGCGTGCCGTGACCACCGCCGGCGCGCTCGTCTGGCCGCGCGACAGGCTGACCATCCAGCTCCTCGACGACAGCAACGACCTCACCTCCGACATCGCCGTTCACGCCGTTGCCCGCCTTCGTCGGGAGGGTATCGACGCTCATCACGTTCGCCGGAGCGATCGTAGCGGCTTCAAGGCCGGCGCTCTGGCCGCCGGTCTGGAACTCGACGACGCGCCTTATGTAGCGGTGTTCGATGCCGACTTCGTGCCGCCGCCCGATTGGCTCCGTCGGGCGATGGCGGCAATGCTGGCCAATCCGCGAGCGGCCTTCGTGCAGACCCGTATCGAGTGGGGCAATGGCGACAGCAATTGGCTGACCCGCGCCCAGCGGCTCATGCAGGATGCGCATTTCGCGGTCGAGCAGGATGTGCGGGCGCGGCGCGGCGTGCCCTTCCAGTTCAACGGCACCGGCGGCATCTGGCGCCGTGCGGCGGTGGAGGAGGCGGGCGGCTGGTCGCACGACACGCTGTCGGAGGATCTCGACCTCGTGCTGCGGACCTACCTCAAGGGCTGGACCGGCGTTTTCCTGATGGAGCCCCATGTCGTGGGTGAGCTGCCGCAGAAGGTCGACGAGTTCGGGGTCCAGCAGAGCCGCTGGTCCAAGGGGTTCGTCCAGGTCGCGCGCAAGCTCCTGGGACCGATCTGGAATGCCGATTGGTCGACCGAGGCCAAGTTCACGACCACGGTGGCGCTCGGCCAACAGCTCATCTTTCCGTTGCTCGCGGTCGGCATCGTCGGGCTTTTCATCTCGATCCTGGGTCACGGCAAGCTGCTGGGCCTGTTCCGCTTCGGCCTGTGGCTATGGCTGATCGGAATGCTGGCCGTGCTGCTGGGGATGACCTGGGGGGCCTATCGCCGCCTGCAGCGCGGTGATCTGATGCGCTACCTCGTCACGGCGGCAAGCGTGCCGGCGCTGATCGTGTACCTTGCCTTCGTCAATACAGCGTCGATCGTTGGCGCGGGCCTCGGCAAGAAGACCGAGTTCAAACGTACGCCGAAGACAGGAATCTGAGCGGGCTATGGCGGTAATCCTGGCGACTTTGGCTCTCCTGCTCGCCGCGGTCTTCGCGGTGTGCTGCGTGTTGCTCGCCTCCTTCATCGGCAGCCTGCTCTATATGGTCGTGCTGCACCATCGGCTGAAGGAAGCGGGATTGCACCGGGAGGAAGTGCTGCTCGCCACGCCGTTGCCGCCCGATGCAGAGCTGCCCCATGTCGTGGTGCAGATTCCTTCCTTCAATGAAGGCGCCGTGGTGCGCCGCGGCGCGCAGGCGGCCGCCGATCTCGACTGGCCCCGCGACAAGCTGCACATCCAGTTGCTCGACGACAGCACCGACGAGACCGCCGAGATGGTACGGGCCGTGGCCGCGGAGTTGCGCGCCAAGGGCTTCGACATCGTGGCGCTGCAGCGCACCGACCGCAGTGGATACAAGGGCGGGGCGCTGCACGAGGCGATGCAGAAGACGCCCTACGACTACTTCGCGATCTTCGACGTCGATTACGTGCCGTCGCCCGATTTCCTGCGCGTCTGCATGCGGCCCTTCTTCGCCGAACCGAAGACCGCCTTCGTGCAGGCCCGTTTCGACTTTCTCAATCCGCGCGAAAATGCCCTGACCGAGATGCAGATGGTGACACTCGACGCCCATCTCGGCATCGAGCAGGCGACACGTTGCTGGGCAGGCCATCCGCTGCCCTTCAACGGGACCTGTGGCATCTGGCAGCGCGCGGCGATCGAAGCGGGGGGCGGCTGGAAGGGCGATACCGTCACCGAGGATCTCGACCTGACCTACCGTGGCTGGGTCAAGGGCTGGCGTGCCCTGTTCCTGACCAGCGTCGGCGTACCGGGCGAACTGCCCGCCGATACCAAAACCTGGCTGCGTCAGCAGCAGCGCTGGCAGGACGGGTTCCGGCACGTCTCCTGGCGCATGTTTCCCGAGATCCTGAAGAGCCGCACGATCAAGCCTGCGGCCAAGGGCGCGGCGCTCCTGCATCTCTGCATGTCGCTCAATCAGCCGGTATTGCTGGTCGGCGTTTCCGCCGGTCTGCTGGCAGGGCTGCTGGCGCCATCGCTGATCCCGTTGCTGCTGACGCTGTTCGTCATCACCTTCGTCTGGGTGCTGTTCTGCGCCACCACCTTCCTGCGTGCCGGTCACAATTTCATTCGCGGCGGCGAAATCCCGCCGGGCCAGTTCGCGGTCGTGCTGCTGCGCTTCGTCGGCGGTCAGGCCGCCACGGTGATCCGCTCGCTCGGCGTGCACATCAAGAAGCTGTTCAGCAAGCCCAAGCCCGTCGTCTTCGACCGCACGCCCAAGCGCGGCACCTGAGCCGGAGTTAGACTGGGACGTTACGCGAGGATGCTCTCGCGCAGCAGCGGATGGTGCGCGCAGCGCAGACCGCCGCCGGTTGCGATTGGCCCATCGAAGGGCAGCGGGATGACCTCGACCTTGCGCCGCTTCAGCTCGTCGATAACGCGAGCATTGTCGGCATCGACGATCACATGCCCTTCTTCGAGGACCAGGCAGTTGGTGGCGAGCAGCGTCGCTTCCTCGACGGATACCTCGATCTTGTCCCAGGTGCGCAGCGACATGGGCAGGCCGTCGATCAGCTTTTGCGGGCAATAGATCAGCAGGCCGGGCTTGACCAGCGCCATCGCGCAATCGAGGTGCAGCACGTTGGAGCGCAACGCAACAGGGATCACCCGGTATCGGTCGCCCAGCAGCGCCTGCAGCCAGTCGGCTCCTGCCAGATCCGAAGCGCAGCCCGAGATACCGACATAGATTTCGTAGCCGTTCAGCAGCGTATCGCCGCCTTCGAGGAACGGCCCGTCGACGCAACCCGGCGAGCCAAGCGGCACGCTGGACCAACGGGCGCCGCGTTGCTGGACCACCTGCTGGATGATCGGTCGCAGGCCAAAACGTTCGCGCTGTCGACACTTGAGACGCAACGATGCGTCGATGGCGTGATGCCCGACGACGATCATGCCGTCGCGCGGGAAAAGCTGGGCGCCTTCGCCGTTGGGCGCCATGAAGGTGCGTTCCTCGCCCTTCAGTCTCTCGGGGCGATGGACAGTGACGCCCTGCCGCGCCACCAACTCGGCCAGCGCGTCAGCCTGGCGCTCGATCAGCCGCGCCCTCTCCGGATCGACGTCGATCAGGCGCTGGCCGGCATGGGCCCGGCTGAAGGCCGCGCCGTCCGGCGTCAACCAGCGCTGCGACGGCTCGTGAAAAACAACGAAGTCCTCGGCGGGCGATATTCCGATGACGACTTCGCGCAGTTGGCCCCATTCGTGATGAGCGCCGAACAGCATCGGTCAGACGCGCGCGTAGATGTCTTCGTAGCGGACGATGTCGTCTTCTTCGACATAATCGCCGGTCTGAACCTCGACCACTTCCAAAAGGTCGGGACCCGGATTGGCGAGACGGTGGATGCCGCCGATCGGAATATAGGTCGATTCGTTCTCGTGCAGGGTCGTGATCTGGCCATCGAGCGTTACTTCGGCGACCCCCTTCACGACCACCCAATGCTCGGCACGGCGGTTGTGGCTCTGCAGGCTGAGCTTGGCACCGGGATTGACCGTCAGACGCTTGGCGCGGAAGCGCTCGCCGCGGTCGATGTCCTGATAGCTGCCCCAGGGCCGATGGATCACCGTGTGCTCGGTCGCCGCGCGATGATTGCCGTCCGACATGCGCTGCACCACGTCCTTCAGGCGTGGGAGGTTGTCGCGATGGCCAACCAGCACGGCGTCGTTCATCGCCACGACCACGACATCCTCGACGCCGATCACCGCCGTCAGCGGCCCGTCGGAGCGGATGTAGGAGTTGCGGACATGGTCGACCTCGACCGGTCCTTCGGTCACGTTGCCGGCGCTATCGGCCTCGCCGACATCGAGCAGGGCGTCCCAGGTGCCGAGGTCGGACCAGCGGAACTTGGCCGGCACCACCCAGCATTTGTCGGTGCGTTCCATCACAGCGTAGTCGATCGACTTGGCAGGCGCCTTGGCAAAGGCCTCGGCGTCGAGGAATACCGTCGAGCCGCTCTTCTTCGCCTTGGCGACGGCCTCTTCGGCGGCAGCGGCCATGGCGGGCTCGAAGCGGGCCATTTCCGACAGCATCAGCTCGGGCGGGAACAGGAAGTTGCCGCTGTTCCACAGAAGGCCTTCGGCGATATAGCGCAGCGCCGTCTGGGCGTTGGGCTTCTCGACGAAGGCAGCGACCTTCTGGACGGGGCCGATGCGCTCGCTGCCCGGCCGGATGTAGCCGTAGTCGGTCTTGGGTTCCGTCGGCGGAATGCCGAAGGTCACGATGCCGCCCTTCTGCACGGCGTTGAGCCCGTCGCGGCAGCCCGCGAGGAATTCCTCCGCGCCGATCACCAAATGGTCCGACGCCAGCGCCAGCACGGCCTTGGCGCCGAGGTTGCGCGTGTAGACGGCGGCGGCGGCCATCGCCGGGCCGGAATCGCGACGCGACGGCTCGACCAGAATGTCGATCTCGATGCCGACCTCGCCGGCCTGCTTCTCGGCCATGAAACGATAGGCATCGTTGGTCGCGATTACCGGCCGGCCGAACAGGCCGCGGTCGGCGACACGGACCAGGGTCTGCTGGAAGGTCGACTGCTTGCCCAGCAGCGGCACGAACTGCTTGGGCATGCTCTCGCGCGACAGCGGCCACAGGCGTTTGCCGGAGCCTCCGACCAGGATGACGGGCGTGATCTGCGACATGGCAACAGCTTTCGTTCTTGGCGGGCGTTCTACCGGGCGGCCGAGGCCGCATGTCGGGCCGCGATATAGCCGAAGGTGAGGGCCGGGCCAATGGTGATGCCCGCGCCCGGATAGGTGCCGCCCATGACGCTGGTCATGTCGTTGCCGGCGGCATAGAGACCGCGAATGGGGACGCCCGTACCGTCGAGGACGCGGGCATGCCCGTCGACCCGGAGGCCCAGGAAGGTCCCGATATCGCCGGGAATCATTTTCATGGCGTAGAACGGCGCCTGCACGAGCGGTGCGAGACAGGGGTTGGGGCCGTGGGTGGGATCGCCATTGAAGCGGTGATAGGCGTCCGTTCCCTTGCCGAACTCGGGATCTTCACCCCGCGCCGCACCCGTGTTGAAGCGTTCGATGGTGTCCTGCAGGGTGGGTGCGGGAATGCCGGTCTTGTTTGCCAGCTCCGCCCAGCTTCCGGCGCTCAGCAGATAGCCGCTCCGGAGGTGTGCTCCGAGGGGCAGCGGCGCGGGCCCGATGGCGCCCATGCCGTAGCGGCGGATCGCACGATGGTCACAGATCAACCAGCAGCTCGTCTCCACGCGGCCGCGGCAGCTCTCGACCATGGCCGGCACGAAGTCATGGTACGAGGCCGACTCGTTGGTGAACCGCCGGCCGGTGGCGTCGACGGCGATGTAGCCCGGCTTGCCGCGCTCGTAGAAATGCGGAAAGGGCAGGGTCGATCCGTCGGGCTGCGGGACCAGGGAGACCGGCACCCAGGCCGCGGCATAGGCCACGTCCTCCGCCATCGCACCTCCTGCCGACTGGCCGAGCCGAATGCCGTCGCCCCGGTTGCCGGGCGGCGGAGCGGAACGGTGCGCATGCCCCTCGCGAACATGGCCGTAGTAGCGGCGCTTCAGTTCATCGTCGGCCGGGAAGCCGCCACAGGCCAGCACCACGCCGAGACGTGCGCGGATTTCCTGGCGCTGGCCGTTACGCTTCACGACAGCACCAACGACGGCGCCGTCGCGTTGCATCAGTTCGACCACCGGGCTGTCCAGCCAGAGATCGATCCCGCGCTCCTGCGCAGAAAGTGCCAATCCTGCAATAAGAGCATTGCCGTTGGTAAGGCGGGTGCCACGGGCATGGCCGAGGCGATCGACGGCATAGCGCGCTGTCATGCCCGCGACGTGGAGTGCCGAGCGTGCGGAGCGCGTCATGCGGAAGACATGCGGCAGGTCGTTTCGGCCGAGCATCATGCCGCCGAAGGCCATCATGGTGCGCAGCGGCGCGCGCAGTTCGGCGAAGCGCTTGCCGAGGCGGCGTCCGTCGAACGGCAACGGCAGGAGCGAGCGGCCGCCCTGTGCGGCGCCTGCTTTGGTCGGATGATAGTCCGCCCAGATCGGCACCGCCTCGTAGCGGACATAGGTGTTGCTCTCGATGAACTCGACCGCCGGATTGCAGTTGTCGAGGAAGGCGTTGGCCAGTTCGAGGTTCAGCCGGTTGCCCGCCTCCTGCTGCAGGTAGGCGAGGGCATCCTCCTTGGAGTCGGCGATGCCGAGCGCGCGGCCGTGCCGGTTGCCGGGTATCCAGATGACACCGGCGGAGTAGGCCGTGGTGCCGCCGAACAGCGGCTCCTTCTCGACCATCAGCACGCCCAGGCCCGCATGGGAGGCGGTCAGTGCCGCCGAAAAGCCGGCGGCCCCCGAGCCGACGACGAGAAGGTCTGTTTCGATCATCGTTTGCCTTCACGACCGAGGTTTTCTTCGCGCCGCCGTGCAGCCTCGCTCTCCACCGCTTCGGCCAGTGCCGGGATGTGCGAGGCAATCTCGTAGAAGTCGCTGGCATAGAGAACCAGCAACGTGGTCGGCTTGGTCGTCGCGACCGAGGCGGCGCGCGGCTGGCGATTGAGCAGCGCCATTTCACCGAAGAACGCCCCGTCGTCCAACCGCACCGAGCCGCCGGTCGGCAATCGTACCTCGACCTCGCCGCTCGAGATGAAGAACATCGAGTCACCGGGATCGCCTCGGTGCAGCACCGTCACACGGGCGGGGTAGTAGCGTGTACGCAACTTGCCCACGATCTCCGACAAGGTAACGACGCCGAGCGAGGCGAAGATGGGAACCCGCGAGACCTGGTCCCAGACACGCAGATATTCGCGTCGCCGTTCTTCCTGTGCGAAGCCGGTCGCGAGCACGCCGGTCATCAGCGCGAGCACGGCGATGCCGCTGATCATCAGCAGCGAGCCGATCATCCGGCCGCCGATGGTAACGGGCACGACGTCGCCGTAGCCCGTGGTCGTCAGAGTGACGACCGCCCACCACATGGCGCTGGGCAGGCTGCCGAAAGCCTCGGGCTGCTTCACTCGCTCGAACATGTGCGCAGCGGTGGCCGCAGCCATCAATAAGATGGCGAAGACGATGAGGACACTGGCAATAGGCGCGCGTTCGTTCGAGAGCACTCGGGCCAAAGTGCCGAAGGCCGGTGCATGTAGACCGAGCTTCATGATCCAGAGGATGCAGAAGACCGACGCTGTATCGGTGCCCGTGATGCCATAGCCGCCGGTCATCATGATGGCCGGCATGGTCGCCAGCAGGCCGATCAAGCCAGGGAGGGTGACGGCCCAGCGCAGTCGCGCCCGCATCGGACGCATCTCCGCGTAGAGCGGCATCTCGGGAGCGATCCAGAGCCGGACGAGATACTCAACCAGAAAGAAAATCGTGACGACCCAGATCGCGCCGCGGAGATAGATGCGGTGCCCCGACGCGAATTCGTCGATCGAGAGCAGGATCACCGCCAGCAGGCCGACAGTCAGGACGATCAGATGGAAGGCCCGCCAGCGCCGCGCAGCGGGGGTGGGCTCGGAAGGGCGCAGGACCGAGAAAACCTGCGATCGGAGTGTCTTTGACGCGGCCGTCACAGGACGACCATAGGCGGCTTGGCGTGCCAATTGCAACGCGCGGAGGCCCGGTTTACGGTCGCGTCCGCGTCGCGGTTAGGGGTTCGGATCAAGGTGGTTGACGATTTGCGCATTGCCGTCGATATCGGCGGCACTTTTACGGATGTGGTGTTGGAACAGCGGGCCAGGCGGCTCACGCGCAAGCTGCTGACGACGCCGCAGCGGCCCGAAGAAGCGGTGCTTCAGGGCGTCCGCCTGATCCTGGGAGATGCCGGCAAGGGCTTTGGCGACATTGCCGTGTTCGTGCACGGCACGACGCTTGCGACCAACGCCGTCATCGAACGGCGCGGCGCACGCACGGCCCTGATTGCGACGGAAGGCTTCCGCGACGTTCTCGATATTGCCAACGAGAGCCGCTACGACCAGTACGACCTCACCATCGAGAAGCCCAGACCCCTGGT